>Ga0196965_1000915_pt1 | contig 13378 bp, 6 predicted proteins | sample S1_20metaG_FD_148668 | JGI IMG/M metagenome (GOLD analysis project Ga0196965, IMG submission 148668) | Soil microbial communities from Anza Borrego desert, Southern California, United States - S1_20 | ecosystem: Environmental > Terrestrial > Soil > Desert | place: USA: California | collected... | reverse complement strand
TATAAGTAATTGTGCCAGCAGAAGTTGGACTCAAAGCCCATTCATACCGATCTGTATCGGTAGATGTAACACTATATTCACTTGTACTTCCCCTGCAAACAGAAGTTGGTTTTTTACCAAAAATAGGCTGGCTCGGATTGTTTTTAAATTTAAATTCAAACGAATCAGATTGAGAGGTACTTCCGCAATCTGGAATGCCAGATAGTACGTAAGTTCCCGGTTGCGATGGTATAATAAAACTACTTTCACCTAAAAAACCTCCATTTAGGTACCATTTGTAAAAACGTCCACCATCTGCATACAATTTAAATTCGGTATTAGGACAAATTCCTGATTGCGAATAACCAGGTCCCAATATCTGAATTAAGGAGGCATTTTCTTTTATATAAGATATTTCTAATCGATCACTTTCATCTGAACCACAAACTGTGGATACCCAATAGGTTTTTGACCCGGAAACATTAATAGTAGATACGAGCACAGACGAACTAGGGTAGGGTCTCACAGGAGTTGTTTCAAAATCATAAGCAGTACCATATTGACTGGTATACCATTTATGGCTGGATATATTGGTCATTTCATCCACTGGAGCATAGGATTGTACACTTAAAGTTCCGCTATATAAACAGGATGCCTTAGAAGTTCCTTCAGGTTTTATACATTGCGAAAAGCCCTTTAAGAATAAAAAGTAAACCAGTATAGTTAGTATATATATCTTTTTCATAAGAAGCTTTCATCGTTATTACTTGGTAATATAATTATAGTCGTACATTTTAAGGATACTCGCATCAAGGTCACTTATGAATTTTAGTCTCCCATGAGGATCATAATCATACTGAGTTATAATATTATTGGGATCGGTAATTTCATGAATACCACGAAGTGGATCATAAGTATAAGTGGTCATGAGGGCATTTTTGGGATATAGCCTTATATCATCCAGTTTGCTTCCATTGTTAGAAATGACAATGTTAGTAGCATTTGAAATCACCCATTCATAATAATTCCAACTTGGTGACAATGTCCTGGCATTTCCGTTTACAGAAATGCTGCCTGTTCCATTTGCCCAGAGGGAAACAATATAATTATCTTCAGGAACACCTTTGTAAAAGGTACCGGTATTGCACCTCAATCCGGTTTTGGCGTCAGTGTCAATATAATTTATTGTAGAATAAGACCACCCACCTAAGTCATCCGTCTCAAAGTTGGCAAAGGCAATCTTATTGGAAGGCGCATTTACAACTTCTGCAATGGGTAAGGCTTTATTATATCCCCAGATATAGGATGTACGGGTATTTTCTAAAATCCCTGATTTATTCATTCTGGCAAATTCCTCTATATTACCATTGGTACTGTATTTAAGAAATTTTAGCCTTGGCCTATATCTAAAATCTTTTTTTATAATTCCTGCATCCAGATAAGAAGGAGTAAAAGAAGAAAAAGGTATTGAATTACTTTCTAATTGAAATATAGTATCTGCAACAAATTTAGAGGTGTTCTCAGGATAGTTTTTAAATACAGTAAAAATTCCGGAAATTATATTACGTTTTGTACTGTCTGTATTCTGTTTAAAAACATACTTTTCAATTATTTTGCCTAAAGCATTTCTATTAACCAAATGTTTTAATATTCCTGTTAGAGCGGTAGGATCTCCATAATCCAAAGGATGTTTCATCCGAGTTACGATTTCCTCTCCTGAAAGCGATGAAGATTCCGTTATTTCTTTGATCTGCCAACCTAATGAATATTTGTATTTTTTATAGGTAGAAACAAATTTCGTTGTATCACCAGGTTGGTATGAATATTCTCTGGATTCAATTAATTTATAGGCTCCTGTGAAAATAGAAAAACTTCCGAATACATAATCGTTTGACCCTAACATATTATCTTGTGGGCAAGGAGTAGGTGAGGCATCACAATTACAAATTAAAACTCTCTTTGCCTTTGCACCTACCATTTGATTAGAATAATTTAAAAGATTATAGCTGTTTTCTAATTTAAAGAACAATTTTCCATTGTTATCATATATTCTCTTTTCAGTAAGATGCCCTCTTTGCCAATGATAACTTTCCTTTTGGTTAGGAATTCTTAATTGATCCTGCAATGGTTTACCTTTATCGAAAGTATAAATAATTTTACCGATATTGTCCACGCTATTTCCAAAATACTCCGTGACTACAGGATAAACTACAGTAGAAGCGTCCCATGCGTTTACATCTACCAAAGGATTGGAATATACAGTTCTTCGTCTTTCTTGCCCACCACCTGCTCGACCTTCATCTGCTCCTGTCCAATTGAAGTGAATTTCTTTATATAAAACTTCATTATAATAATATTGAGGTTCAAGGCTAAGAAAATTTCGTTGACCGTATCCTGATTCCTTATATCCATATTTATAGGTTTTAATCAAAGGCTTTGAATGAGAATCTTTATAACTTCTGATTTCTTTTACCCTTAATCCTCCTGCTAAAAAAGTACCGCCATTGGGTTCTTTATAGCGATTAATTTCAAAATCAAACTCGGTGTACCCCCCTGTTGGATATTCAATTTTTTTCAAAATTCCCTGTTTCATAAGGATAGAATCAGGTTCTTTTCCATCCGCAAGATTTGTACCGACGAATATATTATCACCACCGCTATCATTAAGATTTGGTTGATAAAAAAGGCTCATGCGAGGGATTAGAGAACTATTTTGTTTTCCGTTATAATACCCCCAGTGGTCCCTCTGATAAGGATTACTGGTATAAATGTCCCAGGAAAAATAATCCGTCTCATAATCAAACTTGTAATTCTCTTGTATTACTCCGTCTTCATCTAAAAAAAATATTTGATCTAATTTTAACCTTAGGTTTTCTTGATGATTGTAATCCTGGAAATAAGAGTGAGAAAATTTTATCGTTTTTATAACTTTGTACGTCCCATTTTCAAGGCCATACACTTTTATTTTATCTAAAGCCTGGCCTCCTCCAGTATAATCCATCCTATCTTTAGTTAAAAATTCGATTTTCCCATTTTCAAAATAAATCTCAGACGGAGAAAGCTCCTCGGTATTTCCCCCAGGATTAGATTCATATATTACATTACCTTCTTTTGGTTGATGCTTGGAATTGCATTCAAATGGATCGGAGGCAGTACAAGCGTAGCCATTATATGTTAGATCTATAACCGTAGCTGAGTGAGTTAAATTATCAGAAGAAAACCATCCGGTAGTTTGATAATTAAAAGAAATTCTATCAGTAGTATTGGCCGATTCAATTTCTGTTAACATCCAGGATGTACGATAACTATCGCTTGTCTCTCCGTATGACACACCGTTTCTATCTTTCCCGAATCTATATAAAGTGCCGTCTTCATCAAAGATTTCAAAACTATTTAACTTATTTATTGATGTCTCATAATCTATTCGAACCGAAGACAAAGGAATTTGTGTTGCACTATGATTATCCCTATTTAAATAGAACTTGCCACTTTTATTATTTATTGAAAAACTAAAGATATCAGGCTCCAGATCTATTTTTCCAAGAGCTACTTGCTCAATATAACCATAGTCATCGCAAGGACTTAGCCCCGATAATTTATAAGGTAATACATAATAATAACCCATTTCCTTTTCATCTGCTTTCCCATTAACTCTTCTAGAAACCATTCCTCCATAGTTTAATGACCATCCTAATCCTACCCAACTCCCTCTATCTGAAATTTTTATTCCTGAGGCATGATAAGATAAGGTGATAGGCACCGTTAGGTCTCCACTTTTTACCTCATAAATTGGAATTGATATTTCGGGAAGACCTGTAAAAAGACTTACTTTATAGTCTCCATACTTTCCTAAGGATGCAGTATTAGGTGATTGAGGAATTATTCGGGGTGGCTTGTCAGTTTGGGAAAAACCTTTTAAATAACTGACAAAAAGTATCAATGCCAGAAGCAATATTCTGGCGGAATTTCTCTTCATATTTTTATTATTGATTAAAATCTATTAATATTTTATTTTCTTACCACTTGCATCAATAACTGAAAGTCCTCTAAGATTCAAGTACTAATACCCTTTCAATTAGTCTAAAAAAAATAGTGGTTTTGCTTATTGACAATCCAATAGGCATAAGCGAGCATTTTTCTTTCATTATAAATAAGTTTTTAGCATAAAATAATTTAAAAAATCAAATAAGAATATCCCAAAAGCATGATTTTCGTATTCTGAATTTTATTTCAGCGCCTTAAGCAAATGTCTTATACCAATAAATCATGACTTTGGACAACCATCATTTTAAGGACCTATATTTTATAGCTTACAATAAATTGAAAGTTTATTTTACATAAATACCTTCAATTTTAAATCGAAAGTAATATCCTGAAACATTACATGCAAATAAAAAAATATTATTTTCACAATAGAGAATAAATAAATAAAATAAACTACAGATTTTCAAGGCATTAATGTTCGACATTAAAAACAAAAAAATATTACCATCAAAAACATTTGCCTTTCCCAATATAGGAATGAGAAAAATAATTGCTTATGTACTTAATTAATTACACAAAATATAAAGGGGATAAAAACCCAAAAGAGCAACTTCTCGTAGAAAGTTTTTTCAATTACCAGCCACAAGCCTCTTCCGTAATAAACATTTGTTTCATCGCCCCCAAACCACCACCTAACCCTTTATTATTTACCTCGTAATCTTGCAAGCAAATTCCTCCAACTCAATGTTAATTTATCAAATATTATTACTCTTCCCTCCTTCATATCATTGCCTTTTTTAAAGGAATTCACCTTTACTTTACCGTCCTTCTGCTTTTCCAGTTGCGCATTTCCGGTCCCCGGTTTCCGCATGTACTCAGTAATAGCTGCTGTATAAGCATTGGGAAGTTTAAGTTTCTTAGCTACTTTTTTATAATACGCCTTTCGCCCGGGAATGAGCATCTGAGCTTTCGAATACGCAGCAGCCTCTCTGAATTTTCCTCTGGTTTTCTTTTGGGCAGAAGAGCTTTTCCTATTATAGCCGGCATTATAAGAGACTATCGTTTCTCCATTTACCTGCCTGAAAACAAGGTCTTTCCCTAATACACCCTTTAATCCATTAAGCGGTGACTTTTTTACAAGTCTGGCCATAATTTTCTTTTTTTCAAAGGTAAAAACAAGTGGTTGCAAGGAGGCTTCAATCACTTATTTTTCTTCATAAAAAAAATCTTATGGATAAGATGCTCCTCTTTCTTAACTGGATATTTATAAAATTATACTGGTAACAATTTCTAAGCTTGGCGTAAAGTAGCCCTTTCTCATTATTGCTTAAGTATTGACTCAGTATATCTTCGGTTCAGTTTCGGTATTCCTCCACACTTCTTCCACTCTTCCTCCACTCTCGCTTCAGTCTTTCGCTAGCAAAAAAGGATTGATTTTATTGGTTGGGTTTTGTTATTGGAAAGGAAAGTAAATGTAATCAAAGCACCATATTTTTTCCTACATCTCAGACTAAAAACTTCAATCTTCTGCCTTCAGTCTATTTTTGATGAGCCTAATTAATTCTAATAGGGTAAGAAGTAAAACAAAGTAAATTATTAAGATTATTTATTTTCATTAACTGCTCACCTCCTTTTCTCACTCCAATTAAAAATTCAACATTTTTTCTAATTAAAAGTATAATTGATTTAATGGCATTTTATTTGTAAAATGAGAACCTAAATCAAATACCAGAACATGCAAAAATCAATTTCGATAATTATTATTGTTTTTCTTATAACTACAAGTTCTTGTAGCAGTCAGATTTTTAAAGGTTTAAAACTTCCTAAGGTCGGAACCAGTACAGGCAGCCTGTCAAAAGATGAGGTTGCCAAAGGCTTAAAGGAAGCTTTAAAAGTAGGGATATCAAAGGGTGCTGATTTGGCTTCTTCTCTTGACGGGTATTACAAACATCCGGTAATTAAAATTCCTTTTCCTCCGGAAGTTCAGCAAGTAGAGTCAAGACTTCGTCAAATAGGACTTGGAAGCGAGGTAGATAAATTTATCCTAAGTCTTAACCGGGCAGCAGAGGATGCAGCAAAACAGTCTAAACCAATATTTGTTAAAGCAATAACTTCGCTTACCATTCAGGATGCTTTTGGAATATTGAACGGAAATAATGATGCCGCGACGCAATATCTAAAAAGAACTACCACGAGTGATCTTACAAATACTTTTCTTCCCGTAATAAAGTCTTCCTTGGAAAAAGTCAACGCTACTAAATATTACAGAGATCTTGTAAATGCTTACAACAGAATTCCATTAGTAACCCGTGTTAATCCTAACTTGAATGAATATGCTACAGAAAAGGCAATTGAAGGATTATTTTACCTGATAGCGCAGGAAGAAGCAAACATCAGGGCCAATCCGCAAGCGAGAACTACTGAATTATTAAGAAAGGTCTTTTCGCAGGCCAAATAGGAAAAAGAGGAAAGTAGTGGAAGATGTCAACATTCCTTTCTCTTTAAGATCAAATTTTAAGTTTAAAATTGAATGGAGTGCAGCGATTGAATGACGGCGCTGCACTTCTTTTTTTTGTTGGCTAAAAGGGTATTTGGAAAATTAATTACTCAGTCAGCAAAACTTTGATGGTTTCACTTTCATTTCCATTTTGAATTTTTACAATATATAATCCTTTGGGATAATTGGCCATATTAAAGGAAACAAAATCATTACCGTGATTTATAAATGCCTTAACTTCCTCTCCCCTGCTGTTTAATAATTTCACATCTACTGTGGCATTTTCTGCAAATGAAGATTTAACAGTTATTACATCTTTGGTCGGGTTAGGATAAACTGAAACATTTCTATTTTCGGCCTCAGCATCCATAACAACCACTTCCTTTATTACTGTCGCCTTACAACCATTCTTGTTTTGTGTAGTAAGAGATATGGTATAAATTCCCGGAATGTTATAAGAAATCTCCGGAGATGAAGTAGTATCTGTTTCGCCATTTCCAAAATCCCAATCCCATTTCACTGCTGCTTCCGAAGTTGACGTTAATTGAACAGAATTGTCGTCTAAGAATATTGAATCTTTAGAAAGGGTAAAATCCGCATTGACATCAGTCACTTTGATCATAACTTCGGCGGGATCACTTTCTAACAACGAATCACTGCTTGTTACAAAAATTACCTGATCGCCAGCAATTGAAGCTGTTTTTAAAGTATTTCCTTCGCAAATTATTTTATCAGGGTAGGAGGAATAAAATCTTAAGTTATTTCCGCTGTCAAATGCTACCTCTAAAGATTCATTTCTACAAATCTCCAATATCCTGCTCGCAGGAGTGGGCGTTTTCCTGACAACTACGACTTGTTTACTTTTTGTATCCACACAACCACCAGAGAAGTTGAACACTTTTAATGTTATCGAATAAACACCTGTCTTACTAAAAGAAAAACCAGTTTTATTAATGCCTTCTATTGTTTTGCCATTGCATTCCCAGGTCCAGGCTACCGAACCTTCTGTTTGGTCAGCAACTTCTAAAGTTGATGATTCATCCAGATTAAGGGTATCCATTTGCAAGGTAAAATCAGCAAACTTATCCCACACCTTTACCTTAACTTCCAATGGTTCACTTTCATATAATGAATCAATATTGGTCACCCAATATGTTGTTGTTGAATCAACATCAGAAACTACGAAAGATCGCCCGGTGAAGATTGGTGTGCTTATAGGAAAACTTTTATAAAAATTGAAATTCGTACCGTTTTCAGGCATTATTTCTCCGTCTCCTCCTTTACAAACATATACCGGACTTACTTCTGGCTTGGGACTGGAACTTATTACCACAAGCGTTTTATTAATGGTGTCGGAACAACCGCTTGAATTTTCCACCATCAATTTAATTTTATAAGTTCCCTGTTTATTAAATACCTTAACGGTGTTCCTATTTGTACTTTGATAACCGTTGTCAAAAGTCCAGTGCCATTTTACTGCATTGAGGGAATTACCGGTAAAGCTCACTTTGTTGCCTTTGATCAAATCCAATGTATCCAGATCCATTGTAAAATCACCCTGTATATCATTTTTATAAAGTACTACTTTCGATGGTTCACTTTCAAAACCTTCATTATATTGGGTGATATAATAGCTTGTACTTTCGTGTAATTCCGGCGTAGTATACTCATTACCAGTGAAAATTGGGGTTCCTAAAGGAAGCGAATCATAAAGGCTAAATTTTTTATTATCAGGCGTTTTGACTGTGGCCGGGAAATTTGAGCAAAAAGGAATGCTAATAGAAGTAGGCGGATTAAGTTGGTATTCATTAAACTTCTCCCTGGCCCTGACTACTGCGCTTTTTAATTCTTCCAGGCTATTTCCCATTACAACCGCATAGGCTACTTTAACACTGGTTTTATTTGCTACGTTATCAAGCTTCACCCCTACGATGTGAGAAACGTCACTGCCTTCTCCATCCATACCCGCCTGGTTATTTAGAAGTTCGCTGGACAAAGCGCTGAACTTTTCTCTTTTGGTAAATCCATCGCTTAAAATGATTCCATTACCATTGTCAATACGATGATCCAATGCATAATAAATGGGAGTGCCTGTGGTTAACAAGGCTATAGCTGTCATTTTTTTCCCTGAAGCGGAAGAGTATACATAGCCAAAATTGTTTTCAGCGTTCCATTCCGCTCTGTTTTTATTGTAAGAATCAATATTCCAGTCAGCAAAGAAACCTGAATACAATGAAGGAATTGTAACTCCACTGTTATTGGTTATAAAATACTCAAGAATGATAAAAGAACGATCAGGTGTATTTTGCCAGCCATATTCTTTTTGGCTTACAATCAGGCCAATTTGATTTGTATTATTTATTGTATCCACCAAAGTACCCCTTGTTTCCAAGCCTGCAAAACTGTTCTTAAAATACTTAATCCCCCTGGTCTGCGTTAAGTTTTGATCACTTTGACCGGTAGAAAGGTTTGAAACCACATTATGTGATACTTTGGAGGAAGATGTTGCCAGCATAATGCCTCCGCTACCTAGCAGACGTTGTTCACCTGTTTCTGAATTATCCCTGAAAGCGAGCCTACCTTTGCCTGTGGTGGTAAGCAATAAGTCATTGAATTCCACATCGAGATAATCGGGAGCAGTATATATATCAAAATACTGATAATCATTATAATTCCCATCTTCAAAGCCTAGCCTGAATGTCAGTTTATGAGAAGGAGGCGTATCAGGCGACAAATAGATCTGAAAAGGCACGTCAGCATTATGTTTACTTTGAAGTGTTGAAAAGCTGCCTGCAACAAATGTTTCATTAAGAATTGTCACGTAGGGTGACGGCGAGGAAAGCGTTATCTTGAGGTTAGACGATGGCGACAGATAATTCTTAAATTCACATGATACTTTTATGGTGTCATCATAAAAAGCAAGGTCTCTGCCTCCATTATCTATGGAATAGGAAACCATTCGTACAGATGAAACAGAGGTATCCATTAAAGCCTGGTACATGTTTAATCTTCCTTTTCCCAATTTTTCCTTAAAGGGTGCATTCACAGGATCAGAATAAATATCATCTGAGGTCACTCTTAATTGCTCCATTACCTGAAGCGCGTTATAATGAGGGAACCGGGCCCTTACCAAAGCAGCCGCACCGGCAACAATGGGCGCGGAAAATGAGGTGCCGGATGTAGTACCATATTTTGCAGAATCAGCATTTTGACTAGTCCCAACAGCTTCTCCGGGTGCTGAAATATCTACCGCCGTATTATAAGTTGAAAAATCTGCTTTCTGGTCTAATCTATTTGTTGCGCCGACAGATAATACATTGTTATAGGATGCAGGATAGAGGTTTTTATCGTCGTAAGTATTGCCTGCTGCTGCGATAATGACTACATCCTTCTCCAGAACCGCATAATCGATTATGTTTTGCTCAAACTTTGAAAAGCTTTCTCCTCCCCAGGAAATGTTTATCACTTTACAACCATGATCTGCGGCGTATTTAATAGCTTCGAATCCCATCCAGAAACGATCCGTCGAAGTTCTGAATACTTTTAACGGAAGGAATTTAGAGTTATAGCTGGTTCCTGCTATTCCAAGGCCATTATTGGCATGACCATTGGAACACCCCGCTACCTCAGTACCATGTCCTGATCCATCCGCTGTGGCGTCATTGTCACGATCTGCAAAATCCCACCCTCTAAAATTATCTACATAGCCGTCATTGTCATCGTCAATGTTATTTATAGGGTCGGCGTAATTGTATTTAATATTTCCCTTTAAATCCTGGTGGTTAAATAAAACGCCTGTATCAATAATGCCAATAATTGTATTGCTGTCTCCCCGCTGAATGTTCCAGGCGTTATATGCATTTATCAGGTTAAGTTGATATTGTATCCCAGAAGTTGGATTAGCTTTCGGGTCATTGGGTATTAAAAATAACTTATGGTTATAATAAGGTTCTGCATATTCTACATTTTCATTCTTTCTTAATGAATTAATGGCTGTCTCCAGATTTTCATCAGGAGAAATTTTTATGATGTAGATATTTGAAAGATCGACCTGATGAGAAGAAGTTTTAGAAGAAAGTGGTTTCTTTTCATTAGGGAAAGGTTTTGTAAAACTCTTTAATTTTAGTGCCGTCAGTTCTTTCTCTATTACATCCAGGCCCAATTCCCCGCTTCTAATTTCCCGTCTTTGATTTGCTCCCTGAGATGTAGAATTTGGTACTGATTTTAATTTAATCACAATGGTACCTTCTTCGTATTCACCAGAAGAAACCGGGGAATTTAAAACTAGAACATCACTTTGCTGACCTTTCAGAGAGGCCGATAGCAGTGCAAGGGAAAACAGTAGATATAAAAATTTCTTCACTCTTTAAAATTAAAGCATGAAGGAATTTTAACCTTTTCGCATAGTGCTTAAAAGGTATATATGCAATTTCTAATAATGCTTTTCACAAAAACCAGAATTCAAGTGGTTGTCAAAAAAAAGCATTAAATGTAATTTATTTAATATAACTAATTGGTTATTAACCAAGGGACAAAAAAGGAATATAACTTTACCTTCTCCCTATATGCACTGCTTGCAATGAAAAAGTATAGGAAGATCGTAAAAGTTTTAGATTAAAAAGAAAGGATTTAACCAAAAAGTATCATGAGGATGTCCAAAAAGTGTGTTTGCCTTCTTAGTGAATTTGTTTTACCTCTTTAAGAATCTATTAACAAATGGCTTAAAGAGCACAAAATAATTCGAAGAGTCCTTTTGAACACCCTCAATAATATCTTATAATTTTATTTTGTCGATTATTTTATCCACAATCCCATAATTAACGGATTCTTTGGCATTCATCCAATAGTCTCTGTCAAAGTCTTCAAGGATTTTCTCTACAGAATGGCCGCAATTTTGAGCTAAAATCTCGGCACCCATTCGCTTAGTTTTAATGATTTCTTTGGCCTGAATTTCCAGGTCGCTTGCCTGGCCTTGTATTACCCCGCCAATACTTGGTTGATGGATCATTACTCTTCCGCTTGGCCAGATGTATCTTTTTCCTTTCGCGCCGACTGAAAGTAAAATAGAACCCATTGAAGCTGCAAGTCCCATGCAAACCGTAGAAACCGGTGATGAGATCATCTTGATGGTATCGTATATAATCATTCCTGAAGTAACCACTCCGCCAGGGCTGTTGATATAAAGAGTGATCTCTTCACCCGGCTTATCATTTTCAAGAAACAGTAATCTTTGAACTACATCTTTAGCAGAATCATCCATAACCGGCCCCCACAGAAAGATCCTTCTTTTTTCCAGAAACTTCTTCTGAAATTTGTTAAGGTCGCTTAAATTCTCGATAACCTCCTTTATTGTTTTTTCTTCTTCTGAAATTATCATTACAGTATAGTATTTACTTTTAAAACCCTAAATATAACAATCAAATTCTTATCCAAAAGAGGGTAAAGAATATTAACCGCAATTTTAATAAAAACACGTAGAATTTTGAGATAAGTTGAAGTAAAGATGGAAGTGGGAATATGGAAGCAGGAAGTGTCCGGAAAGCGATGACGTCCTCGGTAGAAAATCTTGGATCAATTTGAAAGTTGAGGACGTATCGAGACAAGCTGTCCACCTTAAAATAATACCAAATATACCTACAGCGAACCTACAGCGAACCTACAGCGAAGGAACAAACCGATAGGAAGGCGGCTTAAAAATTAGAATAATACAAAAACTGATGTTAAAACGATAAAAAACAAACTTAACGATTCTCGCTTTCTATCTAATTCATTAAGTGTGGAATTGGGTAGTTGGAAGATGGAAGCACGAAGTTGTCAAGAAAGCGATGACATCCCTCGTTAGGGATCTTTATAAATTACTCGTCCCAGGGGATGTCATCTCTGATAAGGCAGTGGATGACAACTTCCCACCTCCATCTTCCAACTATTTCACCATAATTCCTGCTGCAAATCTTCCTGCCGAATTTGCTGACTTCCTGGCGGAAAAAAACATGTGGTCATTTTTATAAGTACATATCTCAGCAATTTCTATGGCTTGCTCAGGAACACCTAACGCTAACAGTTGCAATTTATTCAGCTCCCACAGGTTTAAAAATGCTTTATCTTCTCTTCCCTTATGGATTAACAAACCTTGCGCTGTTCCAAAAACATTTTTGACCTCAGCAATTACCTCTGCGCCTACTTCATAAACCTCCTGGCAAATGGAAGGGCCTATTCCTACTATCATATCCTCCGGTCTGGCTCCAAAATTTGTCTGCATGGCCAGTATTGCCTTTGTCAGAATCTTTCCAACAGATCCGCGCCAACCGGCATGAACAGCGCCTGCAGAATTGGTTATTGGATCATAAATTAAGATCGGGACACAATCAGCTGACATCACAGAAATTAACACACCTCTTTCATTGGTAATAATTGCATCTGTATCTTCCAGTGTTTCCTCCGTGGAATTTGTACCAAGGACTTTAACATTTGTACTATGGGTCTGACTTGGAAATATTACTTTGTGCGGTTTAATATGAAAAACTTCAGCGAGCCGCCTTCGATTTTCAAGTACGTTTTCCCTACTATCGTTTACTCTAAAACTTAAGTTAAACTCCCCAACCGGACCTTTACTCACACCACCAGACCTTCCTGAAACATAATGGGCAATCTGATCAAAACTGGAAAGATTTTGAAATTGCCATAGTGGAAGACCATTAAATTCTTTCTCGTACATCCTAAAAATAATTTATTAAAATCCCGGTTAAATTAAGACAATCTTGTTTCTTCTAAAATAATTGCCGATAGAAAAGATTAATTTATATTTGAAATCAATGCGATACATTAAAAAGTTATTCTGTTTGCCCCAATTATCTCTGTTGGCAACTTTAGGACAAGCGGTGAAAAAAGCTTCAGCTTTTATTTAAGAGAAATGCATAA
>Ga0196965_1000914_pt1 | contig 13386 bp, 10 predicted proteins | sample S1_20metaG_FD_148668 | JGI IMG/M metagenome (GOLD analysis project Ga0196965, IMG submission 148668) | Soil microbial communities from Anza Borrego desert, Southern California, United States - S1_20 | ecosystem: Environmental > Terrestrial > Soil > Desert | place: USA: California | collected... | reverse complement strand
GCGGCCGCGCCGGTCAGGAGTCGACGCGGGCGGTGTCCCGGCGCAGCGCCAGCCCGGCGAGCAGCAGGCCGCTCGCCAGGGCCGCGCCGACGCCCTCGCCGGCGCGCATCCGCAGGTCCAGCAGCGGCTCCCGGCCCAGGTCCTGGAGAACCAGCTCGTGCCCGCGCTCGCGGCTGCGCTGCCCGGCGACCAGGACGGGCTGCACACCCGGCTCCAGCCGCACGGCCACGAGGGCGGCGACCGAGGTGGCGTAGCCGTCCAGCACCACGGCCGACCCGGCCGCCGCAGCGCCCAGGACCACCCCGGCGAGGACGGCGAGCTCGGGGCCGCCCAGCTCGGCGAGCGCCACCACCGGGTCCCGGGTCAGGGCCGGGGAGCTCCGCCGGGCCCGGTGCACGGCCTCGAGCACCACCTGCCGCTTGCGCGCGAGGACCTCGGCGTCGGCGCCCGAGCCCAGCCCGACGGCGTCGGCCGGGTCGGCACCGAGCAGCCCGCACGCCAGCGCCGCCGCCACGGTGGTGTTGCCGACCCCGACCTCGCCGAGGGCCACCAGCCCCGCGGCCGCCGCTCCCCGGCCCAGGTCACGGCCGGCGTCCAGCAACCGCCGGGCGTCGTCCGGCGTCATCGCCGCCCGGTCGACGAGGTCGCCGCGCGGGTCCAGGGGCCGGGCCCCCGCCGCACCCGGAACGGGGTCACCGGAGACCCCGGCGTCCACGACGCGCAGGTGCAGGCCCGCCGTCCGGGCGGCCGTGGCTCCCAGCGAGGTGCCTGCGACGGCCGCACGGACCACGTCCCGCGTCACGTCGGGGGAGTAGGCCGACACCCCACGGCTCGCCACCGGGTGGTCGGCGGCGGCCAGCACGAGGGTGCCGCCGGAGGCCGCGCCGCCGCCGGCCGCCACCACGCCGTCCACGGCCCGGTCCAGGACGCCGAGCGAGCCCGGCGGGGTGAGCAGCCGGTCGGCCTCGTCGCGGGCCGCGACGACCGCCCGCCGGCCCGGCGCCCGCAGGTGCGACGGCGGCGCGGCCGGGGCCGCGGCGTCCTCGGCGGGCCACCGGTCGTGCAGGACGACGTCGGACAGCGGCAGCCGCCGGGACCAGCCGGCCCGCTCCAGGCCCGGAGCGGGCGGCCGCTCGTCGGGCCAGCCCAGGCACAGCCAGCCCAGGGTCACGACGCCGTCCGGCAGGCCGAGCAGCCCGGCGAGCTCCTCGGGCCGGAACAGGGTCACCCAGCCCAGGCCCAGCCCCTCGGCCCGGGCCGCCAGCCAGAGGTTCTGGATGGCCGCCGCGCAGCTCCACAGGTCGGCGTCGGGGAAGGTGGCCCGGCCCAGCACCCCGGCCGCCGGGGTGCGCCGGTCGCAGCAGACCACCACGCCGAGCGGCGCCTCGCGCACCCCCTCGAGCTGGAGGTCGAGCAGCCGGCGGGCGGCGTCCGGCTCCAGCTGCGCGGCCTGGCGCAGCCGTTCCCGGTCGGTGAGCACCGCGGCCCGGTCCCGGGTCCCGGCGTCCTGCACGACGAGAAAGCGCCACGGCTGGCTGTGCCCGACCGACGGGGCGGCGTGAGCCGCGGCCAGGACGCGCTCCAGGACGTCGCCGGGCACGGGGTCGGGCCGGAACCGCCGGACGTCGCGGCGGGCGCCGACCACCCGGTGCAGGGCGTTGCGGACCTCCTCGCCCATCGCCCAGCCGGTGGGGTCGGCGGCGCGCTGGGACGCCGAGGTCGCGTCGCCGACCAGCGGCACCGGCCGCGGCCACGTCCCCGCCACGGGCTCCCTCCCTCCGCCGGCGTGCCCGGCCCCCGGGCGGGCCGACTGTAGTTCCGGTCCCGGCCACGCCCACGACGGGCGGCCAGCGGGTCCCCGAGACGACGACGGGCGCCGCGGACACGAGGTCCACGGCGCCCGTCGGACGCGCATCGCGGTCAGTAGCGGAAGCGCTGCACCAGCTCCTGCAGGCCGCCGGACATGCGGGCCAGCTCCTCGGCCGCCTGCCGGGTCTGCGCGACGCCGGCCGTGGTGGCCGACGCGGCCTGCGCGACGCCGCTGATGCTGCCGGCGATCTCGCTGCTGCCGGTCGCGGCCTCGCTGACGCTGCGGTTCATCTCCGCGGTGGTCGCCCCCTGCTCCTCCACCGCGGAGGCGATGGTGAGCTGGAAGTCGTTGATCTGGCTGATGATCCCGGCGATGCCGCTGATCGCCGTCGTCGCACCGGCGGTGTCGGCCTGGATGGCGTCGACCCGGCGGGCGATGTCCTCGGTGGCCTTGGCCGTCTCCTGGGCCAGCTCCTTGACCTCGTTGGCCACCACCGCGAAGCCCTTGCCCGCCTCACCGGCCCGCGCGGCCTCGATGGTGGCGTTCAGCGCCAGCAGGTTCGTCTGCTCGGCGATCGAGGTGATGGTCTTGACCACCTCGCCGATCTCCTGCGACGAGACACCGAGCTTGCTCACCGTCTGCGTCGTCTCCTCGGCGGCCTGGACGGCGGTGCCGGCGACGCGGGCGGCCTCGGAGGCGTTCTGGGCGATCTCGTCGATGGAGGCGCCCATCTCCTCCGACCCGGAGGCCACGGTCTGCACGTTGCGGGAGATCTGCTCGGCGGCTGCGGCGACGGCGCCCGCCTGGCTCGCGGCGTCCTCGGCGCTGCCGGCGATCGACTCGGACGAGGCGCTGAGCTCCTCGGCCGCGGCGGCGAGGGCGGAGGCCGACTCGGCCGTCGAGGAGACCGTGGTGCGCAGGCTCTCGGCCGCCTGGTTGAGGGCGTCGGCCATCTGGCCGACCTCGTCGCGGGAGGAGACCTCGACCCGCGTGGTCAGGTCGCCGCCGGCCATGGCCACCAGGCCGTTCCGCACGGCCACGACCGGCCGGGTGATCAGGCGGGCCACGACGAGCCCCAGGACGACGGCGGCGACGAGGCCGACCACGAGGATGGCCAGCACGAGGGTGCGGGCCGACTCGTACGTGTCCGTCGCCGCCTGGACCGATGCCTGCCCGGCCGCCGCCTCGCTGGCCAGCAGCTCGTCGAGCGCCGCGTTCAGCTCGGCGGACACGGGCGCGATCGTCTGGCTGCGCATGGTCAGGAAGTCGGCGAACCTGCCCTGGCTCACGGCCAGCCGGTAGGCGTCGCTGCTGACCAGCGACTCGTACCGGCTCCAGGCGTCGGAGAGCGCGGCCACGTCGTCCTGCTGGGCGGCGCTCAGCCCACTGCCCGCGTACGCCTCGATGGCCGCGTCCATGGCCTCGATGTCGGCCAGGTAGAGGTCGTGCGCCTTGGCCCGGGCAGCGGCGTCGGGCAGCAACTCGTCGGCGAGGGCGTCGATGCGCGTCTGCAGGAAGGCCCGGCGGACCTCGGCGATCTGGTTCGACGGCACCAGCGCGTCGGTGTTGATCTCCTGGCTGCGCTGCTGGAGGGCACCGAGCTGCACCAGGCCGACGACGCCGACGACCAGGGCCACGACGCAGGCCACGGCGACGGCGGTGAGCACCTTGACCCGCAGCGGGAGGGCGAGCAGACGGGAGGGGACGGAGAGTCGCACGGAGTACCTCGGGAGCCGTTGGATGGGGGCAACCGAGGGTTTCGGCCGGTTTCGTCCGGCCTCCAGTCGAGGGCGTCATGTGGGACCGGCGGCCCCTCGTGTCACTCCTCCACGCGCTCGAGGAACCGCGTGACCGTCTCCAGGAAGACCTCGGGCTGCTCGGAGTGCACCCAGTGGCCGGCGTTCTTCACCCGCAGCAGCCGGGTGTTCGGGAACAGCTCCTCCATCCGGGCGCGGTCCTCGGGCAGCACGTAGTGCGAGTTCGCACCCGCGACCCACAGCACCGGGCCGTCGTACCGGGCGCCCGTCGGCGGCTCGGGGAAGCCGCGCAGCTCGCCCAGGTCGCGTTCGAGCAGCTCGAGGTTGAGCCGCCAGCGCCAGCCGCCGTCGGCGCCCACCCCCTCGCGGACGAGGCTCTGCAGCAGGAAGGAGCGCACCATCCTGCTGGGGACGGCGGCCTGCAGCGCGGCGTCGGCGTCCGCCCGCGTCCCGAGGCGGTCGAGGTCCATGGCGCGCATGGCCGCGATGAAGGCGGCGAACGGCGAGGCCTCCTCGTCCGGATCGTCGGTGCGGCCGCCGGACAGCGGGTACTCGACCGGGGCGATGTCGACGACGACCAGCGCGCGCAGCAGCTCCGGGTGGCGCAGCGCCAGCTGCATCGACACCTTGCCGCCCATCGAGTGCCCGACGAGGGTCACCGGCTCCCCGAACGAGCGCAGCTCGGCGGCGACCAGCTCGGCCATGTCGACGTAGTCGACCCGGTCGGTCCACGGGGAGTGCCCGTGGTTGGGCAGGTCGAGGAGCGTCACGCGGTGGTCCTCGGCGAGGCCCTTGGCGATCGTCGTCCAGTTCTTGCCCTGGCCGAACAGCCCGTGCACGAACACCACCCGCGGCCCGGCCGAGCCCAGCGTCCGGCCGTGCAGCCGCTCCTCGGAGTTCGTCGTCACCCGGCGATTCCACCAGATCCCGTCGTCCCGGCGACCTACCGTCGTCGGCCGACGCAGAGGAGGACGCCCGTGCCCGGACGGCGCCGCCGGACAGCCCGGTCGACGAGCCAGAGCCGCTCGACCGGCACCACCCGCACCACGACGACGACCCGCCGGAAGGCGCCGGCCCGCCGCACCGCGAAGCCCGCTCCCGAGCAGCCGGTCGCCGGCCCGGGGGAGCGGGTGTGGGTGCTCGCCGTCCCGTTCCGCGCCCCGGCGCCGGGCGCGCAGTGGCGGGCGGACCTGCAGGCGCACGTGTGGGTCGGCCGGGAGCTGCCGCCGGAGCTGGCCGCCTACGACCCGCCGCCCTACACCTTCGAGCGCTTCCTCGAGGACGAGCTCAACGACACCCCGCGCCCGGTGCCGCCGGGCCGGCCGCTGGTGCCGCGCGAGGAGCAGGCCACCGGCGCGGAGGCCGTCGTCGCCTCCGCCGCGGCCGGGCACCGCGTCTTCCTGCTCGGCGACGACCCCGGCGTGGGCAAGACCGGCACCGCCGTCCTGGCCGCCCGGGAGGTCTGCGAGCTGCGCGGCGGCGACCGCGTCCTCGTCGTCGCCGACCGCCCCGCGGCCATCACCATCCCGCACTGGACCCGCTCGATCGCCGGCTTCGGCGACGGCGGGCTGCGCTGGTGCGTCACGACCTGGGACCGGCTGGCCAAGGTGGCCGCGCTGCAGAGGACAGGGCTGCGGTTCGACGTCGTGATCGCCGACGAGGCGCACATGGTCCGGCACACCACGACCCAGCGGTGGAAGCACTGGAAGGCCGTCTCGGGCGGCGGTCGCGCGAGGGACGTGCCCTTCGTCCTCGCCGCCACCGCCACCCCGGCGCACACGCCGCTGGAACTGCCCTACCTGGCGCCGCAGTTCGCCCAGCGGCACGGCGAGCCGCTGCGCGCCTGGGCGGACCTGCCGGCCAAGCTCGCCGAGCACGGGTTCCACGTGGAACGTGGGCGCTACGGCTGGACGTGGACCGAGGACGCCGACGCCCGCCGCGCCGACCTCGCCCGGCTGCAGGGCTGGCTGGCCGCGGGGGAGCCGCCGGCGACGCTGCACCGCCCGGCGCCGTGGGGCCCGGTGTCGGTGACCGGGACGCCGGTCGCCCTGACCCCGGCCGAGCAGGCCGCCTACGAGTCCGAGTGGCAGGAGTTCCGCGCCGAGATGCAGCTCGCGCGCCGGGCCCGGCAGACCGCGCGCGGCCGGGCGGCGCTGCTGCGCTTCCGGCAGAAGGCCGGGCTGATCCGCGCGCAGGCCACCGTCGACTGGGTCAAGGCCCAGGTCGAGGCCGAGCGGCAGGTCGCGGTGTCGGTCGAGTTCGTCGAGACGGCGGCCGACCCGATCCGCGAGGCGCTGCTCGACTCCGGCATCGCGGTGGCGGGCATCTACGGCCGCGACCGCTTCGACGTCGAGGCCGAGCGGCTGCGCTTCCAGGCCGGCGAGGCGCCGGTGTGCGTCTTCACCGTGACCGCGTCGATCAGCCTGCACGCCGGCGAGCTGCTGCCCGGCGGTCGCCCGGCCTCGACGACGCCGCGGGTCGGGCTGTTCCACCAGCCGCGCTTCTCCGGCATCCAGGCCCGCCAGGTCACCGGCCGCACCCACCGCGACGGCCAGGTCTCCCCGTGGCGGGTGGCCTTCGCCGAGGACACCGTGGAGGAGCAGGTGGCCCGGGTGATGGTGGAGCGGCTGGCGGTAAGCGGCTCCACCGCCGGTGCGGACACCTCGGCCCTCCAGGAGGTCGCCGAGCTGCTCGACGCCGACTGGCTGCCACCGGTCGCGCTCACCGACTGAGGCCGCGGGCCGCACCACGCGACCACACGTCGATCCCCGCCCGAGCCCCGCCCCCGCCCGCCCGAGCCCCGCCCGAGTTGATCATGGGGTCGTTGCTCGACGGCGCGCCGTCGAGCGCGTGTCCGCCTGCACCAACCCCATGATCAACTCCAGGGGGCGCGCGCTCCGGGCGCGCGCTGCTGGTGGACCTCAGCCCAGCGCCGCGACGATGCTGGCCACCCCGGCCAGCGCCGACAGCGTCAGCCCGGCCACCCGGAACCGGCGGACGTCGAGCAGGTGGAACAGCCGGCGGCCCGCGACGTGGCCGACGACCGCCGCGGCCAGCAGCACCAGCACCACCTCCGGCCGGAGGGCCTGCCCGGCGCGCCCCGAGGCGGTGAGCACCGCGGCCCCGAGCAGGTTGAGGGCGAGGAACAGCGCCGCGAGGGTGTCGCGCATCTCCGCCGGGGCCACCTGCCGCCGCTCGAGCCAGAGCACCAGCGGCGGCCCGTTGGTGCTGGTCGTGGTGGTGAGCAGCCCGGCGAGCAACCCCACGCCGAGCGTGGCCCAGCGGGACGGCTCCCCCCGGCCGGGAGCCGGGCGCCGCAGGACCTGCAGCCCCACGGCGGCGAGCACGCCCACGCCCACCGCCAGCTGCAGCGCCGCCTTGCTGACCACGGCGAGCACCAGCACGCCGGCGAGGACCCCGGGTACGGCGGCCAGGGTCACCACCCGGACGTCGGCCCACCGGACGGCCGGCCGCGGCCCGCGGCGCACCAGCAGCAGGAGCAGGGTCGTGGTCGTGGCGAGCACCATCAGCGTGGTCACCGCCTCGGTGGGGTCGAGCACGGCCACGAGAGCGGGCCCGGCGATGAGCGCCAGCCCGAACCCGGCGGCAGCCTGCACCGTCGCGCCCACCAGGACGGCGAGGCACGCGAGCAGCACGCCGGCCATCCTGACGCACGCCCCGGCTGCCGCCCCGCTCCGGCGACGGAGCCCCCACGTCGGGGCCGCCCAGATCGATCATGGCGTTGGTGCGCTCGACGCGCCCTCCACCCGCGTGTCTGCCTGCAGCGACCCCATGATCGACGACGAGGGGGCCTGAGCGGCCGCGGCAGCGGCGCCTCTCCGGCCGAGGGCGGCCACGTGGCCGACCCGGTGTTACGTTCGGGGCGTACGTGGCACGGGGTGTCCCCGACCGGGGACTGAGAGCACACCCGTCGAACCTGCTCCAGTTCGCACTGGCGAAGGGATGTCACCGGCATGCCGGCCGTCGACCTGCGCACCGCCCGCGCGGTACTCCTCGCACGCACCCCCCTGGTGCACTGCCTCACCAACACGGTGGTTCAGGCGATCCCCGCCAACGCCCTGCTCGCGGCAGGCGCCGCCCCGGCGATGGTCGACGCGCCCGAGGAGGCCGGCGACTTCGCCGCCATCGCCTCCGCGGTGCTGGTCAACGTCGGCACGGTGCACGCCCGCACCGCCGAGGCGATGCGGCTGGCGGCCCGCTCGGCGGGCGCGGCCGGGACGCCGTGGGTGCTCGACCCCGTCGCCGTCGGCGGGCTGGTCTACCGCACCGAGCTGGCCACCGAGCTGGTCGGGCTGCGGCCCACGGTCGTCCGCGGCAACGCCTCGGAGGTCATGGCGCTGGCCGGCGCGGGCGGCGGCGGCCGCGGCGTGGACAGCACCGACAGGACCGACGACGCCGCGAAGGCCGCCGCCGGGCTGGCCGCCCGCACGGGTGGCGTGGTGGCGGTCAGCGGCGAGGTCGACCTGGTCACCGACGGACGGCGCACCGTCCGCGTCGGCGGCGGCTCGCCGCTGCTGACCCGCACCACCGGTGCCGGCTGCGCGCTGGGCGCCCTGGTCGCCGCCTACGTCGCCGCCACGGAGGACCCGCTCACCGGGGCCGTGGCCGCGCACGCGCACGTGGCGGTCGCCGCCGAGCGGGCCGCGCAGGCGGCCTCCGGCCCGGGCACCTTCGCCCCCGCCTGGCTCGACGCGCTGGACGCCGTCGACGGCGCCGCCCTGGCCGGGGCGGACGTCCGATGAGTCGGCCGTTCGACCCGACCCTCTACCTGGTCACCGACACCGCGCTGTCCAGCCCGCGACCGGTCGCCGACGTGGTCCGCGCCGCGGTGGCCGGCGGCGTCACCACGGTGCAGGTGCGGGACAAGACCGCCTCCCGCCGCGAGCTGCTGGAGCTGACCCGCGCGGTGCAGGCGGCGCTGGCCGACCGGCCGGACGTCGCGCTCTGGGTCAACGACGCCGTCGACGTCGCCCTGCTCGCCGGCGCGGACGGCGTGCACGTCGGCCAGGACGACCTCCCGCCGGCCGAGGTGCGGGCCCTGCTCGGGCCCGGCCGGCTGCTCGGGTTCAGCGTCTCCTCCGTCGCCGAGCTGGACGTCGCGCGCGCCCTGCCGGCGGGGACCGTCGACCTGGTGGGCATCGGCCCGGTGTGGACGACGCCGACCAAGCCCGACGCCGGGAGCGCCCTGGGTCCGGACGGCGTCCGCGCGCTGGCCGGCGCCGCCCGCGCCGCCGGGTTCACCACCGTCGCGATCGGCGGCATCGACGCCACCCGGGCCGCCGAGGTGGCCGCGACCGGGGTGGACGGCGTGTGCGTCGTGTCGGCGGTGTGCACCGCGCCCGACCCGGCCGAGGCCGCCCGGGCGCTGCGTGCGTCGATCGACGGGGTGCGCGTGTGAGCGGCGGGCGGGCGGGGGTGCCGACAGCGCTGACCGTCGCCGGCAGCGACCCCAGCGGCGGCGCCGGCATCCAGGCCGACCTCAAGACCTTCAGCGCGCTCGGCGTCTACGGGACGGCGGTGCTGACCGCGCTGACCGCGCAGAACACCCGCGGTGTGACCGGCGTGCACGGCGTGCCGCCGGAGTTCGTCGCCGAGCAGCTGTCGACCCTGTTCGCCGACGTCGAGGTGCACGCCACCAAGCTCGGCATGCTCGGCACCGCGGACGTGGTGCGCGCCGTCGCCGCGGGGCTGGCCGACCACCCGGGCGGCCCGGTGGTGTGCGACCCGGTCATGGTGGCGACCAGCGGGGACCGGCTCATCGACGAGGCCGCGGTCGACGCCGTCCGCACCGACCTGCTGCCGCTGGCCGACCTGGTGACGCCGAACGTCCCGGAGGCCGCCGTCCTGCTCGGCGTGCCCCCCGCCACCGACGTCGACCAGCTGCCCGGTCAGGCCACCGCGCTGCTCGGGCTCGGCCCCCGGGCGGTGCTGCTCAAGGGCGGCCACCTCGGCGGGGAGGAGAGCGTCGACGTGCTGGCCACCGCGGACGGCGTGACGGTCACCCGCCGGCCGCGGGTGGACACCCTGTCGACGCACGGGACCGGCTGCACGCTGTCCTCCGCGCTCGCCGCGCTGGCCGCCCGGCACCGCACCGACGACTGGACGCGGCTGGTCGACCCCGCCCGGGACTACCTGCACCGGGCGCTGGAGGCGGGGGAGAGCCTCGGCGTCGGCTCCGGACACGGCCCGGTGCACCACTTCGCCGGCATCTGGGAGCGACATCCGCGTTGACCACCGGCATCTGGCTGCCCGCGCCGGCGTGTCGGTCAGCCGGACGCCGATGATCACGGCGGACAGGGGTCAGCGGGTGGGCTCTTCCCCGTCCGCCGTCGTGATCGGGACGCGGGTGACGCCGTCGCCGTTCGGAGTCGCGCCGCCGAGCCGGCGCAGCAGCGCGGCGATGTCGACGCCGGTCAGGTCGCCGGACAGCTGCAGCCCCTGGGCGACGTTGGCCGCGACCGAGCGACCCAGCGAGCCCGCGCCGTCGGCGGAGATGACCGTCATCTTGTCCACGCCGGCCAGCGGGGCCGCGGCGGCCTGCACGACCTCGGGCAGCACCTTGACCAGCATCTCCAGGACCGCCGCCTCGCCGTACTTGGCGAACGCCTCCGAGCGGGCGTCCAGCGCCTCCGCCTCGGCCTGACCGCGCGCCAGGATCGCCGCGGCCTCGGCGCCGCCCTCGCGCTCGACGGCGTCGGCGATCGCCTGCCGGCGCAGCTTCTCGGCCTCACCGCGCTTGGCACCCTCGACGGCCTCGGCCTCGGCCAGCGCCGACCGGCGGGCCCGCTCGCCCTCACCGGAGAGCCGGGCCTGCTCGGCTGCGGCCTGCGCGCCGGCGATCGTGGCCTGCCGCTGCGCCTCGGCGGTGAGGATCGCGGCGTTCTTGCGCGCCTCGGCCTCCTGCTCGACCTTGTAGCGCTGCGCGTCGGCGGGACGGCGGACCTGGGTGTCCAGCTGCCGCTCGGTCAGCGCCGCCGTCCGCACGGCGACCTTCTCCTGCTCGGTGAGGATGGCCTGGTCCTGCGCGGCCTGGGCCAGCGGTCCGGCCGCCGCCGCACGGGCCGTGGCCGCGTCGGTCTCGGCGGTGATCTCCGCCTGCCGCAGCGCGAGCTGGCGCTGGGCGACCGCGATCGCCTCGTCGGCGAGCAGCTGCTCCTGCTGGGCGGCCTGCCGGGCGCGCGCCTCGGCGATGCTCGCCTCCTTGAGCACCCGGGCGGCCTCGGGCCGCCCGAGGTCCGCCAGGTAGCTGCCCTCGGCCTGGATGTCCTGCAGCTGGAAGGTGTCGAGCACCAGGCCCTGGCCGGTGAGCGAGGACTCGGCCTCCTCGGCGACGGCGGAGGCGAAGGCGGCGCGGTCGCGGATGATCTCCTCGATCGTCAGCCGGCCCACGATCGACCGCAGCGCACCGGCGAGCACCTCCGAGGTGAAGGTGTCGATGCCCTCCTGCTGGTTGAGGAAGCGCTGCGCGGCGGCGCGCACGGAGTCCTCGGTGCCACCGACCTTGACGATGGCCACGCCCTCGAGGTCGCACTTGACGCCCTGCTTGGACACCGCGCCGCGGATGCCCACCGGGATGCGGCGGCTGGACAGGTCCAGGGTGTGCAGCTTCTGCACGACCGGGAGCACGAACACGCTCGCGCCCATGACGACCTTCTGCCCGGAGGCGTCCCGCGACGTGATCCCCGACGCGCTGGTCACCTCCCGGCCCTGCCGGCCGGTGACGATGAAGGCCTGGTTCGGTCCGGCCACCTTGATCCGGGACAGCACGAACAGCACGAGCAGGAGCACCAGGGCGGCGATGCCCCCGATGGCGATGAGCAGGGTCGGGTCCACGGTCAGGTGCCTCCGGTCTCGGGCAGGGGGTGGGGCGCGGTCGAGACGACGTGGACGGCGGTCTCGCTGAGCGCCTCGACGACGTACACGGGTGTGCCGGCGGGCAGCGGGGTGTCGCTGCGCGCCGCGAACTTGAGCTGCTGGCCGGCGAGGACCAGGCGGACCTCGCCGTAGCCCGGGCTGGGGACGGCGGAGACGACGACGCCCTGGGTGCCGACCAGGTGGTGGCGGGTGAGGGTCTCGGCGGTCGGCATGTCGCGCAGCCCGCGGGACAGCCGCACCGCGGCCCAGGCCAGCGGGACGGCGACGACCAGCCCGGCGGCCAGCGCCAGCCCGGCCCGGCCGCCGTCCGCCATGCCCTCGGGCAGGACCGACGCGGCGGCGGCGGCGCCGAAGCCCACCCCACCGAGCAGCGCGGCCAGGGCCGGGACGGAGAACGGGCCGTCGGCGTCGCCGAGGTCGCCGATCTCGCCGACCACCAGGGACAGCAGCAGGACACCCAGGCCGAGGGCACCCACGACGAGGAAGACCGCCTCCACGCTGTTCCTCCCCGTCGGTGTCCGGCGACGCAGGATCCCAGCCGCGGGCCGAGATGATCAACGACTTCCTGGACCGGGGCGTCCGGATCTCACCCCCGAGGAGGACGGGCGACCATGGGGGGAGCCGGTGAGGACGACGAGGAGGTGGGGCGTGCGGCGGGAGGCGAGCATCCTGCACCTGGACCTCGACGCCTTCTTCGCCGCGGTCGAGCAGCGCGACAAGCCCTCGCTGCGCGGGCGGCCGGTGGTCGTCGGCGGCACGGGCGGCCGCGGGGTGGTGGCGACGGCGTCCTACGAGGCCCGCGCCTACGGAGCCCGCTCGGCGATGTCCACCGCGGAGGCGCGCCGCCGCTGCCCGTCCGGGACGGCTTTCCTCGGCGGCCGGTTCGCCGCCTACCGCCGCACCTCGGACGTGGTGATGGAGCTGCTGCGCGAGCTGTCCCCGCTGGTGGAGCCGGTCTCGATCGACGAGGCCTACGTCGACCTGGCGGTGTCCACCCCCGCCCACCCCGGCCGCGACCTGTCGGTGGACGGCGTCACGGCGCTGGCCCGCGGGCTCAAGGAGCGCATCGCCGCGGCCACCGGCGGGGTGACCGGGTCGGTCGGCATCGGCAGCTCCAAGCTGATGGCCAAGATCGGGTCCGACCTCGACAAGCCCGACGGGCTGGTCGTCGTCCCCCCGGGGCGGGAACTGGAGGTGCTGCACCCGCTGCCGGTGACCCGGCTGGGCGGCGTGGGGCCGGCGACCGCGGAGCGGTTGCACCAGGTGGGCGTGAAGACCGTCGGCGACCTGGCCGCGAAGTCGCTGCCCGACCTCGTGGCGCTGGCCGGCCGGGCGCACGGGGCGGGGCTGTACGCGCTGGCCCGCGCCGAGGACGACCGGCCGGTGGTCGCCGAGCGCGAGGCGAAGTCGATCTCGCAGGAGGAGACCTTCGCCCGGGACCTGACCGACCGCGCCGTCCTCGGCCGGTACGTGGACAGCATGGCGGCGCGGGTCGGCAGCCGGCTGCGTGCCGCGGCCTACTCGGGCCGGACGGTGACGCTCAAGCTGCGCCGCTACGACTTCACGACGCTCACCCGCTCGCAGACGCTGCCCCAGCCCACCGACGACCCGCGGGTGATCGCCTCGATCGCGCACCGGCTGCTGGCCGAGGCCGGCACGCAGGGCGGGCTGCGGCTGCTCGGGGTCGGCGTCTCCGGGCTGTCGCTCTACGCCCAGGGGGACCTGTTCGCCGACGGGGAGCCGGCTCCCGACGACGACGTGGGGACGGCGGACGACCGGCCCGAGGAGGTGCCCGAGCCGCTGACGGCCGAGGCCCGCTGGTGGCCCGGCCAGGACGTGCGGCACGACGAGCTCGGCGCCGGGTGGGTGTGGGGCCGCGGCCTCGGGCGGGTCACCGTGCGCTTCGAGGGCCCGCTGACACCG
>Ga0196965_1000913_pt1 | contig 13415 bp, 10 predicted proteins | sample S1_20metaG_FD_148668 | JGI IMG/M metagenome (GOLD analysis project Ga0196965, IMG submission 148668) | Soil microbial communities from Anza Borrego desert, Southern California, United States - S1_20 | ecosystem: Environmental > Terrestrial > Soil > Desert | place: USA: California | collected... | reverse complement strand
CAGAAAGGCCGCGAATACGAGGAAGGCGACTACCTCCCAGCCGGCGTTCAGAAGGGTGACGAGGGCGGCGATGGTCAGCAGCAGCCCGACCGATCCCCTCAGCCAGAATTTGCGCACCGCCGCCTTGCGCTCGCCCTCGAGCGCGCCGATCCGCTCGCGCACCGTGCCGGCCGCGCACAAAGTGGTGAAATCCGCGCTCGTCAGCTGAATCATTCGTCCCCCCATGGCTTTGCGCCGGAGATTGGCGCCGCCGCGCGGGCCGCGCAACAATTGAAACACAGTCGCGGGCGTCCCGAAATGAACGGGCAACAGCGGGGGATTAGCAACCCGGTCATCGAGTCCATATCCGGAGTTGCCTGTATGCTTACGATCATCGCCGCCGCGCTGGCCGCGGCCGCGCCCGGTCCGGGCGAGCCGACGCTCGACGAGGTCCGCGCCGCCACCGCCCGCTTCCGGGACGTCAAGGTCGCGCTCGCCGAAGGCTATGTGCGCGATCCCACCGATATGTGCGATGTTGCCCCCATGATGGGCCGCCCCGCCGCGCTCGGCGGCATGGGTATCCACTTCTTTCGTCCCGACCTGCTTGGAATCACCGCTCCGCCCAACCCGCGCGTGAACGGCAACGGCACCCATACCGATTTCCGCAAGCCCTCGATCCTGATCTACGAGCCTCGGGCCGACGGCACGCTCGAGCTGGTCGCCGTCGAGAATCTGGTGTTCAAGAAAGCCTGGCACGAAGCGGGCAACAAGGGCCTGCCGACCTTCCACGGCGTCGAATATGATTACATGGCCGACGATCCGGCGACGAAGATCGACGAGGCGCACAATTTCGAGCCGCATTACGACCGCCACGTCTGGCTCTACCGCAAGAACGCCAACGGCATGTTCGCCCAGTTCAACCCGACCGTGACCTGCAAATTCCACAAGCCGATGGTGGTGGCGGGGAAGAAGGGAGCGGAGCACGGCGGCCATTGATAGTGGAGCTGGAAGCGGTGACAGAGCACCGTTCGCCCTGAGCCTGTCGAAGGGCCTTCGTTCATCCCTCGCGAAGTCAAGGGCTTCGACAAGCTCGGCCCGAACGGATTCGCTCGGGCCGGCTTCCTTGACTTGCTATTCCCGCCTGAGCGGCAAAGTGAAGGTGAAACGCGCGCCCTGCCCCGGAGCGCTGTCGACCGCGACGTCGCCGCCCATCGCTCGGGCGAGGCGGCGGGCGATGTAGAGCCCGAGGCCGGTTCCGCCCGCCTCGGTCGGATCGACCCGCTCGAACTTCTCGAAGATCCGCGCCTGGTCCTCGGCCGAGATGCCCTTGCCCTGATCGGCGACGATCAAGGCGGCGAGATCGCCCTCGCGATCGGCCCGGATCCACACCTGCCCGCCTTCGGGCGAATAGCGGATCGCGTTGGTGAGCAGATTGACGACGATCTGGAGAGCGCGGCGGAAGTCCCCGGTCACGGGCAGGCTCTCGCCGGAGGCGGGAGCGTCGATCCTGACCTGGCGCTCGCCGGCGCGGACCGCCAGCAGCCCGGCGGCTCGGCGGGCGACGTCGGCGAGATCGATCTCTTCCCCTTCGGGGCGGAAATCCGGCCGCTCGATCGCCTGCAGGTCGACGAGGTCGTCGACCAGAGCCAGCAAATGACGTCCGGCGGTGGCGATGTCGCCGGCATAGCCGGCATAATCGGTCCGGATCGGCCCCTCGCCCTGAGCGCCGATCGTCTCGGCGCTGGCGATGATCTGGGCGAGCGGCGCCCGGAGCGCCTTGTCGAGCCGCTCGCCAAACGCGCCCGGCTCGGGAGCGGAGGGCGCCGGGGCCGTCACGGACGGGGAGCCGGCCGGGAGCGCGGCGGCGGAACCGCGGAAGCCGGCGAACCGGCCGGCGCCGTCGATCAGAGGCAGTCCGGCGAGGCGGTAGCGGCCGCCGCGCCCGCCGCGAAGCTCGGCGAGCTGGCCGTCGAAGCGGCGCTGCTCGGCGAGGGCGGTCAGCAGCGGCAGCTCGCCCTCCTCCCCCTCCTCGAGCCGGAACAATCGGGTGAGCTGCTGCCCGACCAGCTGCGCCGGAGCCTTGCCGGCGGCCGCGGCGGCGGCGGCCGAAACGGTGGTGAGCCGAAGCGAGGCGTCGGTCTCCCACATCCAGTCGGCGCCGGCGCGAAGGAAATCCGCCTGCCGCTCGGCGTCGGGCGCGGGCGCGGGCGCCCGGGCCGGGCGCGCGATCCAGCCGGTGACGGCGAGCTCGACCATATCGTCCTTCGGTTCGGCGCGTACCCACAGCTCGAGATCCGACTCCCCTTCGGCGGCGACCGCCCCGCGCGAGATGACGATTCCGAGCCGGCGCGCCAGACGGGCGAGCGCGGCGATCTGCGGAACGGCGAGCGGCCCGCCTTCCTCGCCGCCGGCGGCGCGGTGAAGCGCCATCAGGCGCGGGTCGGCCCCGACCAGCCGCCCCTCGGCATCGATCCGGCCGCGGACGGCGTCCTCGGCGCTCATGACGCGAGCCTTGCGACGGCGGCGCGATAGGCGGGATCGAGCCTCCACAGGAGGATGTGATGGCGCGCCTGCTCGGCGTCGAGCCCGTCGAAAAGGTCCAGCTGGGCTCCCACCGCCTCCTCGCGCCCGGCCAGATGGAGCAGGATCGAGGCTGCGGCGTCGCGCCCGAGACCGGCCGCACGCATCACGATCGCCGGGCCTCGGCCGGAGGTGTCGGGAAGCAGCTCCCACAGCGCCTCGGTATCGAGGCCGGTGCGCAGCGAAAGGCCTGCCAGCAGGAGCGGCAGCGCGCCCTCGCCGGCGGCGCGGACGAGAAGGGCCTCGTCGAGCCGCGCCCGCTCCTCGAGGCGGAGGGCCAGGCGGCGCGCAAGCGCGTCGGCCCCCGCCCCTTCGTCATAATCGCGGAGCATGACGCCCGTCGCCGAGGTCACGGCGGCGTCGGCGGCGGCCGGAGCGACCTCGTGGCGGGCGATCAGATAGGTCCGCAGGGCCGCGGCGACCGTCCAGGCGAGGCCGTGCGCCACCTCGGCTGGAAGGTCGCCGCTCGCAAGCAGCGGCTCATGGAACGCGTCTAGGCGGCGGCTGCCGGCGATCAGCAGCGAGACGGCGGCGGCGGCGACGTCCGGATCGGAATCGCCCGCCAGCTCGGTGAGGAGGCGATGCTCGGCGGCGGCGCGGGCAAGCCGATGCTCTTCCGTCCGGCGCAGCAGCAAGGCGAACAATGCCGGGTCGGCGAGCGCCCCGCCGGCCTCCAGCAGCGGCACGGCGATGGGCAGGCTGGCAGAGGACAAGGCGGCGCGCAGCGGCGCGTCCTCGTCGCCGCCGAAATGCACGGCGAGAGCGGAGCGGAGCTCGTCCTCGATGTCGCCGACCAGGCGCAGCAGGAGGTGGGAAAGAGTGATTCGCTGGCGGTCGCTGAGGCGAAAGGCTTCCGGCAGGGCCAGATCCGCCATGGCGGCGGACACGCGCGCGCGCGCCGACGCGAGCAGCTGCGCCGCGCCGTCCAGCTCACCCCCCTTCGCGCGCACTTCGTACATTGCCCGTGCATAGGCCGGTCAGGGTTAAAGCGGCGCTAATCCTGTGCAGGCGCCGGAGCCGGGGCATGGGCATGACGCTGGGCCCAGAAAAAGCTCGCGCCGGCATAGAAAGCCAGCAGGGTCAGCCCGGTGCCCCACAGGTTGGCGGCGGCGAAGGGCAGCATCAGCCAGGTCATGCCCTTGGGCTCCGCCAGCCAGAGCTTGCCCGGGATTTCACGCCCCGCCGCCTCGACCCGCAGGGCGAGGCTGAAGGCGATGATCGTCCCCGCCAGGGCGACGCAGCCCCAGCCCCGGGTACCGGCGAGCTCGAGGGCCAGAAGGAGCAATAGCCCGGCCCAAAGCGCCGGCAGCAGCGCCCCCCACCAGGTCGGTCCGCGGGCGCCCTGCAGGCGAAGCGAGGCGAGCCGCTCGCTTATCCCGTCGAGCGGCGTCGCCAGCAGGAGGAGAGCGACTCCGAAGCCGAGCCAATGCCGGGCGAAGGCGAGCCCGGCGAGCGTCATCAGCAGGACCGCGGCGAGGCCTATCGCAGTCGGAGTCACCGCCGTCGGCATCAGCGCCTTCGTCGCCGCCCGCTCGAGAGGCGCGAGCAGATAGCGGGACAGCCAGTCGCCGCTGCGGGCATGGGCGCCGGCGATGATCTGCGCCTCGAGCTCGGCGAGGTCGTCGCCGGTCTCGGCCACCAGAGGCAGCTCGTCCTCCGCTTCGCCGCGGACGCTGATCTGCCGGGCCCCCGCCTGAACCGCCCGGCGAAGCAAGGTCGACTGCAGGTCCCAGTCGCGAAGCATCGAGGCGGTCTGCTTGAGCATCTGGCCGTCGATCATCGCGAGGCCGGCCCAGCGGCTCTGGGCGTCGATGCGCTCATAGCGGTCGTCGACCCGCAGATCGGGAACGACGAGGATGGCCGCGCCGTCGATCGCGATCAGCCGGGAGATCGCCGCTTCGGGCGCGACCAGGCCGTCGCCGACCAGAAGGATTCGGTCGTTGCTGTGCACCGCCTCCGCCGCCTCCTCGGCGCTTCGGGCGAGGACGAGAGTCACCCCTTCCGCCCGCAACCGGTCGAGCGCCGCGCCGAGCGCCGCGGTCACCCGTTCGACAACGACCACGACCGGCTCGGCGCCGGCGCCGGCGGCGAGTCGGACCTGGCGCTCGAGGAGGGTGCGGCCGGCGATCGGCAGGGTCGCGCGCAGCCCGCCCCCGGCGTCGTCCGCTTCGTGATAGGCGGCGATCAGGGCGGCCAGAGTCACGCTTTTCTCCCCATCCGGTTGGGATAGAGGGCGGGGACGGCGTGCGTAAAGCCTGTCCGCTCGTTTCCCCCTCCCTGGAAGGGAGGGGTCAGGGGTGGGTCCGCCGAAGGCGGCCGAAACTCCGAGTCAGGGAAAGTCTCGCTACGCTCGCCTACCCACCCCCTGCCCCTCCCTTGAAGGGAGGGGAGTCAGGCGGCGAAATCCGCGATCGCGGCGTTGAGCTTGCGCAGCACGACGGGATCGCCCGGAGCGCCGTCGAGCGCCTCGTCCGCGAGGGCGACGAGGCCGATCGCGCCGAAGCTGGCGGCGACGCTTTTCAGCCGCGACGCCGCGATTTGCCAATTGGCGTCGCACCGGGCCCGGCCCATCAGGTCCGCCTGCCGCAAGGCGCTGTCGAGGAAGGCGGCGCGAAGCTCGCGCATCAGCTCGGGGTCGCTGCCGACGGCGGCGGCCAGCGAGGCGTTCAGCGCTCCGGGATCGTAGACCATGAGCCTTCCCTAGAGCGGGCGCGTTAACGCCCCGTATCCTTCCGAGCTTTCTTGGCGCCCGAATCATGGTAAACGAACCGTTATGACGGGGGCAGAACGAGCACAGACGGAGCCCGGGCAAGGCTTCACGGCGGCAACCGGCTCCGACTGGCTGGGACAGCCGGCCGAAGCCGAGGCGGAGGCGCCCGACCCGCCGCCCGACCGGGCTCGCCGCCCGGCCCGGGCAGGTCTGCTCGGAGCGTTCCTCATCCTCCTCGCAACGGGTTGGGTGGCGGCGGTCGGTTTCTGGCTCTGGCAGACCCGGCCGCCGTTCTCGCTCGGCAACGGCATCGCCTGGACGGCGACGGTGGCGGGTCCTCTCGCCCTCCTCGCCTTGCTGTGGCTGATGTTCGGCCGGACGTCACGGCGCGAGGCCGAAAGGTTCAGGCTCGCGGTCGAGCAGATGACGGCGGAGAGCCGGGCGCTGGAAAGCGTGCTCGAGATCGTCGCCGGCCGGATCGAGGACAATCACGCGCGCCTGCGCGGCGAGGCCGAGCGGCTGATGACGCTGGGGGACGAGGCCTCCGACCGGCTCGGCCGTGTGACCTATTATCTCTCCAAGGAGACGGCGACCCTCGACCGGAAAGCGGCGGCCCTCGACTCGGCGGCCAATGCCGCGAAGGTCGACATCGGAGTTCTCCTCCACGATCTGCCGCGCGCCGAGGAGCAGGCGCGGGCCGTCGCCGACGCGATGAAGGAAGCCGGGCTCAACGCCCATGGCCAGGCGAGCGCGCTCGAGGCCCAGCTCGCCTCCCTGGCGGCGCGGGGCCGGGACGCCGACGAGGTGCTCGGCGGCGCGGCGCAGCGCATGTCCGCCCATGTCGCCCGGATCGAGAGCGGAAGCGCCGCCGCGGCGGCGAGCATGGACGAATCCTCGGCCAAGATGACGGCGGCGGTCGACGGCGCGATGAGCCGAGCCGCCGAAGCGGTGGAGACGGCGCGGGCGGCGCTCGAGCTTCAGGGCCAGACCACCCTGGCGGCGATCGAGCAGAGCCGCGCCGCGCTCGACAAAGCGGGCGAGGACAGCGCCCGCAACCTCTCGCAGCGGCTGGAGACGATCAGCGGCAAGATCGAGGCGCTGGCCGGCCATATCGCAGCCCAGGACGCGGCCAGCCACGCCTTGGTCACCGGCCTCGGCAAGGAGCTGGCCGAGCTCGACGCCTGGTTCGACCAGCTCGGCCGGAGCGGCGGCGCGCACAGCGAGCGGCTCGGCCAGTCCGTGGCCGGCGTTCGGGCGTCACTGGGGTCGCTCCTCCAGGAGCTTGGCGCCGGGCAGCAGCAGGCGAGCGAGCTGACCGAGCGGGCCGGCGGCCTCGGCACCGCCCTGGCGGGACTCTCGGCCGAGCTTCGGGACGAGCTGCCCGTGGCCCTCGCCAATGTCGAGGCCCAGGCCGGCCGGGCCCGGGAGGCCGCGCAGGCGATCGCCCCCCTCGTCGGCGAAGTCGAGCGGTCGGCGGATGCCGCGGCGGCGCGTCTGGGCGAGAGCGAAGCGGCGATCGCCCGCCAGCGCGAGGTCGTCGAAACGCTCCTCGCCCACATTTCCCAAGGCACGGCCGGGGCCGAGGAGCAATTGCGAGCCCTCGCCGCCACCGCGGAGGATGCCCGCGCCGCGGGCGAGAGCATCGCGGTCCAGACCGGCGCCTCGGTGGCCGAGGTACGCGCCGCCGCGGCGGCTCTGCTCGACGAGCTCGGCGCCGGCAGGCAGCAGGCGGGCGACCTGATCGAGAGCGCCGGAAGCCTCGGCACGGCGCTGACGGGCATTGCGGGCGAGCTTCGCGAGGCGCTGCCGGCGGCGCTGAGGAGCGTCGAGGAGCAGGCCGGTCGCACCCGCGAGGCGGCGGAGGCGATCGTTCCGATCGTCGGCGATATCGAGACCATGACCGGCACCGCCGCGGCCCGCCTCGGCGAGAGCGAGGCCGCATTGGCGCGGCAGCAGGAAGCGATGGAGATTCTGCTGGCCCGGATCGGCGAGGGCTCGGCGAGCGCGGAGGAGCAATTGCGCGCGCTGGGTGCCGCCGCGGAGGAGGCCCAGGCCGCGGCGCAGAAGATCGCCGCCGATACCGGCCCCGAGCTGATCGAGGCCCTGCTGAGAGTCCGCGAGGCGGCCGGCCAGGCTTCGGAGCGCGCCCGCGAGGCGATCTCCGCCGCGATCCCGGCCAGCGCCGCCGCGCTCGGCGACGCGAGCCGCGAAGCCCTGGAGAAGGCGGTGAGCGAAACGGTCGAGCGGCAGATGGCCGAGCTGTCGGCCGTGTCGGAGCGCGCCATCGACACCGCCCGCCGGGCGTCGGAGCGACTCACCCGCCAGATGCTGTCATTGGGCGAGACGGCGGCGGCGATCGAGGCCCGGATCGACGACGAACGCCGCGAGCGGGAGGAGAAGGAAAGCGAGAATTTCTCGCGCCGGGTGGCGCTGCTCATCGAATCGCTCAACTCGACGGCGATCGACGTCACCAAGATCCTGTCGAACGAGGTGACCGACAGCGCCTGGACCGCCTATCTGAAGGGCGACCGCGGAGTGTTCACGCGCCGCGCCGTGCGCCTGCTCGACCGCAACGACGCCCGCGAGATCGCCCGCCATTACGAGGAAGAGCCCGAGTTCCGCGAGCAGGTGAACCGCTACATCCACGATTTCGAGGCGATGCTCCGCCGGATCCTCGCCGACCGCGACGGCTCGCCGCTCGGAGTCACCATCCTCTCCAGCGACATGGGCAAGCTCTACGTCGCCCTCGCCCAGGCGATCGAGCGGATCAGGTCATAAGTCCTCCCCGTCGCAGATGGGGAGGCGGACCGCCGAAGGCGGTGAGGGGTAGCTGGCGCAGGCGTGAGCGGTTCTCCCTCGGATCCTCGGTCCTCAGGGCAGAGACCCCTCCACCACACTTCGTGTGGTCCCCCTCCCCACGGTTTCGCCGCAGAGAGGATCAGAGCCGCGACCAGTCCAGCATGTCGATGGTCAGCCAGCCGTAGAGGTAATTGGCGTAGAACAGGCCGAACGCGATCGCGGAGACGATCGTCGCCCGAAGAGCGACCCGGCCGAAGCTGAAGCGGTGGGGAGCGCTGGGGGCGTGGCCGGCGGGCGTCTCCACGCCCTCCTCCTCCGGCGTGCGCACGCCGAACGGCAGGACGACGAAAAGGCTCAGCGTCCAGAACAGGACGTAGATGGCCAGGATCGACTGGAGCTTCACGCCGTCATACCCGGACGATGAGGACGTCCACCACCGGCTTCTTGCCGGTCCATTCGGTGGCGCAGCGGCGGACGGCGAGGCGGATGGTCTCGCGCAACTTGTCCTCGCTGGCGCCGCCCTTCAGCGCGGCTTCCGAGGCGGCGTCGCAGGCTTCCTCGAGGAAAGCCTCGCGATCCTCCTCGACCGGTATCCCCTCGAGCGCGATCTGCACGTCGCCGACGAGCCGGTCCTGGGCATTCAGAGCCAATGCGACCGATATGACCCCGAAGCTGGCGATCTTGCGCCGTTCGTTCATCGTCGTCCCGTCGGCGGCGAGGATGACGTCGCCGTCGAGAATCAGTCGGCCGACCCTCTCCTCGCCGAGCTTGAGCGGCCCGTCGGGGGCGAGCCGGACGACGTCCCCATTCTTCTGGAGAATGCCCTTGGGCACGCCGTGCGAGCGGGCGAAACGCTCATGCTCGGCCATGTGGCGCATTTCGCCATGGACCGGGACGATGATCTCGGGCCGAATCCAGCCGTACATGGCGGCCAGCTCCGGACGTCCGGGATGGCCGGAGACGTGGACGTTCGCCTGCCGGTCGGTGATCATCTTGATGCCCCGGGCGGCGAGCTCGTTCTGGATCCGGCCGATGGCGATCTCGTTGCCCGGTATCTGCTTGGAGGAGAAGACGACGAGGTCGCCCTCGGTGAGCTTGATCCGGTGCTGGTCGAAGGCGATCCGGGCAAGCGCCGCCCGGCTTTCGCCCTGGCCACCGGTGCCGATGATCATCACGTCCCGCCTCGGCAGGGACATGGCGGTCTCGAAATCGACGGTTTCGGGGAAATCGGTCAGATAGCCGACGCTTCGGGCGACCCTCAGGATCCGGTCGAGCGAGCGGCCGGCGACGCAGACCCGGCGGCCAGTGTCCTGCGCGACCTTGCCGAGCGTGCTCAGGCGGGCCGCGTTCGAGGCGAAGGTGGTGACCAGCACCCTCCCCTCGGCCTCGCCGATCACCCGGTCGAGTCCCTCGCGGACCTGCTCCTCGGATCCCGACGCCTCCTCCTGGAAGACGTTGGTTGAATCGCAGACCAGGGCGAGTATCCCTTCGTCGCCGACCCGGGTCAGGGCGGCGGCGTCGGCGGGATCGCCGAGCTGCGGGAATTCGTCCAGTTTCCAGTCGCCGGTGTGGAAGATCTTGCCGTAGGGCGTGTCGATGAGGAGGGCATTGCCTTCCGGGATCGAGTGGGCGAGCGGAACGAAGCGGAATCCGAACGGGCCGATCTGCATGGTCCCGCCGATATCGATGATGTTGACCTTGATCTTCCGCTCCAGCCCTTCCTCCTGGAGCTTCTCCGCGATCAGGCCCGCGGTGAAGGGAGTCGCCCAGAGCGGAACTCCGAGATCGTCTGCGAGATAGGGGATCGCTCCGATATGGTCCTCGTGGCCGTGGGTCAGCACGACGCCGAGGAGATCGTCGCGATTCTCCTCGATGAAGGTCAGGTCCGGGAGGATGAGCTCGACCCCCGGATAGGCCGGATCGGCGAAGGTCATGCCGAGATCGACCATGATCCACTTGCCGTCGCAGCCGTAGAGATTGACGTTCATTCCGATCTCGCCCGAGCCGCCGAGCGCGAGGAAGAGCAGTTCTTTACCGGGTTTCATTTCATTCCTTTGCTTGCCTCCCCGCCGCGAAGCGGTGGGGAGGGGGACCAGCGAAGCTGGTGGAGGGGTGATCGAACTCGGAAGGTGCGAGCCAGGTCACCCCTCCACCACCTTCGGTGGTCCCCCTCCCCATCTACGATGGGGAGGCAGATAATGTCCGCTTGTACAACAATCCGAGCCCCTGGATGGTCAGATCCGGCTCGATCTCGTCGAAGATGGTCGTGTGCTGGTCGAACAGGGTGGCGAGGCCGCCGGTCGCCACCACCTTCACCGGCCGCCCGATCTCCGCCTTCATCCGGGCGACCAGCCCTTCCATCATCGCCACATAGCCCCAGTAGATGCCGATATGCATCTGGTCCTCGGTGGTTCGACCGATGACCGAGAGATTGCCGGTGGGCGCCTCGATGGCGATGCGCGGCAGCTTGGCCGCCGCGGTGACAAGGGCGTCGAGTGACAGGTTGATTCCGGGCGCGATGATGCCGCCCTTGTAGGCGCCCGAATAGTCGACCGCGTCGAAGGTGGTGGCGGTTCCGAAATCCACGACGATCAGGTCGCCCTCGTGCAAGGCGTGCGCCGCGATCGCGTTGAGCACGCGGTCGGCGCCGACGCTCCTCGGCTCCGCGACGTCGAGCTCGATCCCCCATTCCGCCCCCGCCTGCCCGGCGATCAGCGCCTCCACCTTGAAATATTTGGCGGCGAGCACTTCGAGATTGTGGGTTGCCCGAGGCACGACGGTGCCGACGATAACGGCGTCGACGACGTCACGTGGAAGCCCCTCCAGCTCGATCAGCTGGTGAAGCCACACCGCATATTGATCCGCGGTGCGCCGGGGATCGGTGGCGATCCGCCAGCGGGCGCGGATGATTCCGTCCTCGAGCAGGGCGAAGACGATGTTGGTGTTCCCGGCGTCGACGGCGAGCAGCATGGGCGCTCTCTAGCGGCGGCAGGGCGAATTGGCGAGGGCGGCCGCAGCGAACCCCAATAATCGCCTCACCCGGACGAAGCCGGTCGCGCCCTAGATCAGGAACACGTCGCCCGCGTGGACGACGTGGCTGGAGCCGTCCGGCAGGCGCAGCTTCAGAGCGCCGTTCTCGTCGAGCCCGTCGAACAGCCCTTCCACCCAGGCGCCGCTGGCCGTGTGGGTGGAAAGCGCGGTTCCCCGGGGATGGGCGCCGGCGAGCCAGCGGGTCCGGACCGGCTCGACGCCGTCCTGCCGCCAGCGCTCCAGCCAGCGGGCGAAGCTTTCGGCCAGCGCGTCGAGGAAAGCGGCCGGATCGGGGGCGCCGCCGAGCTGGCCGAAGCTGATCGTCGGGCGCGTTTCGTCGGGATGATCGGCGAGATTGACTCCGAAGCCGACGATCACCGCGTCGTCCAGCCGTTCGAGCAGGATTCCGGACAGCTTGGCGCCGGCCACCATCAGATCGTTGGGCCATTTGATCTCGATCGGGGCCCGGCTGGCGAAGGCGCAGGCGACCTCGTGCAGCGCGACCGCCGCGACCAGGGCGAGGGTGGCCGCGGGCGGATCGCGCGGGCGCAGGCGGACAAGCGTGCTGGCGTAGAGATTGCCGGGCGGCGAGTGCCACTCCCGGCCCTGCCGCCCCCGACCGTTGCGCTGGCGCTCCGCGCGCACCCACATGCCCTCGGCCGCGCCCTCGCGGGCCAGAGCAGCGAGATCGTCGTTCGTGGAGCCGGTCACGGTTACGGTGCGGATGAGGGTCGACGCGTTCATGGCTCTACCGTCAGACATAGCCTCCATCCTTGGCGATGAGGAGGGCCTGGGTGAGGCTCCTGACGCCAAGCTTCTTCATCATGTTCGCGCGGTGCAGCTCCACCGTCCGGACGCTGAGGCCGAGATCGTGGGCGACGATCTTGTTGGGGGCGCCGTCGGCGAAGGCGAGGAGCACCTCCTTCTCGCGCCGGGTCAGGGTCGCAAGAGCCCGAACCCGGGAGAAACGCTGGGTCCGCAACAGATCGAAGCCTTTTTCGACGGCGGCGATGAGGTCGTCGACCCGGAAGGGCTTCTCGATGAAGTCGACGACTCCGAGGCGGCCGGCGCGGACGGCGTGGGGGACATTGCCGTTGGCCGAGACCACGATCACCGGGAAAGCGGCCCGGCCCTGTGCGATCCGTTCCAGCAGCTCCAGCCCGTTGATCCCGGGCAGCTCGATGTCGACAATAATGACGCCGGGCAGCCGGTTGGGATGGCCGGCCAGGAAGGCCTCGGCGGAATCGAACTCTTCGAAGTCGGTGCAGGTCGTGGTCAAAGCCTGACGTATGAGCCTGCGCAAAAGCTCTTCATCATCGATAATATAAGCGCACCGATCTCCCATAGCTGCTCAATTAGGCCCGGCCCCGCGGTGCGCATAGGTATTTTTCCGCGCTAGGAGCCGAACCGGGTCGGGACCACGATGACGGAGCCGCCGGGGGGGTGGCGCTTCATCCTTCTCGCGGCGTGTGAGCGCTTGCAAGGGACTGGGTCGGCGATGGACTAGCGCCGGCCCAGTCTTCGAGGCTCAAAACAAGGCGCTCGCGGCATTGTCCGCGAAGCGGCCGAGCAAAGGAATGGCCAGATAGCCGAGCGGAGACACGAAGGCCGCCGCGAGAACGATCAGCACCGACTGCGGCAAGTCGCGGGTCTCGCCATAGGCCGGAGCAGGATCGTCGAAATACATCGTCTTGACGATCTTCAGATAATAAAAGGCGCTGATCACCGAGGTGGCGATGCCGACCGCCGCCAGCCAGGTCAGATCGGCCCTCACCGCCGCGTCGAAGACCAGGAATTTGGGCCAGAAGCCGAACAGCGGCGGAACGCCGGCGAGGCTGAACATGAAGATCGCCATTCCCGCCGCCAGCCACGGCCGGGTCGTCGAGAGCCCCGAAAGGCTGGCGATGCTCTCGACCGGCCGCCCCTCCGGATCGCGCATCCTGAGCACGATCAGGAACGTGCCCAAGGTCATCACGGTATAGACCGCCATGTAGAAGAGCACCGAAGCAACGCCATAGCGGGTAGCGGCGGCGAGGCCGATCAGGGCGAAGCCGACATTGTTGATCGAGGAATAAGCGAGCAGGCGCTTGATGTTGGGCTGGCCGATCGCGGCGACCCCGCCGAGGATGGTCGAGGCGAGCGCCATGAAGATGACGATCTGGCGCCATTCGTAGGTTGCCGGCCCCATCGCCTCCACCGCGACGCGGGTGAGCATCGCCATCGCCGCGACCTTCGGCGCCGAGGCGAAGAAGGCCGTGACCGGGGTCGGAGCGCCCTCGTAGACGTCGGGCGTCCACATATGGAACGGCACCGCCGA
>Ga0196965_1000912_pt1 | contig 13438 bp, 8 predicted proteins | sample S1_20metaG_FD_148668 | JGI IMG/M metagenome (GOLD analysis project Ga0196965, IMG submission 148668) | Soil microbial communities from Anza Borrego desert, Southern California, United States - S1_20 | ecosystem: Environmental > Terrestrial > Soil > Desert | place: USA: California | collected... | reverse complement strand
TAACCGTCTGCGCAAAAGCGGTTACCGCAACACACCTTTGTGCGGTACCCCGGATACGATTCGGGTTCCATCGAACGGCCTGTTGAGCCAGGCATGCCCCTATCACAAAAAGGTGCATTTAACGGCCGACAAAAAATACAGGGTGCATAGTGCCTGCGCTTCCGTCGACAAGATGGTTGAGGCTAGCTGGTTTTTGCTCCCACCAGTTCAGGAATACTACTACCGCCCGAAAAACATTTCGTATAAACAACTCCCTGCATTGAGAAAGGATTGTGAAACGGCCGCATCCTTTCCGGCCATGGACATTATCTATCCGAAGCCGGATGCGCGCATTTTTATACCGCGCTCACTCGATGGAAAGCCGGGTGCTGCCGTGTTTGAATTGGCACATCGCGACCCTGGAACAACGGTTTTCTGGCACCTCGACGGCACCTATATCGGGAGTACCAAAAGAAATCACCAGATGCCGGTGCATCCGCCCGAAGGCAGGCATAAACTGACCATAATGGATGAAAAGGGCGATTTTGTTGAGCAAACTTTTGAAGTATTGTCAAAAATTTAATGGTAATCAGCTGATCCGTAGCGATTTACTTGCATTTTCTTAATTCTTTACTAAATTCGTATTGCTTTTAGTACTTGTTATTTAATCCAGTGTGTCATGAAGACAATCAAACTTTTTGCACTGGTAGGTATTTTTTTACCGTTGATGTTCAGCCAGCCTACCAAAGTATTGAGCCATGGGCAGGGTCCTTTTGAAGAATACCCGAATTATGTGGTAATCGGAGCATTCTCCATTCACAAGAATGCGATACGTTTTACCTCTCATGCGCACCGCGATCTTAACCTCAATGCGCGCTTCGAACTGAATCCCAACCGGAACCTCTATTACGTTTATGTGCTCAGCACAACCGACCGGGCAAAAGCTATCCATGTTGCGCTGAAACTCCGGGCGGAATCCGAGTTGACGGATACCTGGGTATATAGTGGATTCCTTGGCCCCCCGCCGCATAACGGTCGGGCTATGTCGCCAGGAGTCGATATCAATCCGGCCACGGAACAGCATATGGATCGGATACCGAACGAAATTCAAGACAACGCACCTGCTATATCGGAATCTGATGGCAGCCGTGACACCGCGGCCAGTCCAGCTGTAGAACAAACCGCGGATATCGCGGAGCCGCTGGATGACGAAATCGAGGGAAAGAAATTTTATTTCAAGCTCTATCGCGCGATGGACAATACGCCGGTAGAGGGAGATGTTGATGCTATCGACACCGAACGGTCCAAGAAAATTGCCACGTACAAAGGCAACGCTCCGGTAAAGGTACCTACGCCGCCGGGTAAGGTTACCAATCTTTCACTGCTCTGCGAGGTTTTTGGCTACCGTAAGGTGCAACGCGAGGTTGACTACAACAATCCCCAGGGCGAAGGCATCGAAACGGACGAAGACGGCAGAACAGTTATACCATTCGAACTCGTGCGTTTGCAGAAGGGCGATATTGCCGTCATGTACAATGTGTATTTTTTTAAGGATGCAGCGATCATGCGACCCGAATCGCGCTACGAGGTCAACAGCCTGCTGGAAATGCTCAATGAAAATAAGGCATACCGCATCAAGATCCACGGTCACACCAACGGCGGTGCCGCCGGTAAGATCGTTTCCAAGAATCCTGAAGGCGACAATTTTTTCGCGCTAACCGATACCCGTGACGGCTATGGATCGGCCAAAAAACTATCACAGGAAAGGGCGGAGATCATCCGGGACTTCCTTGCCAGCAATGGCGTGGATGCAAGCCGCATGCAGATAAAAGCGTGGGGTGGCAAGCGTCCGATCCACGACAAGCATCATACCCGTGCCCAGGAAAATGTTCGTGTAGAGATCGAAATTCTCGAAGACAAGTAATTCTATATTCAATCTTCAATATTCAACCTTCAGTATTGTCTAAAGCAACTCATTCGCCAGGTTGGCCAGTTCGGAGCGCTCACCTTTTTCAAGTGTAATGTGCGCATAAAGTTCGTGGTCCTTCAGGCGATCGATCAGGGTTGACAAACCGTTACTCTGCGAGTCGAGGTAGGGCGTGTCAATCTGGTAGACATCACCCGTAAAAATGATCTTGGTGTTTTCGCCTGCCCGGGTGATGATCGTCTTCACTTCATGCGGAGTCAGGTTTTGCGCTTCGTCAACGATAAAGCAAATATTGGATAAGCTTCGCCCGCGAATGTAGGCCAGCGGCGTGATTACGAGTTTCTCCTGGTTGATCATTTCAGTAATCTTTGAATACTCCTTATCTGTTTCGCTGTATTGATTCTGAATGAACTTCAGGTTGTCCCAAAGCGGTTCCATATAGGGATTGACCTTCGACTTGATATCCCCGGGTAAATACCCGATGTCTTTATTGCTTAACGGAACGATGGGACGAGCAAGGTAAATCTGTTTATATTCTTTTTTCTGCTCCAGTGCCGCGGCAAGGGCCAGCAAGGTTTTCCCGGTCCCTGCCACACCTTGTATTGACACCAGTTTGATCTCGGGCTTTAAGGCCGCATGAATCGCGAAGGTCTGCTCGGCATTTCTCGGCTTTACGCCGTAGACCGAACGTTTCTCCACATGCTCCACCATTTCGTTGAGTGGATTGTAGTAGGCCAGTGCGGATTTCTTGCCGCTTTTCAGAATGTAATAATGGTTTTTTTGTGCCGGCGTCTTTCCCAGCAGATCGCCCGGGGGACAATATCCTTTTTCATATAATAAATTGATCATCGCCGGATCAATATTCTCCAGGATTGTATTGCCTGTATAGAGTGAGGAAATGTTTTGAACCTTGCCGGTGGTGTAGTCCTCGGATTGAAGTCCCAGCGCCTTGGCCTTGAGCCGGAGGTTTACATCTTTTGAAACGAGAATGACCCGCTGGTTCTTCTCTTCTTTCTGAAGTTGCAGCGCCGCATTCAGTATCCGATGGTCAGCCTTTACCTCGTTAAAGATTTTGTTGGCATCAACAGCGCTGTGGGTGTCCATCAAGACTTTGAAACTTCCCTTCCCTTTCCCATTGATGGGATTCCAATGGTGAAGCATCTGGCCCTTGGCGAGTTTATCGATCAGCCTGATGAACTCGCGGGCTTCGAAGTTCTTTGTGTCGTTGCCTTTCTTGAAATTATCAAGCTCCTCGAGTACTGTGATCGGGATGCCTACATCATGTTCGTCGAAGTTAAGGATTGAGTTGTGTTCATAAATAATGACCGATGTGTCGAGAACGAAGATCTTCTTCTCCTTCTTGGATTTAGCCATGCTTCACAAAGAACTTGGTTTAAAAAAAACGCCTATAGCGAAATGTAGGGAAAAGCTTATGAAAGCAAGGCGTGCGGCAAATACAATTTTTTTGGTAATTTTACAGCCCGTTTAATAAGGTTCAAAGTTTAAGGTTCAAGGCTTCAGGTTGAGCGTCTTTGATTTCAGGAGGCTGTAAAGTTTAAGATTTCGGGTTGAGCTCACTTTTTTTAACTGTTCATTTCTCATCCTTCATTCATTCATTCATTTCTTCCGCTCGTAAACGTCTCCCTTTTCGTGTGGCGTAATTTTCAGCACATCGGCCAGAACGAGCAATACAAGTTTTCGGGACGCATAAAATTTTTTCAGCCCGCTCAATTCAACAAACTTTTTCAGTGTGATACCGGGATGAAGGTCGAGGTACTGCATCAGCCAACGTTCGTGGTCACCATAGTGAAACCGGATGTCCTTCTTTTTTCGGGAGCGCCTGGCGATTTCACACATTTCACGACTTGCTTGTATACTTTTGTCGTCCACCCTGACAAAAGACGCCTGTGATGGTCCCGTCACAAAGTAATGCGGCTTGCGGTCACTTTCCGGAATTTCATATTGTATAACGACCCGTGAAGGTCCGACCGGTATCCTTGATTCTTTCAGGACAAGCGCCGGTTTGCAATGCTTCAGGGCCAGCTGCATGACATGCGATTCGTCATCCGGATGTTTGAGTCCCGGGATACTTCCGTCATCACCGACACCGAGCAGTAGCACACCGCCGCGCGTGTTGGCGAACGCGATCATCCCACGAACGATTTTCCCGGGGAATGCGGCCTTCCGCTTAAACTCGAGTGTAAGCCCTTCTCCCTTCGCCACCAACTGACGCAGCTGTTGAAATTGCTGTGCATGGAAAGAAAGAGATTCCTGAGATTTCATGATGGTGCAGAAACTGGCTGAACAATAGCGAACCAAGGGGCGGATTCACACGAGCGGTTATATTTTTCGCCTGCTTAATTCATCATTTTCGTCCTCATCATCATCGTCTTCTCCCGGCCTGGGCAGTGTGAACATACTGCTGAGAAGGTCCTTGAACTGCAGCCCTGTTGAAAGGCTGTGTTTGCTGATAAGGCTGTACTCTGCCAGGCCATGCAAAGCAAACTCCATCATGAAAAGTTTCGTGGCCTGGTCCTTGCCGCGGTGAAATTCATTCACGAGGTCTGCCAGGCCCGGCACGCCCTTAAGCGCTTTTTCATATTCACTTTCCGTCATCGTATGCAGGAGATCAACCGTATTGCCATCGCTGAACCAATCGGAAATTTTCTTGTAAGGACTTTTTTCTTTTTGTTTCCTGAATTTTTCCGGGTCCGGGAAGTAGTTGACGAATTGGGTGCGCAGCGCTTTTCCAATAAGATTCTGGGCGACGATGCCAGGCCCTTCCTGCTCACCTTCGTAGACCAGTTCGACTTTACCCGTAATCGCGGGAACAACGCCGATAAAGTCGATGATCCGTATCTGTGTCTGCTTTTCGCCATTGATCAGGCTCCGGCGTTCAGCGGCGGCAACGAGATTTTCATAGGCCGAAATCGTAAGACGCGCGGATACGCCGCTCTTTGCGTCGACATACTCGCTTTTCCGGGCTTCAAAGGCGACCTGCTCCACGAGATCTTTTGCGATATCGTGAACAGCAACCATGCTACGCTGCTCGGGACGGAGCCGGGCTTCCTGTTGGGTAATACGCTTCCCGATATCGAGTGTCTTGGGATAGTGGGTGATGATCTGGCTGTCGATGCGATCTTTCAGCGGCGTCACGATGCTGCCGCGATTCGTATAGTCTTCCGGATTGGCCGTGAAAACGAATTGAAGGTCCAGCAACAACCGGATCTTGAAACCGCGGATCTGGATATCACCCTCCTGCAGGATGTTGAACAAGGCTACCTGTATCCTGGCCTGGAGGTCCGGCAGCTCATTGATGACAAAAATAGACCGGTTGGATCGCGGTATTAAACCGAAATGGATCACCCGTTCATCGGAATACGGCAATTTGAGGGTGGCTGCTTTGATCGGGTCCACGTCACCGATAAGGTCGGCGATTGAGACATCCGGGGTGGCCAGCTTTTCGGTGTACCGTTCGTCGCGGTGAACCCAGGCGACCGGTGTTTCGTCCTGCATCTCGGCCACGAGATCTTTGCCAAAACGCGAGATTGGCTGCAACGGATCGTCGTTTAATTCGGAGCCTTCGATGATAGGGATATACTCGTCCAGCAGGTTTACCATCAGGCGGGCCAGCCGTGTTTTAGCCTGGCCGCGCAACCCCAGCAAATTGATATCGTGGCCCGCCAGAATAGCACGTTCAATGTCGGGTATCACGGTCTCTTCATAACCCCAGATCCCGGCGAACACGGTTTCTTTTTTCTTTAATCGGGCGATCAGATTTTCGCGAAGTTCTGTTTTGATCGATCGCGAAGTATAGCCTGAGCGCTTCAGTTCGCCAAGGGTTTTTATGTTTGTTTGCATCATGGTAAAATTAGTAATGCGCGCGTCACCCGGTCGCAGCGCTACAAAGTCTTTCTTCTGTTTCGTTTGAAATCCTCAAACACCAGGTTGCCCAGGCCCTGGAGGCTGCTGTAATAAGCATTGCCATTATTGGCTTTGGTAAAATCACGGACAAAGGACTTGAGATAGGGATCCGTGGCGATCATGAAGGTCGTGACCGGAATTTTTATTTTTCTCATTTGCGTGGCAAGGGTCAGCGTCCTGGAGAGGATCTTCTGGTCAAGGCCAAAGGCATTTTTGTAATACCGGATCCCCTGTTTGATACAGGTGGGTTTGCCATCGGTGATCATGAACACCTGTTTATTGCTGTTTTTCCGGCGACGCAGGATGTCCATCGCCAGCTCAAGTCCGGCAACGGTATTGGTATGGTAAGGTCCAACCTGCAGGTAGGGAAGATCCTTAATTTCAATCTGCCAGGCATCGTCGCCAAACACGAGGATATCCAGTGTATCCTTCGGGTATTTTTTTGTGATGAGTTCGGCCAGCGCCATCGCTACTTTTTTAGCGGGTGTGATCCGGTCTTCGCCATACAGGATCATAGAGTGTGAAATGTCAATCATCAACACCGTGGATGTCTGCGTCTTGTATTCACTTTCCATCACCTCGAGGTCATCTTCGGTCATGAAAAAGTTTTCGACCCCGTGGTTGATCTGTGCATTTCTCAGGGAGTCTGTAACCGATATCTGGTCGAGCGTATCGCCGAATTCATAGTCGCGCCTTTCCGTGGTTTGTTCATCGCCCCGGCCGCTGTTGGGTGTATTGTGTTCGCCCTGCTTGCTTTTTTTCAGCTTCCCGAAAATTTCTTCCAGGGCGGACTGCCTGAGGTTCTGTTCGCTTTTGGCGTTCAGTTTAAACTCGCCTTTCGGTCCGGCTTCTGTGATGTAGCCGTTGCGCTTCAGATCTTCAATAAAATCCCCGATACCATACGTGCCATCAGTGAGTTTGTATTGCCTGTCAACCTCCGTCAGCCATTGCAACGCTTCGGCTACATCGCCTGACGTCAGGAGGACCAGCTGCATGAATACCTTCAGCAGGTTCTCGAAATCGCTTTTGGCCTGGTCGGGCGGTGGCGTGTATTTGGAAAATCGGTAGCCGAGCATGTTTAATTTACGATAATAACTAAACCATTAATTCGTTCATTCTGTTTCGGCGCCTAAATTTTTATTTTAGGCGGGTCCGCCGACCCGTGTAAGTATTTGATTTGAATTAAAAATAATGGCAACCCGGATCCGGTAGATTTGCCCTAAATATTTGTCTATGAAAAAATCTGTTCTGGCTTTAATTGTTCTCGCCGCCGTCACGTTGTCCTCATGCGGCTTTTACACCTGTGCTACCTATGCAAAAAAGCCCGTTAAAGAGGCTGACGTGAAGGAAAAATGCATCTAGCAACCGGGTCGCTACCGGTCAGACAGCCCGTTTTTTTTCCCGCATCGTGCCGTATATGTAGTCCCAGAGGGGCGAGGAAACACCGAAAATAATGTCTCCGTCCCGGTAGTGGTGAATTCCGTGGTTAACCCAAAGTGCCTTCAGGAAGTTTTTGGGCGGGGGAAAACAGTGTACCACATAGTGTACGGACAGGTAGGCGGCATACCCGACGAGGAATCCGGGCAGGAATGCGAATACAAGATCTCCCAGCACCACCCGCAGTAACAGTAGCAGTACCGTTGAAATGGTAATGCTCAGCAGCGGAGGCATGGCCAGCCGGTCCTTATCCTTTGGAAATTCATGGTGAACACCGTGCATGGTATACTGGATCCGCTCGCGTATCCGGGTGTACGTTTTCATGTGAAAGACATAACGGTGAACGTTGTACTCTACCCAGGTAAAGGTCAGCAGGCCCAGCAGGAACATTCCGACGGTCGTCAGCAGGGACAACGATGTGTACGTGGCACTCCAGTAGAGCAAAGCGGCCGAGTAAACAAAAAAGATTGTCAACGGGATCGAAATGTGCGTACGTGACAACTTTTCTAAGATCGGGTTCTTAAAAAGCTGCCGCGTCCCGTTATTCTTTGGCGTAACATCCTCCTTCATATGATCGACTTTTTAAGTGGGCGAAGATAAGTTGTTCCGTTCTTTTAAGAAAGGTGCTTTAAACAGAAGCCTTCGCCTCGCTTCTCTCCATTATTTTCTGATAATACGTTTCGTAAAGCGGTAAGATGCGCGAAATATCGAATTCTTTTGCCCGCTTCAGGGCATTTTCCTTGAACTTTGGCAAATTATTTTTGTCCAGGATAAAAAGTGACTTCCGGGTCATATCCTCGATGTCACCAACCGGACTTAAAAATCCGGTAACCCCATGGACATTCAATTCGGGCAGGCCGCCGGTATTACTGGAAACAACGGGCACTTCACATGCCATCGCTTCCAAAGCGGCAAGCCCAAAGCTCTCCTTCTCCGAAGGCATGATAAAAAGATCTGCCACGGACAAAACTTCTTCAATGGCCTCCAGCTTGCCCAAAAAGCGCACATCGTCGCAGATGCCCATCTCCCGACACATTTTTTCGGCCGGGTTTCGCTCTGGCCCGTCACCGATCATTAACAACTTCGCGGGAATTTCTTTCCGGATGTTCGCAAATACAGCGATCACGTCCGGGATCCTTTTTACTTCCCTGAAATTGGATATGTGTACAATCAGCACTTCGCCATTCGGACAGATCGCTTTTTTGAAATGATCCTTCTTTTGCTTCTTGAACTTAGCCAGGTCAATGAAGTTCGGGATCACTTCAATGTCATTCCTGATCGGAAAGTGCTGATACGTTTCCTTTTTCAGATCGTGCGACACCGCGGTTACCCCGTCGGATTCGTTGATACTAAAGGTAACAACGGGTTCGTACGAAGGGTCTTTGCCCACCAGGGTAATGTCGGTACCGTGCAAGGTGGTGACGACCGGAATGATAATGCCCTGCGTTCTGAGGATCTGCTTTGCCATATAGGCCGCCGAAGCATGCGGAATGGCATAGTGTACGTGAAGCAGATCAAGTTTTTCATTTTTCACGACACTGACCATCTTACTCGCCAGCGCCAGCTCGTAGGGTGGATACTCGAACAGGGGGTAGGTATGAAAATCCACCTCGTGGTAAAAGAGATTCTCATTCAGAAAATCCAGGCGACTGGGTTGTGAATAGGTGATGAAATGTACTTTATGACCTTCCTGGGCAAGCGCTTTTCCCAACTCCGTTGCAACGACGCCGCTACCACCGAAAGTCGGGTAACAGACTATCCCTATCTTGATGTGTTCCACAAGGCTATTTTATTTTACGTATAAACCCATAAAGCGGGCGAGTGGTTCTGAACCGTTGTAATTTACGGTGTATAGGCGCAATAATTGAAGATAGATTGATAAATAACATCCTGTATCCGTGAGCGGATGTTACTGGTTATCAATTTGTTGTTCCGATCCGGAAAAACGCGGTTCGACAAAAAAATGTAGACCAGGTTAAACTCTGGATCCACCCACATGCAGGTACCGGTAAACCCGGTGTGGCCAAAAGTCTGTGGTGACGCGTAGACTGACGTGGGGCCATTCGGATCGCTTTGCGTGGGTTTATCCCAACCGAGTCCGCGCCGGCTTTTCTCAAACTGCTTATGTGTAAACATCTGTACCGTTGACGATTTATAGTACTGATATCCGCCATACGATCCTTCCTGTAGCAGCATCTGGCCGAGTTTGGCGAGATCATTCGCGGTGCTGAATAATCCGGCATGCCCTGCGATTCCTCCCAGCATGGCCGCGCGTTCATCATGGACGGTTCCGGATACAAGCGTTTTGCGATAGATCCTGTCGTCCTCCGTAGGTGCGATCAGTTGTGCCGGAAAATCATTAAGGGGTGTATACCCGGTAGTGTGTGCGCCCAGCGGTTCATAGAAATTTTGGTTGAGAAAGTCCTCCATCGGCTGGTTGAGAATCCGTTCCGCAACCTGGTGCATGATCATAAAACCGAGATCGCTGTAACGGTAGGAGTAAGGTGTACGCGCGGGCCTGTCCTGAAGCTTGGAGGCCATTATCCAGGTCCATACCGAGTCGCGGATAGCGGGTGTTGCAAAAAGATCAGGGGCAACCTGCAACGGGTACGCTTCACTTTTCTCGTGACTGTAAAACGTGGGATGGAATTCCGTGTTTTGCATGGTTTGCGGCCACAACGGAATGAAAGGCAGAAGACCCGACTGGTGGGTCAGCATGTCGATGATCGTAAGATCTTTCTTGTTCGTCTTTTTCAACTCCGGCAGATAGTACGATACCTTTTTGTTGATGTCGATAAGGCCTTTTTCGTACATGAACATGGCGGCCTGTAGGGTGGCTGAAACTTTGGTGAGTGAAGCCAGATCGTAGATGGTCTCATCCGTCACCGGTGTAATACTGTCATAGGTCAGGTAGCCGAAGGTTTTATCGTAAATAACCTTTCCATCCTTTGCCACCAGCACCTGGCATCCCGGCGTAGCACCGATCCGGATAGCTTCCGTTGCAATCGCATCGATTTTCCGGAGTACCCGGCTGTCCATCCCGGCATCCTCCGGTATGGAATGACTGAGCCTGTTCAGCACCCGCGTTTGAATGCCGTCCCCGACGCGTGCGTGCAGTGCCGCTGTAAAGGGCAGCAATCCGTCAGCGCGAAGGGCGCCAAAAAGTACTTCTGGCACAGCCTTCCGTGTTTCAGGCACATCCGTATACGCCGTAACGATCGTGGGAAAATGGTCGGCGGATTTCAGCAGTGCTTCATTGCCAAAATCACAGATAACAACCTGCCGGGTCTGGGGAAGCAGGGGAATCAGGCGCTTATAGCGGTCGATGATCGACTGCGGCGTCCCGGGAAAAATGCCAATGATGATCACTTCCTGGTCATCCAAAGCGTCGGCCAGTTGAATCAGGTCGGTTCGCTCACCAACGATAAACGAGGAAAAGTTGACATAACGGGAAAGGTAATGATATACCTGTTTGTTCCGTTCGGATTGCTCGTCGGTCAGGTAAGAGAAATGCCTGTTCTCCAGCGTCATCAGCGGAAGCACCTTGGGCACATCACGGACGACTGTGACCGACGCGTTATAAAGCTTCTGGCTGAGCAATTTTGCCTGGGGTGTATTGAGCTTGCGCAGGATATTGTCAGTATTCAGTGTTGGCGAACGCCATAAGCCCGCGTCATACTTTGCGCTGAGAATTTTCCGGACAGACTGATCGAGCTGTTGTTCAAAACGCTCTTCGGTGCGTACGAGTTTTTTGATTTTCCGGATCGCCGGCCCCAAATCGCGCGGATCGATCAGGATGTCATTGCCGGCCTGGAACGCAAATAGTTCCGCCTCGCCACTTCTGTACTTTTTCGTGAAATTTTGAACGCCCGGAACATCCGCGAAAACCAATCCCCTGAATTCCATATTCTTCCGGATCCAGTCACCGGTGAACAAGGCCGACAGGATGGATGAATTAAAAGTGTTTTTCTTCGTCACGCCGATGTTGGGATAGAACACGGGGAAATCCGCCGCGGCTGGGATGACGCCGGTAAGTCCTTCTTCAAATAATTTCCGATAAGGAAATGCCTGAATGGAATCGATCGTAGGATGGATCGTGGGAATCCCTTTGTCGACATTCATGACGGTCAGGCCCTGGATGGGAAAATGACGGGCAACGGGGAGGACGCCCTGGCTTTGCAAGCCCTTCATATAGGCCACCGCTTTCCGCGCAACCCGGTTCGGATTTTCTCCGAATGAGCGATAGGCCAGCAATGTATCCTGTCGTTTCAGTACATCGGCGATTGGTGCGAAATTCAGGTTGGCGCCAATCACTTTCATTTGGCGCGCGATCTCCTTACCGAGATCGTAAACCATCGAATCATTACGAATGGCCCCCAGCGAAAGGGGACGTGGATAGGAAATCGTGCTGTCGAGGTTAAGACCCCACACAGCGTCGAGACCGACCAGCAGCGGCGTCGCCGTTTTTCCCTGTAATTGATTGATACTGCCGGCCACCTGGATCGGACTGCCATGTTGAAAAATGACACCGCCCACGCCGAACATCCCGATCTTCTCCGCGGCGTCCTGAAGGGTTTCTCCATCCGTGTCTTTTATGCGAATCATGAAAATCTGACCGATCTTTTCATTCACGCTCATGGAGGAAAAGACACTGTCAACCCACCGATCCTTTTCGGGCTGGGCATGGGTGGAAAAAAATCCGGCGAACGCCAGTATACACCCCAAAAGTTTTTTGATCATTCCTGAAGTTTTACCGTATTAAGTGTACGAAGTTATTAAAACTAAAAGCAATTATTTTGCCAGCGCAATACAGGCACCGCCAGGGCCGTGTATTGGTGCGGCTTCCCTGTCTCGGGAACAGCCAAAACCGGGCTTAAATTCCAAGGAATCAGATTAAAATTCGCACATTTGCACAGACTCGATTTGCATCCAACTGTTACAATGCCCGACGTTATTCAGCTTTTACCGGATTCTATTGCCAACCAGATCGCGGCCGGCGAAGTCGTACAGCGGCCCGCTTCTGCCGTGAAGGAACTCATGGAAAACTCGATCGACGCGGGCGCGCGGAATGTCAAGCTGATCGTGAAGGATGCGGGCAAAACCATGCTTCACGTTATCGATGACGGGACCGGCATGTCGGAAACGGATGCCCGGATGAGTCTCGAACGTCATGCGACGTCAAAAATCAGGAAAGCGGAGGATCTTTTTACACTTCACACGATGGGTTTTCGAGGGGAAGCCCTTGCCTCTATTGCGGCCGTCGCACAAGTGGAGATCAAGACGCGGAAGGAAGACCAGGAACTGGGTACACTGATTGTGGTGGAAGGGTCGGAAATAAAAAAACAACAACCCGTTGCTGCTGAAAAAGGAACGAGCATCTGTGTCAAAAATCTTTTTTACAACATCCCCGCCCGCCGGAACTTCCTGAAATCAAATCCGGTCGAGCTAAAACATATCATTGATGATTTCCAGCGCCTGGCCCTCGCGCATCCCGACCTGTACTTCACGTTCATCCAGGGCGACGAACTGATCTTTGACCTTCCGCCGGGAAAACTCAGTCAGCGCATCGTCAATATTTTCGGGAAAGCTTACCAGGAGCAGCTTGCGGCATGCCAGGAGGAAACGAACCTGATAAAAGTGACGGGTTACGTCGGCAAACCGGATTTTGCCCGCAAAACCCGCGGTGAGCAGTTTATTTTTGTAAACCGGCGTTTCATCCGCAGCAATTATTTGCACCATGCCATCATGAGCGCATACGAAGGATTGCTGCCTGAAAACAGTTTCCCTTTTTATGTGTTGTTTCTCGACATTGATCCCAAGCACATCGACGTCAATGTTCATCCTACAAAAACAGAGATCAAGTTCGACGATGAACGCGCAGTATATGCCGTGGTACGTTCCGCGGTACGAAAGGCCATCGGCTCGCATAACCTGACACCGGCACTGGATTTTAACGCGGATGTGAACATCGTTTCGAAGCTCAACAATGCCACGCACGACAATGAAGTATATTTCGATGAGCGTTTCAGTACATCCCTGCACCGGTCGAACCAGGAAAACTGGGAAAAACTTTTCGAGGGTGAGGAACACAGCAGCCGGCTCCTGAATCCGTCCAGTGGTATGTCGCCCGTTCATACGTTGCGGTTCGAGAGTGCCATGAATCAGCCTGAA
>Ga0196965_1000911_pt1 | contig 13438 bp, 10 predicted proteins | sample S1_20metaG_FD_148668 | JGI IMG/M metagenome (GOLD analysis project Ga0196965, IMG submission 148668) | Soil microbial communities from Anza Borrego desert, Southern California, United States - S1_20 | ecosystem: Environmental > Terrestrial > Soil > Desert | place: USA: California | collected... | reverse complement strand
GAACATCCCCCAGAAGTCGGACCAGACCTCCCGCAGGCCGGAGAAGAGCCGGATCTGGTCGTAGAGGCCGAAGGTGAGGACGTAGCGGTCCCACCGGAAGAGCAGGTAGTCCCACGCCTGCTGAGCCAGCAGCCAGTTCCCCTCCTGGCCGGTCTCGGGCCGGCCGGCCGGCGGCGTCGGGTCGAAGGTCCGCCACCCGGTACCGGGCAGGTAGGCCTCCACCCAGGCGTGGGCGTTGCTGTCGCGCACGATGTAGTAGCCCTCGAAGGGGTTGTGCTCGCCGCCCAGGAAGCCGGTGACCAGCCGCGCCGGGATCCCCTGGGAGCGCAGCATCAGCACCATGGAGGAGGCGAAGTACTCGCACTGGCCGCTGCGGTACCGGAACAGGAACTCCTCGATCGGGTTGTCGCTCGACCGGCCACGGAAATCCAGGGTGTAGCTGTAGCTCTGGACGAGGTGCGTCTCCAGCCGGTACGCCCGCTCGCCGGCCGGGCCCTCGCCCATGACCCGGGCGGCCAGGCCGGAGATGCGCGGCGTCACGCCGGAGAGGTCGAGCGTCGGCTCCGGCGCCGGCCCGGGCACCTTCCCCAGCAGGACCGGCTGCCCGGCCAGGCCCACCCGGTACTCGATGATCTCCACCGGATCGAAGCTCAGCGACACCGCGCCCCCCTGGTCGATCTCGAGCCGCGGCGTGCGCGGCTCCACGATGGCGGACTGCACCGGCAGCGGCAGGCTGCGGCTGCGCATCGGCTGGAGCCAGATGCGCACCCAGCGGAGCGGCTCCTCCCGGCTCAGCGGGAAGCGGATGCCCTGCTCGCGCCGCAGCGGCCCCACCTGCGGCGAGCGCCGCCAGCTCCCGCCCTGGTAGACGTCGTAGGTGGCCGCCTTGAAGCGGACCTCCTCGTCCGGATCGAACTGCCCCCCCTCCTGGACCAGCCGCAGGGCCACCTCGCGGCTGCTGCGGATGTTGCCGATCGAGTCCAGCGTCACCTCGTCGGAGAAGCCGGCGGCCTCGAGCGTCGTGCCGGTGCTCATGCCGCGGCCGACGATGAACGGCGCCCGCACGCGCGGCAGCAGCGCGAAGATCGGCACCGCCAGCAGGACCGCCGCCAGGGCCGACACCCAGAGGAAGCCGCGCATCGGGATGCGGGCGAGCGCCGGGTCGTCGCGGCCGAAGCCGGAGAGGACGTGGAGGAAGGCGAAGCGCGACAGCAGCACCAGCGACACCACCATAAAGCCGACGAGGTACAGCACCACCGCCGGATGGACGCTGGTGCCCATCGCCGCCAGGAAGATGAAGAAGATGCCGATCGCCGCCTGCCACTTGTCCCGCTCGCGCTCCAGGGAGAAGAGCTTCACCAGCAGGGCGAACAGGCAGAGGTGGACCGCCGGCTGCACCAGCCGGCCGCGCGAGAAGGCGGTGAGGTCGAGGAAGAAGATGGGCAGGTAGGCGAGGCCCAGCAGGTTCATCCCCCACCGCGGCAGCCAGCGCGGGGCGTCCTGGCCGGCGCGCCGCAGGAAGACGAGCACCCCGGCCAGGTAGACCGCCAGGACCGGCCAGAGCACCAGGTCGTTGAACGGCAGCGGGATCGGGGCGAAGAACGCCAGCCATCCCAGGAGGAGGCGCTTCTGGCGGCCGAAGCTCACACCGCCACCTCTTTCGGCTCCGGCGCTCCCTCGGGCTCCATGTGCACGCGGAGCTGCGCCGCCCGGTGGTCCCCCGGCAGGAGCACCTCGCCGGCGCGCGGCCGCGCCTCCACCAGCGCCAGCGACTCCAGCACCGCCAGCCGCTGCCGCGCGCCGCCGGCGAAGGGGAGGTGCTGGTCGTGGGTCACCAGCTCGACCTCGTAGCCGCGGGCCAGGTGGTCGACCGCCGCCGTCGCGGCTTCGCTCACCAGCCGCTCGAACCGCTTCTGGCTCTCGGGATCGGCCAGCTCCCCCACCGCGTTGTCGAACAGGATGGAGAGGCGCCGGGTGCGCTCGGACTCCCGTTCCATGTAGACCAGCTCGCCGGTGCGCGCCGTCTGCTTCCAGTGGATGCCGCGCGGATCGTCGCCGCGCCGGAACTGGCGCAGGGAGTGGAGGCCGTGGCCCCATCCGGTGCGGCGGCTCGCCTCCTCCCCCATGTGGTCCACCTCGTCCAGCCGGCTGGCGGCGGCGGCGAAGATCTCGGGGAAGACCAGCAGCTCCAGGTCCACACGGTAGCGCACCCCCTTGCGGAAGAAGCCGTAAGGGAAGAGGCTCGACACGTGGGCAAACGGCAGGCTCTGGCGGCCGCGGGACGGCACGATCATGTCGATGCTGCCGCTGCTCCTCCCCCGCCGGGGCAGGTAAGGGATGAGGAGCGGCTGGGCCGAGCGCGAGACGGTGAACAGCAGGAACCAGCGCGGGAAGAGGCGGCTGCGGTTGCGCAGCGAGAAGCCGATGGCGAACGGCCGGTTGGCGAACACCTCGCCCGGCGGCTCGAGCTCGGCCTCGAGGCCGCGCACGTTCTCCCGCGACATCACGCCGGAGACGATGAGCACCGCGAACATCACGGCCAGCACCGTGTAGAGGGCGTTGTTGCCGGTGTTGGTGGCGGTGATCCCCACCAGGATGGAGAGGAGCACGTACCACAGCCCCACCGTGGTGATGCGGATCCCCTCCGGGGTCGAGGTCCGCTTCCAGCTCATCGGCGGCTCACCGACCGCTCACAGGGGGACCGGCGTGGCGGCGACCACCCGCTCGATCGCCTTCCGCGCCATCTCGAGGCCGGCGCCGCCGCGCTTCAGCACGACGCGGTGGCCGAGGACCGGCACCGCCAGGCGCTGCACGTCGTCGGGGACGGCATAGGAGCGGCCCTCGCACAGCGCCAGGGCCTGGGTCGCCCGGTACAGGCTCTGCACGCCGCGGGTGGAGACCCCGACCAGGAAGTCGCCCCCCTTGCGGGTCGCCTCGGCGAGCGACAGCATGTACTCGGCCAGCTTGTCGGCGACGCGGACGAGCCGCACCTGCTGCTGGAGCGCCAGCAGGCCCTCGCGCGAGAGCACCGGCTGCAGGTGCTCGAGGAGGTCCTCGACGCCGCCGGACAGCAGCAGCTCCTTCTCGTCGGCGCGCGGCGGATAGCCCAGGGAGATCGACATCAGGAAGCGGTCGAGCTGCGACTCGGGCAGCGGGAAGGTGCCCTGATACTCGACCGGGTTCTGGGTGGCGAGGACGATGAACGGCTCGGGCAGCGTGTAGCGCTTGCGCTCGATCGACACCTTGCGCTCGCTCATCGCCTCGAGCAGCGCCGACTGGGTCTTCGGCGTCGCGCGGTTGATCTCGTCCGCCAGCACGAGGTTGGCGAACAGGGGCCCGGGCACGAACTCGAACGCCTGGTTCTTCTGGTTGAAGATCGAGATGCCGATGACGTCGGACGGCAGCAGGTCGCTGGTGAACTGGATGCGCTGGAAGGCGAGGCCCAGGGAGCGGGCCAGGGCCTGGGCCAGGGTGGTCTTGCCCACGCCCGGCACGTCCTCCACCAGGACGTGGCCGCGGGCCAGCAGGCAGACGGCGGCCATGCGGATCGCCTCCGCCTTGCCGCGGACCACCCGGGCGACGTTGTCCTCCAGAGTTCGGATCGGCTCCACGGCCCCGGGTGCATTGGCCGCATCGGCCGCATCGATGAGAATCGGCTCCATCGCGCTCTCTCTAACCTCGCAATGCCCGGCGCCTCTTCCAGGCGGGTACAGAAGATCCCCTCCGCGGCTCGGACAAGGCCCGGCGGCAGGAACGGGGGCTCATCGTCAGGTGGCTCGCCATTTTAATGGATAGGCGATTCGCCAACAATCTCCCGGCCGCGGAGCGGCAGTCTATCGTAGGGAGGGCTCCCGGATTTGACCGCCCTGTTTCCGTCGTTTACTATGGGATCATCGAAGGCTGGAAGGAGCAAAGGAAACCACATGGCAACAGATCTCAAGGCGGACCGGTTGAAGTCCATCGAGGGGGCGCTCTCGCAGATCGAACGGCAGTTCGGTAAGGGGGCGATCATGCGCCTGGGCCAGCGGGAGGCGCTGGCGATCGAGGCGATCTCGAGCGGCTCCATCACGGTCGATCACGCCATCGGCATCGGCGGGTTCCCCCGCGGGCGGGTGGTGGAAATCTACGGGCCCGAGTCCTCGGGCAAGACGACCCTGGCGCTGTCGACGGTCGGGCAGGCCCAGAAGCGGGGCGGCACCGCCGCGTTCATCGACGCCGAGCACGCGCTCGACGCCGAGTACGCGCGCAAGCTCGGGGTCGACATCGACAACCTGCTGGTCTCCCAGCCCGACAACGGCGAGCAGGCGCTGGAGATCGCCGAGATGCTGGTGAGGAGCAACGCCGTGGACGTGGTGGTCGTCGACTCGGTGGCCGCCCTGGTGCCCAAGGCGGAGCTCGAAGGCGAGATGGGCGATTCCCACGTCGGCCTCCAGGCGCGCCTGATGTCGCAGGCGCTGCGCAAGCTGACCGCCATCGTCTCGAAGTCGCGGACCTGCCTGGTCTTCATCAACCAGATCCGCGAGAAGATCGGCGTCATGTTCGGCAACCCCGAGACCACCACCGGCGGCCGGGCGCTCAAGTTCTATGCCTCGGTGCGGGTGGACATCCGCCGCATCGCCTCGCTCAAGGACGGCGAGGAGGTGACGGGCGCGCGGGCCAAGGTCAAGGTGGTCAAGAACAAGGTGGCCGCCCCCTTCCGCCAGGCCGAGTTCGACATCGACTACGGCGAGGGGATCTCGAAGACCGGCGAGCTGGTCGACCTGGGGGTCGAGCACAAGCTGATGGTCAAGAGCGGCGCCTGGTACTCCTACGGCGACCTGCGCGTCGGCCAGGGCCGGGACAACGCCAAGCAGTTCCTGCGCGACAACCCCGACCTCGCCGACGAGATCGAGGGCAAGCTGCGGGAGAAGATGGGCATGCCGCCCGTCGCCGCGGTGCCGAAGGACGAGTAGAGCCCGCCGCCTGAGAGGGGGGCCCCGCCCGGGGGCCTCCCGGCCGTCTTCAGGATAGAAAATCAGCCCGCGGCCTGGGGGAAGAAGCGGCGCCACCAGCGCTGGATGGGGGGTTGCCCGCGCTGGTCGGCCTCTTTCTCGATCTTCTCGAGCGGGGCGGGGAGGAGCGCCAGGCTCCCTTTCTGGAGCTGGAGCATCAGGAGGTCGAGCTCCCGGCCGCGCTGGCGCGGGTCGCCCGAGAACGCCTCGCCGAGGGCGGTGCGGCCGTCGAAGCGGGCGTAGAAGTCCCGCGCCCGCATGGGGATGCGCTGCCGCTCGTCGGTCGTGGGCTCCAGCACCCAGACCGGATAGCAGCGCTCCAGGAGGTCCAGCGGCACCGCCATGTGACGCCGGGCCACCAGCACCTGCTCCTCCGTCGCCTGCTCCAGCAGCAGGTCGAACACCGACAGCTCGCGGGTGCCGGTCTCGTTCGCCTCCCCCACCTTCTCGATGTCCAGCACCATGGCGACGGTGAGGCGGAGGGCGGCTTCCAGAAACCGGAAGTAGGAGCCCTTGAGCTGCTCGTACAGGTCGGCCAGGTTCTTCTTGCCGTCCACCAGGCCGGCGAGCCGCCGCTCCATCGGCTCGAGGCCCTCCCCCGGCCAGGCGTCGCCCCGCCGCAGCACCACGTTGTCGTGGACGAACACCCGGCGGATGCGGGCGTGCTCGTCCACCCAGCGGGTGCCCTCCATCACCAGCCCCATGGAGTGGATCGGTTCGGGGAGGATCTCCTCCTCCTGCGGCAGCTCGGACTGGAAGTAGAAGACCCCTCCCCGCCAGAGGAAGAGGTCGCAGATGGAGTCTTCGATCTGCCGCCGCAGGGTCTGCTGGATGACCTCGGGCGAGAGCAGGCCCAGCTCACGGAGCGCCACCCCGAGGCGGGTCCGCCGGGTCGTGCAGTGAGAGAGCGCCTGGAAGAGCGCGTCCTGGCCCACATGGCCGTGGAGCAGCAGGTGCTGGCCGTAGAACTCCGCCGGGTCGTTCGACAGACAGGAGACCACCTCTCCCAGATGGAAGTAGATGCGCTTCTCGCGCTGGCTGCGGCGCACGACCAGGGCCCCCGTGCAGCGCTCGTTCTGAGCCCACTGCAGGAGGTCGCCCATGGGGAAGGCGGCCAATCTCCCGGAGAATTCCATGACTGCGGGTTCGGATTGTAATCCAGTCCACAGCCGAATGGTGTGCCCCGGGTGCGGTATGCTTCTGCGCCATGTGTCGCATCCTACGCCCGACCCTTCTGCTGATTGTTTGCATGTCCATAGCGGCCGCCATGGCCGCCGCGCCCCTCCCCTGCCAGCCGTGCGCCGGTGTCCGGCTCGAGCCGCTGCAGCCCCAGGCCGCCCCCGCCGCCCCGTCTCCCGCCGAGACCGGCGGGGTGTCCCAGGGGTCCCAGCCGGTCCAGATCCCGGAAGGCAATCCCACCGAGATCCAGCCGCAGCAGCTCCCGCCGATGGTGGCGGGGCCGGACTCCCTCCCCACCGTCCCCTCCGAGATCGGGGCGCTGCTCCAGCAGAGCCCGAAGCTCGAGCCGGGGAGCCCGCTGTTCGTCGCCTGGGACGTGCTCCTGGGAGAGGAGGCCGCTCCCGTGTCGGTGGGCGCCGAGGCGCTGGGCATCGTCCAGACCGGGGGCACCCCCTGGCTGTCGCTGGTCTTCCGCACCCCGGCCCCGGTGACGCAGAACGTCGCCCGCCTCCAGGCGGAGCTGCGCGGCGCCGCCGCCATCGCCGCCGCCGCGCCCGCCAACACCTGGTTCCAGGTGGCCTGGCGCCCGGAGGGGGCGGAGACCCAGGCGTTCGCGCCCTGGGAGTACGCCTTCCTGCTCAAGCGCGCCGCCGTGGCGCTGACCGGCGCGCGCGCCGACGCCAAGGTGGCCTCGGCGCCGCTGCCGGCCGACCCGGCGCAGATCCGCGCCTTCTATGGGGAAGAGGTCGCGGCCTACCTGGAGGCCGTGGCCCTCCAGCCCGCGCCCGCCGCGGCGCTGACCGCCGCCGTGGCCGCCCTGCAGGAGCTCGATCCCGGCCGCCCGGTGGTGCTGGACGCCGTCGACTACCCCGCCGATCCGTCCGGCGTCCTCTCGGAGGCCGCCCGCCAGTCGGCGCGGGGGATCGGCCTGACGCTGTTCCGCAAGGCCAAGCTGACCGCCGCCGACCTGGCCCCCCTGGCGCTCCTCGCCCGCGAGCTCGCCGGTGACTTCACCTACGACCCGGCGTCGACCCCCACCGGCGCCGGCGAGGCCTGGACGTTCATCGGCGCCGCCAGTGATGCCGGCGGTGCAGGCGACACCCTGGAGCTGCGGGTGATCGCCGAGGCGCCGGCCGGGGCCAGCGAGCTGACCCTCCGCTTCCCCGACGCCTACCTGCGCCGCCCCACGCGCTTCCCCTACACGCCGGGCCGCTTCGACCCGCCGAGCGGCCGGGTGGAGGGGGACGCCCTTCTCCTCACCGTGACCAACCCGGGCCGGGTGGAGGTCGTGGGCCTCGAGCGCGCCACCGCCGCCGAGCGCGAGGGGGTCGAGGAGAGGGTGACCATCGCCACCGAGCGCGAGATGCCGGTCGAGGAGATCCTGCGCCGGCTCCAGGCGTTCGAGGACGCCCAGGCGCGGCGGCTCGACCATTACCGCGCCACCAACACCACCCATATGCGCTTCCAGCCCGCGGCCGGCACCCAGAGCATCGAGGCGACGCTCCAGGGCCCCTTCTTCTTCGATCCACAGACCGGCTCCGACTGGGCCTGGGAGGCGCTCTACGTCAACGGCGTGCGCTGGCGCGGCAAGTCGATCCCCGAGATCCCGCTGGTGCAGCCGGAGAAGGCGGCGGCGCTGCCGCTGGAGATCCACTTCAACAAGCAGTACCGGTACCGGCTGCGCGGCACCGACACCCTCGACGGCCGTCCCGCCTGGGTGGTGGACTTCGCCCCGACCGGCCCGGCGGCCGAGGGGGGCAAGCTCTACCAGGGCACCGTCTGGGTGGACCGCCAGATCTACTCGCGGCTGCGGACCCGGGCGGTGCAGCTCGGTCTCGAGGGGGAGGTCATCTCCAACGAGGAGACCATGCACTACACGCCGGTGGACGCCGAAGGCAAGCCCGCGCCCTGGGGCCCGCAGAGCTACGTGCTGCCGCTGCGCATCGTCGCCCAGCAGCTCCTGTCGGTGGTCAACTCGGCGACCGTGGTGGAGCGCGAGACCCTGCTCACCGACGTGCGGATCAACGCCGCCGGCTTCGAGGAGGCGCGGCGGCAGGTGGCGGGCACCGACGTCACCATGGTGCGCGACACCGCCGAGGGCCTCCGCTACCTGGTCAAGGACGACTCCGGTGAGCGCGTGGTGCAGGAGGGCTTCGACACCTCGAAGCTCTTCGCCCTGGGCGGCGTCTTCTATGACGACGCGTTGGACTATCCGCTGCCGCTCGCGGGCGTCAACTACTTCTCCTTCGACTTCCGGGGGACGGGCAAGCAGGTCAACGCCTTCTTCGCCGGCGCCCTGCTGACGGCGGACATCGCCGAGCCGCGCCTCTTCGGCAGCCGCTTCGACGCCGGCGTGGACCTCTTCGCCCTGGCGATCCCCCTCACCGACACCGTCTACCGCGGCGACCGGGAGGCCAATGAAGAGGACGTGGAGCTGCGCACCGGCAACATCGGCTTCAAGATCGGCCATCCGGTCGGCAACTTCATGAAGCTCGGTGCCGAGTACACCCCGCTCTTCTTCAACTACGGCCGGGCGGACGACACCGACCCGAATTTCGTCATCCCCGAGGACCACGTCCTCCACGCCCTGGACCTGCGCGCCTCCTTCAACCGCTCGGGCTACGGCTTCTCGCTGACTGGCAGCTACAACAAGCGGTCCGAGTGGAAGCCCTGGGGCCTGCCGGGCAATCCCGAGTACAGCGAGGACCACGAGGACTTCCTGCGCTGGGAGGCGCGGGCGAGCAAGAACTGGTACCTGCGCTCTTTTCAAAAGGTCGGGATCGAGTTCGACTACGCCTCGGGCCAGGATCTGGACCGCTTCAGCAAGTATCAGTTCGGCTTCTTCGGCGGCACGCGGGTGCACGGCTATCAGAGCAACCGCGTGCGGGCGACGGAGGTCCTGGCGAGCCACGTCTCCTACGGCTTCGAGGTTGGCCAGATGCTCCGCCTCGAAGCGCTGGGCGACGTCGCCTGGGCCACCGATGAGGACACCGGCCTGGACAACGAGCTCCTGGGGGGCCTCGGCATCGCCGGCACCTTCATGGGCCCCTGGCAGACCGTCGTCAACCTCGACCTCGGCGTCCCGGTGGCGGGCCCGGACGACGGCTTCGTGGTCTACGTGGTGTTCCTGAAGCTGTTCAACTAGGGGGACGGCATGGAAGACGAAAAGGTATGGGAGGATCCCGCGGAGCCGGTCGAGCTCCCGATCACGGACATCCTGGACCTCCACAGCTTCCGGCCGTCCGAGGTGGCCGACGTGGTCCGCGAGTATCTGGACGCGGCCTACGAGAAGGGCCTGCGGGACGTCCGCATCATCCACGGCAAGGGGATCGGCGTGCAACGCCAGACCGTGCGCACGATCCTCGGCCGTGATCCCAGAGTCGAAGCCTGTGGCGACCTGCCGGGAGAGGCGGGCGGCTGGGGGGCGACGTGGGTGCGGATGCGCTAGCCCTTCAGCTCTTTCCTGAAGTACACGACCCGCTCGGTCTCTTCGAAGCCCAACGCCCGGTGAACGGCGTGGCTCAGCTCATTGTCGAGATAAGCGTCCGACGCCAGCTCGCTGCACCCCATCTCCCATCCCCAGGCCTCGACCGCCCCAACCATCTCCCGGGCGACTCCCTGGCCCCGTGCCTCGGGCACGACGTACATCCCCTCCAGGAAGGCGACGGGAGAGCTTTCCGTTCCGTTCACATAATCGGTCCGCACCGAAGCCTCGACAAATCCCAGAGGCTCGCGGTCAGGTCCGTACGCCACGACCTGCACGTATCTCCCGGGTTGTTCGAGGAACGAAGCCATCTCCTCGCGATGCTGCTCCGGCGTGCCCTCGGGCCAGAGGGCCATCCGCAGCTCGAGCCAGCCGGGCTGTTCGACGGAGGTGCAGTGTTCGATCATGACGCGTTCTCCTGATCTGCTCCGGTCAGGGGGCCAGAAAATCCACCCCATAGTCCCAGGCCTCCTCCCAATCGCGCCGCGCCTCGGCCCAGCGATTCAGCGCGTGAGCGATGCGCTCAGGCTGACTGTTCGGGAGACTCCGAGGGATAACGAGCAGTCCCGGGCTCGGCTCCCCGTCCTCATAGAAGGTCACGGTCAGGTGGACGAAGTCATCCCGATTCCGAGTTACGAAGATGCGGCCTTGGGCTGCCGAGAACCGGAACTGATCCGGGTCCGTGAAACCTCGCCGGGAGATCTCGTGGACACTGACGGCATCGAGACCGAGGCCGCGCGCGATCTCGGCCACCTTGGGATTGACGTCCTCGTCGAGGAGGAACCGCATCAACCTTGCCGCGGCCCCTTTTGCTTCGCCCGGGCCAGCTCACTCGAGACCTTGGCGGGCGTCCACTCCTCCTCGCGGGCCAGACGGGCATCGATCTCTCCGGGGTACAGCTCGTAGTAGGTCAATGCCGCCCGGAGCTGAGGCTCGGTGAGCCAGGGATACTCCTGGCGCAGGCGTCCGAGGTCCTGGCCGACCTGGCGCCAGGTGGCCACCACCTCCCAGACGTCGAGGCCGCTCCCAGCCACCCCGGCCCGCCGGCCCGCCGGCCCCTCCGAGAACGAGATCCCGGGGACCCGGCGCATGCGGATCGCCTCTTCGAGCAGCTCCACCGTCGTCGCGGACCACGACTTGCCTCTCTGTTCGGCCTCGCGCTCGATCTCCCGCTCCAGGTTGGACGGAACTTGAATGGCTCTCACTGGCTCTGCCACGGCTCTAGCCTCCCGGTTCAGTCTGCCTCTCTACCCTACCATCCCGCAAGGGCACCGGCCTCGCCCCGCCACCTCCCCTTCGAGCGCGGCTCCCGGTGGGCGTAGGCGTATCCCCTTTTGCTAAGCTGGTCCCGTGGACTCCCCATGGCGGTCTTTCAAGAAGCTGCTGCGGCGCGGACGGCTCCGGCTCGCGCCTCATGCCGGCTGGCCGCGGGTCGATTTCGTCTATGGCAGGGAGTACCAGACGGACCTGCCGGCGGTCTCTCATGACTCGCGGCGCGGCGAACGGATCCTGTCGTTCCTCGATTGGGAGGGGCTGCTCGACCGCCGCTTCCTGCACCACCCCGAGCCCGCCACGTACCGGCTGCTGCGCCGCGTCCATACTGACGAGTACCTCGAGTCGCTCAACCAGACCGCCACCCTCACCCCCATTGTCGGGTTCGACATGGCCGAACGCGCGGCGGAGCGCCTCGTCGAGGGGCAGCGCGCCATGGCCGGAGGCACGGTGCTCGCCGCGCGGCTGGCGCTGGAGTCCAAGGGGATCGCGGCCAACCTGGGGGGAGGCTTCCATCACGCGTTCGCCGGCAAGGGGGCGCGGTTCTGTCTGTTCAACGACGTGGCCGCCGCGATCACCGACCTGCGCGACAACGGCTTCGGCGGCCCCATCCTGACCGTGGACCTCGACCTCCACGACGGCGACGGCACCCGGTCCCTCTTCGCCCGGGACCCGACGGTCTACACCTTCTCGATCCACAACCAGTCCAACCCCCAACCGGGCGAGGAGGCGGTGGCCTCGACCGCCATCGAGCTGGGCGGCGGCGTGGACGACAAGACCTACCTCGACGCCATCCGCGCCCACCTGCCGCCCGTCTTCGCCAGCTTCCGTCCCGAGCTGGTGATCTACCTGGCGGGCTGCGACCCGGCGGCGGGGGACGAGATCGGCGACTGGAAGATCTCGTCCCAGGGCATGCTGGAGCGCGACCGCTTCGTCCTCCACCTGAGCCGCGGCCTCGGCCGCAGCGGGCCGCGCCGGCTGCCGCTGGTCATCGTGCTCGCCGGCGGCTATGGCCAGCGCTCCTGGCGCTACAGCGCCCGCTTCCTCTCGTACCTGCTCCTCGGCCGCCCGGTGGAACCGCCGACCACCGACGAGAGCGTGGTGATGCTCTACCGGCAGCTCGCCCGCGGCTACGGCGAGCCCGAGCTCACCAGCGAGCCGGCCGCCTCCGAGGATGGGGCGGATTGGGGGCTGACCGACGAGGACATCGGCATGGCCCTGGGAGGGCCGCGGCGCCCCCGGCGCCTCCTCGGCTACTACACTCCCCAGGGGCTGGAGCTCGCCCTGGAGCGCACCGGCTTCCTCGACCGCCTGCGCGCCCTGGGGTTCCCGCGGCCCGTCGCCGAGCTCGACCTCGACAACCCGACCGGCGACACGGTGCGGTTCTGGGCCGACCGGCGCAAGGCCGACCTCCTCATCGAGGTCCGCATGCGCGTCGACCGCGGCACCGCTCCGGACCTCGCCCTGCTGCGCGCCGAGTGGCTCCTCCTCCAGAACCCCCACGCCCAGCCCACCCCCGAACGCCCCCTGCTGCCGGGGCAACGCCATCCGGGACTCGGCATGCTCCAGGACGTCATGGCCCTGATGGTGCTGGTCTGCGACCGGCTGCAGCTCGACGGCGTGCTGTTCGTCCCCGCCCACTACCATACCGCCGCCTACGGCCGGAAGCTGATGCGCTCGCTCGACCCCGTGGACGAGGCCCGCCTGCGCGCGTTGCGGGCCGTCCTCGACCGCCTCCCCCTGTCGGAGGCGACGCACGCGATGGAGTCGGGCCGGGTGATCGACACCCACACCGGCGATCCGGCGGTCTGGCAGCCCAGGCCCCTGGTCTACCCCGTGAGCCAGCGGCTGCGCGAGAGGCTGGAGGCGGGCGACTACGAGCGCCAGGTGGCCGAGGCGGCGCCGCGGTTCGGCTTCGCGTTGCGTCAGGCCGCCAACGGCTGAACCAGCAGGATCAGGGCGGCCAGGGCCTCGCGCTGCACCCCTCGGGACCGGAAGATGGGGAACGCCTCGACCGCCAGCCTACGGGCCACCACCGGCCGACCCAGCCGGGCATGGAGCGCCGCCAGCTCCAGCGAGACCAGGGCGGCCTCGTAGCCGTTCCCCAACTGCGCGAACCCGCTCCGCACCCGGTCCAGTAGAAGGACGGCGCGGGGGAGCTGCCCCAGGCCTGCCAGGATCTGAGCCTCGAGCCAACGCATGCGGAGCTGGATCATCGAATCGGAGACCTGGCGATAAAGGGCGCGGCTGCGGACAAGGAGGGCGCGCGCCTCCCGCAGGCGTCCCAGGTCCATGAGGCTGACCAGGAGGTTGTGGCGGATGGCGATCTTGAGGCGCGGGTCCAGGTCCGGGCCGGCCAGGCCGTTCGCCACTCGCAGCAGGCGCACCGCCTCCTCCGGCTCTCCCGTCTCCTGACAGACCCTGACCCAAACCAGGAGGCTCGTCAGGACTCGCCGGAGGTCCCCCGCGCTCAGCGAGATGGAGATGGAGCGCTTGAGGAGGCTGATGGCCT
>Ga0196965_1000910_pt1 | contig 13472 bp, 7 predicted proteins | sample S1_20metaG_FD_148668 | JGI IMG/M metagenome (GOLD analysis project Ga0196965, IMG submission 148668) | Soil microbial communities from Anza Borrego desert, Southern California, United States - S1_20 | ecosystem: Environmental > Terrestrial > Soil > Desert | place: USA: California | collected... | reverse complement strand
TCGAGCCCTGAGCTTCGAGCCTCGAGTTTGTTGGGCAATAAATTATGTGTTTGTCGATATGCTTTGAGGTGTTTTGCCAATCCGAAAGTTTTCGCAACCCCAATCTCAAACATCAAACTTCCAACCTCAAACAGTTTCCGTAAACCCTTCGTTAACAGGACTCCAACTTTAAACCATGAACGTTGAGCTCTAAACCATGAATTTTCACCGCAATCGCGAAGCCGCTGAGTTACGCAAAGTCTAACTCCAAGCATGAATGAACATTCCAAAGTCTTCTCAAACCTCAAACATCAAACTTCCAACCTCAAACAGTCTCCGCAAACCCTTCATTAGCAACTTCAACTTTTAAACTAATGAACTATGAACTTTGAACCCTCGAAGACCCACTTTTGGTTTATATTTTCTCCCTGCGGCTAAAGATCTAATTCATTGATCTTCAGTTCCGTAATCTTTATACATCGTTACTTTTCTTTACTTTTTTAGTGGGAGAATTTTTCCTGCGCTTCCGCCAGCCTTGTTTTGTCCTGCAATCGATAGCAACTGCTTTTATAACGATTGCATCAAAACTAAACCTATAAAACCGGTTATGAGGCGTTTCATTATTTACCTGATTTTCGTTGCGGTGATCGTGGTGGCTTTTATTTCTTGGATGACCATCCAGGATAAGCCCATCGAAGTTGCATCACCCGATGGAAACATTGCTGTTAAATTCTACCTGGAAAGCGGTTCTCCTTACTACCAGGTGATATACAATAACCAGGTTGTGATTGATGGGTCCAGGATGGGCTTTATATTGAAAGGACTTCCTGCTTTGGATAAAGATTTTAAGATAGCAGAATCTCACATAACCGTTTTTGATGAAACATGGACGCAACCGTGGGGAGAGGTTCGTAAAATCAGGAATCAATACAATCGCCTTATTCTTTCGTTGGAAGAAAAGTCGTCTTTGCATCGTAAACTGCGCATCGAGTTCAGGGTGTTCAATGATGGTTTGGCCTTTCGTTATGATATTCCGGAACAACCGGATTTCAACAATTTTATTATCCAGGATGAGCTTACAGAATTTAAGCTGAGCAAAGATTTTTCCGCATGGTGGATTCCGGCATATGGCGATGAAATGGATCAGGAATACCTGTATCGCCAGAGTTCATTGCATGCATTAACAGAAAAAGTAATAACACCGCTTACCCTTGCACAGGGAGACAGTCTCTTCGTAAGTATTCATGAAGCTGCGTTGATCGATTATGCCGGCATGGCGCTTGAACCTACAAATAACCTTACACTGAAGTGTGATCTTTATCCCTGGTCTAATGGTGACCGCGTAGTTGCATCCGCACCAATGAAGACACCATGGCGAACGATTCAACTCGCTACGCAGGCATCTGACCTTGTTACATCAACCATGATCCTGAATTTGAATGAGCCGAATAAGCTTGGCAATGTGTCGTGGATTAAACCTGGTAAATATAATGGTATCTGGTGGGGCATGCATTTGAAGAAACATACCTGGGAGGCTGGACCCAATCATGGCGCTACAACAGCGCACGCAAAATCGATGATTGATTTTGCAAGTGCGAATAACCTATCCGGTGTGCTTGTTGAAGGATGGAACCAGGGTTGGGAAGGTGATTGGACAGTACACGGGAATTTTAGTTTTACAAAACCCTATCCTGATTTTGATCTTGCTGCGGTGAGTCGTTACGCGAAAGAGAAAAATATTTCCCTGATTGCACACCATGAGACGGGTGGTAACATAGCCAATTATGAACGTCAATTGGAAGATGCATTTAAACTTCTGCAGCAACATGATATCCACTATCTGAAAACTGGTTACGTCAATAAATTACCTGCCGGCGAATATCACCAGGGACAGTTTATGGTGAGGCATTACCATAAGGTGATGGAAACAGCTGCACGATACCATGTGATGGTTGATATGCATGAACCGGTAAAAGATACCGGACTTCGCAGAACGTATCCAAACCTGATGACCAGGGAAGGCGTTCGAGGAACAGAGTACGAAGCATGGAGCGATGGTAATCCAGCTTCTCATACAACAATACTTCCGTTCACCCGCGGCTTATCCGGACCTATTGATTACACGCCAGGCATATTTGATATCCTGTTTGATCCTGATTCAAAATTCCGTGTACACACTACGTTGGCGAAACAACTCGCCCTGTACGTTGTGATCTATTCACCACTGCACATGGCGGCAGATCTTCCAGAGAATTATGTTAATCAACCTGCTTTCAAATTTATTCAGGATGTTCCTACTGATTGGGATGTAACGCGCGTAATCGATGGCGAGATCGGTGAATTTATTACGACAGTGAGGAAAGACAGAAACAGCAATGACTGGTATCTCGGAAGTATTACAAATGAGAAATCACGGACAATGGAAGTGAAGCTAGATTTCCTCTCGCCGGGAAAAAAATACAATGCGGAAATATACCAGGATGGAAAAGATGCTGATGTAGAAAAGAATCCGCTTCCGGTTGAGATCAGATCTGAGGTTGTGAATGGTAATACCATTCTTACACTTAGGCTGGCTCCTGGAGGAGGTACGGCTATTCGGTTTTCAGAAATAAAATAAGAACCAAAGGTTTATGAATATTTTACAAATGATATGCCATTTTTTGATTATGCCGAACATCAGAATGTTCGTAATGGTTTTTGGATCGCTTTCACTGGTTCACACAAGTAGGGCACAAGACAGCGGTGCCAAAACAATTACAGGTACTGTAGTAACCGTAGACAAAGAGCCAATACCTGGTGTAAGTATCTATCAAAAAGGAACCACCGTAGGAACGATAAGTGGTCCCGATGGAAGTTTTTCACTTTCTGTATCGGACTCTGCGGTAGTAATTTTTAGCTCGATCGGTTTTGTAAGAGAGGAGATACGTGTTGGCGGTCAAACAATATTGAATGTCACCATGACCGAAGATATTCTTGGATTAGATGAGATCGTTGTGATTGGTTACGGAGAGCAAAAGCGGTCAAATATCTCGGGTGCTGTATCATCTGTTGATGGTGCTGCGCTTGAAAACAGGGCAACAATGCGTCTGGACCAGGCGTTGCAAGGACAAGTTGCTGGCGTAACAGTGACGCGTAACGGTGGTGCTCCTGGTGCAAGGCCGACTATACACATCCGTGGAGCGGGATCTATCTCTGCTACGGATCCCTTGTGGATTGTAGACGGAGTTGCCATGGAGCCAGGAAATCACTTCGATCTTGATGATGTTGAATCCATTGAAGTATTGAAAGATGCATCAGCCGCTGCAGTTTACGGTGCACGTGCGGCGCATGGTGTAATTCTGGTTTCTACAAAAAGAGGCGAGGGAAATATTCAAATCAACCTGAAAAGCTCCATTGGTAAACGGTCACCCATCGACCTTCCAACTTTATTGAATAGCGAAGACTTTGTGAAGTATCGCAAACAAGGACGTGAGAACGCCGGCCAGAACCCTGAACCATCCTGGGATAATTGGGAACATAATACCGATTGGATTGATGCTTTTTATAACGGAAGTGGTGTCATTCAGAGCTATGACCTTTCCATAGCAAAGGGAGACGATAAACTTAATTACTTTTTTTCCATTGGGAATGATAAAGAACAGGGTATTCTGATTGATAACTCATACCAACGTACGAGCATACGCTTAAACTCGGATATTAAATTAACAAAGTGGTTGAAGGTTGGAGAAAGTGTTTTGTTTTCACGCGTTAAAGAGAATCCAATCGGGAACAATAATGAAAGTTACACCGGTGGCATTCCGTTTCGGTCAATCCCAATCATGCCGATCCGCGACAAAGAAAATCCGTATGGCGGATGGGGCAGGGCACCGGTGTATTTCCAGGGCCCTAACCCAGTGGCTACACAATATCAACAACATGAAACCCGAACATACAATCGCGTAGATGGTAATGTTTACCTGGAAGCAACGCCGCTGAAGGGGCTGACTTTTCGTGGTATGCTGGGATACAATTACCTGTCGCAATTGAATGAAAAATTTGATGAAGCTTTTGACTATGGGGCTTTCGCCAATCCGATTAATGCACTCACCTACGGATCGGGGAATGATCAGACCATTACAGGCAACGTAGTGGCTACATACAATACCAGTGTGGGTAAGCATAATTTTAAAGCCATGATTGGAACCGAAGCGATACAGATCGACTCCAAACATTTTAATGTCGTAAGGACACAATTTCCGCTGGACGTAGCGTGGAGTTATAATCTTGGTACAGGTCCATATTCATCAACCGATCCGTTTAATATTCAGGAGCGGAGATTGCTTTCCTATTTTGGAAGATTCAATTATAACTATGATGAAAAGTATCTGGTGGAGGCCAACCTGCGCGCAGATGCTTCTGCTCCGAAATTTGGTCCATCAAATCTGTGGGGATATTTCCCTTCGTATTCTGTCGCATGGCGTATCTCACAGGAAAGATTTTTTCAGGACGTTCCTTTTATTACAAATCTTAAACTGAGGGCCAGCGCCGGAAAGCTTGGATCAGAAAATATCGCCAGCTGGATCTATTTAAAGACGTATACGTCACAATTTTCCACCTATGCTTATGATATAGCCGGTGTAAACAGAGTATCTGGTTTTTATATCAGCCGGTTCCCGAACGAGGATGTAAAGTGGGAAGAGGTAAATATGAAAAACATCGCCATCGATCTTAAAGCATTTGAGAATAAATTTTCTTTAACAGTAGACTATTATATCAAGGATACCAAGGATCTTCTCTACCAGGTACAAATTCCATCATCGGTGGGTATTGCTACGCATAATTTTGATCCCGTAAGCCCGGCAGTTAACGTAGGGACTATTCGCAATACAGGTCTCGATATTGAACTGGGCTACACAACTGAAATCAAAAAGTTCAATTTTAACATTAGCGGGAATGTGTCGTTCCTGAAAAATGAAATGAAAAGCCTGGACGGCGATGCCTATATCATCGGTGGCGATGGTGGTGGTCAGATTGGCGGGATGACACGGACACAACCGGGGAAACCCATCTCCAGTTTCTATGGTTATGTAATTTATCGCATGTTCAATTCACAGTCGGAAGTGAACGCCATGAACACCTATGCCGATGACGGTTATTATCAGGAAGCGGGAACAAGTGCTGGTGACTTTATGTACAAAGATATCAGTGGTCCCAATGGCGTGCCGGATGGTGAGATCACGCCGGAGTATGATCGTACCTTTATCGGAAATCCCTGGCCAAAAATGACATACGCCCTGAATCTGAATGTGGCGTATATGAAGATGTTCGACCTTTCAATACAGCTACAAGGCATCCAGGGCGTTGATGTATTTAATGCCAATAAAAGTTATACACGTAATTTCTTCGGCGATAACAATACAACCACAGCCATCTTCGAAGCTTGGACGCCGGAGAATCATACGCAACATCCGAGAAACATAGCTAGTGATCCAAACGGAAATTTCAGCAGGCCTTCTACTTACTTTATTGAAGACGGTTCTTATCTCAAACTTCGGAATATACAACTCGGATTCACTATGCCAACGGTTTTGTTGGAACGCTTCAAAGTGAGCAGGCTACGCTTATACGTCAATGCGAATAATGTTTTGACGTTCACAAAATATTCGGGACTCGATCCGGAGATCGCTGGTTCAAATATCAGCCGTGGTGTAGACTATGGCATGTATCCCCAAGTTCGTACTTACACAGCAGGATTAGAGATTCAGTTTTAAATGATGGTTTGGGTGAACGCTTTATCAATTAATTGAATAATGATATGAAAAAGTTTTGGATTGGCATACTATGTATTACAGCCGTGTGGGGATGCACGGAAGAGTTTCTTGAACTCACCAATGAAAACGAGTTAAACGCCGATAATTTTTTAACGAAGGTTGAAAACTTTGACCTGGCGTTAAACGGTGTTTATGATGCTGTGAAAAGTCTGGACTTGTATGGCCAGACGTTTTACATCCAGACCTTACTGGCGTTACCGCATGAATCAGATTACTGGAATGCGCAAAACCGGAATGAAGTCACTTCCGCGGATGGCAATGTGTACATCGCCTGGAGAGGATGGTACCGTGTAGTTACCCGCGCAAATGATATTTTGGAAAACGCTCCGAGGTTTTTATCCGATCCAAACCTTACGGCATCGCAGAAAGATCAGATGGATAAGATTATCGGTCAGGCACATTTTCTTCGTGGCTTTGCATACTTTCACCTGGTGCGTTTATGGGGCGAAGAATCTTTTGCGGTTGATAGCGCACGATTGGCTGTCCCTCTACGTCTTAAAGTCCCGGCTACGCGTGATGAGTTGATGGCACCCAGGGCAACCGTTGGTAAAGTATACAATCAGATTGTAAAGGATTTTAAAATTGCGGAAGAACTTCTTCCCGCTACATGGGATGACAACAACATCGCCCGCGTTTCTAAATATGCCGTGAAAGGATTTCTTGGAAAGGTATATCTGTACATGGGAAAAGATGAAGAAGCTAAAATTTATTTTGAAGAGTTAATTAATAATTCGGACTACGACCTGGTTCCTACTAGCCGTTATGAAGATCTGTTCCAGGGAAAAAATGAGTTCAGTGAGGAGTCCCTTTGGGAGCTCAATTACAGTATTGATATGCAACAGAACATCTGGGAGAATGGCCTGGGCTCTGGTATTGCGTTGACGTGTGCACCTCCTGGAAGAGGTTGGAGTAATTGTACACCGCATGGCGTTAACATTGATCGCTTTGGAGCGGATCCACGATTACAAATTGCGACGTTTCACCCGGATGATCTGGTTGCTGACGTCGAAGGCAACATGACTCCGGCCGGAGTAAGTGAATTCAATTTTACCGGACATAGCTTCAAAAAGTATGTACCCAAAGATTATTCGGTTCAGACTACCAACAGGAACAGTGGGATCAATTTTCTGATCCTGCGTTTAGCCGATGTGTACCTGATGTATGCGGAAGTGATGAACAACCTCGGTGAAGATGGAACCGCCTCTGAATATATGAATAAAGTCCGGCGCCGGGCCTATGGATTTGATCCGCACAACCCTGAGGCTACCGTAGATTATAATCTTACTGGAATTCAATTACGCGATTCAATCCGCGAAGAGCGCTTCAGGGAGTTGTTTGCTGAAGGGCATCGCTGGTACGATATCGTTCGCTGGAAGATCGTGCAGGAAGAAGTGGAGAAATATAATGTTAAGCGTGTCACACAAGGAGAAATTATTTATAACGACAAGGATTACTATTATCCGATTCCACTACAGGAAGTAGATACAAACGAAAATATGGATCCTAGCACGGGATATTGACAATGAAAAACGAAATATTTCGATCTATGACATTTTTGATTCGAATAGTGGTATTGATCATGATTGGCGTGCTATCTGGTTGCAACTCATCCGAAGGCAATGAAGGTAGTAAAAACAACAATCCGCCAAAAGTTGTGGAGAAGACAAATGACATCAAGGTGTACATGCACTACATGCCCTGGTTTCAGGGTAAAGATTTCTCTGGTTACTGGGGAAGTCATTGGAAGATGAAAACCAAGAACCCTGAGGTAGTTGACGAATCGGGAAAGCGTGAAATCGCCTCTCATTATTATCCGCTTATTGGCCCATATGATTCTCAAGACCCTGATGTAATCGACTATCATCTCTTACTCATGAAATATGCCGGTGTCGATGGCGTATTCGTTGACTGGTATGGATCACATAATGTATATGACTATAAAGTAAACCTGCTTGGAACAAACGCGCTTATTGATCGTGTGGACGATGTGGGAATTGGATTCGCTTTGGTGTATGAAGAATTCACCGCTGAAAATGTAGAGAAGCAAACCAGTAAAACAGCCATTGAAGCAGCGCAATCAGATATGGCGTATGCCGAAATGAATTATTTTTCGCGTGACGAGTACATTACCATAGATGACAATCCTCTCTTGTTAACCTTTGGTCCACGTTATTTTAAACAAGGTAGTCAATGGGATAACATTTTCAGCAAGCTTTCAAACAGGCCCACCTTTCTGCCATTGTGGAATCACGCAGGGTATACCGGGAATAATGATGCAGGTGAGTTTTCCTGGGTTGATTTCACGCCAGCTTTATCAGATCTGGATAATTTTTATAACAAGGTGTTAGGGGGTAATGTATTGGTTGGGTCAGCGTTTCCACGTTTCCATGATTTTTATGAAGAAGGTGGGACGGGAACAAGCTATGGGTTTGTAGATTTTGCAGAAGGGAATACGCTGCGTAATACATTAGCGAAAGCCACACAACGAAAGGCGAAATATTTACAGTTGGTTACGTGGAACGACTTCGGTGAAGGAACGGTAATCGAACCAACATTGGAAGATGGATTTCAATGCCTGGAGATCATTCAGGAATTTACCGGCGTGCGATACAGCAAACATGAACTGGAGCTCATTCATAGCTACTATCAGAAAAAGAAAAAATATCGTGGTGACACGACTACAGAATCACAGCTTACAGAAGTGTTTAATCACCTGGTAAATCTTGAAGTCGCACAGGCCGAAGACATGCTGAATTCGATTCCATGAAGATGCGTAAAAATTAACCTACTATTTTAATTAAATCTATCCTTATGAAAAAGTTACAATCCAAACAGATTTTACTTTTGTTAGCGATGTTGCTAACCCTGCCAGCACTCATGTTTTCGTGTAGTGAAGACAGCGATCCGAAAGATCCGCCACCACCACCACCGAAGCTGGACGGCTTTTATGTATTTGGTTCTAATACCGTTGCTCAGCTTGCAACTGATGTTGAGGCAAGAATGGCACTGGCTATACTAGATCCAAGTAAAGAGGCAGCTATCACAAGCAAAGACGGTGTATATGGTAAGTTTATGTATATCGGTGCTAACAGTACGATTCAATTTATGGAAGTGGCCAATGAGGTAGCTACAACTTTCGGTGCTGCCAATGGAGGAACAAAGCAATTAGGTACCGATGCTGGTAATGTGCCAATCAACGATATGGTAGTGCATGGCGATCTTCTTGCTGATGGCCCTGCTATTAAAATCGATGAGGAAGGTTTGTACTATACTTTTGTTGATACGGAAACGGATAAGTTTGTTGTTGTTCCGGTAAAGGCACAAATGATCGGCGATGCAACTGAACTTCAATGGGAATCAGGAACTGAACTTCCTGTAAAGTCAACTTCAAAAACAGAGACTATCTTCGAAGGTACCAATATCAATTTGAAAGGTGCCACTGGATACCGGTATAGACTTAATGATGGATGGCATGCCTTTGATGGACCGGGCGTAGTTACATTATGGAGTCTGGGCGTTGAAAGTTATCAGACCGCATGGGATACCGGCATAAACGATGTTGGATTTTTCCTTGAGAACACGCCGCATAAAGAGGATGGTGTCTTTACCGTTCAGTTGAAATTCGATGCGACAACAGGGAAATGGACTGAAACAAAAACAAAAACTGGTGAGTTGCTTATTGATTATAGTGATAAAGAGATGAGCATTTTCGGAAATGCCTATGAGCTGGAACCTGGTGTGGAAGGCAACTGGGGGAGTGGTACAGATGGTTATGGTTTACATACACCTTCAAAGTCAGGTAACGTATACACCTGGAGTTGGAGCGATGTTAACCTAATTGAAGAACGTGAATTTATTTTCCTTGAAAACGGAGCCTGGGGTGGTGTTCAGGTCGATTTCACCGGAGCAACCAATGGCGGTGGTGCTGTTGATGATGGTGACATTGTAGATGCAACAAGTATCGGTAATGAATTCCATAATTATTATGTGGCAACCGGAGGTACATATGATGTAACGCTTGTAATTGATGCTACTGATAATTCAAAAGTTGTTACAATCGTAAAAAAATAGTTTAGTTAGGGGGTTAGTTTAGGTAGACGGGATACTTTGTAATAGTATCCCGTTCCTAAACTGGATTAATTTTAATTGCTAACGAATAATCATGCTCACTTCGAAAACAAGAACGATACAATTTGATGGAGAACATAAGCAGGATTCGCTGCTGATTGGGAATCACGGTAACGTTGAGTTTATCGCGAAGGGTGTTTTCGACCTCTCCGGTATGATCTATTCAAAAAATACAGTAGAGTTTACGTTAATAGGAAATGGCCTTATCCGGTTCACAGGCTTTTGTAAAAAAATTATTATCCATCTTGTGAAAGGAGATTGCATTTTAGATCTCAGTGAGTTAACCAGTCGGGAGGTGTGCTGTTTTTCCTTGCGGGATACTTCAAAAATTCTGGTCGGTCCAACAAAGTTAATCTCACGTGCAAATGTGCAGGACCACGCTATATTCAATTATTCCAGCTCACCGCTTTTAAGAAGTTTTTCAATAATAGGTAATGCACGAATTGAAAAGATCAACCGTTAAATTTTGTTGCTTAATCTTTATCATATAGACCCTAAAAAAGGTGCCTTTTCAAGCACCTTCTTCGTTAGGTTAGATAAAAAAATGGTGTGGAGTTAGTTAAAAAAATTAAAGGATCGCAGCTGTAATTACTGGTGAAGATGGCATTGGAATTACATTTCCTGTTATACTTTCCGTTTCCTGATGTTCGCAAAGTTCTTTAAAGACGAGGCTATAGCGTCTCAGTTCTTCGAAAGGTCCCTGGTCTACTACAGATCCATTTCGAAGAATATATACATAATCAAAGTCTTTCAGGAGATGCAAGCGGTGTAATGATGATATCACGGCTTTTCCCTGGAATGAGTCAAATAGATTTTTATATACCTGTCTCTCTGTACGTGGATCGACACTGCTTGTTGGCTCATCCATCAGGACCACATCACTGCCGCGTGCGGCAAGGATACCACGTGCCAAAGCCAGACGCTGTTTTTGGCCGCCGGACAGATTTACACCTTTTTCCTGCATGTGTGTTTCAAGACCTTTCGGAAGTTGATTCACAACATCAGCAAAACAGGCAGACTCACACGCCTGCATAACTTCTTCGTCACTGAAGGGTAGTCCGAGCGTTATATTGTACCAGATGGTGTTTTCGAAAATTTCTGGTTCCTGTGGAATCAGCGTTACATTGCCGGCTATGCTTTCGAATGCGATTGAAGTTGTTCCGTTTACTACGGTTGAAGATCCTGGTGTTGGGTTGTAAAGACCACGTAGCAGTGCCAGCAATGTGCTTTTTCCACTTCCGCTTTCGCCGATTAGAGCAATACGTTGTCCTTTGGCGATTCTGATCTTCAGGTCAACCAGTCCGTTATTGCGTTGCGACTCGCCCGCAGAAATACTTCGTTTGAAATTCAATTTGTCAATATCAATCGTTTCCCAGTCTGCAGGAAGTTTCATTTTATCTTCCGATGTATGCGATTGATCATAATCCGTTTCGATGGCCTGTACATTTTGAATGTCAGTATCGTATTTTACGATTTGCGTGTACTGTGAAGCAATATCATTGAATACACTGGTAAACTGATTTACATAGCCGATCAATACAACCAACCCGCCAATGTAAAAGACTTCTCCAGGAACATAATTCTGGTAAATATATCCGATGGTTACTACCGCATAGATTAGCCCTACCATCATCTGTGCAGTAAACCATTTCCATTCATTGATTTTAACATTTCGTTTAAATGGCTCGGCTACGTTCGATAATTTTGCTAGGAAACTAAGTTTAATTCTTTTTTCGAGTCGCAGCGTAATTACAGTAACGATATTGGACAAGCTGTCAAACAGCGTGGAGGATACTTCATGCTCGCGTTCATTTACCTCGCGAAGGGATTGAATGAACGGCTTGTCGAACTTCCGGATGATCCAAATCGTAAAAATTCCGATCACAACGCCAATGGCTCCGAACAGCGGAGAAAAGTATAACATAGCGGCAAACGAAAAAATGAACTTGCCGAATGAGTGCAGATAAATGAATCCATTCTGAAAAAAGTCGCGCAATGCCGTATAGGCCTTTTGTAATTTGCTAATGGTTGATCCGCTGTGATTGTCCTGGTGCCATTTTGCCGGCAGGTGAAGTACCTTTTGATACAAGTCATCAATAAAATTTTTACTCACATGAAATGCAAGTTCTCTTTCCATCACCCGGGCAGGCCCATGAAAGCACCATTCTACAAGACGTAGCCCGAGAAAACCTGCGACATATATCCAACCGTTCAGGATAGCGTCTGGTCCGCCTTGCTGTAGCTTGTCAACAAACCAACCATAGAACAGCGGGTTAAGCGCGATTACAATATTCGCGGCAACGAACATCGCATAGATGATGACGAATCGTTTTTTCTCAAGCCGGGCATAATTCCAGGCTTTCCGTAAAAGCGATAGGTAGGGGTTACGCATTGATTTTCGAGAAGGTTTTATGACACAAATGTGAAGGCTTTCGTAAGCCTGAAGAAGGTTCAAAAGTTAATTAACTTACATACTGTTAATTATGGCAGAGGTCGTATAAAAATCGTATTAATGCGACATTATTGGTATGGGTTAATGGTCGTTTGAAGTTACGTATATACATAGCGTTGTGTTTACAATAACGACGTCAATCGCGAGGAAAAATTTCAACACTTCTCTGCCTTACTAAAACACTTCTACAGTAAACGCTTTGGTTTGATAATTTATCAGGATGCTTCATGCTTTTGAAGAATTTTTCAGTTTATGAGCGTGCGGCAAACTTCATTTTTAAGCTTTTCCAAATGTTCAAAATGTGAAATTCCCGAAAGGAACATAGCAGGAAATTCGTGTGAAGGTAATCGCACATAAACGTTGATTTGTGAAAAAAATGTAGTCCGCTATACGAAACCTTACATAAAAACTTATGAGACATCTGTGTGGAATGTTAAAAGTGGCTGGGAAGCGAGGGAATCCCTGCCAACTATTTCAAATGGAAAAGCTGGCGCACAGGCATGTGCTCATTCCACCCTTCGATCTTCTAAGCTAACTAATGTTTGCCGACGTAAATTTTTAACAGATGAAACGAAAAATAGCTTTTATCAGCGAGCATGCATCGCCTCTGGCAACTCTGGGCGGAGTAGATAGCGGTGGACAGAATGTGTATGTTGGAGAACTTGCCAGACATTTGCTTACCCTTGATTATCGTATTGACATATTTACCCGCTGGGATGATCCGAAACTGCCAGGTGTCGTTTCCTGGATTCCGGGCATTCGTGTGATTCACATTAAAGCCGGCCCTGTTGAATTTATTCCAAAAGAACATTTGCTTGATCATATGGCAGAGTTCACAGATAATATGTTTGAATTTGTTCAGGCGGAAGCTAGTCCTTATGTGCTTATTCATGCAAATTTTTTCATGTCAGCACTGGTTGCGGCTGAACTTAAGAAGAAACTCAATATACCTTTTGTGGTTACCTTTCACGCCTTGGGTGAAGTGCGTAAAATTCATCAGGGCGATAAGGATCTCTTTCCTAAGCAAAGACGTGAAATAGAAAAGCGGATTGTGCTCGAAGCGGATCATATCATCGCTGAGTGTCCGCAGGACCAGGAAGATT
>Ga0196965_1000909_pt1:5000-13482 | contig 13482 bp, 6 predicted proteins | sample S1_20metaG_FD_148668 | JGI IMG/M metagenome (GOLD analysis project Ga0196965, IMG submission 148668) | Soil microbial communities from Anza Borrego desert, Southern California, United States - S1_20 | ecosystem: Environmental > Terrestrial > Soil > Desert | place: USA: California... | reverse complement strand
ATCATTCTTGGGTGAAAAAGATACCTTTCCTTTAACTACTGTCACCTGAACTTCAGGCTCCCCATCGTATGCCCTCACATTAAATTGCGTACCCAACACTTCAGTTTTAGCATTATTGCTCAGAATGGTAAACCTCTTTCCGTCTGCTTTTTTCACTTCAAAGAACGCCTCTCCTGACAGGTTTACTAGCCTGTCTTCCACATTAAATTCATCTGAATAAGTTATTTTACTGTTTTTATTCAACCAAATGATACTTCCATCGGGCAACTGAATTTCTTTTGTCTCAATGGCAGAAGTTTGAATCGTAATCAATTGGTCTTTAAAGGGATTGTTTATTAAAAAGTATCCAATTCCTAAAACCAGGATTACAGAAGCTGCGATTTTAAAAAGTATGGACGAAAAAAAGCCAGCTTCCTCTGAATCGTCTTCACTTATGACAGAGGAGAATTTCTGCCAGGCGTTCTCAACATTAGGATTAATGTCATCATCAGGTAACTTTGCCAAGTTCCAAAGTCTTTCAGCATCTTGCAATTTTGACTCATTTTCCGGGTCTTCATTTAACCAATGAAGCAGCTTATCCCGCTCTTCTTCAGTAGGTTTACCTTTTAAATGTTTGGCAATATTTTCCCAATCCTTAGATTCTTCCATTTCCCTGATTATTATATCTATTACAGGTAAAATCTTACTCCCCCCCATAAAAGATACTACTTTTTATTATTAAAAAAATTACAAACTTCCTTTTAGCTGTTCTCGCATGATGCTCAGCGCCTTTCCAATTTGGTTCTCCACGGTCTTTACTGACAGTTCCAGGGTATCAGCAATTTCCTTATAGCTAAGTTCATCGTATCTGCTCATGACAAAAATTACTTTACACTTGGGAGGTAAAGTATCGATGGCAGCAGACACTTTTTTTTCCAACTCCTTGAAATTAACTTTTTCTTCGGTTTGATTTCCAGAGTAGGATACTAAATTGGAGTCAATCTTAGTTACCTGAACACTTCTTTTGTTCTTTTCTATATGATTAAGGGTAGTATTGATTGCAGAGCGGTATAGGTAGGATTTTATGGATTTTGTTTCGTCAAGGTTTTGACGGTTGTTCCATACTTTAATAAAAACATCCTGAACTATATCCTCCGAGACTTCTACATTTTTTAGCATTCTGTATACAAGCTTAACCAAAGGAGAATAATAGGTCTTAAACAGTTCCTCAATTAATCCTTTACGGTCCATATCCTTTGGAGATTCTTCCAATAAGGGTTGAATCTTCTTTACCATTCAGATCTATTAAAGCCGGTATACATTCTTGTTCTATTAAAATCTTATTAAAATTAATGAGCTTGCTTAATAAAGACAGGATCTATAAGATTTTTTCTATTATTAAATACTGCTAAAGGCTTCCCTTTAAATTTATAATTAATAAAGGGAGAGTTTTTAGATTTTGATTGTATATCGTTTTCTTTATAATCCCATTCCATTTCTGAATCAAAGACAGTGAGGTTTGCGATTTGACCAACTTCAATTTGTGGAAGGGGAAGTCCCAAAATTTCCCGTGGTCTAACGGCAAATTTTTCAACTATTTCGCTTATTGTCAAATTCTTATTCAATGTATTTATTACAGAAAAGGCGGTTTCTAAACCAATAATACCGAATTCCGCTAGATCAAACTCTAATTTTTTGCTTTCCTCATCCTGAGGGTTATGAGCAGAAGTAATGACATCAATAGTACCATCTTTCAGTCCTTTCCAAAGCTCTTCAATATCATTTGTCGTTCTAAAAGGGGGATCAACTTTAAAATTAGTATCAAAGTCTTTTAGGATAATGTCGTTAAAAGCAATTTGATGGGCTGCAATGTCACATGTAACATTCAATCCTTTCATTTTTGCTTCTCTTATCAATTTTACGCCTTCAGCAGTTGATATATTGCTAAAATGAATTCTACCCCCTGTATATTCCAATAATTTAAGATCTCTGGTGATTGCTATTTCTTCGGCAATCGCCGGTATCCCTTTTAAACCAAGCATTGTACTGTTCACGCCTTCATTTGCAACTCCTGAATTGCTTATTGAACATTCATTGGGTCTATTGATGAGAACAGCGCCTATTTTGGAAAGGTATTGAAGGGTTTTAAGAATAATGTCGGAATTATTAAGCGATTTAAAACCATCGCCAAAACCAACAGCTCCTGCCTTATGCATGTCCAACATATCCGTAAGGTCGCTTCCCTGGATATTTAGGGTAACAGCGCCTAATGGCAATAAGGTAATCAGGCTTTCTTTGTTTCTTGAAGTATAGAATAAAACTGTATTCTTATCCTGAATAACCGGCAAGGAATTAGGCATACAAACCACTTCTGTGAATCCACCTTTTGCAGCTGCCAATGTACCCGTTTCTATTGTTTCTTTATGTTCAAAACCAGGCTCTCCCAGAAAAGCGTTCATGTCAATCCACCCAGCCGAAACTTTTAAATTTTTGCTTTCAATAACTTCATCGCTGGCAGGCAGGTTTGAAGAAATTTGTGTTATTATGCCGTCTTCAATTAAAATATTAACCCTTTCAGCAAGAGTGTTGGAAGCATCAACAATTTCAACCGATTTTAAGAGAATTTTCATAGGGTTTATAAAATCTTAAAAGTAAAATCTCAATAAATAAAAAGAACAAAGCAATTATTAAACATAATTTCCAAATTGGAAATCCTCTATTTGTTTTCTCTATTTCACTTGCAATATCATCTCCTGAAACAGACTCAAAGACATTTACATTGCCATACCTTCCGAAGATATCCTCAAGATCATCCGAAGAGTAAAAGTCCATTAACGATTCTTCTTCTGCATAATTAAAAGCAATCACATCCACTACTTCATTATCAAGTTTCAACTCATAATGACCCGGGTTCAACTCTATATCCGGAACCTCCAATATTAAATTTCTACCTGTTAATCTTTGACCAGGAATAATTTCCAGGCTATCTTTAAATAGTTTAAAAATTGAGTTTTTCTGGGATGCCCCCACTTGAACATTAATAATTTGTTCCTTGGTATTGTATGCTAGTTTGCCTGTAGTAGCATTACTCAATAATCCAATTTTATACATTACCGGAACAAACAGTGCATTTAATGAAAAGCCCTGTTCAGATCTTAAACTGGATGAAAAAATAAAAATTTTGCTATTACCGACACCAATTTGGGATAAAAAAGGATCATCATTTTTAAAGCTTAAAAGGTCTGTTCCAGCTCTGTTCCATTTCATGCTGGCGCTTTCTTTTGGAAGTATCATTCTTTCCTTTGTACTTTCAAAAATCCCATGATAAAAAGGATTATTCAAATCTGGTTGTTGCAATTCCTTCAACTGGCTTGAAGAATCATTCTTTGCAGTTTTATCAATTAGAATTGAAAATTTGTTTAAAAGTGAATTGTAAGAAGTTTCTTCTATTTCGTCAGAAGGGATAACAAGTATAGAACCGCTTGAATTAACAAACTTAACAACACTTTCACTAAACCCTTCGGGAATGCTATTCAAATTGTTTAAGACAACCAAATCGAATCCCTGCAATAAACTATAATCGAGGTTATCAATATTTTTCGTCGTTAATTCAAAAAGATCTTTATTATTATAAACCTTTTGTATGTAAGGGCTAGACTCCTCCTGGCCTTCATTGATCTCCAGTATTTTAATTTTGGATACCGTTTTTATCGAAAAATAATATTCATTGTCAAAAACTACAGGATAATCAGAAATAGAAACAATACCCTTTTTAATTCCTTTTGAAGTAACACTAAAACTTATAGAAACAACATCATTCGAGTTTGCTTCCAGGTTGACTGAAGACGTTGCTATTTGTCTGTTGTCTATTGTTAATTTTAACAATACATTCTTTTTCTGTTCTTTTCCGCTGTTTACAACCCTAACTTTTATAAAATTATTTTCATTAATGTTAACATAAGGATTCTCCAGCCAGACCGAATCAATATAAATGTTCGAAACTTCTTCAGGAGTAACTGGTATCAGGTAGTAATTAATATTAGAATCTAATTTTATGTTTCTAAGGTCCCCTAATGCACTTTTTTGAAAATCCGAAAAAGTATAGGTTGCCCTTTTTCCTGAGGCAATATCTGGATTCTTTAAAATTGCTTTTTTACTAAAAACCTCATTTAAATTCTTTGACTTAGAGCTAAAATCAATTTCGCTGACAAATTCACTAACCTTTTCTTTGGTAATCCATTGTCCGTTCAAGTTGCCAAAGTCATTGGTAAATACATTTATAACAGAACTTTCGGGAAGTCCTTTAGCCAATGATTCAGCACTTCGAACCGAAATATCCAAAACTTTATCATTTCCTATGCTTGATTGAGTGCTCAATGAATTGTCAATATAAAGATTGATAAAATCAGCATTCTTAAGTTTTCCACTGTCAGGAAAAAAAGGTTGTGCAAAAGCCAATACCAAAAAAATTATAAACAGTATTCGGGATAAGAGAATAAGTAAATTTTTGACCTTTATCGAGCTCTTACTTAGATTTTGAACATTTTTAAGGAAAGCAGTATTGGAAAAGTAAACCTTTTTGGTCCTCTGTAAATTAAATAAATGAATAATTATTGGAATGCCAATGGCAAAAAGGCCGAATAAAAACTGAGGATAGAGAAAATTCATCTAAAGGTCAAATCTAAACAAACAACGAATATTTACCCAATTTGAGTATAGTTTTCTCATACCGTGAATCCATTTAGTCGGATAAGTGTAGAATAAAATCCCTTCAAATTTATAGGATAATCTGCAATTTTTAACTTTAACAAGAAGTAATTGTTCTAATTAAATAATTTCAAGGAAATAGCACAGATTTTGAATAAGCTTCAACATAATTATAATGAAAATGAAAAGTCTTGCAGTTTTAACCAAATCAACTTCTTTATTTGTAAATACCGAAGAAGGCGATAATGTAGTTAGTTTTTACAAAAATTCTGTAAATTATGTTAACCTTCCTTTGGAGGAAAAATGGAAATACAGAAAAGCCGTTAATCAACTTCAGATCTTAATTAATAAAATTCAGAGTGAAGAGATAACAAGTATTGAGGATACGCAATATAATTTACCTGAAGTGGTAAAACTACTAAGAATAAGAAAAGAAATGCTTTTGGTAAAATAAGCATCCCAAAGCGTATATCTAATAAAAAATAATAAATGAGGGAATGTGAAGTAATAGGCTTTCACGTCCCTCTTTCTTTTTGCTGGTCATTAAATAAAATACAGCGAAACGATCAAACAGATTTACTCTCGTCTTTATTTGTCTTTTTAATTCCATATCTACCTTAAATTGTTAAAATTTGCTGGAAATACCAGCATATGAGCAAGACAAACAAAAGCCAGTCCTTACTTTTTAATAATCCTTCACCGGAAGAGTTGCTTGATAAAGAATGGATAATAACAAATGGAATTGGAGGATATGCCTCGTCAACTGTTTGTGGATTAAATACCCGGAAATATCATGGCTTACTTGTTGCTTCCCTACACGCACCAACGGATCGAAGGGTACTTCTTTCTGCTATAGAGGAGTCGGTAAGCTATGATTCAAAAACCATTGAATTTTCTTCCAACCAATATCCTGATTTAATTCATCCAAAAGGTTATAAATACCTTACAGCTTTTTCAAAGAAACCCTTTCCAAAGTTCACCTACCAGTTTGAATCGCTTATATTGGAAAAGGAACTGTGCATGGTTCACAACAGCAATTCGACAATAATTTCCTACACTAATAAATCCGCATTTCCTGTCCAACTGAATTTAAACCCATTAATGATAGAAAGGGATTTTCATGGGGTATCAAGGAAAAGCGACAGTTATAACTTTTATTTTAAGGAAGATAATCATTGTTTAAAAGTATATGCTAAAAGTGATTCTAAACCGCTATTTATCAAATATTCAAAAGGCACCTTTCACAAACAACGCACCTGGTATTATAACTTTCAATATTTAGAAGAAAAAGACCGAGGAATGGAATATACCGAAGACTTGTATTCCATTGGAACAATAAAAATTCCCCTGGAACCTGGTGAAACTGCTTATTTGATAATCTCTCTGGAGGAAAAACACCTTAATGAATCACCTGAAATATTTTTTTCTAAGGAAAGGGAACGGCTGCAGAGCCTTATTCCAGCATATGTCAAAGATGAATGGACTAAAGATTTAATAATTTCAGGAAATCAATTTATAGTCAAGCGGGAATCTACCAATTCTTATTCTGTTATTGCAGGCTATCATTGGTTTTCAGATTGGGGAAGAGACACAATGATTGCAATCCGTGGGCTATGTATCTCTTTAAAGAGGCAAGAAGAATCACGTTCCATTCTTCAAACATTCCTTAATTATTTAAGTGAAGGAATGTTACCCAATAGATTCCCAGATTACGGCCAGGAACCTGAATATAATACTGTAGATGCTACTTTATGGTTATTTGTTGCTCTCCATGATTATTATAAAGCTTTTGATGATTTAGAATTTATTAAAACCACGCTTCCGCTTTTAAATGAAATAATAGAGTGGCATAAAAAAGGAACGCGCTACAACATAAGGTTAACAGAAGAGGGATTAATTACGGCCGGAGATTATAATAGCCAATTAACCTGGATGGATGCAAAATGCAACGGGATAGCAATTACCCCAAGACAAGGATGTGCTGTGGAGATCAATGCACTTTGGTTTAATGCCTTAAATATAACCAGATTCTTTCAGCAGGAATTGAATGATAAAAAAAATGTAGACCTAGATGAACTGATTAATAAGTGCGGACAAAGTTTTAGAAAATATTTTCTCAATAAAGAAGGCTACCTTAATGATGTCGTTGTACCAGGAACATCCACAGACAATTCAATTCGTCCCAACCAGATCATAGCGCTTAGTTTACCCTTTAGATTATTAAATCCTGAGGAGGAAAAAAACATTTTAAATAAGGTACAGCATGAGTTGTTTACGCCTTACGGACTAAGAACTTTATCCAAATCTGATTCTAACTTTAAGGAAACCTACAGGGGAGATGTATTTACAAGAGATAGCGCCTACCATCAGGGAACAATATGGCCATTTTTGTTGGGAGAGTTCTATTCAGCCTATTTAAGAATCAATAATCACTCGTCAGAATCAAGGAAATTTATCATTAGTAGTCTTATAAAATTAGAAAACCACTTCTACTTTGATTCATGTCTTCATGGAATCAGTGAAATTTTTGACGGAGGGAATCCTACTTCAGGAAGAGGAGCCATTCAGCAAGCATGGTCTATCTCCAGTGTATTAAAGACCATAATAGATAATAACCTTTATGAAAAATCTGTCAAAAAGGAAACTAAGCAAGATAATATATAAAGAGTAAAAATGATTATTCTCTAGTCTCTCAAGCTTATAGCGCGATCCTTGGTTAAACCCGGTTGATCCTTATGTTTTATCTAGAGAACCTAGGCAAAAAAAAAGCCTTACAATTCAGTAAGGCTTAAAGTAAAGGATTGGCAACAACTTACTCTCCCACGTTTTACCGCAGTACCATCAGCGATGCGGGGCTTAACTTCTCTGTTCGGAATGGTAAGAGGTGAACACCCGCTCTATAGTCACCATTAAGATTTTGTTAGCTATCAGTTTTCAGTATTTAGCATTCAGCTTTTTTTCGCTGACAGCTAATAGCTGATACATGACTGCTTTTTAAATACATAATGTGTAAAGAGAATACTATTAATCTTCTATAAGAAAGTTTTCGGGTAATTAGTACTACTCAGCTTTGACATTACTGTCTTTACACCTGTAGCCTATCAACGTCATAATCTCTGACGACCCTTTTAATAGAAGCCTCATCTTGAGGTGAGTTTCGCACTTAGATGCTTTCAGCGCTTATCTCTACCGAACGTGGCTACCCAGCGGTGCACCTGGCGGTACAACTGGTCTACCAGAGGTTCGTCCAACCCGGTCCTCTCGTACTAAGGTCAGGTCCTCGCAAGCTTCTTACGCCCACAACAGATAGGGACCGAACTGTCTCACGACGTTCTGAACCCAGCTCGCGTGCCACTTTAATGAGCGAACAGCTCAACCCTTGGGACCTTCTCCAGCCCCAGGATGTGACGAGCCGACATCGAGGTGCCAAACCTCCCCGTCGATGTGAGCTCTTGGGGGAGATCAGCCTGTTATCCCCGGCGTACCTTTTATCCTTTGAGCGATGGCCCTTCCATACGGAACCACCGGATCACTATATCCTACTTTCGTACCTGATCGGCTTGTTGGCCTCACAGTCAAGCACCCTTTTGCTATTGCACTCTACGCACGGTTACCAAGCGTGCTGAGGGTACCTTTGAAAGCCTCCGATACTTTTTTGGAGGCGACCACCCCAGTCAAACTACCCACCATACAATGTCTCAGTTTTCCTGATTAGGCTCCAGGCAAGGAAAGGGTGGTATTTCACAGGTGACTCCACGATACCTAGCGGCACCGCTTCACAGTCTCCCACCTATTC
>Ga0196965_1000908_pt1 | contig 13522 bp, 12 predicted proteins | sample S1_20metaG_FD_148668 | JGI IMG/M metagenome (GOLD analysis project Ga0196965, IMG submission 148668) | Soil microbial communities from Anza Borrego desert, Southern California, United States - S1_20 | ecosystem: Environmental > Terrestrial > Soil > Desert | place: USA: California | collected... | reverse complement strand
ATTAAATCCGACCACTACGCCATCCGTTGCAGGATCACCGCCGGGAAATTGTGCATAGCCAAGGATTAGTTTTCCATCATTCATAATTTTATTCACCACCCAGATGTTCAGGTTCGCCCCCGGTGAGACTGGGTCCAGTCCTCCTTTTGAGGACCTTTTCATATCATCATTAAGACTCCAAACTTCGCGGTTAGAAAATTTTCGGTTTACTTCTTTGAGTACAAAACTCATCTCCATATCCGCTACGCGATTTACAAATCGCCCGGGGATATTTTCGATTCCGGCGCTCTGGGCATTGAAGTCTTCATTGAGAACGTCGATCTGCGATTCAATTTGCTCCAGGGAAATGTTTTCCATATCTGTGCGATAAATCACATTGACAATTACAGGAATTGTAATCTGTCCCGTTACATCGGTCCGACCACTTTCAATGAATTCCCGGGTTTGTAGTTCTATATTTTCTAAACGGGCCCTGAATTTCGGATCCGCTTTCATTTGCGTTTCCAACACTTCTATGGCGGCACACTGGCGGTGTGGAGGCAATGCGGCGAGCGATTCATTTTCTTCTGATATGGGATGATCTTCCGTACAACCTGCAATAGCGAGTACTATGACAGTTAGATAAGTTAGAATTTTATGCATAGCGTATTGATTGTGTTTGGGTTACATGAAGGTAAAAAATATCGTTGCCGCCTAAAGCAGTCAACCTGTACTTTGTAAATTATTTCTGAACAAGGGTTCATCTAAAAAAATGATTCTTTGTAGAACTATAGTATTTTCGTGCCTATGTCTTATCACAATGAGGATACCATCGTAGCACTGGCAACAGCGCAGGGAATTGCTGCGATTGCCGTGGTTCGTCTTTCCGGAAAAGAGGCGTTTACCATTACGCAGAAGGCTTTTTCCGGTAAGGATTTGGCTTCCCTTCCAACCCATACCGTGCATTTTGGAAATTTCAGGGATGGAGATCGCATCCTTGACGAAGTGTTGGTAACCCTCTTCAAAGAACCGAATTCATTTACGAAAGAAAACAGCGTTGAGATTTCCTGTCACGGCTCGCCCGTGATCATTAAAGAAATCATTAAGGTCTTGTTAAAACATGGCGCGCGACTCGCTGAACCGGGTGAATTCACAAAACGCGCTTTCCTGAACGGACGGTTCGATCTTGCCCAGGCGGAGGCAGTTGCAGACTTGATTCATGCTGAAACAGATAACGCCAGGCAGGCTGCCCTGAATCAAATGCGGGGTGGCTTTTCTAAAGAGATCAATACCCTCCGTGAAGAGCTCATTCATTTCGCTTCCTTAATCGAACTTGAACTTGATTTTGGTGAAGAAGATGTAGAGTTTGCCGGACGACAAGATCTCCAGGACCTCATTCTCCGTATTCAATCGTATCTACGGAAACTGATTGATTCTTTTGATCTCGGTAACGTCATAAAAAACGGTATCCCTACCGTTATAGCGGGAAAACCCAACGCAGGAAAATCCACGCTGCTCAATATATTGCTGAATGAAGAAAAAGCCATCGTATCAGAAATCCCGGGAACAACGCGTGATGTGATCGAGGATGAAATCGTACTCGGTGGCGTAAATTTTCGCTTTATCGATACTGCAGGGCTTCGGGAAACACAAGATGTGATCGAGGCCATGGGCGTTGAGCGCACCCGTGAGCGAATGAAAAAAGCATCGTTGATCATCTACCTTTTTGATCTTTCACAAACTTCGTTAACAGAGATTGCACAGGAAGATGAACAGTTAAAATTATTGGGTATTCCCTACCTCAAAGTCGGTAACAAACTGGATAAAGCAAATCCCGAGTTAATGCAACATTTAACATCCGATGATTTCATTTTTATTTCTGCTGCAACGAAGGCAAACATTTCAGAGCTGAAAGAAAAGCTCCTGGGATTCTTCAACATCGGCCATGTAAAAACCGGCGATGTGATGGTAACAAACCTGCGCCATTACCAGCACCTGCAACAAACCCATGAATCGCTTGAGCGTGTATTGAATGGATTAAATGAAGGGATCACCGGAGACTTTCTGGCCATGGACATACGTCAGGCCCTGCACTACCTCGGCGAGATCACCGGCGCAATTACAACGGACACGCTATTGGATAATATTTTTTCGAAGTTTTGTATCGGCAAATAAGACACAATTATCACTTATAGTCTATCGTTCTCTACCGTAACGAGATTGCGTTTTTCATATCATTTACCCTATTTTTCATTTCGGTATACTAGTTTGTTCTAGTTGTGACTTGTTCCATTTTGTACCTCATTTTGTACCTCGTATCATTAAATGTTGGCGAGGTACAAATCGGTACAAACGCGGTGGAATTATGATACATCAGGATACATTGGTATACAGCCGTTGACTTTAAGATACAACGGTATATACAATGAAAGATAGGGACACATGAGTTCTAATATTCTGATTGAGCGAGCCTGCGATTATTGCAAGAATGTTTTTAAAGCAAAAACAACAGTGACGCGTTTTTGCTCGAAAACCTGTAATTCCAGATTCTATAAACTTCGCATCAAGAATCTGAAGATGGATGCAAGTCAAAGAGAAACGCAACAGAAAATTGCAGCGACAACGATTTCTCCTCTAGTTAACAAGGAATACTTTTCTATTGCAGAGGCATGCAATCTGATTGGCATCAGTAGGATGACTTTGCACCGCCTTCTAAAGGCCGGCAAGATTAGATATAAAAATATTGGACGGAGAATCATTATAACCAAAGGCGCAATTGATCAATTTATTAACAATCCATATTAACCAATACAAAAATGAAAGTAACGCTTAGACAGAAGACAATCACAAAAGGCAAGATCACACTCTTCCTTGACTACTACCCTCCTGTTCCTCACCCTGAGACTGGTAAGGCAACTCGAAGAGAATTTCTTAGGCTGTATTTGTTCACAAAGCCAAAAGATTTTTTAGAGCGAGAACATAACAAAGAAACGAAGATGCTGGCTGAAACCATCAAGGCAAAGCGTCAACTCGCGATTCAAAACAAACATTATGATTTCCTGAGCAAAGAGAAGCAGGATCTAGACTTTATACAATACTTCGAGACACTCATGGAACGGAGGAAGGAGTCAAAGAATAATTATGGTAACTGGAAGAGCGCGTTGAATTATCTTAAGAAGTTTGCGAATAGCAAGCCCATGCTGATATCTAATATGACTATTGAATTATGCGAACAATTTAAAGCTTACATCAATAACACCAAGTCATATCACAGCGAGAAGAAGAAGTTATCTCAAAATTCAAGGCACTCATACTTCATGAAGTTTATGGCCGCATTGAAAACGGCATATAGAGAAGGTATGTTGAAGACCGATTTGGCCGGAAGATTGAAACCTATTAAGGCGGCTGAAGTGAGACGGGAGTATCTAACGTTAGAGGAGTTAAATGCATTAGCTAAAACAGAATGCGATGACGAGCTTTTGAAACGCGCTTCTCTTTTTTCTGCGCTCTCGGGATTGCGTTGGAGTGACATTTATAATCTGAAGTGGATCAACATACAGTACAGTGAAGACATGGGTGGTTATTACATTGCTTTCACTCAACAAAAAACTCGCAGCGTAGAATGGCATCCAATCTCAGATCAAGCGAGAGACTATTTAGGGATCAAAGGAAGGCCGGATGAAAAAGTCTTTAGAGGTTTAGAATATTCAGCATACTTTGCTATTTTACTTAGCAGGTGGGCTATGAAAGCGGGCATCACGAAGAAGGTTACCTTTCATAATTTCCGGCACACCTACGCGACCTTGCAATTCACCAACGGTAGCGATATCCTAACTGTATCAAAACTTCTTGGGCATAAGAATATCAAAACAACTTTGATTTATACAAAAGTTATTGATTCTGTGAGGCGTGAGGCTGCAAATAGAATTAAACTTATTGATTAGTATTCACATGAGCACCGACGAAGTTCCAAATCCAGATTGCTACAATTGGTCGTATTTTGATATCTCCCCTATATCGCTTGCATGCCATTTTTATAACCGGGGACTAGCTGGGTTAGAACAATATGCCGTGCTTCGAGATAGTCATAGATATCTTTGTCCAGGCTATAATCGACCGTATTTGCTTAATGATGTTCGCAAACTTGTACATTCCTATTATCTACAATTGAACAGTTGGCTGCGGACAGATCAGATTGTTTTTTTGCAGATAATCAAGGATGGTCTGTGGCAGGGTCCACTGTTGTACGGATTCGTCTCCATGGATAGGGATGGCATGGAAAATGAGTCTAACCATCTTTCTATTGCACGGACGAATGGTGACAAAGTTTTCTTAGAAATGTATCAAGGAGTGAAGAGTAAATTGGAAAAAAGTAATTTATTTATACTTGATGAGGGGCCGAATAAAGATAGTCAGTTGGATGGGAAGATAAGGAGTTTACTAGACACAGAGATTCTTGGCGAGGATCGTTGCTTGTATGTGCATTTTTTTGCGATGAAGCTCGGTCTTGTCGGATCAGGGGAATTAAGTCAGTTCTTGTTATTAAATCTGATGAAAGGCTTCGGCGGAAAATTTCACGCATTCAAATACTTCTTAAAAATGCGACTGTTAAATGACAAAGAAATAAGTCGCAATTTGAATTCGGATCGTAGAGACCTTACCTTTTCCTGGCTCGACCGTTTTGAAGTCAACAGCGTTAATTTATGTGTTGGCAGAGTTATAGTACTTTCTGCTGAATCGATGATTGCTGAAATTTTCAATGCATTGAAGGATGAATTTGAGGAAGATGATCACTTACGGCTTCTTGAGTTAATTGAGAGAAAGTCAATCCCCGAGCCTATTTTCTTCAAAAAGAGTGCTCGTCTTTTAGTAACGATGTTTAAGTTGCTTCGAGATGCCGGACTATTTGTCGTCCCAGATCTCAGGAAGTTCATAACATCAAACTTTTGCTACTATGACGCGAAAAAGCGAACGGTATGCAAAATATGTTTAGCAACTGTAAAAGTATATCTAGCAAGGCCGAAGTACATCCAGTCACACCCCGTCAAAAAGCTAGTCGCAAAATTTAAAACATCGTAATCCTTGCAGTTGGTCGTCTTTAATAATTCACAAACGTATCAACGTGCGACCTATTTAGGATTCTCTTCTGGCACCTTTATCATCCTGCCCTCCCTTTTACCGGTGAATAAGTGTTAACATGCAGCTTTGTATTTTCAACGATTTCCTATCCTTGGAACATAAACGAAATACAACGAGATGCTACCAATCGAAAAAAAGCCAGACGATGTTTTTTTAATAGTCAAAAGGTCGGAGCTCCAGGAGTTTCTATCGGAAACAATCAGAACAACCGTAGAGGAGGCTGTTGACAAAGCGCATTCGAGCCCAAGAGACCCTCAAGAAGAGGTGCCTATTGACATCCATGAAGGCGCCAAATTGCTCGGAATAAGTCTGACTACCATGTATTCAAAAATCTCCAATAGAGAATTCAACACCTTCAAAAGAGGGCGCAAAGTTTATGTCCTTAAATCGGATCTTCTGAATTACATCAAAGCTAACAAACGCAGAAGCCGGGAAGAAATCCTTCAACAAGCTAAATAAGATTTATAGAACTCAAATTCTATTCGCGAAAGATTTTGAGGTTTCAAAAAAGGTTGATTATCAACCTCGGGAAAACTATTGCCATTGAAAAATAAGTCCATTTCTTATGCTTATAAAAACCGTTAACCATTGGAAAAACAAAACTCTATCAGAGCGTTTTCAAAGCGTTGTCTGTATAGTGTTTACTGGTGGTAGCAAACATGTTTGCAAAACTGTTAACATGAAAACGTTAGGGCGGCCTCCGTGAAAAAAACCTATCTGTAGGTGGTTGGACTGGAAGCACTTGGAAATGAATACCTAATCCTTAATAAGTATATTATGAAAATCGAAGGAATTAATAACGATAAGAATAGCCAAAAACGTGATAGCCGCCAGAGCAAATTTCGGCATTGGATATATTTTGAAAACGGGAAAAATTTCCCGGGATACTCGAAAACTTTTGGTTGGGATGAGAAGCGCGCTGCTCAAGATAACTTGATAAATCTTATTCTTAGAATTGGCTGCGACAACCAATACCTAGTGAGAGGCGGCGTAACGAAAAGCGGAGTGAAGCTCGATGCTCTGGACAAAATAACGTATTCGATTAATAAGTCGACGGATAAGGAGGTTCCAGATTGGCATGACTTCTTGCAGCTCAATTACGATTATCCGGAGTGGCTAGATTCGAGATACCAAGAACCAAAAATAGTTCACTTCCTTGCTCAACTATATGACAAGTTAAAAAGGAAAGTAGAGCCATGTGCTATTTTCAATGATTTGTATATTAAAACAAAGGCACCAAGGATTGATCCTTTGTCGACAGAAACCAAGCGGTTCTATACGGTGATGGACTTAGATGCGCATTGCTATAAGCTTCGATGCCAAAAGACATATTCTGAAGATGACATTGAAGGATTCCGGCTGAAGTACACAGCTAAATATTTCTCGAAGAAGTAACAGACAAGATGGAATTCAAAAGGAACCATCCGGTCGAAGAAGGATGATTTCTCACAGATGTCCAGTCGGTCAGCGTTCGCTGGGCATCCGTTCCTTTCATCATCCTAATATTCTTATGAAAAATAGTGCGATTTACAGAGTTGATGTTTCTCAAGAAACTAAACGCAACAAACTGCAACAAGGCGCAATAATAAGCAACAATTGCCAAGAACGAGGATAATCACTTTCCTTGGATGGATAACCGGCTTAGTTTAGGCAGGAATATCCAATGTTTCCCCACGATGGCAATTAATTGTACTGTTTGACATGTATTGATTTGAGGCGAACCGTTGTAGACTGTTGCTATGGTTGCAGTTTGCGTCTAAATTCAATGCATAAACAATCCGATGTAATTAAATTATAAGGTACTATTGGAAAAGCGTCCAATCCCTTATGAACGATTGCAAACCGTTGCTGATGTAGCAGTTTGTTACTTAAATTAAGAACATGTAAACAAAGGATGTTAACCAGTCGTAACGGTGTAGAATAGATGCAAATTGCTTTCTGTCTAAACGCTTAGGAAAGCTATAAAGTGAATAAGACGCTGCCAGGAGAACTAGCTTTCTAGCGGATAGCACGCTACTGATACAGCACCGCTAAGTTGAAGATCAAGTTGGTGAAGCAGCGAATGGCAACTTATTGCAATTCGTTTCATTTAATCTTGTTTCACCGAGGCAGCGAACTCAATGCGTATTATGCGGACTCCATAACAACAATAGCAACAAAATGCAACGTACCGCAACAGTCACTAATAAGCCATTTGGGCCTGCCGGTATCAAAAGCGGTGGAGTATCCAGAATAGACAATTTCTAATAGTTTCCTTATATTGTTACTGCTACCTACACCTAGACCGTTTTACCGCATGGATAAGAATTTCATTTTGGATGAATTAAAAGCCTTAAGCTTTACGGCTTTGGATGTCGAGACCGCGAACGAAGCACGAAATTCGTTATGCTCCATTGGCATTGTCAAAGTTAAAAAGGGTACTATTATTCGGGAGATTAGCCATCACATTCGGCCTCGTAATTTGAGAGTATCTGCTTTAAATCAACAGATCCACGGACTGAGTGAACGTGATTTGAGAACGGAACTTGAGTTAGACCACTTGTGGGATTCCATTAGGTCTTTTTTAGAGAACGAGGTTTGCGTCGCCCATAACGCCGAATTTGATTTTAATGTCCTTCGCGAGTCTCTTCAACTTTACGGACTAAAACTCCCGAACATAAAATACATGTGTTCTATTAAGCTCGCACAGGAAGCTTTTCCTGGAGAAGCATCTTATCGCCTTAAGGACCTCGCTTCAGCTTTCCAGCTTGATCTTAATCATCACAATGCAATGTCAGATGCGAAGGCCTGTGCCGCAATTACATTAAGATCGCTACAAAGAATTGACTTCAATGTCTTTGACTGGAAATCTGCTGAACTTACAACCGGAATTGAAAAAATTGCGGCAGAGGGAAAACGAGATATTTTGACAGAATTATTCTCAAGCAAAAAGATTGATTCCGCGCTATTAAAGCCAAATCTAGAAGTCGAAAACAAAGAAAACATTTTTTACAATAAGCGAGTAGTATTTACTGGTAACCTGCAAAGTCTTGAAAGATCCGAGGCCGCGGGGCGAATACAAGCAATGGGTGCCGATATTAACACGGCAATTAGCAGGCGAACTGATATTGTAATCCTCGGCAACGGTGCTGGTCCTGCGAAGATGAAGAAGATTGAGGAACTGCTTGCTAAAGGATATATAATACGGATGATGACCGAAGCAGAATTTGTTGCAACTCTAAATGAAGGCGCGCATAATGAAAATAGTATAGGATAACACTTGCCGCTATCCTTTATTTGTGCGGCGAATCGCTTGATTCGGATTTCGGCAACCTTTTGCGCTTGTATTTTATTGAAAGGGAACGGAATAGGCACCGAGGTGACGGAGCGGTGCTAAACTCTAAACTGCGTCGTGCTACCTTTTATTTAAGAGCCATTGTTATTGTGGTCCCGATGATTATCTGCTACTGCACACCGCTAGTTGAAAAGCATCCAAACCATCCATCCCTAAACCGATTGGCAACGGATGACTAATATGATTGCAATTTGTTGCTTACTAAGTTTGCTTGTGTTTAAGATAGACAGGTTTATTTACAAGGAAGGAAAGATCCATTTTTTGTTTAGTATATACCCTTTTGGCGAGACTTCATGAATCCAAGAGGCTTGGTTTTATGGGCATGAAATACGTTGTGCTGATTTCAATTATTTCGAATGCCGTATGTCAACCAGGACTAACTTAATCTGCCAGTTTTGGTTACTGAAAGCAAAACAAATTGTAATAAGTTGCAATCCAGTGCTTACAGGTTCTAACCTGACAGTCATTTTCGCGAATAGTTCAGACTTCTCATACAGATACCTATTACTGACCACCTACTCCAAAAGCAGGGTCTTAATTTCTGTAATGAATTCTGCACGAGGGTGCTGATCGATACAAAGCCATCCGATTTCTCGGTTGTTCCTGGCCGGAGATATAACTTCGGTTTACTTCCAACATGATACTATGCACCCGATCCTTTTTTTGGTAGTAAGGCATTGGAACAATACTGCCTGCGTATGGCCAATCCACACCGAGAGAATAACCCCGTGACGAGAAAAACTTCTCAGCGACTTCCACGTATTTGTGGTGGCGTGTGAAACGGATCAGTACCAATATTGAAATCAGGGCGAGGGCTGGTGGTGTCGAGGAGCACTTCAGTGGTGTTTCCGGAAATGAATGACAATCGAGGATGAGTGCTTGAGCGGAGATCATCCACGACTTCGCAGAAAAAATGGATATGTTTTGGAAAAGAAAGATGGAAATCTTTAAGTTTCAAACAAAAAAATGCAGCACCTTGAACAAAGAAGAGCAATATGCGTATCACAACATTTAAAATTACGTACGGTGGATATTTATCTCACAGCTACGAACTCTCAAAGCAGGACAATATTTTGCGTTATGTGGAATTCAATCAATTTAATGAAGTAAATGTTTTTGACATAAGCTTTACTGGTGCGCAATGGACTGATTTTGTTGGCAATGTGATTTCCATCATTCAGCACTGGAAGACAGAATACCTGTCCGATATCTTGGATGGAACGCAATGGGAGGTCCAGGTGGAAGCCGATGGAACGTTATATTCAATTTACGGCAGCAACGCCTGGCCACCTGATTACATCAAACTTGCTAAGCTTATAAGGGAGATCACAGGAAAGGATTTTGCAGAGCGTTTTGAAGATGATCTGGAGGTGGAATACTAACACAGCTTAATCTTGGGTATTGTAGCCTGTTAAAAAATGTGCAGTTTGTTGGCTAAAATCCACGTCTGATATGTACACCCAGATGAAGCCGGCACCATGGTATTGAGGTGATAGAACGGTCAATTCTAATTATTTGAAAGCAATGAATTCAACAATGTTTCTATACTTACTGGGTATGTCCGAAATATTAATTCTTTTAAAATGATACCCGTTATTTATTTAACCTACATGCAATTCTTAGAACGCACGCCATGGGTGATCAAAAAGCAGTTTTCGAATTCGACCATTGATCTCTCGAATTTTATGAGTTCTATTCATGTCTAAGTAAGAAAGTAAGTACTTCTGCTCCGCGTCTAAATATCGGAAGGCAGCTTCTAATGAGTCGAAACTCCTTGCATAATGTAGTTCGATAACGAAATATGCGAGCAATTTGCCTACATACCATTCTAAATGCATCCATAAATTTGTGTATTCGTTAACTAAGTCACCTGCATGAACAATTTGATTTCGGTGAAGATAAATACGCTGTAATTGATATTTCATGGAAGATTTTGAAGATAGAATTCGTTTCGATAGATGGTCGAGTGATTGCATGTGGTATCTCATGCCGAGCGAAGCATATTGAAATGCAAGAAGTTCAGAACATTCTTTTACAACAACAAACCTTTCTTTTGCCTGATTAATATCACTTAGCCATTCAAACCATTGCTCTAGTCCTTGCGTTGAATAGTGTGACTTAAATTCCCTCGTCCCTAGTTCATTTAGGACTCTTGCATTCTGCTGGTTTAATTGAATAAAGCGTAAGGCAAATCCGTTTATATCCCTCGATATCGCCCCAATGGCAAGAGCATCTGCAATAAATTCTTGCACACATTCAATATCAGACGCAAAATTTCGGTATGGAATAATTGTTTCAATGGATGTCCACAAAAGTGATAACGAGTTCTCAATTGACTTCGAACCTAATGCTAAGTTATAATAATAGATCGCATTCTTAAGAGTTGGATTATCAACAAGCGGAATATCTGCCTCTGTTTCAAATTGATAGCTGTATGAATCTTGGCATTTGAAAAGAGTTTCACGAAGAGTTTTACCTCTGGAACTAACATTTATAGAGTCTCCTTGAAGCGCGACTTCATTTAAGTTCTTAAATGTTATATTTGAGGAATGTGACCAGAAACTACCGTCGAAGAAACTATTGAATGAAGATAGACTTTGCCTCTCCTTTTGCATTACAACCCGTTTTAACAGGCTATCATACTGTTTTCGGATGAAATTATGGGGATCAAGCGTTTCAACGGTGTACAAAATAAACGAGTCAATTTCCTCGGAATCAAGGTCTGGCAGGTACGCTTCAACTATCTCTTTTCCGTTAAGTCGTTGAATTTGAACGCGCGATTCAGTTTCAATTAGCTTTAGCAAGAAATCGGATTCTTCATTTTTGTGACCCAGGTATTGGAGAAAAGTAAAATGCCTCTCTTTGAATTGGAAAAAGTCAAAAAATCTTTTTGCTGTAGGACGATAACCGTTCTTCAACCACGATATCAACACCCCACTTACTGAAGCAATTGAATAACCTTTAAACGATAAGAACGGTATCAGCAGATCAATCATTTGAGAAAGTGAATCTGATTTCGTTTGAAATTTTTCATCATCAGCATAATCAAACTCTAAAAACTCTTTCTTCAGAGAAGCGAAATAGTATAGATCTAGTTGAACTTCAAAAATTTTCAATTGATGCAACAATCTTTGAAGCTCGGCTAAATTAGGTTGATTTCTTTCTCCTAGTAGCTTGTCTTTCGGAAAGGCTGCGATAAACTTCTTTAAATCAATGAAGTATTTTATAATTATTTCATCATTTACTATGTTCTGCTTCACAAAAGGATCTGTTGCCTCCGTGAGCAAAACAACTAAAGTTCTAACGGATCTGCTCCTGATTAAAGAAAGTTGGCTAATGTTGATCAGTTCTTTTAAGTGAATATAACCGGAACTAGTTCTATGCTTGTTGGAAATGACTTCATTATAATCACATCTTTGAATGATTCGTTCTGTCAAAAACTTTTCAAGTGGAAGTACATCTTTATGCCAACGATTTTTGCGTGTTACCCACATTGTAAACTTTTAAAATATTAAATCTTTATACTAATAATATTCCTTTATGTATCCATAAGCTCTCTCAAACAACAACTGATCCTTATGAAGCTTATACTTCAACAATGTTTTCCTCAATGATTGCTGAACTTCTCGTTCACCAGAAGCGGTAGTTTGCCATCCGGGAAAACGAACGATCTTCACAATTTCATCTATATCGTTAACTATGCGTTCGACGACTGCGGGGGTTTGATCTGTTTTTGTTTCAAGAAATAATTCGGTTAATGCAGTTTTAGCGTAGTGCATTTCGTCAGTAGACAACACTTCCTTTTCAGCCTGCACAACTTCTTTTGCAAGTTTGCAGAGCTCCTTTACAAAATCGATACTTGCTATAAGACCTTTTTCTGCACGGTTCCTTAAATCTTCTAATCGTTCACCAAGTGCTTTGAACCTAATATCTCCGGAGTGCCTCTTGAACCGTTTGATTAAATCTTTTTCGAGCTTCTTGATCTTCTTATCATTGGGGTTATTGAAGATGTCATCAATCACCTCTGCGTCAAGAACGAATTCTTCAAGATCATCGTGAATACCAGCTACGGTAATATTCTCATGAATCAGCTTTGTTGTCTGAGCCCCTAGTGCATGCCATAATAGTTTGCCAACATTATCGACAGGTGGTTTTAATGATTGATAAATTCCGGTTAGCCATTTGTAGTCGGTCTGATGCGGATCAAGTATTCGATCTGGAGAAAGTGATTCCCAGAGTTTCGATAAGAAAGTATAATCTTTTGCAAAAGCGTCACGTTTCTCATCAGTCGTGATGTGATTCTGTGCAGCCTCCAAACCCTCAAAGCCCTCAAGCGTTCTATCGACACCTTCGAAGTGCATTAAACAATCTGTAACTGCCTGCGGGAGTTGAACGCTCAGTTCTTTTAAGTTTGAAATTACTTTCTGAACGCTTTTGTCATCGAATTGAAGTGCTTCAGCAGCGTCATCGAAGATTCCAAAGTAGTCAACAATTCTACCGAAAGTTTTATTGGGATAGAGTCTGTTCGTCCGACAAATCGCTTGAAGTAACGTATGATCCTTTAAAGATTTATCCAAATACATAGTTTGAAGTATTGCGCATCAAACCCTGTAAGAAGCTTAGCAGTTACAATCAGGAACTTTAGGGGAGAAATTTTGTCGTTGTACTGTTCGACCACTTTCTCCAATTGATCTTTATCCAACGCCCATTTCTGTTTGAATTCAAAAGAATCATTTGCAGTCGTTGAGATAACTATCTTACTGGCATCCGCTCCTATTAACTTATCTAGTTCTTCTTTATACTGAACGCAAGCATGACGATCAGGTGTGACAATCATCGCTTTTAAACCATGCGGTTCAACTTTGCTTTGATAGTGGTTCACAATATCTTTTACGATGGTTTGCACTCTCTCAGGCGATTTAAGGAAGGAGGACATCTTCGCTGCCTTTTTACTCAATGCATCGTAAGCGTCCGGTGAACTACGTCTTGCGTGGTAACAGTTCTGATATCCGGTTTACTGGATGATTGGGGATCCTTTCCAGAGTTGACTTCATCCATTCAAAAGGATTG
>Ga0196965_1000907_pt1 | contig 13555 bp, 11 predicted proteins | sample S1_20metaG_FD_148668 | JGI IMG/M metagenome (GOLD analysis project Ga0196965, IMG submission 148668) | Soil microbial communities from Anza Borrego desert, Southern California, United States - S1_20 | ecosystem: Environmental > Terrestrial > Soil > Desert | place: USA: California | collected... | reverse complement strand
GTAGGCATTGGCGGCATTAACCTGCGGAGCTGTCAATGTGAGTAGCCAACAGATATCTTTTGCGGAAACAAAGTGCCAGGTCGGACGAAGCAAATGTGTTCGCAAAATTTTGCCTTCTGTCAGGTCATTTTCAATGTCGCTGTCTATGAGATGTGGCAAACGTAAACCAAGCGCCCATTTTGTTTGCGCATACTCCTGACCCTGCACCGCACCAAACCATTCAACCATCTCAATAGCCGATTTTATTTTCATATCAGCAAGTTGTTGGTTGATCAGTCTGTATTTGGCGATTTCTGCTAAAGTCATTGCATTAAAACTGAGTCAACGGGTTATTTCCCTATAATTCTTTTGCGGTGGGATAAACCCCAGTAATGCAACTCTTCCAAAACTTTCTCAAGAGACAACCCATGGGAGGTAATTGAATATTCCACTGTCGGAGGAAACGTATCATAGACATTTCTTTTTACCAACTCATTGGTCTCTAGGTTTTTCAACTCTTTGGATAGAACCTTATCAGAAATACCGTTTACTTCTTTAGATATTTGTTTAAAACGCTTCGGCCCGGAAGATAAAGCAAACAGAATGAGTAGTTTCCATCTTCCTTCAAGCGCCTCCAGTGCATCTTTTATAGACAGCATGGTTTTAGGACATCCTTCTTGTGTCAGCATTTATTGTTTTTTTATTGTCGTACTTCCCGCGATACTATCCCGTTGGAAAGCGCTTTCCAAAAGGATAGTACTTTCCAACGGTTAGGCGAATATAAATACATTTGTCCTTCAAAAAAAGTATTTAAAATGACAACAAAAGCACTACACTATGCCCTTTGGGTAGCACAGATCCTTGTATGTCTCACTTTACTATGGGCAGGCAGCAAAAAGATTTTTTATCCTGGTGAAGTATTATCCGCAGAATGGCCCTGGACAGGAGAGGTGTCATCTTTATTCGTAAAGCTTACCGGCGTTCTGGACTGGACAGGCGCAATCGGAATAATAGTACCTACCTTGATTCCTTCTTTTCGAAAACTTACCGTTGTTGCTGCCATTGGCATAATTGCACTTATGGTCTCTGCTATTGTCTTTCATATCCTAAGAGGCGAGGTGTCCGTAATAGGAGTAAATATATTTTTCTCAGTGATTGTTTCATTTATAGCCTGGGGAAGGGGCAAATGAATTAGTGCGGGCTCAATAATTATCAAGTGTACTCTTTGTTCCATTAACGTCTACTGATTAATTTCAAGAGAGTATAACCAGCGATTCCTGCCAATAACGAAGTAATCAAAATAACAAATTTTGCTTCCGTTTGAAGTTGTTGGTCCTGGTAGGATAACATGGCAATGAATATGGACATTGTGAATCCAATCCCTCCCAATACACCTAATCCTACTATTTGGATCCATTTGGTATTGGCAGGCAAGGCGCTTAAACCTGTTTTAACTGATACCCACGACATTATAAAAATTCCTAAAGGCTTTCCTATCAGAAGACCAAAGAATATCCCAAAGCCCATGTTGCTGAATAAACCGTCAATCATTCCGGGCTCTAAAGCTATATTGGTATTTGCTAAAGCAAAAATGGGCATAATAAGGAAGTTTACCGGTTTAGTTAAAAAATGCTCTAGCTTTTCGAGTGGTGATTCTGTTGCATCGGGAGTGGTGGGTACGGTTAAAGCCGTAAGTACCCCTGCAATGGTAGCATGTATGCCCGAATGATGAACAAAGTACCACATTACTATTCCCGGAAGAATATAAAACCAGATATTCATTACCTTTAGGCGGTTAAAAACGATCAATAATGCCATTATGCCCGCAGTGTAGAATAAGTAATTGCTGTGGATGTCGGAAGAATAAAAAAGAGCAATTACAAGAATGGCTCCCAGGTCATCAACAATGGCTAAAGCCGTTAAAAATATCTTGAGGGCAGTGGGCACTTTGTCTCCCAATAAGGACAATATTGCAATAGCAAATGCAATATCTGTAGCCATAGGGATACCCCATCCGTTTGCAGTAGGCGTGTTGTTGTTAAACAATGCAAAGATCAAGGCAGGAACAACAATTCCACCGATGGCAGCAAATACAGGAAGAGATGCTTGTTTAAAAGACGACAACTCGCCTTCAACTAATTCTCTCTTGATTTCAAGCCCCACCAGCAAAAAGAAAATGGCCATCAACCCATCATTGATCCATAGAAGAACGGAATATCTTAAGTTTATGCCTCCAATGTTTTTTCCTATCTCAGTGCTGAGCAAGGAGGAAAAAGCTTCTCCAAACGTTGAATTGGCTATTGTCAGACTAATAGCAACACATATTATCAGAATTATCCCACCTGCTGATTTTGACGCAAAAAAAACTTTAAAAGAGTTTAAGTTGATATTAGTCATTGAAAAATTTTAGATTCAGAAGTAAAAAATAATTACGGTTAAACGGCCCAAAGTTATCCCTTACTATTTAAATAAGGCAAGGGATAAAGAAAAAAGCAAAAGTCAAACGTACTCCTGGCAGGAGTTAGAGGAACTTAATTATTCATAAGAGCATCAATTTGCAATGTTTAACTTCAGCTAATTTTATTTTAACTATCTTACTATAAACAAATTTATTTCAAAGACCTTTTTCTATATTTTCATTGAAAGGAAGGGGAATTATGAATAGAGAACAAGGAATACCGAATTCCGAAGTAAAGCCAGATTTAACTCTCCTTCAATTTTTCAAAATTCCTTGTTCGATATTCGAAGTTTGTATTATTCCTAAGCGGACAGAAAGCTTTTGATCGCTTTTACATATCAGGCTTCTTGCGTGAAATCAAAATATTTTCAACAACATATTTGTGATTGGTACTGGTCGCTCCTGAATGTCTGAACGAAAGCATCGGGTTAGCAGGATTTGAAAAGTGCAATGGGTTGGTTACAATCATTGGCTTATCTGTTGCGGTGATATTACCGCTGCTTTTGAAGACCGTCACGTTGTATTTGAGGTCCGAGAACATGCAGGTAAAGACAATAGTATGGTTTCCAGTTCCTACATTTCCGATAACATCCGTATAATCGTCTAACACATCAGAGGCCAATCCTAATTCTCCATCAGGTTTAATCCGCATTCTGGCTATGATATGAGCATGACCATCCGTAACGTCTATCAGTACATTTCCATTTGGAGAGACATTGGATGCAGTGAAAGTAAACCATATGGTTTCCGCAAGATTTGTGTTTATCCCTTTGAAGCTAACCCACTTATCCGAAGGGCTTATATCACCAGATAAAGGTGAATTAACAAAATGTAATGCCTTCTCCCCAGCCGTCGTGGAGTTTTTTACCACCAGCATAGGTTGAAGGGCAGGATTAAACTGGATCACGTCGCCTGAGGGCTCACCTTGTAGGTTTGTCGCGGGCGGACTATCAACGGCATCACTTTCAAATGAAGCTCTTAAAATCGCTGTGGATTTACATGAACAGAAAGCAAAAAGTACAGTAATGGCTAAAAAATAAACGGTCTGGTTTTTCATTTGGGTTGAAGATTTAGGGTGAAAAAATTAAGTCATATAAAATTGATGACTTACCAGCTTTTTAGTAACCTTCTTTCAAACCTGTTTTCTTAAAAGGGATGAAATTAACCGCTGGGTTTACAAAGAATTTTAACGAAGGGCACCAGAAATTTGCAATTTGATTTCTGCAAATAATCTAGAACTTCCTCTGACAGTATATAAAATTAACTACGGATTGTACGAAGAATCTGGAAGTTCCTGACAAATCTCCTCGAACCTCGCACCTAACTTCCTGATTGTGCTATACGACTTTCCAGCTCCTGTTCCTTTCGCCTCATTTCTTCCTGTGTTGCTTCCATCTCTTCCATATTCTGACGAAGCTCTTCTTCCTGAGCTTTTAATTGTTCAGTCTGTGATTTAAATTGATTTAATAAATGATGGGTTTTTTCACTATTTTCCGCATTTGCTACAGCAGAGGCAATTATTTCTCCCGCTCTTTCCGCAAAGTTAATTTCTGTCTCCGAGAATTTATGGAAGGAAGCAATTTCTACTATGGCTTTTACTTCATCATTGAATTTCATAGGTACAATAAGAAGACAACTAGGTGATGTCTCGCCCAATCCGGAGTTTATGTAAGTATACCCATCAGGCAATTTAGTAATCATCGTAGTTTCTCCCTCTAAAAAAGCTTGTCCTAAAATTCCCTCGCCTAATTCAATACTTTTCTCCAAAAACTTCTTCTTGTTTAGCGCATAGCAGGAAATCATATTAAGTTTTTTATCCCCGGATTCGTCTTCCTGAAGTATAAAGAAGCTTCCTTGTTCAGATTGCAGATATTTGACCAAAAACAGCAAACAATTGTCTCCAAGCTCTTTCAGGTTATTCTGATTGTTACGGATAATGTCTGAAAACTGCGCCAAACCTTCTGTTAACCAAATTCTTTTTTCATCTTCTTGTTTCACTTTCTTCATTTGTTCGCGCATTTGAATAAGTTTTCCCACAAGATTACTTTTGTTTAAGGAATCATTGCTCTCATTGAGCTCCTCCCAGTTTACCGAATAGTTTCCTTCGGAGATCTGAGTAACAAAGTCTGAAGCTTTTTGCAGATTTTGAATAGAGCTTTCTAGAATTTCTTTCGCATTTTCCTGTTTTTCGTTTCCAGGATTAAATAAAAACCGCCTGTTGTTTTCTTCAAGATTTATAAGCAATGCTTTTCTGGTAGTTTCCTGATTTTTCAGCTTGATTAAAAGCATTGTAAGCGTAGGAATCCCAAGAATGATCATCAGGGTTTGCACCAGGGAGTTTCGAAAGATAGCTGCCTGATAACTTGCTTCGGCCTCTTTATTTATCTTTTCTTCGTAGGCATATAGCCGGTCTGCAAATTTTTTATATGTTTCCCAGAAGTATTTTCCATAATCATGTCGCATAAAGGCGATAAATTCCTCTCTTTTATTCTCTTTCAGGTAATTATACATTTTTTCATATCTCTCTATATAATCTTCCATTCCTTTTTTCACTTCATTATAATTTTCAGGATCAGAATAGCCCTGAACTTTCAAAAGCTCATCCAGCTTCGAAAAGGCCAACCGATTACCCTCTTTTGCAGCGTCAATTTTATAAAAGAAGAATTGATCTTCAGGAATGATGGCGAAACCTCTCAGGCTCACGTCCATTTGCCGAATATTGGTATAAGTATCTTCCGTGGCTTTTTTCACAGCCTCCGATTGATCTTTAATTCTAAGGGCTTTTTCCATTATCCGTTCATTATAGAAAGACAATCCTCCACTCAAAAGGATAAGAATGCCGATGATTATAATTCCAAGATTGATGAAATTCTTTTCAATAAAGGTCTTCATTGTTTTAATTTTAAAAAAAGTAATAATTAAAGTGTTGTAGGAAAAAGTTTGTGCTTCTAACTGATTAATATTCAAATTAAAAGAAGGTGAATTTCTTGAATTTTCATTTAAAATCCTCCTTTATTTTAGCAAAAACATACAAGAATAGGAGCAATATGGATTCTGTCTTTTTTCTTCCGCTGAATCTATATTTTGACGGGGAAAAACACAATCCTTCTTATATCACCTGGAAATAAATGGAAGAAGATAGTAATGATTTAATTTGTTCTCATTCTTTTCAATGTTTCTTCTGTCATCCCTTTAGGCAAGACCATTTACAACAAAATTTCAAAAATGAAGTAAACCCATTATCGGCCTTAATACAAGGCGGAAATTAAAAGCCTATGGAAATCAAAGACAAAATTCAGCTGCCAATAAAAATCCAGATCCCGCAAGACATAAAACCTATGCTCGCCACCCTGGTAAACGAACCGGTGAATGAAAAAGGCTGGATGTATGAACTCAAATGGGACGGTTTTAGGGCATTGGCTTATTTGAATGAAGGAACTGTAGAAATACGGTCGAGAAACAATAAAGTGTTCAATGATAAATTTTACCCGATTTACAATGCTTTGAAAGACTGGAAAGTAAATGCTGTGGTAGATGGGGAAATTATTGTCGTGAACAACCAAGGCCTTCCCGATTTCGCGGCGCTTCAAACCTGGCGAAGTGAAGCGGATGGAGAGCTTGCCTTTTATATTTTTGACATTCTTTGGTATGAAGGTCAGGATTTAATGTTTACTGCCTTGAAAGAACGAAGAAGGATATTAAATGAGGTAGTGCCTGACAAAGATAAAATCCGAATTAGTCAAAACTTCGAAACCAGCGGGGTGGAGCTTTTTGAACTGGCAAATAAAATGGGACTTGAAGGTATTATCGCTAAAAGAGAAGACAGCTTCTACGAGGCCGATGTACGGTCTAAAGAGTGGCTGAAAATAAAAACCCAGAAAAGTCAGGAAGTCATTATTGGCGGATATACAAAAAATGAAGGCACTTCAAAGAAATTTAGCTCGCTGTTGACAGGAGTTTTTGATAAAGGGGAATTCGTGTCTGTGGCAACGGTTGGAACAGGTTTTACTAATAAGATGCAGGAGGAGATTATTCAAAAGCTAGAACCTCTGCAGATTGCCGAATGTCCGTTTCTTGAAATGCCGGAATACAATAAGCCCTCCAGGTTTCGCCCAAATCCTAAACCGGCAGAAGTTATCTGGGTAAAGCCTGAGCTTGTTGCAGAGATCTCCTTTCGCACGGTTGCTTCTGATGGCACACTTCGCCATCCCTCTTTTAAAGGACTGAGGGAAGACAAGGATCCAAAAGAAGTGGTAAGAGAAAAACCTCTACCAGTAACGGAGGTATTGCATGAAGAAACCATTTTTCTCAAGAACAAGGGTATTTCATCGTCCGGAAAAACAGAAAGAAAGACGCTTCTCAACCCAACGGACGAAACCCAGACAAGAAACATCAATGGACACGACCTGAAGTTTCCTAACCTGAGCAAGGTTTTCTGGCCCGAGGAAAAGGTATCCAAGCGTGATATGCTTAATTATTATTATCGCGTCGCTCCATTTATTTTGCCTTATATGATGGACAGGCCCCAAACCCTTAACCGCTTTCCTAATGGCTACAAAGCGCCAAGTTTTTACCAGAAAGATGTAACAGGCAAAGTACCGGGCTGGATTGAAAAATTTCAATATTACAGCCATGCCGATAAGCGTACCAAAAACTTCATGGTCTGTACCGATGAAGCCAGTCTGCTTTACATCGCTGCCTTGGGTTGCATAGAAATGAACCCGTGGAGCAGCAGACAACAAAGTCCTGATAACCCTGACTGGTGCATTATCGACTTGGATCCTGATAAAAACCCTTTTAACCAGGTCATAGAAGCGGCTTGTGTTACCAAAAAGGTACTGGATGCTATGGAAGTGCCGTCCTATCCTAAAACTTCCGGTTCCACAGGTTTACATATCTACATTCCGTTAGGAGCAAAATATTCTTATGAAGATTCCAAAGAATTTGGACGGGCCATCGTAAAAGTAATCCATGCAGAAATCCCAAAATTCACCAGCATTGAACGCCTGACTGCCAACAGAAAGGGAAAACTCTACCTTGATTTCCTGCAAAACAGGCCCCAGGCAACAGTAGCCACTGCCTATTCGCTTCGCCCTAAACCTGGTACGCCTGTATCTATGCCGCTCCATTGGGATGAAGTGAAAAAAGGACTAACCAATCAATCTTTCACCATTTTCAATGCCATCGACCGGCTAAAAGAAACCGGCGATCTTTTCAAAGGTGTATTGGGAGAAGGAATTGATATGGTGAAAGCGCTGGAAAAGTTAAAAAGCATTTTTTAATTAGGGGCAACGTAGAAAGCAATGATCATTCTTTAAATTATTATATCTGTTAATGTTATGGTACTTCAACAGCAATATGAATTGGTAAAAGCCTCCAGACAGATACTTCTCAATTATTGCCGCAATATAAGTTCAGAAAATTTTTTGAAAGAGAACAGTGCTTTCGGAAGAGGAAGTATAAGGAACCTTTTGGTGCATATCGGAAATATTTATGAACTCTGGATCGCCAAGAACGCTTTAAAAGAGGAAGCCAGTTTTACAAGTTTTGACGAGATAAAGGACCTGTCTGAATGTTTCACTTTTTTCAATAATGTGGACCAAATCATGGAAAGGTTCTTTAAACTTTATTCTGATAATAATTTTGAAGAATTGGAAGTTGAAAACAGTACGGGAAAGAAAATTGTTACTGTAAACAAACTCTTTCTACATGTGATTACGCACGAGTTTCATCACAAAGGACAAATTCTTTCACTGAGCCGTCATCTTGGTTATACTCCTGTAGATACTGATGTAATTAGATGAACTGAATGCATCTTCCTACCTCACTCTTCCATCTTCCCTAACAAATACGTCGGGTATTCAAAGCTTTAACCCAGGTTTTCTTGGAACAAATTTTACATTCGTGTACACCAGGATCCAGTTCCTGAGTATTTCCACAAAAGGTGCAGGCATAAATGTCCTTACTAACGATTAGCTCGCTTCTGCTTTTATAGACATCAGGAAGGAGGGGAAGACCGTGGCGAACATCTTCATCGGCGTAATAGAAAATGCTTACCTCCCCGGAAGTTTCTATAAGCGCATTTTTTATCTGGCCCAGATGCTCAACGCTATTCATCCTTAATTCGGAAAAAAACTCATCCTGAGAAACAGCTTCCCTCTTAAAATCTTTGATAGAAAATTTACCTTCACGAATTAAATAAATGGCTTTTCCTTCTATGAGGTTTTCAAATCGAGTGTTTTTTGCAACAAAATGGGTTACAAGTCTATAAAGTCCTATTATAACAATAAAAATAATCAAAGCAGGAATGATCCCCACATCTTCGTAAAGCATAGGATCCCCTGCGGCAGAACCAAGAGCTATAATAATGACAAGCTCAAATACTGAAATTTGTTTCACTCCTCTCTTGCCTGATAGGCGAAGTGCAGCAAGGATAACTATAAACATTATAATTGTCCGGCCGACAACCTCCAGAAGGAATGTCAATGGCATATCGTTAAAAAGTATTCTGTTCCAGTCGAGATCCATCTTAATAGTATAGATTATGGTCTTAAAAAACTACTCGAAACATAAGAATTAGCCTCTAATTTGCCAGTTCAATCTTTACTTTCATCTTTTTAAGCCTTTCATTTTTTATATTGAAAAGGAGTTTGTCAACTTTTGAACGTTTTACGAAAACAAAGGAAGAATGGTCGAGCGTAGTAATTAAACCTATTTCATCTCCTTGAAGTCCTCCTTTTTTCATTAATAATCCTGCAATATCGCCCTTGTTGATTTTGTCTTTTTTACCGCCGCTAATGTATAAGCAAGCATAAGTAGGAGGGGGAGGGAGTCGAAGTTCGGGATCAATATTTATTACTTCGACAGTTCGGTCGATGTAATCAGGAATAGATTCATCATCTGCTACGACTAAATATGCTTTGCCGTCTGCATGCATCCTGGCCGTTCGCCCATTTCTATGAATAAACCCATCTTCATGAATAGGGAGTTGATAATGCACCACATGTTTTATTTCAGGAATGTCCAATCCGCGGGCCGCAAGATCCGTTGCAATAAGCACATTACAGGCGCCGCCACGAAATTTAATCAGACTCTTTTCTCTGTCCATCTGCTCCATGGCGCCATGAAAAATACCGTGCTGGAAGTCATGGATTTCAAAAACAGCGCTTATTCTTTCTACGGCATCCCTGTGATTACAAAATACCAGGCAAACTTCCTGATTAAATCCTGCTACCAACCTCATCAGCGTATCTACCTTATCTGCACTTTTGGTTCGTATTAGTTTTAGTTCAAGTTTAGAAGCACCTGCTTCTTTCAGGTAATTCAAAGTTTCCAGTTTTTTGAAAGGCAGGAAATCGGGCAAAGTATTCAAAGTAGTAGCAGAGGTAAGTAAGTGTTTTTGCCTGCCATTCAATACTTTAAATAATACCTCCAGTTGATTTTGGAAACCCATTTGCAGCGATTTGTCAAATTCATCCAGTACCACCATTTTCACTGTGGAGGCGTTGAAAGATTTTCTACCAATGTGGTCAGCTAGTCTTCCCGGCGTACCGATTATCAATGCAGGAGCTTCACTTAAACTTTGTATTTCTGTTTTTGCAGAATGTCCGCCATAGCAGCAACTTACTTTGAAAGATGTTTTCATATTCCTGAAAACATCTTCAATCTGAAGAGACAATTCACGGGATGGAGCAACAATAATTGCCTGAACACCTTTATCTGTCGTGTTTAAATTATTAATCGTGGCTATTAGAAATGCCAATGTTTTACCTGAACCTGTGGGTGCAAGCAGCATCAAATCGGGCGTATTTTCAGCCTTTTCAATCACTGCTTTTTGCATTTCATTGAATTCGGGAAGGGAAAGTTTCTTTAAGAACTCAGCGTACCTGGCATTTAAATCGTTTTGCATCATGCAAAGGTAGGAGAGAATATTAAAGCAGGTGACTTTTTGTTTAAGTTGGTAGAAGGGAGTTGGAAGATGGTTGGGAATTCATTTAACATTTAACATTCCTTTATCTCTTCTAAAGGATTTGTTTTAAACGAAAGTCTGAAGAAGGCGTATACACGATTGTGATTGCTGTTTCCTGAAAAAAGGAACCATCTCAGTTCAAATTATTTTGATTTTTCTTTATTCGTATGAATATCATTGTGTAGCCAACCTGTTTTTAGTAATGGGATGGCTTTATTGGTAAAAAAAGAAATATTTTTTTGGATTTTAAATTTAAGTATTATGAAGGAAATAATTGTTCCAATTGACTTTTCTCCGGAATCATTTTATGCTTTAGATGTTGCAAAGGAGATATCAAAACGCTATACACAAAGCGAAATAGTTCTTTTGAATATTGTAGAAGTACCCACTCGTGCAACTTTTAGTGCTACCGGTGAACAATCTACCGTAACCATGGATGATATTTATGTCCTGAAAATGATAGAAAAAGCGAGGGATGAGATGACAGATATAATATCAGACCCCCAGTTTAACGGTATAAATATTAGGATAAAAATCAAAGTGGGGCACAATGGGGTCGCTGATGAGATCACCTCTGTGCCAGCGGACTTAATTATTATGGGATCGAAGGGAGACAGTGGGCTCCATGAATTATTGCTGGGCTCCACGGCTGAAAAAGTGGTTAGGCGCGCAAGTTGCCCTGTTATGACTATTAAAACCAAACCTCAGGATTTCAGGATCCAGGATATGATTTTTGCTTCCAACTTTAAGGAAGATATTCCTGCAATTACAAAACTTAAGGAACTTCAAAGTATGTGTTTTGCCAAACTTCACCTGTTATATGTAGACACCAGTAAAAACTTTTTAAACAGAGAGAAGGCAAAAGAACGGATGCTTCATTTTGCTGAGAAAAATAGCTTGGACAACTATACAATCAATGTGAAAGAGGCAAGTTCTAGCGAAGAAGGAATCAGTCAGTTTGCTTCAGATATAAATGCGGATGTTATTGCAATGGCCACCCATGCCAGAAAGGGATTTTTACACGTACTTATGGGAAGTCTTACAGAAAGCATGGTCAATCACAGCAAAACCACGATGTTTACATTTCACATGAAAGAAGAGGAGACTCATGCATAGAAGAGATGTTTGAGTTATAAATTTCCGCTTTTCTATTCGAATTTTGAAAAGTTAATGATACCGTATCCTGAAGAGGAGTTAGTTTTGTTTTGTAGTAATAAAGCATTATCCGAAAGAAGGTATATGTTATAATTTTTCCCCCTTTCATTCTTTTCTTTGAGGATAAACTTTTTTACTTTGAAAGGTTGATCAGGAGTGATTTTTACTGAACCAATGGTAAAGCTGTCCTTCGTTAAATTTTGAAAGAAGAATATTTCTTTTCCTTCTGGTGTTTCTCTCGAAAATTTATAATCATAGAAATCACCAGGATCTCTATCATAAGAAGATTCAACTGTGGGAAAAAATCTTGCAATAGGTCCTTTGTCTAGTTGTTTATAAATTAAAGAGTCTTTTCTTGTTTTAATTAATATTAAGTCGAAGCTTGTATAAACAATATGTTCCATAGAACCTACAGGAAGTCCAGTAAGTCCCCCGACAATCAGAGATACAATCATTCCTTCTCCTGCAAAATCAGTCCTTAATGTGTTTTCTCCAATTAAGAGATATTCGTCGTTTAACATGATTAAATCCCTTATTTTCACTTGTTTTATCCTTTCCTTTGAATCAAAGTCCAAAGAATCCGAGACGTCAAGTTTTATATTTTCGTCAGGGTAGAAAGTTGTGCTTTCAAAATTCCCTTTCTCATTCATTGTGTTTATAAATGTTCCGGATTTCAGTCCAGCTTTCTTTCCTCCTAATATTTCTTTTCCAACAATAATTATTTCAGTTGGTCCTTTTTTAATGATAAATTTTGAAGCATACCTACTAATGCCGCTCTCTCCAATCTCTCTATCAAATATTAACTCCCCTTTTGCATCATCAATTGCTATTATCCGGGTACTTGCTTCAGGAGAATTGAAAATCAAATAAAAATTACTGTCTGATTTTTCTGCTTTGTTCAGCACTATCGTTTTGCCATTATCAAAAACTTCTTTTTCCCACAAGGTGTCAAACCGATAGGATATTTTTGTAAATGTAAATCTTGGTCCTTTCCTTCTGACGGTATAAAATGCGCTTAAATCATAATAAATTAATTCAGTATTTTTTACATTAGACTTCAACTTACTTCTTTGGTTGGTAATAAACTTGCCTTCCTTGTTGTATTTTGGAATATAAATGACCCTGTTATAAGTGTCCAGGAATAAATAGATGTGTTCTTCCCCATTAAATGCATAGCCTAAATATTCAGCTTTTGGAAAGGAAGTAAAATGTTCTGCTATTCTCTCGGCTTTTAAATTGTTAAACTCGCTTCTTAATACAGTACTATTTCCGGTGTTGTCAATAATGTTTTTTACAAAACCAACATTCTTTGTAACATATATCTTCTCCACTTTTTTTGGGCTTTCTCTATCAAAAAAATACAATCTTTGACCATTTGAATTAAATAGAGTAGCGAGGAATAAAATAATGAAAAGATTGAGCTTCATATGTATATAATTTGTTTTTTAATGGTCATATTTAATTCGCATGATATTTATCCTCGTTCGGTAGCTTTTTGCTCATGCTGATTTCATATGTTGTGTTTAAAATTTAAAAAGTGGCTTTAATATTTTGCGTGAATGTAGAATAGAAGTTCTTTATGGTTCATTGCAATTTATTTCTATAAAAAAAATGATTGTTGCTTACTCTGTAGTTAAGCATGAAAAAATAAAAATACAATGAATAATTGATAGCAGAAACATCTTTTGAACCCCAAGAGAAATTATTATACAAATTTTCAGACGCAGAATTTATAATTCACAAAAGTATAAAAGTTAGTCGTCTTAATTCCCGTTAAACCCCTCCACTTCCTTCAGCAAGGTATCCACAATTTCCTGGTGTTTCTCCTCATAGATCAGCTCACCTTTTAACAGGAACTTATGCGTTTCCATCATTACTTCATAAATGGGGGTGTGAATATGTTTCGGGATTTTGAAAAGACGCGGATCTCTTTTGTCAAAAGGAGTGTCAACTTTGGAGTTGAATAAATAAGGTACCAGAATTTTGGAACAACT
>Ga0196965_1000906_pt1 | contig 13564 bp, 14 predicted proteins | sample S1_20metaG_FD_148668 | JGI IMG/M metagenome (GOLD analysis project Ga0196965, IMG submission 148668) | Soil microbial communities from Anza Borrego desert, Southern California, United States - S1_20 | ecosystem: Environmental > Terrestrial > Soil > Desert | place: USA: California | collected... | reverse complement strand
CATTTGCTTCCAATTCCCCCTGTCTATCCGAGTGAAGGTGAATTTTTTTCAACGGGATTAAAGAGTATCTAATAAAAGCGCCTTGTGTTATAAGCGCTTCATACTTAATGCCGAGTGTTTGTTCAGCCTGCGGACCAAGATAAGTTGTCAGAATTTGGGGAAACTTTTCTTCAACTTCGTTAGGATTAACACCTTCCTTGAGTAAAAGGTATGTATTGAAATTATGGCTCAAAAAATTGCCTTTTTTGCTTTCCTCCAATCCTTCCATGGATAAGAAAAAATCAAATTTAAAATGAGAGTTATGTGGTATATCTTTAATGACACCCGTAATCTTATAGGTATCTTTATTGTCTAATATTAATACTTCACCCACTACATTAGTCTTATTAAAGTATTTTAGGGCGATTTTTTCCGTAATAACCAAACTATTAGGCGCACAGAGAGCAGTTTTAGGACTCCCTGCTATAAAAGGAAGGGTAAAGACATCAAATAAGGTAGAATCAGCGAAAATTACGGCGTTCTCATCCATATTTTGATTTGATCCTTCTTTTTTTACTAGCCTGCTTCCATTTCTCCTAAACCTCACTGCATTTTCTATTATCGGATAATCTTTTTTCAACGTAAAACCTAAAGGATCACTTGCTTCCGCTGTTTCCTTGTATTTTCCACCAAAATTAATGTCAGCGTTTATTCTATAAATCCTATCCCCATTTTTATGAAAGTTGTCAAAGCTTAATTCATCCAGCACATATAATGAGATTAACAGAAAAGTGCAAACTCCCATGGAAAGGCCGAGGATATTTATAAAAGTGAAACCTTTATTTTTTATAAGATTTCTGATAGAGATTTTTAGGTAGTTTTTCAGCATGATTTTAAAGCTTTTGAGCTCCCACTAATTCTAGTTTTTCCAATAATTCCAATAATTCCGGTTCAGACTCCTTATTTATCCAACCAAACCTCTGACTCCTGCTTCTGACAAAATATTCTCTGTTACGGATTGTCCGTCAAGCATTCTGATGATCCTGTGACTGTATTTTGCATCATGTTCGGAGTGCGTTACCATTATTATTGTTGTCCCTTGTTCATTAAGTTCTGTCAAAAGCTGCATTACTTCATTACCGTTAGAAGAATCAAGGTTTCCGGTTGGCTCATCCGCCAGGATCAATTTAGGATTATTTACTACGGCTCTTGCTACCGCCACCCTTTGTTGCTGCCCCCCGGAGAGTTGTTGCGGGAAGTGATTCCGGCGGTGCATGATCTGCATCTTATCCAGTACTTCTTCCACCCTCTTTTTGCGATCCGCTGCTTTTACCTTTGTATATATCAATGGAAGCTCTACATTTTCATAGACCGTTAGTTCGTCAATAAGGTTAAAGCTTTGGAAAACGAATCCTATGTTGTGCTTTCGAAGTTCGGAACGTTTCCTTTCATTAAACTTTGCCACTTCCTGTCCATTGAAAAGATAGCTTCCTCCGTCTGGTTCATCCAGCAGACCCAGGATATTCAGCAGCGTTGACTTTCCACACCCTGATGGTCCCATTACGGCCACAAATTCCCCCTCTTTTACATGGATTGATAATTTGTTCAAAGCCATAGTCTCGACTTCATCCGTCCTATAAAATTTCTGTAGTTCTGTTATTTTGATCATTGTTTATGGGGTTTGAGGTGTCAGGTCTCAGGTCTCAGGTATCAGGTGACCAAATTTGACGCCTTGTTAATATCTTCCTTTTATAACTTTATTGATTAAATTTTTATTAAAATATAAATATTGGGTTACTTTTTTCTTTTTTTATCCTCAACAAGTAAAGTGTAATCAAATTCGAACTTTACCTATTAATGAGAGACTTTCAAAAACTTATCATCTGGCAAAAGGGCCATCAGCTAACTCTTAAAATTTATAATATCACCAGTTCTTTTCCAAAAGAAGAATTATATGGTATTATATCTCAAATGAGAAGATCAAGCTCTTCCATTCCCACAAATATTGCTGAAGGCTGTGGCCACAATAGCAACGCGGAAATGAAAAGATTTTTAGCTATTTCTTCAGCTTCTGCTTCAGAACTTGAATACCAGATTATATTATCAAAGGACCTTGGGTACATTTCAGAAAATTGTTTCCAAGAGTTATTGACATTCGTAACTGACTTGAAAAAAATCTTACACTCTTTCATTAAAAATATTAAATAATTAAACTCTGCTCTTTGGCCATTTTCTCTAAGTGCTAAGACGTAGTTGACTCCTGATACCTCAAACCTGATACCTGATACCTCACACCTCATTCCTTTTTCAAAACAAGTTCCTGCATATTCTCATAATTTTCATAGCTTGAGGTTACAACCTTGTCTCCAGGTTTTAGGCCTTGAAGTACTTCATAATAATCAGGGTTTTGTCTGCCTACCTGAATGTCTACTTTATAAGCGGTGCTTCCATCCTCACTTACTTTAAAGATCCAGTTTCCGCCTGTTTCCCGGTAAAAGCCTCCTTTTGGAAGTAGGAGGGCCGTTGTTTCATCACTCAAAGCCAAACGGATTTGCAGGGTTTGTCCTCTTCTGATTTCTTTGGGTACATCATTTACAAATTCCATATCCACCTGAAACCTTCCGTTACTCACTTGCGAATAAACCTTTTTTATCTTCAACTTATAAGATTTATTCGAAAAAGTGAATTCTCCCAATAACCCTGTGTAAATCCGTGAGATATAATGTTCATCAATATCGGCTCTGATCTTGTAACCACTGAGGACATCTATTTGCCCCAGCCGTTCACCTTTGTTCTTTAGTTCACCTATCTCTGCATTTAATGAAGTTAACTGGCCGGCAATAGGCGCTTTTACCAAGAGATCCTCTACTTTTCGTCGCATCAGATCAAGAGTATTGTTCATTCGCCTATATGTTTCATTCATTTGTGCTATTTGTTGCTTCACAGATACTGAATCCTGCTGCAAAACCTTTTCCGTAAGGTTCTTTCTTCTCACCTGGTAATTGTAGAGGTTTTCGCTGGATTGATAATCCTGTAAGCTAATTGCCTTTTCCTTGTAGAGTTGTTTGTTAAGATTAAATATCCTTTCAGCCTCCCGTAAAGCATTGTCTACATCCGCCATTTGATTTAATTTACCTATGGTGTTTTGCTGAGAGTTGTTTTTTGTATTTTGCAGTTGAGTAAGCACTTCAAAAACAGCAGTTTCCTGATTGGCGAGCGAAAGTTCAAGGTCGGTATTGGAAAGCCGCATTATCGGATCACCTTTTTTCATTATTGCTCCGTCTTCTACAAATTTCTCCTCTACACGGCCTCCTTCAGCAGCATCCAGATATATTGTGGTAATAGGGAGAACTATGCCTGAAATTGGAATGAACTCCTGAAATGTGCCCCTTTTTATTCCACTGATGGTAATTCTCTCAAGGTTTACATTAACCCTGCTTTTCCCGGAGGTGAAGTAGAAGGTAGCTCCGAATAAGAATATTATTCCGGCAATACCACCTATGGTTGCTAACCTCTTAACTGTCCATCGTTTTTTTGGTAATACTCTGTCCACGGTATTTAATTTTTAATTCGTTCTGTAATCGTTTAATGAATATTCGTGCCATTGTATATAAATAATTGATTATCAGTTAATGTTGGTGTTTTTTACTGCTTACTACTGTTCGATTCCGAACATCTTCTGACAACTTAGCGAACAGTCGGGACTGCAACCATGAAACAGGAGGGAGGTTTAGTGGAATGTTTGATATTTATTTTGAGAACAATGAGCACAAGGAGGTGGATTGGACAAGTATCGTTCGAAAAGGATTTCAGGTATAAGTTAAAAAAAATTAGAGGCCATACAAGTTTCGAGAAATTATCCTCAAAAATTTGTGACCTCTAATTGATTGAATTCAGGGTTCTTATTTTGTAATTATTCAAGCTCCTTTACCACCCGGCCTGCGGACACCCCTCCTTGAAAAAAGGAGGGGAAGGACACTTGGAGAGACTAGTAATTATGGTATTTACTACGGTTTTAGAATTTTAGATCAAACTTTTGGAGGGCTTTAAACCCTCCAAAAGTCATAAAATGGTTCAAGGTAACTTGAGAACTCTTCCTACTTCCAACTTATATCTTACACATTAAACCTAAAATGCATAATATCGCCGTCTTCCACCTCATAGTCTTTTCCCTCAATACTTATTTTCCCTGCTTCTTTACAGGCAAGCTCGGTTTTATAAGTTTGGTAGTCTTTTAATTTTATTACCTCCGCTTTAATAAAGCCTCTTTCAAAATCAGTGTGGATCACCCCCGCCGCTTGAGGAGCTTTCCATCCTTTTTCGATGGTCCATGCTCTTACTTCTTTTTCACCGGCAGTGAAATACGTAATTAAATCAAGGGAAGTATAAGCCGCTCTGATTAACTTGTTCAGTCCTGATTCTTTCAGTCCGTACTCCCCAAGAAACATTTCCCTTTCTTCTTCATCTGAAATTTCGGCTATTTGAGATTCAATAGAAGCAGATATTGTAATTACCTGGGAATGTTCAGTATCGGCCACTTTTTTTAAAGCATCTACATATTCATTTCCTGTATGAAGAGAGGCTTCATCAACATTGGCAACATAAATTACAGATTTTACAGTGAGCAACTGGAGGTCTTCTATGGCTTTTCTATCTTCATCGCTTGCTTCATGACTTCTGGCATTTTGCCCTGATTCCAGTACTTTTTTATAAGTTAAAAGACTTGCCAGCTCTTTTTTTGCTTTTGCATCACCGGATTTGGCTGTTCTTTCAACTTTGCTTATTTTCTTATCCACAGAATCAAGGTCCTTTAATTGAAGCTCCGTGTCAATGATCTCTTTGTCTGCAATTGGATCGACTTTTCCTGCTACATGGACAATATTGTCATCGCTGAAGCACCGGATTACATGGATAATGGTGTCTACTTCACGGATATTTGCAAGAAATTTGTTCCCTAATCCTTCTCCTTTGCTGGCACCTTTTACAAGTCCGGCAATATCCACGAATTCAATTACAGTGGGAAGAACTCTTTGAGGTTTTACAAGACCTTCCAGTATTTTGAGTCTTTCATCGGGAACGGTAATAACACCAACATTGGGTTCTATTGTACAAAAAGGATAATTAGCCGCTTCGGCCTTTGCATTTGATAATGCATTAAAAAGAGTAGACTTACCAACGTTGGGTAGACCAACAATTCCGCATTGCAATCCCATTTTATATATTCTAGATTTTTAGTTTAATATTTCAACCAATTAATTTGGGGCTGCAAACTTAAAAACTTATTGAGATTATTAATAGGTATAAAAGCAAAAAGCTCTATCTTTAAAAGAGAGAGCTGAAAATTCTTAATTGAGTGCTTAAATTATTCCCACTTAAGCTCGTCTTCGCCGCCTTCTTGAGTCTCCTCGTTTTGTTTCTCGAACTGAGCAAAGTCTACTTCCGGCATTAATTCGGTTTTCACATGACTGACAGTTTCTTTCAATGCTTCAAGAAACTTATCAAAATCTTCTTTGTAAAGAAAGATTTTGTGTTTCTCATACACGAACCCATCTTCTTTGTACCGTCTTTTACTTTCAGTAATCGTCAGGTAATAATCATTGGAGCGGGTTGCTTTTACATCAAAGAAATAAGTTCTCTTTCCGGCTCTAACTCGTTGAGAGTAAATCTCTACTTTTTCATTTTCATGATTCTCTTCCACAATCCTTGAATTTTAAAATTTGAGAGGTAAAGTTATAAGTTTTAATTATTTTTAAAAACTATTTGCTTAAAAGCTCCTAAATATAGCATAATGTTTTCCACTAATGCAAGCAAAACTTTTTTCTTAAATAATATTTCCTTTAAGCAATCGTTTTCATCAGCACAAAAAGATTAAAATAATACTTTATCCTATCTTAAATTATCGATACCTTTTTTGTCAATCACTCTTGAATCTGTTGCTTTTATTAGAACGTGCTTTTTTAAAGTATTTTTGAAAAATTAATAAAAGCGGTGTTTAATTATGAACTTGCCTTTTTTATCTTCTTTTTGCTTTAAAAAATTAATTATTTGTAAAATATATGAAGTCAGTTGGAGAGGGAGAAAGAGAAATAAGTTAAAATAGAATTATAAAGAACCGATTAATGCCTATAAAATTTAAAATATTTTTGACCGGCTTTATTTTATTTACTCATTATTCTGTGGCACAGAAGCTTCCTCAAAAAGGATTGGCTTCCTATTACGGAAAGAAATTTCATGGAAAACGGACAGCAAATGGAGAACGATTTAATATGAATGCCTATACTTCTGCACATCGGACCTTGCCTTTTAATAGTTTTGTAAAAGTTACCAACTTATCCAACGGAAAATGTATCGTGGTAAGGGTAAATGACCGTGGGCCTTTTCTAAAGGCAAGAATTATAGACCTTTCAAAGGCAGCTGCAGAAAGGATTGATATGGTGAAACGGGGAGTGGCAAAAGTTAAAATTGAACTTGTGGATTCCATTGATACTGGAATGGATCCTTTAAGATTGGCGGATTGTTGTTATGGTGAAATCGGCACAATTAATTCATTGCAAGGCTATGGCTTTCATGGAAGAGTAATTTCACCTGACGGTGAAGCTATAGACAAAAGTTTAAAAAGTATATTCACACAAGAATTTATAAATGAGTCTATTTTAAAAATTGAATTAGAGTCTTCCTCTCTTAAATGATATAGATATTAATTGCAGCAAACATGAAATAGCCATGATTGAAAATCACCTGATCTAGGATAATGTTTAATGGTGTATTCCATGTGGTAATTAAAAAACTAATGATAAATACATGAAAATCGATTTAAGTAAAGTAAAGGAGTTTGGTAATATTGAATTGTTGGCAAAGCAAATGGTAGAAGGGTTTATAACCGGACTTCATAAATCGCCATACCATGGTTTCTCCGTCGAGTTTGCTGAACACAAAATATACAACACTGGGGAAAGCACCAGGCACATCGATTGGAAAGTTTATGCAAAAAGTGAGAAGCTTTTTACTAAACGGTACGAGGAGGAAACAAACCTCAGGTGTGTGATCCTGCTAGATACCTCATCCTCCATGTATTATCCCGTGGAAAACAACGGAAAAATCACCTTTAGTATTATGGCCGCGGCTTGCCTATCTTATTTGTTGCAAAAGCAGCGTGATGCTGTGGGTATTTACACATTCTCGGATAAGGTAGAAATACAAACCCCGATTAGCTCTACGGCTACGCATACTCATAAAATTTTCCTCCTTCTCGAGCAATTATTAAGGGAAAAGCAAACGGAGAAAAAGACCTCAATTGCTTCGACTATTCACGAAATAGCAGACAAAATTTATAAAAGATCTCTGGTGATTCTTTTCAGTGATATGTTTGATGACTTTGAGAAGGCCAATGACCTCTTTTCAGCCCTTAATCATTTAAAACATAATAATCATGAGGTGTTGTTATTTCATGTGAAAGACAAAAAAACGGAAGTAGATTTTGAGTTTTCTGACAGGCCCCATGAGTTCATTGATATCGAATCAGGAGAAAAACTAAAGGTACAGCCTAATGAGATAAGAAATTTTTATAAAAGCAAAATCAAGGAGTTTGAGGAAAATCTAAGGTTAAAAGCGGGGCAGTTTAAAATTGATCTTATTGAGGCGGATATTAACAATTCCTATTCTCAAATATTGGTTCCTTATTTGACAAAAAGGGCTAAAATGAAATGATTACTAATGCGATAATATGCTAATTTGTTGATGTGATGATGTTAATTTTAATATAATTAACATCATCACAAAATTATTTTTATATCTAATCTAAATAGTAAATACCCTTTTACTCCCCGTGAAGCCAGGCCTTTTTGCCAAGTAATTCTTCTTCGGTTTCTCTGGCATCAGGATCATCCACACAACAATCTACAGGGCATACTGCGGCACATTGAGGTTCTTCATGAAAACCCATACATTCTGTACACTTATCTGTAACAATATAGTAGAATTCATTCGAAACCGGTGTTTGTGGCGCTTTTCCGTCTATTGTTGTTCCATCTTCCATCTCAACTTGTGTCAGACTTGTTCCACCGGACCAAGTCCATGCTATTCCGCCTTCGTAAATAGCAGTATTCGGGCATTCTGGTTCGCAGGCCCCACAATTGATACACTCATCAGTGATCATTATTGCCATAGTATACTCCTTTTTTTAAACCTTAAAAATAGAAAAGGCAAAATTACAAACAAAAAGTCTTGAATCAAATGAATAATTTTGAGATTTATAAGAACTTCGCACTATTTTAAAATAGTTAAGAATAAACAGGCTATTGATTTATCAAATTTTTAAAATATAGTCTTCTGTTTTAAGCGTTAGTATTGTTTTATAAACTATGTAATTATGGACCTGGAAAAAAGACTGAAAGCATTTATATCGTTAGGCCTTAAAATTAAAAGTCTTTCATATGAAGAAATAGAAGAATTAAGTGATGGAGCACAAGCAAATAATCCATGGTTTAACAAAGACTCAGTAAGGTATGCATTGAAGGGAATGGAGAACTATCTCGATAAAAAAAGACTCTCACTTTGGATCGAAAGTTATAACCTGAGTGCAGCTGCCAACATTAAAATAGGGGTAATAATGGCTGGGAATATTCCATTTGCTGGGTTTCATGATTTCTTGTGTGTTTTGATTTCGGGATATAAACTAAAAGCCAAACTAAGTTCTCAGGACGAATATCTTCCAAGAAAAATTACAGAATATTTAGTTGCCATTGAGCCTGGCTTTAAAGAATATATTGAATTTATAGACCTTTTAAAGGATGCAGAGGCGGTAATTGCGACCGGAAGCAGTAATTCGTCAAGGTATTTTAATTATTATTTTTCCAAGAAACCACACATCATCAGAAAATCCAGAAACTCTTGTGCCGTGTTGACCGGGGAGGAGACCGACGAGGAAATTGATCTGTTGGGTAATGATATTTTTACTTATTATGGTCTTGGTTGCAGAAGTATTTCCAAGCTTTACGTCCCATCCGACTATGATTTGCCGGGACTGTTGAACAGATTGGAAAGCTTTAGTTATACTATTCAGCATCATAAATATTCAAATAATTATGACTACAATAAATCCATTTACCTGATTAATAAAGAACCGCATCTCGACAATGGTTTTTTAATTCTCAAGCAGGATCCGGGAATGGCATCACCCATTTCTGTAGTCTATTTTGAAAAATATAATGATAAAAAAGAGCTTGTTATTAGATTGGAAGCGATCAAAGACAATATTCAATGTATAGTTTCCAGTGAAAGTTGGTTTCCAGGAAGTGTAGATTTTGGCAGAGCCCAGACTCCCGAGCTTTGGGAGTATGCTGATGGTGTAGACACGATGCGCTTTCTGCAAAGTTTAAAATATTGAAGGAAATGTTAAATGTTGAATTTTAAATATTTTTCAAATAATTTAAAATTCAACATTTAACAGCTCAACATTTCTATATTGTAATTTCTATAATGTTGTTTTCCGGATCAAGGATTGTACTTTCATAATATCCATCGCCGGTTACTCTAGGACCTCCGATTACTTCAAATCCATTTCCTTCTAACATTTTAGTAAATTCATCTACTTTTTCTTTACTTCCTACCGAAAAAGCAAGATGAGCATATCCTAACTTATTTGATTCTCCGCTACTTTTATTGACTTGAGGGCTATGCATTAACTCCAGTCTTGCTCCAGATGGGAAGGAAATAAAATAGGACTGGAATTTTTTAATAGGGTTCGTATATTTCTCATTTGAAGTTCCCTGGAAGAATTTTATATAGAACTGCCTCATCTTCTCTAAATCTGACACCCAGAGAGCCACATGATTGATGTTCATAAAAATGATTTTAAAAATTATCCTTGTTAAATATTAATTGAATAATAAAGAAAAAAGCATTGAAATCCAATATTCGAAAAATGTTAAATAAGATGTTATTTTGCAGCTAAAATTAAAGAGCAATGTTTGCAGAAATCGGGACGAATATATCCTTGGCCCGGGAAATATTAGAAAATGGAGATCTGGTAAGTATTCCAACAGAAACAGTATATGGCCTGGCAGGAAATGCCTTTAATCCTGACGCTGTGATTAAAATATTTAAAGTAAAAAACAGGCCATCTTTCGATCCTTTAATAGTTCATACATATTCAATAGATAAAGTGCAGGAGTTTGTGGAGGAGATTCCTGACAAGGCTAAGATTCTGATGAAGAAGTTCTGGCCTGGACCTCTTACAGTTTTACTGAAGAAAAAGCAAATCATTCCCGACCTTGTGACTTCTGGATCTCACTTGGTAGCAGTGAGAATCCCAGGTCATTCCCTTACACTAAAACTTCTATCTTCCCTTTCCTTTCCATTGGCCGCGCCAAGCGCAAACCCTTTTGGTTACATAAGTCCGACTACAGCCCAACATGTATATGATCAATTAGGGGATAAATTAAAATATATTCTGGATGGAGGTTCTTCGCTCGTAGGGATCGAATCTACCATAGTGGGATTTGAAGAAGAGGAGACCATTGTATACAGGTTAGGAGGAATTAGCATTGAAAGCCTCGAAAAGGAAGTTGGTAAAATCAAAACGATATTGAGCAGCAGTTCAAAACCTTCTTCTCCCGGTATGTTAAGTAGTCATTATGCACCTTCAAAAGAAGTGGTGACAGATTTAAGTGAAGCTTTAAAATCACATGATATTAATGAAGTCAGTTATTTGGCATTTAAGGAATATAACGCTGCAGTTCCGGTAGCTAATCAATTTCTGCTTTCAAAAACCGGAAGCGTAGAAGAAGCCGCAAGTAACCTCTTTGCCGGTATGCGGAAGCTGGATGGTTTGCCTACAAAAATTATAGTCGTGGAATTTCTTCCTGAAAAAGGACTTGGGAGAGCAATTAACGATAGGTTAAGAAGAGCTTCCGTAAAATAAAACATCAATCCACAAGAAGTGAGAGATGAACGTTCAAAATTCCACATTTAACATTTAAAACTCAACATTCAACATTTCTGCGAATTAGCACATCTGCACATTAAGTAATTATCACATCATTATGTACTTTTGCACCTCCTAAAAAATAAATATACATGAGTCTTAGTGAACACGAATTAAGGAGAAGGCACGAGCTGGAAGAAATAATAAAAGTGGGTATCAATCCCTATCCTTCAGAATTATTTGAAATAAATACCTCTGCAAAGGAAATTTTGAACGATTTTGATTCCAACCCTGAGAAGTTTCAGGATGTTTCTATAGCAGGCAGGTTGATGAGCAGGAGAATTATGGGAAATGCTTCTTTTGCAGGATTACAGGACAGTACGGGGAGAATTCAATTGTATATTAAAAGAGACGAAATAGCCACCGGTGAAGACAAAACCCTTTACAATACAGTATTTAAAAAACTATTGGATATTGGCGACATCATTGGGGTGAAAGGATTTGTTTTTAGAACGCAAACTGGCGAAATATCCATCCATGTTAAAGAATTTAAATTATTAACAAAATCATTAAAGCCGCTTCCGATTGTAAAAGAATCGGTAGATGAACAAGGAAATAAAATTGTTCATGATGCGGTGTCTGATCCCGAATTAAGGTACAGACAGCGCTATGTAGACCTTATCCTTAACCCTCAGGTCAGGGAAACTTTCAAAAAAAGGACTCAATTGGTAAATACCATGAGAGAATATCTGAATGAGAAAGGCTATTTGGAAGTAGAAACACCTATTCTTCAGCCGCTTTATGGTGGTGCAGCGGCAAGACCTTTCAAAACTTACCACAATACATTGGATATGGAGCTTTACCTTCGTATCGCTAATGAGTTGTATTTAAAAAGACTTATTGTTGGCGGTTTTGATGGTGTTTATGAGTTTTCCAAGGACTTCCGAAATGAAGGAATGTCCAGGTTTCATAATCCTGAGTTTACTCAAATAGAGCTTTATGTAGCTTACAAAGATTATCATTGGATGATGGATCTTGTGGAAGAAATGATTGAGAAAGTAGCCATTGCACTTCATGGAAGCACCAAAGTAAAAGTAGGTGAAAATTATATTGATTTTCAAAGACCATGGAAGCGATTCACCATGTTTGAGGCCATTCAACATTTTACAGGAATAGATATTTCTGAAATGGATGAAGCGCAATTGGTTGAAACTGCAAGAAAATTAAAAATAAAAGTCGACAGCTCAATGGGTAAAGGAAAGTTGATAGATGAGATCTTTGGAGAAACTTGCGAAGGAAATTTGATCCAACCAACCTTCATAACTGATTATCCTTTGGAAATGTCACCTTTAGCTAAGAAACACAGAAGCAAGCCTGGATTGGTAGAAAGGTTTGAAGCTATTTGTAACGGTAAGGAAATTTGTAACGCCTTTTCTGAGCTTAACGATCCATTGGACCAAAGACGAAGATTTGAAGAACAACTTGAGCTGGGAAAAAGAGGAGATACCGAAGCGATGGTCCTGGATGAAGACTTTTTACGTGCCTTGGAATATGGAATGCCTCCGACAGCAGGCTTAGGAATTGGAATAGATCGTTTGTCCATGATCATGACAAATTCGAATTCTATCCAAGATGTCTTGTTTTTCCCTCAGATGAAACCAGAGAGGCAAGAGGATTAGCTGTTTGAGATTATGCCAATATAAAAAAAGGTTGATGATTCATCAGCTTTTTTTTATATTGAAGGATATTGAGACAACCTCTTTTTAAATCTTAGGTAAAAATTAATTTAATGAACCCCGGTCCCGATTCTTTTCCTTCCATCGAGAACAAATATTTGAAAATGTGGATCGAAGGGAATATAATGTTTGCAGAGTATAAAAGTGTTGTTGTTGATTTGGAAGCCGCGAAAATTATCTTAAAGGATCGCCTGGAATTAATACAAGGAAACACTTATGCATGTTTTGCGGATTGCCGGAAAGTAAAATACTGGACAAATGAAGCCAGGATTTTTCAGGCAGGAGAAAACAATAATATTGGAATAAAGGCCGCTGCATTGTATGTCAAATCACATGCTTTAAAAATTTTGGCAAATTTTTACCTTCTTATAAATAAACCCAATGTTCCCCAATATTGTTTTACCAGCAAAGAAGCTGCGTTTAAATGGTTAGAACAGTATAAATAGCAATTACCAATTAAGTGGCTTTCGAATCTAAGAACTTTCCATCTGCAAAAAATCAATATATTACTATGTGGATTGAGAATGGGATTTTAGTAGGCATTTATGAAGATGTAGTTATTGATCTTGAAGCTGCAAAAGCTGTTTTAAAGGATCGGTTAGAATTAATAAATGGCCAATCCTATCCCTGTTTTGTAGATGGAAGAAAGGTGAAATACTGGACAAATGAAGCAAGGGTTTTTCAGGCAGGTGAAAATAATAATGTCGGCATGAAGGCTGCTGCATTATATGTAAAATCACATACACTGAAAATTGTAGTAAACTTTTATCTGCTTATAAATAAACCTAACGTTCCTCAGTATTGTTTTACCAGTCAGCAAAAAGCTTTTAAATGGTTAGAGCAATTTAAGGATTGATTTTGTGAAAACTATACTTTTTTTACATTGCTCCCTTCCAGTTTATATTTTTCTCCGCTTTCAGGGCAT
>Ga0196965_1000905_pt1 | contig 13580 bp, 14 predicted proteins | sample S1_20metaG_FD_148668 | JGI IMG/M metagenome (GOLD analysis project Ga0196965, IMG submission 148668) | Soil microbial communities from Anza Borrego desert, Southern California, United States - S1_20 | ecosystem: Environmental > Terrestrial > Soil > Desert | place: USA: California | collected... | reverse complement strand
TAGACCAGCTGAAGACACATTTTTCATGGAGGATATAATCAAAAACTATCGTGGAAAGTTTGCACTAGAAGTTGGTGTAGGTTCTGGATATCTAACCCGATGCTTATGTACAAATTTTAATTTTGTGATTGGAACAGATGTAAATTTCTATTCGATTGTTCATGCTAAAGATAATACACTGTTTGCAAACAATAACAAATTGTTAATTTGTAGTGATCTAGGTTTGGCATTAAAAGCTAAATTTGATTTGATTATTAGTAATCCGCCATACTTGCCTATTGATTTGGAAGGGGAGTTTGTGGATGATACTATTTATGGAGGCAAAGAAGGAATTGAAATGACTATTAGATTATTGAATTCTGTTTTACCTTTACTTGATGAGAAAGGAAAGATCTTGTTACTAAGATCCTCTCTCTCTAATACAAAGAAAATGGACAATTTAATAGGTGAACTTTTTTATAATACGAGAATATTAGCTAGAAAGAAATTATTCTTTGAATCTCTGGAGATAATGGAGCTTTCTGACGCAAAGAATCAATGCTAGTGATTATACTTATGTATTAAATTGCAGTAACAAGATAGTAAATACAACAGAATAAAAATTATCTAAACTTTGTTCTTTTGTGTTCCTACTCACTTATCGACAGATTATTTATTATTTTCCTATTTTTTGAGTAGTGATGCAGATCTATGAGCTATTTCGTCAGCCATTTTTGATAGCGACGCAGAACCTCCCAAATCATAGGTCAAAAATCTCCCTTCATTTATAATCTGTTCTGTGGCTTCAAAAATAGCATTTGAAATATGTTTTTCGCCTAAATATTCAACCATCCAAGCACCAGAGAGTATAGTTGCCACTGGATTTACTTTATCTTGTCTTGCGTGTTTTGGTGCACTGCCATGTGCAGGTTCAAACATGGCATATGTATCTCCGTAATTTCCAGAATATACGTTACCTATCGATCCAACATGACCTGAGGCACATTCGGATATAATATCCATAAAAAGGTTCGTGCTTAGCAACAAACTATTATTGAATCTTTCTGGATTTTTGACTAATTGTTGTGTCATGTTATCAATATAGTATTCTTCAACTTCAATGCCTGGGTATCCTTTATTAATTTCTGTTACTGCATTCCAAAAAATACCATCGGTTTCTTTGAGAATGTTTCTTTTTGTAATTGCAAATATCTTTTCAAACTTTTTTTGTTTTGCCAATTCAAATGCCTTATTTACTACTCTTCTGCAACCCTTTCCTGTGGTCTTTCTTATGGCTACAGCCGAATCATCGCTAGTCTTAAACTCAATACCGGCGTATAATCCCTCGGTTGATTCACGTACACATATGAAATCTAATTGTAATTTCGAAATTTTATAAGTTTTTATGGGACGAATATTTGCATAGAGCTCAAACTTTTGTCTAATACTTACAGCTACACTTCTGGGTGCATCGGGGTTTGGAACTGTAGTGGTCGGGCCTTTAAAGCAAGCATCAGAGTTTCTTAAAATCTCCCACACTTCATCTGATATGTATGAACTGCCCCTATTTTTCTCCCACCACTCAGAACCTGCATCACAGATTATTAGTTCTACATTAGTATTACATGATCTTAATACTTTGATCATTGAATTTACCAATTCAGGACCAGTACCATCACCATTTATTATAGCCGCTTTTTTATCACTCAAATGAACTCAAAAAGGTTTAAAGATATTCATATTTATTTTTTCAGTCACTTTGAAACAAAATTAATTTTTCCAAAAAAAGTATTTGAAAAAGGAGGAAACTGACTGTTATTAACTATTTTGGTAAATTCGCCCTTATCTGAATAGTATGAATATTGAATATCATAATCCGCAAGTTCTATGGTGCTATTAATATATTCTCCAGTAGAATTATCCACCAATTCTACTGTCTTATTATCGTACGAATATATTCTCATCAAATCTGGCAGTGATAACTGGACTGGTCTAATGTATTGAACATGTAAAGTGTCCCCTATCGAATCAGTATGAATAGGTTTTAGACATTCTTCACCGTCATCCTTTGGTTGCTTGCCTACATTATCTGGAAACAAATATTGTTTATTATCTACAAATAGTTGAACCCTGGGATAAACATTATAACTATCCAAGGAATGTGCTTTAAGACAGACACTTAGAATCTCTGGAGGTGGTACAATTTGAGTAAATACAAGTCCAAACAATACTGCTGCACCTATGATTATGGGAGGTAATAGCAGATCCTTTTTTCCCAATCTTTGGAAAAAATTTTTTTTTGGAACCCCCTCTTTTATCTTTCTCTTGGGCACAAAAATCAGTATATCATTATAATATAAATTCGTTAGAATTGCCTTTTTGTACATAAATAAAAATAAAAAAAATAAATGTAAAATGGCTTTAGTCAAGATGTTGTTAAATGTACACATTGATGGAGCAAGTAGAGGAAATCCCGGCTTGTCTGCAATTGGGATTATAATAAAAGAAGACGATAAAGTAATCAAGGAATATGGTGAGTTCATTGGTGTCAGAACTAATAATCAGGCTGAATACGAAGCTTTACGCAGAGCATTAGAAATCTGCACGGACCTAGACAAGGAGGTCAATATATTGTCAGATAGTGAATTATTAATAAATCAAAGAAATCTAAAGTACAGAATAAGAAACCAGGAACTGAAGTTACTTTCAAGAGAAATAGCAAGTCTAGAAAAAAATTATGACAAGATTACTTACAAGCATATTCCTAGATCCAAAAACAGCCTGGCGGATTACATGGCTAATAAAGCGCTTGATATGCATCTAAGCACTAGTACCAAAGTCTAAATTATATCGATCATTACTAATACAACTATTTTCCTGAATTTTGAGTATCAAACGTTACTTATTATTAGAATCGTATAAATAAAAATATTGAATTTTGATTTCATTGCTTTAAAACAGACCTTGATAGTAAATCATACAATCAAATAATCGTTCAAACTAGTATATAGTTGAGCGGCTATGAGGAATCAGAGTTATCACGTATACAATATGAAGAAAAGGCATTTGACTGAGCCGCTTAATCTTTGAAATTATCGCCATTAAAGGGCATTTATTTTTTTCACAATGGTGAGAATATCCTCATCAAGAATCTTATGTTCCAATCCTACCTTTTGACCTCCATATTTTACACTCTTGCCCCAGATCTGTGCAAACTTGAAGTCTCTAACCATATTACGATGAATTTTGTTACAAATATTTTGAACAGTACTATCTCTTGGCATAATGAGTGGTTCGGCCATGTCTGCCTCTTGGCCCTTTGGCTTCATATATATACGGACAAAATCTAACTTTTTATAAATCTCTTTCTTTAAATCTTCAATGTTTTTATTTGCATCTGCAGATACAGCGATATAAGGAACTTTTAATTTTGATGTTACGGATTTAAGATATTCTGGATCAACAAGGTCTATCTTATTTATAACAACTAATGAGGGAATGTATACACGGTTTCCAGACATTACATCAATTAGTTGGTCGATGGTTAATCCCTTTTCCCTTATCGTTATTCTACCATTATGTATCCCATTAATGCGCATTACGTTTCTAATGAAACTCTCATCGACTTGTATTGCAGCTTGAATATTAACTGATATGCCACCAGTGGAAGTTTTCTCTAACACAATATCGGGGGGTTTCTCGTCCACCTTTACACCGATTTCAAAGAGCTCTTTTTTTATGATTTCCAAATGGTTGATTTGAAATACATCTAATACAATCAAAACGAGATTTGCATTTCTTGCTACTGACAATACTCTTTTTCCTAGACCTTTACCTGCTGCGGCTCCCTCAATGATTCCAGGTAAATCCAGGATCTGAATTCGAGCTCCGTTATAGTCTAACATACCCGGAACAGCAGTCAATGTAGTAAATGAGTAAGCAGCTGTCTTTGACTTTGCATTTGTTAATGCATTTAATAATGTTGATTTACCTACACTTGGAAATCCAATTAAAACAACAGTTCCATCACCAGCCTTTCTAACGTCAAATCCTGCACTTCCACCTCCTGTGGAAACAGTTTTACCATGGGTGTTTTCTTCTTGTTCTCTTTTTAGTTTTGCAATCTTTGCTTTTAATAGGCCAATGTGAAATTCAGTTGCTTTGTTTATTTGTGTCTTGTGAATCTCATCTTGAATTGCCTTTATTTTCTCCGGAATACCCATTAGTTTTAACTTTATTTAGAAAAATTAATAATAAAAATTTATTCAATCTTGTCGTACAAGGTTATGATATTTGGGATGTTGATGGTACAATCTCGGTTCTAGTCCCGATTTATGGACTGCTATTTTAATACCATAAAAAACTTTAGTCCGTATAATATCGCAATGCTGCAAATAAATCCAAGCATACCCAACCAAGGCATTGCAGGCATTTTGGGTGATTTTAATTTAATCTGATGATCGTCCACTATATTTGTGATATAATCTTTAACAAATGAATGCCATAATTGATATTCTATGCGATGCTTTTTTAATATTGTCTCTATTTCATATACCACAGGCACTCTAACCGATTTGATATGTTGAAAATAGTTTCTGGAAATCTCTACCTCTGCATGAATTCCGATCAAACCCTGACTAAAATCAAGCAATCTAACATGCATTTCCCAAGGTCTCTTTAGTTTCTTTGAAAATCCACTGCCAATTTGTGTTGGCTTCTTGTGTTCAAATTTTACCATTTTGAATCCTTCAGAAACCAAAGTATTGATAATTTCATCCTTTCTTATTTTAACCATCAGGAAAAGATGATCGAGCTCTACTTCTTCTCTATTTATGAGGTTCTGGATACCCTTTAAAAGTTTGATCCTTCGAGGATAAAGTGTAGAAAATTCAGACATGCATCGATTTCTCCAATTACTCTTGATATAATATTCTTTGACTATTTATAATTTAAAAAATTAAAACTTTTGATTATCAAAAAGTATCCTTAATTTTTTGTGATAGACCTCTGATATAAATGTCAAATTTACTTTCGATAGCTAATGATTCCCTAGATATTGGTTTATTTGTAAATTTTATTTTTAATCCTCTCAATATAATTACAGGAGTTGATGCATCAGATTCGCCCATTACCAATGTTCCGATCGATGCCAAACAATCAGCAACATTTTGCGATGTATATTTTAAGACATTGCCAAAAAGATCCTTGGTCCCCTTCAAATCTATAACTGGCTCGAATCCGCTGCACGCTAATGCTACCCCTACAGTACCCTTCCTCATAGGCAAGATTCTGCTGTCTGATAATACAATTCCGATCTTTTTTCCCGAATTGATCAAGAATTTATTTCTAAGATTCTCTATAGATTCGTATGGATGTTTTGGATACAAGACAACATGATCTTTGGGAACATTTGACTTGTCAATTCCGGCGTTTGGAGCGAGTATTTTGTGAACAGAAGTAAGAACAAAACCATACAATCCTCCAAAAATCTCATCAGATTCTCGTATTATCAACTCCATTATCTTCGGATTTATGTGAAACTTCTTAGCCATCTGAATTGCATTCTGGCTAGGAATAACATCATCCAATTTTTTTATCCTGCCCTCGCTTATAGATAAATACTTACTCGAGATTACTAGAATATCGTAATTTTCGATGGTAATATCTTGTGTATTCTTGGTAATTTTATCATAAATATCAAATGTGGACGATTCCTTTTCTAGGTGGATCGGGATTATTTCCAAATATTTTTAATCCTCTCTAAACTCATTAATATGTTACATTCAAGGGATGAAGAAGAAAAGATATTTCATTATTCCAAAAGTATTAATCTTTTGATGTATCAATTTATCGTATTACTATGGGAATGACACTAACTGAAAAAATACTTTCTCATTCCTCACATTCTAAATCAGTTGTACCGGGAGACATTATTTTTTCGGATGTAGATAAAGTCATGATTCATGATGTCTCTGGTCCTGGGGTAATCAAGGTCTTTAAAGAGCTAGAAAAAAAAGGTATCAAATTAGAAAAACTTTGGAATCCAGATAAGGTTTGGATTTCAGAAGATCATTTTGTTCCAGCCTCCGACAGGGTTTCGGCGGATAATGTTATACAATTGACAAATTGGGCTCAGAAGTATGGTATAAAAAGGCATTATAAATATGGATTGGGGCAATATGGTATTTGCCACACAATATCTCATGAAGAAGGTCTTGTCTTGCCTGGAGAAGTGTATGTAGGCGGAGACTCGCATACTAATACGACAGGAGCTGTTGGTGCATTCACAGCAGGCCTAGGTCACACAGATATTGCATACGTACTAAAATATGGTAAAATTTGGTTTAAAGTGCCTGAAACAATGTTATTTAAATTAAACGGCAAAAAGCCAGATCATATTATGGCTAAGGATATCATCCTCAATATAATTTCCGATATAGGAACTGATGGTGCTAACTATAAAACTATGCAATTTACCGGCGATGTTATCGACTATTTAGAGATGGAGGAAAGATTTACTTTAACTAATATGACTACAGAGGCAGGGGCCAAAAATGGAATTATTGAACCAGATAATGTTACTGCCGAATATATAAGGAGCAGAAACAATACGCCACTAAATTTGCAAAAGGGAGATCCCGATGCTACATATAGCGAAATATTTGAATATGATTGTGAAAAGATGGAACCATCTGTTGCAAAGCCTTATTCTCCAGAAAATGTTGTAGCTGTAAGGGAGGTTCCTAACACCGAAATAGACAAAGCATATATTGGATCTTGTACTGGCGCAAAATTGTCGGATCTGAGGTCAGCAGCAAGGATTCTTAAAGGAAAGAAAGTCAAGGTGCGAACAGAGGTACTTCCGGCTGCTCAATCGATTTATATGAAAGCAATCAAAGAGGGCCTAGTTACTATTTTTATGGAGTCAGGTGCAGTGATTGGACCTCCTACTTGCGGAGCCTGCTGTGGAGCACATATGGGTGTCTTGGGAAAAGATGAAATTTGCGTAAGTACCACTAATAGAAACTTTCCAGGCAGGATGGGGGATGTAACTTCCCAAACATATTTGGCCTCTCCAATAGTCGTAGCTGCCTCAGCCATTACTGGAAAACTAACAGATCCGAGGGATCTTTAATGATTTTGAAGGGATTTGTTCATAAATACGATAGACCCAACATCGACACCGATGTAATTATTCCTGGACCTTATCTCAAGATCCATGACCACGATGAACTAGCTAAACATGCAATGGAAGGAATTGATTTGGAGTTTACAAAAAAAGTGTCTGCAGGTGATTTTCTGTTAGTTGGGCATAACTTTGGATGTGGCTCAAGCAGGGAGCATGCGCCGATAGCTCTTTCAAGAACGGGAATCAAGGCAATATTAGCTCCATCATTTGCAAGAATTTTTTATAGAAATTCTATAGATGGAGGTTATTTGCTACCTATTGAAATTGAAGAATATGTGTTAGAAAAAATTGGAGATAAAGACGAGATAGAGATAAATCTTGATAATAATAAAATTCTGAATTTGTCAAACAATGAAACATACTCGATTAAGCCTTTCAGCAAAATCATTGCTGGTATTATAGAGGCAGGAGGTTTATTCAACTACAGAATTTCCTAGTCTATTTATTTTGTGAATTATTTTTCTTATTCTGGTTTTGCTTATTATCTCTCTAAATAATTCCTATGCATCGAAATAATTCTGTCTTAGTTTCATATTAGAAAATCAGAAAAATGTTATCTTTTTCATAGAAGTTAGATCTTAAGTAATGCAGTAGAGAGCGAGCTAACTTATTGATTTTCGCATTCTGATCTTAGCTATTTAGATGGTTATTATTCTACTCACTTTCAGTTACCTGAATTTAGATATGATTTTGCAGCTTCAGTCATTTCAGTTATAGTCAAATACTTTAAATCAAGATTCTGTTGAGAATGATAAAATATCATCTGATTCTTTGTTGCTTCATCAATCGTATTTGTTTTTGAATAATAGACTACCAGTTCGATTATTTGGCTATTGGTGGTGTTAAGCTGGTTTTTTAGATTTTCCAAATAACATAACTGCACTGAACCATAGTGAGTAATAAGTGATAATGATAGTGTGCATGCAAATTTATATTTTGCACCCTTAAATTTTTCGATGACCAAGTCGGCTGCCAAAGTTTCCAGTATCTCTAATTCATCCTGATGGTAATTGATTCTGAAACTGTTTTGTATTGTATTGCCAATCAATTTATTCAAGCTCAGGACATAAACTTTACAATCTCTAAATTCTGATTCTATAATATTTTTAAAATTCACCATTTGATTTAATAAAGTTCTTTAAAAGAATCAATCCTTTTATACATTCATCTTAAAAATGACAAAAATGAAAGTATTAAAAATGAGATTAATATAATTGGTTTTGAAAATCTTTGTTTATTATTATTTTTATGAAAAACCTATTATAGTTCATTCATAGCTAAGACCGATTAATGAATTTTGGAAAGAAATTTGAATATTTGATATATAACCATCATGAAGTTATTCCGATCAATTTTCTATATGTTTCGAGTCCGCTTTCAATATTGTTTTTTTCCATAGAGTCAAACTGTTCTCCACTGAAAGAATATGTTAATAGGAAAGGTTCGTTTGTTATAAACCGTAGACCATTGCCAGAGAATAAAACACTGCCCGTGACTTTTGGCACATCAAATAGATCGATTGGAATAATTATGGTGTTATTTAAGGGAAAAGTATATAGAGTCCCATATTGAACTGGCAACTTTAGCGTATTATTTAATGTTAGAATATTTATCGATTGTAGTTGAACGGGTTTACTGGATGTAAATGTTATCACACCTGAATAAACTTTGCTACTATTGTTCACAGGAAATATGTAATATGATTGTTCAAGCCCAGTTCCTGGGATCGGATCATTTTGTGAAGTTATGGTCCCTCCAAAAGAAATCTTCTGAGAAGAATCACTAGGCTCTTCCACCTCTGTTGCGACCACTTTCATTACTGTTCCTATTACGACTTCCAGCACATCGGGATTACCTTGTGACGAAAAAAATATCAACCCTAATAACAGCGAAATTGAAATTATAGGAAATACGTTGTATCCAATCATCGGTGAAACAATACCTATAGCTTGAAAAAATTTGACTAGCAAGTAAAGCATTAGACTTTAAAATAATTGTGACTAGTTATGATATTAATATTATTGAATTAGATCAATTATGCTCTTTCGGATTATTTGTTTTGCTTCAGTTGAAATATCATAACAGTCTAATATCTTGTTTGGGTTTTTTAGCAATCTTTTCCTGAATTCAGGTTCACTTGCTGCCTTAAGAAGAATTTCACTTATAACTTCAGCCTCAATATTGATTGAAATCAAGTAATTCCTCAAGTGAATGAACAATATATATACTTTTTTTTAATGAAAAATGTATTTGTTGGTTTAATATCTTTATAGTCGATTTATCTTTTACTTTTGGTCAATGGATGTTAGTTACTCAATTCCTAGCCTTGCTCATTATCAATTCCATTTGTTGAGTGATAATCTATCCAATAATTAAAATAACATTTCTGTCCCACTTATCATGTTTATACTTATTGGAAAGTGGATCTATTTTGTTATTAAAATCCAGAAAAAAATGGAATAGCCTAGGTACTTCTAGAGTACAACCTGTAGAGGAGACACTGGAGAAAGTAAACTCATTAGTTAAAGGAATAGGGATTACGAGAATTGCAGATATTACAGAAATGGATAGGCTACGGATTCCTAACTATTCAGCTGTTTTACCTGGCACAGAAGACTACATCTGGGTATATAGCGGAAAGGGGCCATCGAAGAATCATGCAAAGGCTAGTGTAATTATGGAAAGTATTGAAAGATATTCTTCACTGCCGGCAAATTATGAAGGAAAAATTTTAAAAGGAAAGTATAAGGAGTTATCTAAAAGTTATAACGTTTTAAAATACGACGAGGTTATTGAGCCACTTTCTTTTCAAATGAATGATGAAATGATGATGGACTATTGTATTGGGTATGACCTCATGAATCAAACTGATATTTTAGTACCTTGTTCATTAGCCATATTTCGATATACTCCTACACCTCCTTCTGTTAATCCATATTCATTTTTTCACACTAATGGATTAGCCTCTGGCAATGTATTAGAAGAAGCTATATGTCATGCTCTTTGTGAGGTCATAGAAAGAGATGCCGTTAGTATTGCCGAATATTCCTCTAGTGCATTTCCATATCATATTCTTAAGACAATTGAAAATGAATTTCTCAAAAAAGGAGTTAAATTAAAACAAATAGATTCTAAGAATTTTACTGATGATAGTGCTATTTATCCTGAAATTGACTTGAATGAATTAAATTATGCACCTGCCAAAAAAATTGTTAAACAATTTAGAAAAAATAATATATCTTTATTTGTTAAAGACATCACTACTGAAATAGGAATATCTACTTTTATTGCAAGCAGTGTCGAATGGGTTAATCATGAATATGGATATCTAGTGGAAGGACATGGAACTCATCCCGATTCTAGGATCGCATTGATGAGATCAATTACTGAAGTATCACAATCAAGAGCTGCCAATATTCAGGGCTCAAGAGATGATTTACGAAAAATGAAATACGATCCTATAAACAGCGATGAGAACAGAGCATGGCAATTTATGCGATCTAAAAATAAGAAGTTATTTTCGGAGGTAAAATCATTTTATAATGATGATATATTAAATGATATAAAATTAATTCTTGGAAACTTAAAGAATAGTGGCATTAAAAAAGCCATAGTAGTAAATTTGACAAACTCTAAATTGAACGTCCCAGTAGTTAGGCTTATTGTTCCAGGATTAGAAACATTCAAAATAAATAAATTGACCGTTGGTAACAGGGCTCAGGAGAATGCTAGAAAATGTCTACTTCTAGACCGATAATTTTTCTTGGTCCTTCTCTTTCCATAGAGAAAGCCAAAAAAATCCTTGAAGCAGATTATCGAAAGCCAGCTAAAAAAGGAGACCTCTTCCAATTGATCTTTAACGAAACCCAAATTGTTGGTTTGATTGACGGGTATTTTTTACAAGATTATCCCCCCACTCCAATTGAGGTATATAATTTGGTAAAGAAAAAGGAGACTAGAGTATATGGCTCTTCAAGTTTGGGAGCACTTCGAGCTGTGGAACTATCTAAATATGGTATGATCGGAGTAGGTAAAATTTTTAATTTGTTTCGAAGTGGAATATTAGATTCTGATGATGAAGTCGCAGTTACTTTTACAGATTACTCTGATTACAAATCTGAAGCACTAATAGACATAAGGTACAACCTCTTTTTAGCTCAAAAAATGAAGGTTATTGATAATGAAGTTAAAAGAATAATTCTAAGGGTTTCAAAACAAACGTATTTTCCATATAGAACCTACACGGATATTTTGGATAAATGCACACAAAAATACCCCTACTATAGATTACAAATAGAAAAATTCAGTGAGTATATTCAATCAAATAGAAAGAGTTTGAAGGAAGATGATGCTGTCTTATTATTGAAACGAATAAAGAGCATGATGAATTCCATCAGTACTTAAGGTAATTTTATATCTTCTCTAATTAATTAACTATAATTCATGGGTAATATATTATATAATTTTTTTTCTCGCATAGATTCTTACCATATCTATATAGTAATTTTTTACTTTTCAGCATTTATGATGCTATATATTACTGCATTTGGAATGTATTGGAGTTGGATTGAATATAATACAACTGCAACAATCAATATTGGAGAAATAATAGTAAAAAATGATCTTTTATACGATGGATCTGGCAAACTAGTCTCTTATCTTGCTATATTTTCTGTAATCACATGGTTTTGCGTTACCAAAATTGGTTACAAACGGGTACAGGATACCCCGGAGATTGTACGGTCAGTTTTGTCGGTTTTATCACTGGTGTTGATTGTCGTTGCAGCTTACGAATTTGTTTATAATTTTACTGTTTGGGGCTCTCTTATTACTTTCAATACTATAAACAACTCTCTAAATGTTGATGAAATTAACATTAATTATCCAAATCCCGAGACTCCGTGGAACCTAGTTTTTGCAACTAAAATGACTCTCGCTGCATTAATTATATCTTGTCATGCCTTCTATGTTATTCAAAGAGCTGGGAAGAAATCAGCGATATATGTGAAAAAAAAATAGGGATAGAGATCATTTTTTAATTACATGTTTGTGATTGATTCCACTGCTCTTATGAGATTCTGATATTCATACATATCAGTTTCTATATTGGTATCAATTGATTTTTTTATAAATGAAAAAATTAAACCGATATAGTCATGTTGTGCAATATTATCTGTGTATATACTTTATTGTAAAACTAGATGGCAACTTAGAGTCAATAATCTAAATATTTTTTATCCTGTTTTGACAAACAAAGGATATTGAAAATCGGTATTATTTCTGATACTCATGACGACATCCATAATACAAAAAAAGCTATCAAAGTTTTCAATAAATTGAATGTTGATTATGTTTTTCATGCTGGCGACTACATCTACCCAGGTATCATTAAATTATTTAAAGAACTACAACCATTTACAAAATTTTATGGGGTACGTGGTAATAATGATGGGGAACTAATGGGATTAATTAATCAGTTTAGCAAACTTGAGAATGGTGTTTTCTTTAACGAATTTGGCAGGGTATCCATTGACAATAGAGAAGTTGGAATTTATCATGGTACAAATGAGCAGCTCACTGAAACACTAATAGATTGTCAGCTTTTCGATCTTTTGATTCTGGGACATACTCACAAAAAAAGAATCGAAAAAATAGGTAGAACCCTAGTAATGAATCCAGGAGCGTTAAACAGCAATTTTTTCTCAAATGTTGTAGATGATTATCCATCCGTAATAGTGTATGATCCTGATCAGAATACTGAAACACAAAATTATGCCAAATTCTTACCGCTGGATAAAAACTAGATCTAATATATCTATTTAATTATTTTGCACTAAACGAATCCGATAATTATGCCGGAATCTTTTCTAATATTTATGGAACTTTGTTCTTTATCATTTTTTGTCTTTGTTAATATTATGAAGTAAATAATATATAAAATCACGAATATGGTTATCTAGTTTTAATATGAGTGACAAGGACGAGGCAAAATTAAACGAGTCAAACAGTTCGGATGCTAAGAAATCTTTATCCAAAAATAAGGGTGGCGGCATTGACACTCTTAATGAGAGTAACAACAGCAAAAATAATGAAAATGATGCTACATTGGGATCTTCTCGAGAAAATAGAGTGACTATTACACCACCCCAACCACCTTCCACATCATCAAATACACCTATGCATCCACAACCTTCGCCCCCACCCCAACCGTCTTCTACTAGCGCATCTCAAACAACCGCTAAACCAACAACACCACCCCCGCCTTCACCTTCGCCCCCACCCCCACCGTCGACAAGAAAAAATTCTGAAGAATCAACAACACCCTCTCAAACAACCGCTAAACCAACAACACCCTCTCAAACAACCGCTAAACCAACAACACCCTCTCAAACAACCGCTAAACCAACAACAC
>Ga0196965_1000904_pt1 | contig 13582 bp, 13 predicted proteins | sample S1_20metaG_FD_148668 | JGI IMG/M metagenome (GOLD analysis project Ga0196965, IMG submission 148668) | Soil microbial communities from Anza Borrego desert, Southern California, United States - S1_20 | ecosystem: Environmental > Terrestrial > Soil > Desert | place: USA: California | collected... | reverse complement strand
AAGGTGCTTTTTCCATGCTGGATTTTTATCAATCGCTACCTGTGGTGCTATTTCTGCAACCTTAAGCAAACGGACCTCACTACCGGCTTTGGTGGCGCTTTCCATTGCCCATTGGGCGAGCTGGTAATTGGTGCCAGTTGAACTATAATAGATAATCGCAGTCTTTACTCCGGCCATAAGAATTTTTCCTTAAAGCCAAAAAATTCAGTGCCTGCTATTATAGCGGGTCCACATCTATTACGATCCGTGAATTGCGATAGTCTTTTTCTTTTCCAAGGTCTTCTACAGTTTTAAGAAGAACTGTTTTGACGCTGTCTATTTCGGTTTTCGACCGTGCGACTTTTATAAGAATCGTCATTAAAAACTGATTTCGCAATTTGGAGATGACTGGTTCTGCAGGACCCAGGATTCTAACGTTGGGTAATTGATCGCGTAGTATGCCGGCTAACGACAGGGCTGTGCGCACACTTATTTTTTTATCAACGTGCTTGACGGTAATTTCAATTAATCGCGTAAATGGCGGATAGGCATGTCGTTGCCTGTCGGCAATCTGTTCCTGATAAAAGTGTGCCGCGTTCCGGTTCAGTATGGTGTGTAAGAGTGGATGATCAGGACTCGATGTCTGAATAATAACACTTCCGGATTTTGCGCGACGTCCCGCACGACCACTCACCTGCATGATCAATTGGTATGCGCGTTCATAAGAACGAAAATCCGGATAATGCAACATGCGGTCTGCATTAAAAATCCCTACGAGACTAACGCTGTCAAAGTCCAGACCTTTGGTAACCATTTGCGTACCGACCAGGATGTCGGTTTTGCCCTGTTCAAAATCTGTTATTATTGTTTCGTAACCAGTTTTGGATCTTGTTGTATCAAGATCCATTCGCTGAATATTGGCTTCCGGAAAATGAAAATTAAGTTCTTCTTCTAACTTTTCAGTTCCATATCCCACGGTTTTTAATCGGGTGGAAGAACATGACACACAATGATGCGGCAAAGACTCCTTGTATCCACAGTAGTGACAAACCAACGCATGTCTGTACTGATGATAGGTAAGACTCACTGCACAGTTCACACATTTTGGAACCCATCCACAATCTTCACAAGATAAAACCGGCGAATACCCTCTTCGGTTTTGAAAAATAATAACTTGTTCTTTTTTGTTTAACGCCTCAAGAATAGCGTTGAGAAGAAGTCCGGAGAAGTCACCTTTCGCTGTTTTTAATTTACGCTCACGAGTCATATCTGCCAGGCGGATAACAGGAAGTTGTGCCTCACCGTAACGTTTGTCGAGCGTAACAAAGCCATACCGCCCTTGCAGGGCCTGGTAAAATGTTTCGATTGAAGGTGTTGCCGATCCCAGCAACACTTTCGCATAATGCATCTGTGCCATCATAATCGCTACGTCACGCGCATGGTAGCGTGGTGCAGGTTCGTTTTGTTTGTATGATGGATCGTGTTCTTCATCTACAATGATCAACCCCAGGTTATCGAATGGAAGAAAAATGGCGGACCGTACACCGATCACAAATTTAAATTTTCCACTAAGAATACCATTCCAAACCTCGACACGTTCATTGTCGGAAAACTTGGAGTGATAGACACCCACACTTTTGCCGAAAACTTTTTTTAGTCGTTTTACAATTTGTGTGGTGAGTGCAATTTCGGGGAGGAGGTATAAAACCTGAGACCCACCTTCAAGTGCCTGTCTGATGAGATTAATATAAATTTCGGTTTTTCCGCTCCCTGTAATTCCGTGAAGCAAGGTTGTATGATGATCGGCAAATGATTTTAGAATTTCATTGAAGGCATGTTGCTGCTCCACACTAAGCGGAATGGCTGCGCCTGTTTCATCATCGTCTAAATCAAACCTTGAAACGATAACTTCGTGTTCTTCGAAAACGCCTGTTTTAATCAGTGTTTTAAGCGAAGATGCTGATTCATTTTCGGCCAGCTTATTTTTAAGCACGCCATACTTATTGGATTCCGGATTTTTTAGTAACGGTACAAGCTGCAAGTATTTTAATAAAAGCGACTCTTGTTTCGGCTTGGCCGCTAAGGTTTCAAACAGGTCCTGAAGTTTATTTTCACTGGTAAACGTTTCGGTCACCCGAATACGTTGCTCTTTTTTAGGTTTGAATTTTTCGCGAACCTCTTCAAACAAAATGATCGCTTCCTTACTCACCAGCGATTTCAATATTGGGTACAGTTGTTTTAGGCCCAGCAGTTTTGAGATTTCTGAGTAGGTAAGTGCATCGTTCTTTAGGTGTTTTAATAACAGGTACTCTTTTTCTGAAAATGGAAATGAAGAATCCTCAGTATTAAATGCAGGGTTTAACTGCACCATAGATTCACTGGATAGTTTTAATCCGCTGGGCAGCGCAGCGTTCATCACTTCGCCGGTGGTGCATAGATAATAGTCGGATATCCATTGAAATAATTTGTATTGGACGTCGCTGATAGCAGGAAAATCATCCAATAGATCAAAAATATATTTGGCTTCGTATTCTTGTGGTGGTTTTTCGTGGATGCTGATAATAATTCCGGTAAGCACTTTGCGGTCACCAAAAGGGATAATGGCGCGCTGTCCTACAAGCAACTTGTCGTTTAGTGCGTGTGGAATACGATAAGTGAATAATTTAGGAATAGGTACAGGTAAAAGAAGCTCTGCAAAGAGCGTTTTGACTGATTCCGGTTGATCGAAAATTTCCACTTCTCAAAAAAAGCGAATTTTTACCTGAGAAGATAACATTTATGTCCGGTTAATCGACTTTCAGTTCAGCGGCCTGAAGTTTTTCCTTATAATGAGCAAGGGCTTTTTCAAACTTCTCCGGGTTTTTATGCCGGTTATACCGGGACCTTGATTTTAGTAAAAGAATAAGCTCGAGAACTTCTTCATCGTTCATTTCTGCGATAGACTTATCTTTTATGTGACTGTATCTCTTGGAGTTTAATTGACGCATTAAATCAGGGATACGGTATTGCATCACATAATAGAAACATTTTTCTGGTGTCGTGTATTTTTCCATACCAAAACCATATTCCAGATCCTGCAATCGCCCATCCCATTCTATGTCATTGAGTTCAGGGAAAATTTTCTTTTGGATATCGTAGGTCATATCACAGAAGCAATGCGGTTTATCGTCTAACTCAGTGTGGCGTAGCAGGAACCGCGATGTGTAATTGACAAATATTTGTTGGGTTAATGTCGTGTTTGTATGATTCGGGAAAATAGCGGAATACACACGCATAAAATTCTCAGGAGGACGTTCTGCCTTTTCCACTTCAGAGGCATAAAATTTCATTTCTTCATGGCTGAGTAACAGATGCCATCTGGAACTCACCAGCCAGTAGGCAATGCCAATTTCCAGGATGGTTAAAATAATAAAACTGAGAAAAAAATATTTCAATACCCGGACCGCACTATTCCATTTTTTATGAGCAGCAGTAAGCTCTGGTTTGGCAACGGGTTTTTTTTGTGGAGGAACAGACGTGCTCATGAAATCGAAGTTCGAAGTTATGCGGTTAGAGTCTATAAAGGTGCTAAAATTATCTTTCAACACCAACATTCCCGCCTGCTGGAACGTGTAAGATTTTGTCCTAATCTGCCGCAAATTAAAGCCGTTGTAACGTATTGGTCGTAAAACAAAGACCGCTTATCTGCCGTAGACGATTTTATTAAGTTGTTTCGTTGCTGCATCAACGGTATGCACAGGTGCCTGGCAGGTTTTATTGTGACATACATACAGCGTCGACCTTCCTTTTACCATCGTTTTATCCTGAAGCAAAGGGAGATAACTTTTACTTTTCGAACCCATTGCTACGGTAAAGGGCCTGTATTCAATATGAAATTCCTGCCGAAGTAGATCTATATCCTCACCGACAAAAGAAACTTCAGCAAGTCCGCGGCGGATTTCAGTGTACACGATGGCCCATTGACTCATGTAATTTGGTTCACTTTTTATTAGGTTACTGAGCGAATGAGTCATTTTTATGGCAATGTTCTTCCATGATTCATTATCTGTAAGTGTGCCTAAACGGAAAAGATCCCATGCGATAACCGAATTTGATGAAGGAATAACGTTATCGAGAATGTCTTTCTTCCTGGTAATCAGCTTTTCGCTGTCATTTGAGGTGTAATAAAAGAAGCCGTCTTTAGGATCATAAAACTGATCGAGCACATGTTGCATGAAAGCTTCGGCACGTTTGATCCAGTAATCTTCGAACGTTACTTCATATAATTTCAGTTGTGCCTGAATAACGAAAGCATAGTCATCCAGAAAACCAGGTACACTGAGGTGTTTGTCTTTATAAGAGCGGTAGATGGTGGTAGCTTCCATCACTTCGTTTTCAAGGAAGCGCATGTTATGCACGGCGGCTTTGTAGAAGCGTTGATCGTCAAAGGCTTTATAGGCATCTGTCAATCCGGAAATCATCATGGCATTCCAGGCTGTAATGATCTTGTCATCCAGGTTTGGCGTTACGCGGGTGCCGCGCTCACGTAACAGGATCTTTTTTGTTGTTTTAAGCTGTTCTGTCCAGATCTTTTTTTGGAATTCATTTTCCTGGATGAATATATCGTCGGACTTGGATCGCATCAGAATATTTTTTCCATCTTCCCAGTTGCCCCGTGCTTCAACACCAAAATAGGCACTAGCCCATGCGTTGTCCTTGCCGGCGATCCGATCTAATTCTGATTTAGTCCACACATAGAATTTACCTTCTTCACCTTCGCTGTCGGCATCAAGTGCACTGAAAAATCCACCATCATCAGAGGTTAACTTTCGTTGCAGCCAATCAAAGGTTTCATATACCACAGTTTTGAATTCCTCATCTTTCGTGATCGCAAAGGCTTCTGCATAGAGACTCATGAGCTGCGCATTGTCGTAGAGCATCTTTTCAAAATGCGGCACAAACCATTGGCCATCTACAGAGTACCGTGCAAATCCTCCGCCGATCTGATCATAAATTCCGCCACGTGCAATTTTTTTCAAAGTAAACGAGGTATGATCGAGTGCTGCCTCGTCTTGTGATGCATGATAATAGCGCAGGAGCCACATCCAAACGGAGGGCATGATAAACTTCGGTGCTTTATCAAAACCACCGTGTGTTTTATCAAACTTCGCTTCCAGTTTTTGAAATATTGTTTTTAATTCTGCTGAGAGATCAGACTCCTGGTGTTCACTGATGTACTTTGTTACGTCCGATTGTTGTAAATGCTGATGCAATTCTTCGGCTGTGTTTTCAACTTTATCGCGGTGTTTTGCAAACGCATTGCTGATGTTGTTCAAAACCTGTACCCATACATCAGGCGAGAAATATGTACCGCCGAAAAAAGGTTTTTGGTCGGGTGTTAAAAAAACATGTAAGGGCCATCCACCTTGTATTCCCAGTGCATGCACCGCATCCATATATATTTGATCAATGTCAGGACGTTCTTCACGGTCGACTTTAATGCAGATGTAATTCGCATTCATAACGGAAGCGATCTTTTCTTTTTCAAATGATTCACGTTCCATCACATGGCACCAGTGGCATGCCGAATATCCTATGCTAACGAGTATAGGTTTATCTTCTTGTTTTGCGCGAGTTAATGCCTCTTCACCCCATTCGTACCAATCCACCGGATTGTATGCATGCTGCAGGAGATAGGGAGATGAAGCATTGATCAGCCGGTTTGTTTTTTGTTCTGTGATCATGATATCAAAATGTGAGAAATGGATTGAAAAATTGAAGATTAAAAACTAAAAGAGTGAGAATTATAAAATTCAGAATGGTAAAATTGTCGGATTGTAAAATTGTTTATCAAATCATCAAATTTTTAATTCGTTTAATTTTCTAATTTTTGATCCGCTAATCTTCCAATTTTCGATTTTAAAATCCCTGAATTTTCAATCTTCAATTTTCAATCTTCGTGTTCAATTGTTTTTTTAGTGCTGTTACTTCAGCATCGACATTTACCCTATCCTGAATTTGTTCGAGTTTCAGAATAATCTGTTTTAAAAAATTTTGATGCCCACTTGAGCTTCGATGGAAAGGCCGGTGACGTAATGCAGTTTGAATACTTTTCCATTCAATTACAAATTTTTTCGTTGATTCGTCAAAAGTTGATTCTTGAAATCTCTCCCAGATATAATCCTCTGCTTGTTCGGTCGGATGTATCATGTCGGTTTTGTAAAAACGATAATCGCGCAGGTCATCCGTCATAATTTCGTATGCTGGAAAATATTCCACATCAGGAAATTTTTCCATGATGGCATGACATGCCAACCGAAGTGCTGATTTACTTACATTGTTGAGCGGCAGCGACTCTTTGATATGACGAACCGGACTCACCGTCATGATGATACGCAATGCCGGGTAATATCTTCTAATAGAAACGTACAACGATTCAAAAGATTTCACGATATCATCAATACGAAGTAATTTTTTCTGAAAAACTCGTGCGGGTACCTTATGGCAATTAGCGACTATGTCACCAGTCTCAACGTGCTCATATACCCATGCTGTGCCATATGTTATCATTAGCCATTCGGAAGTTTGAAGAAACCTATGGCATTCGCTTAACTTTAGTCTGATCTGTTCCTGTAGTTCCTGTTTGGTTAGTGCTGAAAAGCAGGAATGAAAATCGTAATTTAGGTGAATATCGGCTTGTTGCAGGTACGTGTGCGGAGGAGCCGTCTCATCATTGATGGCGTAATGCAGGAGTTTATGGATCGAAACCGGGTTATAAATTGTGCCGAAAGGATTGACCATCGTGGTGAACTTTGCTTGCTGCAGGCGTATACCTATAGCATCTGAAAAACACGATCCCAGCGTCAAAATCGGCTGTTTTAAGTTAATCGGGCGTCTGAATATTGGCACGCTAACGACTGTTCGGAATTGTTCCATAAAATTATGTTACCGCAAACACTTGAAAATTTCGCAGTTTTTGTAATACTTTTGTAAAGTTTTTAAAGCTAAAAAACATCAGCCATATTATGAATAATCATCTTAGCGCATTTGAAAAGGTTCCTGTTAAAATTTTCAAGACTTCGGAACAGGGTTCTGTTTTCGTCGCCAATGAAATTGCTTCACTCATCCGGGCCAGACAGAAAGAAGGCAAGCCTGTTGTCCTTGGTTTAGCAACCGGTTCTACACCCACCAGGCTATACGCCGAGTTGGTGAAGATGCATCAGCAGGAAGGGCTAAGCTTTAAAAATGTTTTTACATTCAATCTCGATGAATACTATCCGATGCAACCAACCGCGTTGCAAAGCTATGTCAGGTTTATGCACGAGCATTTATTTGCACATCTGGATATCCCGAAAAAAAATGTTCATATTCCCGACGGCACGTTGAATAAAGAAGAGGTTTATGACTACTGCCAGGCTTACGAAGAAAAGATTGATAAGCTGGGTGGTATTGATATTCAAATACTCGGAATTGGACGCACCGGACACATTGGTTTTAATGAACCGGGATCCTCTGAAAAATCATTAACCCGTTTAGTTACTTTAGATCAGGTTACCCGGATTGATGCCGCCAGTGATTTCTTTGGGGAAGAAAATGTTCCACGCAAAGCAATCACAATGGGCGTTGGTTCTATTCTGAAAGCCAGCAAAGTTTATATGATGGCATGGGGTGAGGGCAAATCAGCGGTGATCAGGAAAGCAGTGGAAGGACCAATCACCGATCAGATTCCTTCATCGTTTCTTCAGAAACATCGCGATTGCACAGTTGTTCTTGATGATGCTGCTTCTTCCGGATTAACACGCGTACACACACCATGGGTGCTCGATAGTGTGAATTGGAATGAGCGACTGATCAGGAAGGCGGTTGTATGGCTCTGTCAGAAGGTTTCGAAGCCTGTGTTGAAACTTACCAACCATGATTACATGGAACATGGCATGGGCGATATTATTACAGAGTATGGCTCAGCGTATAAAATCAATATCAAAGTATTTAATGACCTACAGCATACAATTACCGGATGGCCGGGTGGAAAACCAAAGGCAGATGATTCACATCGTCCGGAACGGGCCAAACCATTTCCAAAACGTGTCATTATCTTCTCGCCGCATCCCGATGACGATGTGATCTCAATGGGAGGAACGTTTATTCGTCTTGTGGATCAGGGGCATGAGGTACACGTTGCTTACCAGACTTCCGGAAACATTGCCGTCTTTGATGATGATGCAATTCGCTTTGCCGATTTTGTTCGTGATTTCAATGAACAATTCGGATTAAGTAAATCAGACGGTGCGAAATTTTACAAGAAGGTGGTGCAGTCTCTTCAAAAGAAAGGGCCTGGCCAGTTGGATACACCTGAAATACTCAAGATAAAAGGACTCATCAGAAGGGGAGAAGCAAAAGCAGGTGGACGATACGTTGGCATACCTGATGAACAAATGCATTTTCTTGATATGCCGTTTTACGAAACAGGTGCAGTAAAGAAAAAGCCACTCAGCGAAGAAGATATCCAGATCATTGTAGATTTACTCGAAGAGATAAAACCACATCAGATCTATGCTGCAGGTGATCTTTCTGATCCGCATGGAACACATCGCGTTTGTCTTGCCGCCATATTGGAAGCCGTGAACCGCTTAAAGAAAAAAACCTGGATGAAAGATTGCTGGATTTGGTTGTATCGCGGAGCATGGCAGGAATGGGATATCGACCAGATTGAAATGGCGGTTCCGCTGAGTCCGGATGAATTAATGAGAAAACGCCGCGCTGTATTCAAACATCAATCACAAAAAGACAGTGCGATGTTTCCCGGTAGTGACAAGCGTGAATTCTGGATGCGCGCCGAAGACAGGAATCACGCAACGGCAAATGCATACAATGATCTAGGATTGGCGGAGTACGAGGCGATGGAAGCGTTTGTAAGGCACAAGTTTTAATTGGATAAGGATTGCTGCCAACTTACTTTGGGGAATCGACAAACGGGTTTATTATTTTAAGGTTCTTAATAATCTGTCCATCGGTCAAGTCTTCAGTGTATAATATTGAACATTCGCATTCAAGGGCACTACTAAGGATTAAGCTGTCATAGAATGAGATTTTATAATCTTGTGCGACCTGACAAGCCGATTTAATAGTCGTGTTAGTATTTGTATCAAGCACACTATTATCAGCAGCATTCATAAGTACCATTTCAATATTCTTCCAGGGCTGATGAAATTTCCGAAACAGTGTGCTGGCAAGTTCCTGAAGTACTTGTGTGCTGATAAATGATCTGCTTTCTCTAATTAAATTTTGAGCAAGGGATTGTTTGATAATATCAACATCGGTATGAGCATAAACCAGAATGTTGGTGTCGAGAAATGCCTTAGCGCTCATTCGCTTCATCCCGATTAAACTTATAGTCTTTAGCGTCTACATGGAGGACGGTGAATGAGTTATTCTTTTTTGTGTGTTCCGTTTCCTTCGCTTCGGAAATTGAAAAATTAAAGTACTTGGCTAAACTTTTAAGGACTTCCAACACCTTGGAATCTTCGAATTTTATAATTACTTCTTTCATAAGGCCATCCTTTTTTAGTTTCTAATATAAAAATACTATGGAATGTTCTGACTTCATAGCGAAATTAGGAGACCATTATCTTTAGTTTATTCAATGACTTCCAATAAAAAAAGCCACTCTTTTCAGAATGGCTTTTTTGTTGGAAATGTAATAAGGCTTATTCAGCGCTTACTTGTACTTTGATTTCATGTTTCACTTCTTTATGAAGGTCAAGTGTTACCGGATAAGTACCAATTTGTTTAGGTGCTTCTTTCAGGTGAACTTTTTTGCGGTCGATGTCAAAACCTTTTGCCTTCAGTAAGTCAGCGATTTGAAGTGCCGTAACGGCACCGAAGATTTTTCCGCTCTCGCCGGCTTTTGTCCCGAGTTCAAGCGTCAGATCGCCGATTTTTGCAGCCAATGCTTCCGCATCCTGCTTTAATTTGGAAGCTTTGTGAGCCGCCTGGCGAACGTTCTCCTCTGTTAACCTTTTATTGGAATTGTTGGCAATCAGCGCATAGCCATTTGGAATAAGGTAATTGTTACCATATCCGGCTTTCACTTTAACGATGTCGTTTTTATAGCCAAGTCCTGTGATGTCTTGTTTTAATATTACTTCCATGTTCGGTCGTCTTTAAATGGTAAACGATTACTTTAATGAATCACCAACATACGGAAGCAAAGCCAGGTGACGTGCACGCTTTACAGCTTGAGCAACTTTCTTCTGAAACTTCAGGCTTGTACCGGTAAGTCGGCGGGGAAGGATCTTGCCTTGCTCGTTGATAAATTTCAGGAGGAAGTCAGGATCTTTGTAATCGATATACTTAATACCGTTTTTCTTAAAGCGGCAGTACTTGGGTTTAATCTCTGCACGCTTAATCGGTTCGTTCATTAATGTCATCGTGAAACGCCCTCCTCAGCTTTTTTAGTTTTTTTGTTGTCTTTGTTTTTGAACTCGCCCTTGCGTCTGCGTTCGTTGTACACGATAGCGTGTTTGTCAAGTACTGTGGTCAGGAACCGCATTACTGATTCGTCTCGTCTGAACTCTGTTTCCAAAGTGTTGATTGTTGCAGAGTCTGCCGCAAATTCAAGAAGGTTGTAAAAGCCAGTTGACTTTTTGTTGATCGGATAAGCCATTTTCTTTAGCCCCCATTGCTCAATATTGAGCATTTCGGCGTTGGCTTTCTTCAACACATTCACGAATTTTTCGACAGTATCCTTTGCCTGGTCTTCAGACAAAACGGGATTGAGAATGAATACCGTCTCGTAATTTTTCATGTTTATTTAATTTTGAGCCTGCAAAGGTATAAAAATGCTATGATTTTAAAAAATTGTCTTTAAAATAGTCTGGGTTTTCATACGACTTAGGCTTTATAGGCTGGGTAATCAAAGTAATTAAATGAGGCCGGCGGTTCCTATAGCGCCTGACCCATAACCGGGATTCAAGGTGGATAGAACGATATCGGGCCACTTTCGCGGATTATAGGGTGTGTTGTCGGAGAGGTAATACCCCACAATTTCTTATAACATGCCTTAACACTTAAATGCGCGTGTTGGTCCTTTAGGGGAATAAAGGGCGAGACGGATTCAAAGGATGTGGTCCGCCCTTTCAGTTAAAGACCGTGACCTGACCAATGATGCGGTTCTTCGCCTGGTTATTTCACGACAAACTTCCCGGTACCGATCATGTAGTCGTCACAATAAATTTCAACAATGTAGGTGCCGGATGCATATTCAGAACCTTTCTCGTACAGGTAGCTTAACCGTTGTTTGGTGTTGTCAAAAAGAATTTCCTGGGAAGCTGTGTAGAATTCTTCCTTGCCATTGTAGATAAATGTGCCGGAACCGCGGGTTACATCAAACAACACTTGTCCGTTTTCGTCAATAATCCGGATCATGATTTTCTTTCCTTCAATCGGTGCTACCGGATTTTCAGCAAGGTTAAAATCAATCTTAAGTTTTTCGAGCTGCTTACTGCGAAAGGGTGAATCCCGTTCTTTATTACGATCATTCAACGCAACGATTTTTACGTTTTCGGCTTTCAACTGAGAGGCAATTGCCACCTTACTCGCAAGTTCTTCTTTCGACTGATTTAACTGCGTGATCGTATCTGCCAGTTTAATTTTTTGCGTCTTCAGATCTGTATTTTCGGTGAGAAGTTCCTGGTTAACTGTTTTCAGCTTTTCGATTTCTTCGTCTTTATTTTTCAGTAAAAGCTCATAACCTTCTACTTTATCCTGGAGGGCTTTGATTTCTTTTCCAGTGGCTCTCTTACTGCGTTTCAATTCTGCATCAATTTCAGCTTTGGCAAGCTCAAGGTCCGATACGTTACCGCCGAGGCGTTTTACTTCTTCAATCTTCGCATCCAGTTCATCGCGGATTTCCTCCATGCGCTGTGTAGTGGTTGCAAGTTGTTGCTCTGTTGAGGTGAGCTGACTCCTGATTTCGCTTTTATCTTGTGAATCAAGATAAATCTTTACACCCTGAACGATGATAATAAGTGCCATAAAGGCAATGATTAATGCGTTCTTGTTAGATTTTTTTGGTGCGGAAGAAGGCGATGGGTTAGGCGTAGTTTGGCTCATAGCAGTAAAATCGTGACGGCAAAAATAGGGTATCCAGATCCTTTATTCAAGGATTAAAACTGTAATACAACGTGTTGTTTGTTCAATGATGGATCAAACAACAGTATTCCGACCCGGTAAAGGTCTGCACTTCCGTAAACCAGCGGGTGTTCCCTTATCTCGTTCCAGGCAGTTTGCATGCCTGCTGTGTAGTGGATATCGTCTATCAAGACGATACTTTTCTCGTGAAGGCGTGGTAGAATGAGGCGGAAGTATTGCATCGTCGCTTCGTACCGATGATTCGCATCCATGAACGCCAGGTCAATCTTAGCTGATTGTGAAATAAAGTGTGGAAGCGTTTTGTTGATGTCTCCACGGATCAGGTGAATGGAAGGTTTTCCGGCAGATTCAAAAGAGCTTTCTGCAATGTCAGCGATGGCATCAGACCCCTCGAAAGTAGTAACGTGTGTTTCTGGAAGGCTGGAAAGATAAAGCGCGTTAATGCCCAATGATGTTCCCAGCTCAATGATGTTTTTGTATTTGAAATGGGCAACGATGCGCGCGTACAATTGTGCGTATTTCGCCGGACTCAGACTGGTGCGCGCAATATCTTTTACATTTCGATGATGTGTTTTTAATATGCCTGAACCTGCGCCAAGATCATGAACATCGATGTGTTGATCTGTCTGAAGAAGTTTTTTTCTCAGTGATTCAATGACGTGGGATTTTACATGTACAGGATTTTTTCCCTTAACTACTTTGGTGTAGAAATCATAAAAGAACGGAGAGTGTAAAGAGTGCCTGTCAACCTGATCCAGCCAATACGTTATATAAGACCTGATTGGAAATAATTTATTCATCAGGAATTAGCGTAACGACATGGGAAAGTGATGTGAATTGAAGAAGTCAATTCAGTCGCAGCGGAGCTACCATAATAAACTCCGGGATGTTTACCTGCATCTTTGTTCCGTCAACGATACGTTCCATCTGATAGCTTCCTAACATTTTGCCAATGCCGGATTTAAGGTTACAACCTGAAACATATTGGTGTGTTTGTCCTGGCTCAAGCACGGGCTGCTGACCGACAACGCCTTCGCCCTCCACTTCGCGTTGATTGAAACCTGCATCGTGTATAAACCAATGTCTCCGCATCAGCTGGATGGTGTATTCACTGCAGTTTTCGATGGTGATCCGGTAAGTAAAGACATAATGGTATTGACTCGGACTGGAATACGCAGGTTGGTATTCTGTCTCCACGCTTACTTTAATGCCTTCTGTAATTTCGGTTACCATCAGGTCAAAAATATTAATTTTTTGCAATTCCCTGAACGTTACGCATGAATTGTATTTAACTATCTGGCTATCAGGTCAATTAAACGTAAATAAACGCCATAAAAACACGGCTTTGGTATCCTGCCGCTGTCCTGTTAGTTTTGATGTTGTATGGAAGTAAAAATTGCTGCCTCATGGAGGAACCGGCTCCATGATCAATTCAATCAACCTTATTTCGAAAACCTGATTGATTTTGTAA
>Ga0196965_1000903_pt1 | contig 13583 bp, 30 predicted proteins | sample S1_20metaG_FD_148668 | JGI IMG/M metagenome (GOLD analysis project Ga0196965, IMG submission 148668) | Soil microbial communities from Anza Borrego desert, Southern California, United States - S1_20 | ecosystem: Environmental > Terrestrial > Soil > Desert | place: USA: California | collected... | reverse complement strand
GATAAAGAATCGATATGTTCCTGATAAACACCAAGACTGGTGGTCAAAGGCTGCAACTGGTACATATGTTAGAATATTTGATAGTACTAATCAAAATATTAAGATATACTATGGTATGACTGCATTCGATTTTAACGTACATAATAGATATGTGATTAACTTTACATAGTTATGAATGCTAATTCAAATAAATTTGAATATATACTACTTACTATAGTAGGAGTAGTATTTATAACTGCAATGGGATTGCTCCTATATGCATTAACCATTGATCACTATTTGCCATAGTTGATCTTAAGAGGGTGTAGGTTTTAGAGGGTCTTTCCTGCACAGCTAGATAGGTTTAAAGTTGTACCTATCTAGCGCCTCTTATTAAATTAGAAACCAATAAACCTTAATATAATGGCTAGAACTAGAAACTTTGATCAACTAACAAAAGAACAGCGTATTGATCTTGCACGTAAGGGTGGATTAGCTGTATCACAGAATAAGTCTCATATGTCTGAAATAGGACGTAAGGGAGGAATGATTAGTGCTGCTAAACGTAAAGCTAAACGTGATGCAGATATTGCTCTCAATCAATTATCAGCAGGTGACTTAAAGAAAACATAATGGAAGATGCATTTGAATTATTCTCTCAACATATAGCCAATATAAGAGAGGTATCCCCAGATAAATCAATCACGTATGAGGATCTTTATCAAATCATTAAACGAGTTAATAAAGAGTTGGAACAACGAGAGATTGATTTCCATGAAAGCGTGAAAGATATTGAAATGCTATAAAGATATTCAGGTTGTGTAGCCTTCCCAAGATAGGTAGAAAACTCTGAGATATGGGTTCATGAGGGTCAGTCTTGGTGGCTCTCTACTACACACCTGATATATTACTTCCTTCTCATGGGTATGTAGCCAGCGTGAGACACAACGTAGTTTTGTGCAAGGAATACTGGCAGCCAGCATTTAAGATATAATAGTGGCAACTAAATCGTACTACCCGAGTGGACCACGGGTGGCAAGCGGTCACTTGCTAAGGATGGTAACTACCTTGTTGTCACTATTATTGACATATACATGGCACATGAAGCATACTCTCTACCATTGGTACGATGGTATCGGGATAGGTGAAAGTCCTCTAAATGAAGTGTGTCATGTATTTATGATCTATTATCTCTAGCTGTTCTAAAGACAGCAGCTTAATTGAACACTAGCAGTTACGGAAAACTAGGTAGTATATTAAGTAGATTTGATAGCACATTGGTAATAGAATGAAATAATACCTAATAATGGCGATTGTAATGAATGTCCCGCTGTTACCAATTGTGTAAAAACCATAGAGAATATGAGTAACATATTAACAGAAGAATTTAGAAAAGAATGCATAGAATGGTTAGCACCATTAGGATATAGTATTCATGCTACTCTTAATAATGGTACTGGATACATATTTACTAATTTTGATGATCACTTTGCACCGTCTATACATTGTTTCTTTGATCAGTTTGATGATAAGAAAGCAATAGTATATGATACCACTTCATATAAGTTATTTCTTAGACTTGCTACAGGAGAGATACAGTTTAAGCATCCTGATATACGAAAATATATAAATGTATTTAAACATTATGGGCGTATGGCAAGAGTAAATCCACCATTTTAAGTAATAAACATAGTAACGTTATAACCCCACTTATTATGACTACAGTTGATAAAGATATAGACTATCTCAAGCTTATGCGTGAGAAGGCTATGAATGATCTAATAGATCAATATAATAAAACAAGAGTAATAATACCTAAACCACTACGAGATGATAAGGATATAGAATATCCAATTACATATCTTGTAAGAGATGAGAATGCGAAATAACTACTTATATGAATATCGTGACGTTGTCGAATGGACGAAAAGTTGGTAACTTTTCTTCCCCACACCCATTTGAATTTGAAGATGGAAATGTATTGCCTGCTGTATCTTCTGAAGAAGCTGAAAGATTAAAGGTTGATTTTATTGAGTACCAATTAAATCAAAAGGGAGATATTAAATTGGAGTTTGCTATTGGTGATGCAATACGTGATGAAATTAGTAAATGGCTACGATTACACGTTGCAAACAAAGTAGACATAGTATACTGCCCATTACCCATGATCAAGGCAATGTCTAATGAGTTCACTGAGGAGTTTGTATTAATGAGTCCGTTCCGTACTATTCGTATGGTAGATAGAATTAAGAAGTTAGTATCAATTGAAAAACAGTGTATATAATATGCTAATAACACGTAAATCAATTATATCAGGTATTACAAGATCCCTTGAGATACCCGTAACACAAGAGCAAATTGATCGCCATATAAATGGTGAACGTATTCAAATAGTAATGCCACATTTAACTCCTGATGAAAGAGAGTTTATAATTACTGGTGTCACTAAGGAAGAGTGGGATAAGCATATGAAAGATATTGACTAATGAAAAATATTCCATTTTTACCAGTTAAAGAGCCTAAAGTAGGTGAATTATATCACATAGTTTGGGCATCTAAGAAAGGCATGGTATGGAAATGTGTTAGTATAAATGAACAAGATCAAACTGTAATATTAATTACACCTAAAACCAAGAGGCTATTAGCTCAACCAGTTAAGATAAATGATCTTAGACATACTAGAGCACAACAAATAAAAATATTGGTTAGTAGAGATCCGTGATGACTAGTAATCCATTGGAACGTAATGCCGATGAAGTTACTAAGTCCATAGTGGTGTTGTACCAGCGCCTCTACTAATCTTTTTAAATTAAAAACTATGAAGAAACTAGTTATAACAACAATTAACATTGATGCTTTTAAAGCTACTGGTCATGTACTGCCTGCATCCTATATTATAAATTTAACACAGGCTCAGATTGACTTCATAAAGAAGTTAGAATCAGATGGATTATGTGTTGATCGTGTATTTATATCAGAAGAAACTAGTAATCCAAAATAATATGGGGTATAGTACAAAACCTGGCATAGTAAGAGTCGATATATTTAAAGATACCGGTAAGTGGTATGAGACTCTTGCTATTGATATGACAGAAGGATGGGATAAGGATAAATTGATCCATCATTCATTGATAGAAGCTCTTCAGCAACAGAGCAGATACAGAGCATTAGAAGATCCTAATACTAAGAGTAATATACGTGTTTATGCACCTAATCAAGAGTATAGCTATTTTGCTGTATGTCTTAAACCATACCATCCTCATAAGCATCCTATTGTGATTTGGTTAAAATAATCTTATTCATTAGATTGTGTAATGAGAGCACAGTCTAAAGTAATAAGATTCCTAATTCAATGGGTTAAAGTTCTAGTTGGTTACTGGGATAGATATGAGATCAAGCAGGATAGGCACTATTCTCATCTCTTTCTTTACAAGCTTAAAGCTTACAAGGAAGGTAGACACATGTTATTCAAGGCTAAGTTTACAGAATCATGCTTATATGATGTAAGAGATGATGATATAAATAAACTATATGGCTTTACTGATGCTAATAGTGGTGTACATGATAATTCAGTACGATTTGGATGGCGTCATAATGGTAAAGGATATATCGAGATATTTGCTTATTGGTATAATGATAATAAACGTGGTTGGAAGAAACTAGGAGATACTATACCAGAGCAGATAGATACATATGAGATATGGGCAAGAGATACTCAATATTATTTTAGATTTAATGATAATATCCATATTGTATATAGAGAGTTTGGATTTAAACACGGATTACGATTAAGATTATATCCTTATTTTGGTGGTAATAGACCAGCACCTAATGATATAATCATATACATTCACGAGATTAAATAAACATGAAAGAAAAAGACCGACTAGATCCTAAAACTAATTTAAGGATACCGGGAGGGAATCCTTATAGAAAAAGAAACTTCTCTACAAGTCATCCCTATCTTCAACCGGGATTTATATTCCCATGTTGTAACAAACCTAAAGAGCATGAAAAATCTAATATTAGAAATACAAAATCAATTCATTGAAGCTTTACAAGCTAAGAATGGATGGGGTAAGAATGAGGTTAAAGAACTTTATCTTGCTATTAGTAATAAAGTAATGGCTGAGTATATACAAGAGAAAAGAGAGTTCTTTGCAAAGCAATATGGTGGTAGAATGAGTAGTGGACCATATGAAAATGATCCTACTATGGGTGGACAACAACTTTCTAAAGAATTAGATCGTAAGGGAAGAGATATTGATCCACTTCTTAATAGTGCTCATGGATTTACTGAAGGTGCAGATATTGACGATAACCCATTTAAAGATTAAATTATGTGGTTTCTTATAGATTATAGAGATGAACGAGGAAAGTCTATTGAAGAACATGAGAACTATCCTCCATTTGGTGATTGGAGTTCATGTTCACCGGGTTATGCCTCTAGAGAAGAACTAATTAAGGGACAAGGTATACCCCTTGAACCATGTAAAGAATGTGGTGAACCATTTGGTACTAACTATGTAGAATCAACAAAAGCTAGACAATTAGAACATAATCTATGCTTTGGGTGTCTTCTTTGGACTGAACGTATGAATGATCCTATTAACAATCCCGATAGATATCTAATTGCAGAGCATAAGTTTTACTCCATTGCAGATGAAAATATGAAGGGACCAAGAGGATTTGGTGGTTCTAGGTGGACGTTTAAACGTATATCTGATGATAAGATTATTACCAGTACTAATGTATGGTATGGTGGTGATATACCTGAACATTTTTGGGATCGTATTCCAGATACAGCTACAATCATAAGAGAATGAAAACGCCAGCCCCAACTAAGCTATTCAATATTATCCAATATTACCAAGTACCTATGATTACTGGTAAAGAATTAGCAACAGTCATGGATGAAAACCGTAAACTTCATTTTGAAACTAATAAAACTATAAAGGTAGCTACTATTAAATATGGTGTACCGTATGCTCTTGCTAAATCTATAAAAAGACAAGAAGAATTAAAGAATCATCCTAAAGGAACATTCTTCAAAATAGTCCCTCACTAGTTATGTTTCACTTAATACCAAATTATGAGAACACAAAGAAGTATCATGCCCTTACTACTGCTAATAGGATTACCTATGTTAGCAGCAGCACTCGCTATTGGACTTTGGTTGGTCAGTTGGTTATGGATATGGTAGTTTGTAATATGGACGTTTATTGGTATCGGTTCAAGCATATGTCTACGCGAGAGATAATTGATGTGTTTGCGCCAAACGAGGTAATTGCACGAAGGGAGTTAAAATATTTGACTCCCTTCTATTCGTCTTTTGTGCTAGTTTAGGTATCTTTGATGACCTTAAACAAATCAATATGGCAGAGATCAAAATTCAAATTCAGGATGAGTTATATGCTAAACTCGTGGAAGCCTGTGCAGCAAGGTATAATTATACCGGCGATATCAGTGGCATTAGAAGCCGTACTCGGGCTAAAGCTATTGCCGAAGGAAAACCAACAAATAGAATGGAAGGAACTCAAGTTACTAAGGAAGAATTCTTAGTAGAGATGATTAAGCAAGAGTTTCTTCATGATGTTCTTAAGCAAGGTAGTATTATGGTAGCTCAACGTAATGCTAGTAAACAAGTACAAGATGAGCTTAAAGATATTTCATTATAATCAGTGCGGGGGTGACCGGAATTGATTACAATAGCTAGTAGTACGATCAAGCATAGGGAAGGATACTATACCTATTCAAAATATGTATTCAACAATAATCGCAGAAGCGAAAGTAGTACCGATGTTTACTCAAGGAGTAGACACCGAAGGTGGAACCCTCAAGGTAGCCGCCTAATGTCTTAAGGTGTTTCCTGATAGCTAAGAAATCAGGTGGTGGACCGCTGAGTAATCAGCCCCATACTAATCAGAGCAATCAGATTGAAGCTTGTAGTAAAATTGTATTATATAGTATTGATAAGACGAGGGTTCAAATCCCTCCACCTCCACTTAGAAGAGTCTCTATAATCGCTGTAATGCATGACAGAGAGATCGAAATGAGGCTCTTCGACACTAAAACTAAGGTGATCAGTCAGGTTGTGTACTTCGTAGTGGTTGCTACATGATTGTTGATCCCTTAGTTTCAATGACCAGATGCTATTATGGTCAGAGACGTTCTTTGATAGCAATAGTGATTAATAGGTCAGGTACCTTATAATCACGGGTCAATTTTGCCAGCACCTTGCCAACTGGGTGCTGGTTTTTCTTTCTATACTCCACTCTTAAATTAATTCTTATGTCTATTTCAATGAAAAAGGTCTATACAGGTTATGGATTTGAGCTTACACAATATGGATCAGGTATAATAGATATTCAGATCCCAAATGGTCAGTTTGATGTAGATGGATTTAAACTATTTATGAATGATCTTGTCAGTTTAAGTAAGGAACTTACCATAATACCTGATACAGAGAGTTATATGGAAGAGGTAAAACAGCTAATTAAAGAGAAGAAGAAGTTGCAAGCCATAAAGATTATAAAGGAACATACAGCATTTGATCTGAAGAAATGTAAACAAATGGCTGATCAAATAGAAATGAACTTACCAAAAGGAATATATGATGAAACAAGTAACGTTGAGTCCTAATTTTCAAGAACGGTTCAAGCTGCTTTTAGAGAAGGAACAGAATACTTGTACTATTGGTAAGTTCTTCGATCTTGCATTAGTTGAATTTGATAATTTACAGGACCAAAGATTTATTAAATGGTTAAGACTTGGCTTCGTAGGACGTAGTAGAGAGATACTATATGCTGATCCTATGATGGTAGTTATTGAACATTATTTGCCTCTATATCTAGACATGCAAAACACAGTTGTATGAAAATCCTTTTAGTTACTACTTCAGATGATATAATTGATCAACTTAATAAGAACCTTATGATTAAAACAAGGTCGTATAGTACAAGTGAATTCCACGGTGGATTTTGGGCTAAGGGTCAAACCTATTCTGGACATACCAATATACCATCAGTTAATTTTGTAATTAGTAATATTAATTATAAACTTAAGTTTATAGTGATTACTAATATGATTAAGACTACACTAAAGAGAATTGCTATATTTGGGCAATCTCGTAGAAATAAAGTTGGATTAATGAACCTCAAAGTAAAATCAATGTTATGAAAAAGTCAAGAAAGAAAGCATGGGAACATGTTAAACCTTCTCGTTACATGAGTAAGGAGGAGTACAAGAGAAAGAAAAGGGATATGATGCTGTTAGCACCTGATAAACGTGAATTGGTTTATCGCCCCGGTGTTACACCTCATCCTAAAATGGTTAATTATATTAACCTAATGGCAGATGGTGAAACACGGTACAGAACACGTACTGCGCCGTTCATAGGGACAGGTAAAAGTAATGCAACTAAACCATATTATAGTAAAAGAGGTGGATTAGTAAGAACTTCATATACATATACACTTAAAGCAGATGAAAAGAAAAAGTGTATTAAATATGTACAGGAGCAAATAAAGAATGCTAACTTTACTGATGCTAATAAAGCCAAGCGTATTGAAGAGAAGATAGTTGCTAAGATTCTGGCAGCTAAACCTAATACCACTGTTGTTGTCGATCCTAGACGAATATATAAAGAGAAATGGCAATCTACTATTACCTTTACAGATTCAATGTTTCAGCGAGTTATTCGTCAACGTCCTAAAGATGTCTAAAGAGTTCATACAAATCGATGATGGCTCTAAATATCGAATAGCAGTCAAAATTCTTAGAGGTACACGCTACTACAGAGCTGAAATTAGACGCAGATTTTTTGGCATACCTTATTGGACACCGTTCTGGTGTTCTAAAGATCATGGTGAAGTTACTTATGGATTCTCTAGCTGGTATCGATTTACAAGATGGGCGGAAGAGAGTATAGAGAATTATAAGAGGCTTTTTGAATAAGTATTAGATGTAGAATGTAGCATTACTGACAGGTGATAGCGTAGTTTTAGCTACATATCGGCATAGTTTATAAACAGAAGTTTGATATCTTTTAATCATCATTAAAAATCAATTATCATGGGACAGTTAAAGTTAATTGCAGTAAGTGAACTACGTACTGCAAAGGATGGTCGTAATTTCTTCGTTGCAACCTTCCGTCCGGGTTTTGGTCAACGCTCTGTCAAGCGTACATTCTGGGAACAGTTTGTACGTGACTCAAAGACACAAGCACTTACAGACAACAAGGAGTGGGAACGCGCTTCTTATGAGGAGGCGCTTGGGTTTATTAAGTCAGGCGAGTTGATTGACGGTGAGAAGATTACTGCAAAAGTTGAAAAGTATATACTTGGTGAGAACGAAGTAGATACTTATTCAACAGTAGTATTCCCGGATGAGATTGCTGAGAAGGTATTCGAGAATCAGAACCATCCAATGGTCAATGAAGAGACTGGTGAATTGATCATTACCAAAAAGAAGAAAGCTATTATAGCACCAACTGAAAAAGAACCTGCAATGCAGGGATAAGAGAATTCAATTAGTTTAAATTAAAGATAGCCTTTGAAACATAAGGCTATCTTTCCTAACCACCCTACCTATTATGTCAAAAGAGAATGAGAAAATCTGGCGTACTGCTGATGGCAGACGAATTCCAGTAAGTAAGATGAATGAAGGTCATCTAATGACTGCATTTACAAGTATTGCTGATCGTGAGTATCGTAAGTTTCAAGAGGTAAAGCCTTTATTAGCTACGATAGATAAGCTTCAAGAAGTGAAAGAAATGTTATTAGAAGAAATGGAGAAACGTGGTATAGTTCCGATCTATCCTGATCAGAAGTTTGCCAGTAACCCATATCACGCAGACTATGGCAATTATTTTGAAGCTGAACGTAAGGTTAAGGCTATGGAACCTGTCCAAAAGGCAGTGTTGTCTACAGACATAGTCAAATGAGGTTTGTTGATACATGTGCTAGGAAGGGTATCTGTAGTACCCTTTCTTTAAACCCTCCATACTATGGCAAAGATTAAAGAATTATGCTGGGAATGTACTGGCTCAGGTAATGGAGTAGGAATACTCTATTGTAAAATATGCAAAGGAACAGGATATATAGATAGAGATATTCCAGATGATAAATTAACTGCAAATCAAAAGAAAATTCTACTTCAAAGTAGATTGAATGAGATAGATGCAGAATGGAATGATTTAAAGGTGCTTATTGGTAATGGGAAAATAAGTATGATGTTTATACCAGATAAGCTTTATAAAATTTCGGAGAAGATCCGAAAGCAAGCAGATTATATTGTAACTGATATATTAAAGATAAAAGGGGCACCTTAAAAAAGGTAAACCCCTTTTTTGATTTCACGAACGGCTTGCTTGATTTCAACCAATGCACGTTCCCTAAAGGATTTTTCCTTCATCTCTTTGATCTGTTTGGTGGATAGTGTCATGTTTTTCATAACGGTATAAAGGTAGATAAAGTTTCAATATGCAACAAGAGGAAAAGAAGATTATTTTTATAACGGATAGGACTGATCACGATAAGATCATCTATTCCTCCACAAAGATCGAGGTCACTAAAAACCCGTGCCAACTAGATGAATGGCTCCAAAAAACTCGATTTGCAGGCTTTGACGTTGAGTCTAATGGTAAAAGACTGTTCATTTCAAACCTTCTCCTTATAAGTATTGGGGATTACGATACACAATTTGTCATCGATGCGACCTCCGGGGTGTTAGAATTGTGTAGAGATATCATCAATAAACATGCTGATCACATTACCTTCTTTGGTCATAATCTCGGGTTTGACTTTAACCTTGGATACTGTCATGGAATCTATTTACAGAAGGTATTCGATACCCTTATAGCTGAACGTAGAATACATATGGGTAAAACCGATATGTATGGACAGATGGACTATGCAAGCTGTGTGGCACGATACTTAAAAGTACATCTTGATAAGGGAACGAGGGAGGACTTCATGAAGATGAATAAGACTTCCAAATTTCACGTCACACACATCGTTTATTCCGCGAATGACATTCGTTATATCATTCTCCTTGCTCGTGCCCAGCGTGAAATATTACGTTCCTATGGGCAATATGATTGGTTCAATGTGGTAGAGAATGAGCTTACTGTCACGTTAGGAGAAATGGAGATTGAGGGGATAAAATGTTACGAAGGTAAGTGGACCAATATCATTCAAACTAAAATAAAGCAAATCAAGGAACAGGAAATTAAGTTAAATAACGAAGTAGTTAAACATTATCGAGAAACACAACCACAACTACTAGCAACCAATCTATTTGGTGAAGCTACATTAGTTGAAAATCATAAGAAAGCTATCAACTTTAATTCAGGTCAACAGGTTCTTGAGATAATAGCAAGAGTAACAGGTGGTGTTGTACCAATGTTTAAAGAGAAAGCTGAAGCTGAAAAAGCATCTGCAAGAGAAGTAGCTATACAACAATTTCTTATAGATAACCCACAAACTCCATTAAGAAAGTTCTTAGAGGAATATCTAACCTATAAAGAATATAAGACATTCGTTAGTAGATATGGAGAAAAGTTTCTGAAATCAGAAATTAGAAAGAAAGGAGATGTTGAACTTGGATTCTTGAATCCTATAACTAAGAGAGTGCATACTAGTTATAAACAGATGCATACCGATACAGGTAGATTAGCATCTGGTGATAAAGATAATGGGTATTATAACAGTCAGAACATTCCAAAAGAGAAACAAGTAAGAGAAGGATTTGGGCTTACAGAAGAAGAGATAGCTGCTGGTTATTGGTTAACTACATGTGACCTTTCAGGAGCAGAAGCTACTATCATGGCTGCATTTGCTGATGAGCAATATATGTATCAATTAGCTATCGTAGATGATGATGTTCACTCACCTATAGCTACAGCATGTTGGCAGGCAGTTGCTAAATATAGAATGGTTAATGGTAGAGATTTAACAGTTAAAGATTCACAACATACTAAATATACACTTACAGAAGATTTTTTAATTAATAAAGGGCAGAATAAAGGACTAAGAACTGACTTTAAAAACTTTACCTTTGGTGCTATATATGGAATGAAACCTACTAAAGGTGCTCAAACTCTTAATATACCAAAGGATGAAGCTGAGATCATGATAAAGACTATTAAGGGTAAGTTTCCTAAAGTCTTTAAGATGGTAGAAGAAGCTGAACAATGTGCTTTTGCTGATGGATATGTGATCTTGAATAACCGTTCTAATAATAGAAGATGGTTTACAGAGGTACTTGATATGCACAAACAACTCGATATATCTGATAGAACTAAGCGTTACTGGACAACCAGACAAGAAATAAAGTTCAAGGATATGATGGAGATATCAGGTGCAGCTCGTAATGTTCGGATTCAAGGTACACAAGCTGACATGATTAAAGAATCGATGGTAGTTCTACGAAGAAAATTTGTGGAATTAACAAAGAAACATAGTGATATGGGTAATGTTGTATGGCAATATCTACCTAATCGCTGGGGACAACAAAAGCTATCAGTACATGATGAACTTGTTGTTAAACATAAGAGTAAAGAATTTGGTAATGATATAGCACAGATAATGACGGAAACAGCTAATCTTTATCTTGCTCCTTATTCAGCTAATATAAGAATGAAAGCTGATTATCACACATTAACACATTGGACCAAATAATTATGGAAATATATGATGGATTAGTAGATAAGTCAATGGCTTTAAGATTAGTCACTGATGGTATAGGTCTGTACGGAGCGAATCTCCGTATGGATTTTACATTTGAAGAAGTGCAAAGATATTTACTGAATAGAGGATATAAGTTTTGTATAGTAGAAGGTAGTACTAAAGTTCAAGATACAAAATTAGAAGATAATGAAGTTCATTACATAGGAAAACCATACAACAGAGAGTTTACTATATTTATGGTATTCAATCCTTTTTTAATAAAAGATGGTAAAGTTATACTTGATCTTCAAGATCCTCAAGTACAAGCTATGCAAATAGATGTAGTATTTAGGAAAGAATTAAAGAAGCAACTATTAGGATTTTAACCACATAAAGATGGTACTAGGTAAAGGATGGTATGTAACACTTGTCAATGATCCATCAAAGAAATTGTATAAGATCAAACGTGCGGATAAACATGTTAGACCTTATGTACTTGATGGGTTAGTAGGACAAAGATTTACCCTTGATGAATTAGAGATATGTGATTTCACTTTTCTGACATTAGTAGGTGAGTTTGATAAAGCTATAACTATAGCTACTCGTCAAGTTAAATGGTTATATAATAACAGTAATAGATACTTACAAGTAGTACCTGAAAAAGATGTTAGATATATAATTTATAACATGCAACAACGAATTAATCAACTAGATCAAATGCTACGAGAATCTCGTGAGTACGCAGATATTGAAATAACAGAACTCAATAAAAAATTAAAAGATGCAAGATCAACTAATAACAATAGAAACGGCTAAACTAGCTAAAGAAAAAGGATTTGATATACCTACATTGTTTTGGTATTTTAAAAATAATCAAGCGGGACTTGATTATGTTTTAGTGGATTATCTGGGAGAGGGTCAATTTGGTAATATAGTTGATCCTGACAATCATAATAATCCTAAGATGAAGTGGGTATTAGAAAGAGTTAGTGCTCCTACTCAGTCATTATTACAAAGGTGGCTAAGAGAAAAACATAATATCTATCTTGGAGTTAATACTTTGATATATGCAGGGGATAAAGAAGCTTCCGGATTCTATCCAACTATTAAAAATGAAACGTTGAGTTTAAGTCATAAGTTTCTAACTTATGAAGAAGCTTTAGAAATAGGTTTACTGGCAGGTCTTGAACACATTAAACATGAAGCCAAAGTTTAAGATTGGTGATCGAGTTAAAGTGATTAATTATGGTCACTTAATATGGAGTTCCTATCCTAATCCTAGATGGGTACTACATTCAAGACATTATACCGGAATAAGTACTACTGGAAAACGTTTGTATTACAATATGTATGATATGTCACCTGAGTTAGTAGGGAGAATAGGTGTTGTAAGTGATATTTCAAATAATACATATGCTATTGAGGGTATTCCGGGTAAATGTGCTTGGTATAATGAAGATCAATTAAGGAAATTAACGATCATTGAAAAATTTATATTATGGATATCTGGGATAGGAACGCAGAAGCAGCTAGGAGAATAAAGGCAGGAGAGTTTCAGAAGATACCTTATGGTACTACTGGAACTTACTGTTACTTTGATCCTGAGAAAGAGAAGTATTACAATGATAGTGGTCAAGAACTAATACCACCGGAAGAGTATCATAGAAACTTTGATTCGTATTTTGAAAATCAAGATTATGATTAGGTATGACTCTCGGAGAATCTATAAAAAATAGAAGAAAAGAAATACATATAACAGCTATTGAATTAGCAACAAGAGTGGGAATTAGTCAAACGTCTATGTCTTTGATCGAAAAGGGACAAACAATACCTAGAGGAGATACTCTTCTTAAGATAGCTGCTATATTACGTACTTCAGTAGCTATGTTATGGTTTCAATGTCTTGATGAATCTGATTTTAGAGGTAAGGATGAA
>Ga0196965_1000902_pt1 | contig 13594 bp, 12 predicted proteins | sample S1_20metaG_FD_148668 | JGI IMG/M metagenome (GOLD analysis project Ga0196965, IMG submission 148668) | Soil microbial communities from Anza Borrego desert, Southern California, United States - S1_20 | ecosystem: Environmental > Terrestrial > Soil > Desert | place: USA: California | collected... | reverse complement strand
GCCGCGCCGCCAGCTGTAGCCGTAGTAACGCGGCTCGACCCGGTAGTAGCCGTAGCTCGGCGCATACCAGTAGCCGCTGCGCACGCCACGGTAGTCGCGGAAGTCATTGCGGCCGCGCCACCAGTCGCGGTTGCTGCGGTCCCAGCGCCGCTCCTGCCGGAACTCGCGGCGGTCTTCGCGACGTTCCTGCCGGAAATCGCGTCGGTCGTCGCGACGGTCCCGGCGATATTCACGGCGGTTGTCGTATTCGCCCCGGCGCCAGTCGCGGCGGTCGTCCCGGCGTTCCCGACGGTATTCATGGCGATCCTCGCGTCGGTCCTGCCGGTATTCGCGGCGATCCTCGCGGCGGTCCTGCCGATCGCGACGGCTCTGGGCCTCCGCCGCCAGCGGGGCGGCGGTGGTCGCCAGCGCCAGGCCAATGATCGCGGCCCTGGTGAAGCGGTTCATGGTGTTCTCCATCCGAAAGGCGGGACGGAAAAGCGGACCGGCCCGTTGCTCGCCGCCCAAGCTCCGTCGCGGTCGATGAACTGCGCCTGAACGTCTCTGTCAGGTTGGTGGCCTCCGGGCCCCCGGACAGCCTTGGGGTAACCATTCGTCAGCGCTCGAGTCACCCTTTGGTAGGCGGTGTGAATCAGAGATTGCTGAAGCATTTCACAGGTCTGAACAGACGTCGGAGTATTTATCGAACCTTTACTCAAAAGTCCCCAAAGGCCGTTTGCCGTTAACATTAACTTCAAACCGCGGGTATTTGATCGTGTCTCACAGGACGGGGCCAGAAAGGCTCCGGTTCGGGAGATACGGTGATGATAGCGCAAGAAATAGCGCCCACGGCCAATGAGACCCAGGGTCTGCCCCTGCCGACCCCCGATATGAGCGGGGACGACCTGTTCCGTCTGGGCATGATGTATTCGAGCGGCCAGGGCGGATGCCCGATGGATCGCGTCTCGGCCCATATGATCTTTAACCTGGCCGCCATGAAGGGCTCGATCGAGGCGCGCGTCTATCGCCGCGAGATGAGTCAGGAAATGGAACAGGAAGAGATCGCCGAGGCCCAGAAGGCGGCCCGCCGCTGGATCGACGCAGGCGTGGTGTCGCTAGCGGCCTGACGGCCGCTCGCTACATTCTTGTTGGGCCGCTGTCACAAGGCTCCGCCTTGTCGACCCGACGCGGCCCGGCGAGCGGTAGCGCCCTAGAACTGCTGATACTGCCCGCCGATCGCGTAGCTGAAGCCGATCGGCAGGGCGTTGCGGAACAGCGAGACGAAATTCGCCACCTCGCCGAGGTTCGAGCGCGGCACGAAGATGATGTCGCCGCGCCGCAGCGCCACGACCTCGCCGCGACGGGGCCGCAGGTCGATGGCCCGCATCATCCGGGCGCCGCCGCGGCCGCGGCGGATCAGCGCCACTTCCTGCTGGCGCGCGGTGGGCAGGAAGCCGCCGGCCTGGATGACGGCCTGATGGGCGTCCAGATCCCCGGTCATCTCGATCACCCCCGGCGTACGAACCTCGCCGTCGACCCAGACCCGGATCGGACCGGCCGCCTTCAGCGTGATCTCGACCACCGGGCGGCGCAGCTGGCTGGCGAAGGCGGCGGCCGCGTCGGCCTCGACCTCGGCGATGGTGCGGTCCGCAGCCATGATCTGTCCGACCAGCGGCAATGAGATGCGCCCGTCGGGGCCGATCCTCTGGGTCCGTGTCAGCTCGACCGCTGTCGGCGTGGCGATCTCGATCTCGTCGCCCGGATAGAGAACGTATTCCGGCTCGGCCTCCGACCAGTCCGCGAAGGCGACCTCGGGGAAGGCGGCGGGACCGACCGGGCGGACCCGGTCATCGCCCGACGCCATCGGCCGGGGCATACGGGACCCGTACTCGCTGCCAACGCATCCCGCGACCAGCGCTCCGCCGGCCCCGGCGAGGCCCAGAAGCAGCAGGCGGCGGTCGATGGACATGGCGGATTCGTTCCCGGAAAGCTCGTCTGACGCCAGCGTCGTCGCTTATGCGTAACCGATGGTTAACGCCGGTAGCTCAAGGCTGGTCCCGCCACTTCAGTTTGATGGAATCAGTCCGCCCGCATGCGCACGACGGCCTACACGACAGTCCGCCCGCGCTACGGCTTCGTCGACGTCGTCGGCCTGCTGTTCCGCGAACTCCTGCTGATGATCATCGTCTTCCTGCTTGTGTTCGCGCTCGGTACGGCGGCGGTCCTCACGCTGAAGAAATCCTACACCGCCACGGCCAGCGTCTACGCGGGCGTCGGGCAGGAATACGTCTATCAACCGCGGGTCGGGACGACCGAGCGCGGTCAGCCGCTGGAAGCGGACGCCGTGGCGCAGTCAGAGGCAGCGATCCTGGGCAGCCTCGCGGTCAAGCAAAAGACCGTCGAGGCCCTCGGCGCCGACACCATCCTCGGCCCCGACGCGAAGGGTACCCCCGCCGAAAAGGCCTCGGCGGCGCTCAAGGCGTTGGACAGCGGTCTCGGCGTCGGCGTCACCGCCGGCAGCGCCATCATCTCGGCCTCCTACGCGGCCGGCGATCCCGCCCGCGCCGCCACCATCCTGAACGGGATCATCGACCAGTATCTGATCCAGCGTCGCGCGGTGTTCCGCGACCGGACCACGCCCGCCATCGCCGCCCAGCGCGAAGCCTTCGAGGATGAACTGGCCAAGGCCGACGCGGCCTACCAGGCCTTCATGACCTCCAACAACATCGCCGACTTCGCCACCGCCAAGGCGACGCTGGCCGCCAACTACCAGACCACCTACGCCGAGGCCCTGTCCCTGCGGGCCCAGCTCAACCAGGCCAGCCGCCGTCTCTCCACCCTTGAGGCCCAACTGGCGCAGCAGCCGGTCGAGGTGGTCCTGCAGCAGGACCTGAATGTCTCGGCCCAGAACCAGATTCTGGAACTGCGCACCCAGCGCGAGGCGCTCCTGTCGCGCTACACGGCCGACGCCCAGCCGGTAAAGGACATCGAGCAGCAGATCACCGACCTTCAGGCCTATGTCGCCTCGGGCACGACCGTGGGCGCCAAGGAAGTCCGCACCGGCCCGAGCACCGTCTTCACCGCCATCGAAACCGCCCGCATCACCGCCGCCGCCGACCGCGACGGGCTTGCCGCGCGCTTGGCCGTGGCTGAGGAACAGCTGTCCCGCCTCCGCTCGCGTCTGGCCGAGATGACGCGGCTGGAATCCACCAACGCCAACCTCGCCGGCAATCGCGAGGTCCTGACCGCCAACATCCGCGAGTTCCAGCAGCGCGAGGTGCAGGCGCGCGCAGACAACGCGCTCGTGGCGGCCGGGGCCGACAATGTCACCGTCATCGAGCGCGCCGAGGCCCCGACGAGGGGCTCCAGCCTCAAGGCGCCGCTCCTCGCCGTGGTCTTCCTGTTCGCCGGCTTCACCGCCCTGTGCGTCGGCCTGCTGAGGGTATTCACCCGGCGCGGCTACGTCACGCCCGCCTCGACCGGCCGGACGCTGGAGATGCCGGTGCTGGCCGTCGCTCCGATGAAGGCCCGGTGATGCCCGTCCGTGCGCCTCTCATGTTAGCGTCGGGACCTGTGGTGGGCGCGTAGCGATTCGATGGTCGACCTGACATCTGAAATGGCCGCTCTCTGGGCGGCTCTGGGCCCGGCGCCTGGCCATCGGGGCCGGGTGATCCAGATCGCCGCCGCCAACTCCGGCGAAGGCGTCTCGACGGTCGCGCGCGAATACGCCCGCCTCGCCGCCGTCCGCGCCCGCCGCCCGGTCTGGCTGATCGACGGTGATCTGGCCCAGCAGGGCCAGTTGGAGGCCGTGGGCGCCCAGCCGGAACGCTTCGGCTCACTGGGCAAGGCCGCGATGGCCACGCCGGACGGCTCGATCTTCTTTGCGGTGACGCCCCGGATCATGGACCGCGCCGGCAAGCCGGTGCATCCGGCCCGGCTGATGACGGCGCGGCCCTGCCTCGGCGGCCGGCTCTGGGTGACCCGGTTCGCGGCCGAGCATCTGCGATCGGGCCAACGGGCCGAGGTCCTCGCCGACCCGCGCTACTGGGATGTCCTGCGCAAGCACGCCGACACCGTGGTGATCGACAGTCCGGCCGCAGACCGCAACTCCATGGCGATCACGCTCGCGCCCTTCGTCGACGCCACTGTGCTGGTCGTCGCGGCCGAGAGCACGGCGGCGGGCGATCCCTTGATCCTGCGTGACGAGATCGAGGCCGCCGGCGGCAGGATCGCCGGCGTCGTCGTCAACCGCTCAACCTACAAGCCCCCGTCGTTCCTGAGACGCCTTGCGGGTTAGACCTTTACGGCTTCCAGCCGGGCCAGTTCGCGCGCGCCGTAGAAGTGCGGCTCGAAGCCCTTCATCCAGAACAGCTTGCCGACGCCCCGCGCGGTGCGATCGTACAGGTCTGCGCGCTTCGGGCTGCGGATCAGCGTCAGCAGGGCGGCGCCGGCGCCCCAGACGACCGCCTGTCCCGCTCCGATGGCCATCCAGCGCATAACCCCCGGCCAGTCGCGGCTCGCCGCCGCCGTCTGGCTGGGCCCCTGTCCATAGGCGAAGGCGCGGGCGAGGGCGTATTTCAACGTCGCCCGATGGCTCGGCGCGAACTCCTCGACCCTGGCCTCCGCGGCCCAGCCGAACCGGCCGCCGCGGCCCCGAAGCGCCGCGAACAGGGCGTCATCCTCGCCGCCGGCCTGATCCGACGAACTGTCGAACGGCGCGGAGCCGGGCAGGGCGGTGGCCCGCACCATCAGCGAGTTGCCGCAGCCGTACGGCGTGTCGATCAGTCCCGTCTGCTCAGGCCCTTCGCGCCCGAAGAACCGCTCGAGATACGGCTTCAGCCAAGGCTTGGCCCCGGGCGCTCGGCCGGTGATCGGCCCGAACACGGCGTCGGCCCCCGTGGCTTCCTGGGCCTGGAGCAGGGCGGCTAGCCAGCCAGCCGATGCGGCCTCGTCATCATCGAGAAAGGCGATCAGCGGCGCCCGTGTGGCGGCCAGTCCGGCGTTGCGCGCGGTGGCCACGCCCGGCCGCGAGGCATGCACATAGACCAGCGGCCACGGCGCGAAGGACCGCAGCGCCTCGACGCAGCGCCCCGCCGATCCGGCCGGATCATTGTCGACCACCACGATCTCGGACACCCGGTCACCGACCCGGGTCTGGGCGAATAGCGAACGCAGCGCCCGCTCAAGGCTCTCCGGCCGCCTCAGGGTCGGGACAATGATCGAGACATCTGCCATCAGACCGCCTCTGCATAAAGGGCCGCGCGATAGAGGCGCAGCGAGAACGCCCGCGCCGCGACGGGCAGCCAGGCCGCTTCGGCCGCGCGGCGCATGCGGCCGCGGAGCCACCGCAGGGCGGGTAGCCGCTTCAAAAGCCTGGCGGCCCGGTAGCTCGGATAGGCGGCGACGACCTCCGGATGGCGGCGGGCCATACGCGCGAAATTCGGCGCCGACTGCTCATACTTGCCGGCCAGCGACGCTACTGTGTCCAGACCCATGTGGGTGGCGGCGTTGTCGAGGTGCACGACCCGGAACCGCCGCGACACCCGCATGGCCCACTCCACGTCCTCCCAGCCCCAACCGGTGAAGCCGGCGTCGAAGGCCTCAGCCTCGAACACGTCGCGGCGGACCAGCAGGTTTGAGGTGTAGACGTATTTCTCCGGCTGCCTGGCCCGCTCCGTGTAGGGCACGCACTCCGACTTCGCGGCCATGGCCCTATGCACGGCGAAGCGCGCGTCCGTCGGGGCCTGCAGCAGCGAAAAGCCGCCGAAGGCCACCGCCGGATCCTCGCGCGCCACCAACTCGGCCCAGTCGCGCAGGAACCGCCGATGATCGGGCCGCATATCGCTGTCGAGGAACAGCAGGCTGCCGCCGCGCGCCGCCGCCGCCAGCCGGTTGCGGCCGATCGAGCGACCCTCGTTGGCGGTCAGGGTGATCAGCCGGGCAGGCAGGGCCATGCTCTTGATCCGCGTCGTCAGCCGGGCCGTCAGCGCCGCATCGCCCGTGCCGTCGTCCAACACGATGATCTCGACGGCGCCTCCGACCGAGGCTGCTTCCTCGTCCAGCAGGGCCAGCAGCTCGTCCGGGTTGTCGCGCAGGAACGGCGTCAGCACCGACAGGGCCGGCCGGGCGCCCTTCCACGCTGCGTTGTCGGTGACCTTCGCCCGCGCGCTCATGCCGTCGCCCTCCGCTCCCGCGCCTGTCCCAACAGTCGCATCGCCACATCGCGCACGCCCGCCGCGTTCAGGGTCAGGGCCGCCGCCGCATAGACCGCCCCGCCGACCGAGGCGTCCAGCATCAGTTCGGCGAAGCCGCCGACCGCCGGGAGCCGCGCCACCACCAGCGCCATCGCCCCGGTCGCGACGCCGCAGCGAATCAGGCTGTCCCACGGGATCGGCAGCGCCATCACCCTGCGCCCGATCATCTGCGTCGCCAGCAGGCCGAGCGCGAAGCTCGCCGCCGTCGCCCAGGCCGCGCCCATCAGGCCGAACCGCGGCACCAGGATCAGGTTCAGCACCACGTTCATTCCCGCGGGAATGGCCATCGCCACGAGCAGGTTCTTGGTCTTCTTGCCGAGCGTGAACGCCTGGCCGAAATAGTAGGCGGTCAGGCCATAGAGCAGAGCCGACAGGGCGATCCACGGCGTCACGCTGGCTGCGGCGACCCGCAGCTCCTCGCCGATCAGCACCTCGGACAGCGGTCGCGCGACCATCGCCACGCCCGCCGCCGCCGGCAGGCCGATCAGCAGGAAGGTCGAAAGCTGCTCGCGGGCGGCGCTTTTCAGCCGATCCGGCCCGCCGCGCTCCAGCGCCATGATCAGCGCCGGCTGACCGGCCGATCCCAGCCACAGGAACAGCACATCCAGGGTCCGGTTGGCGATCGAATAGCCCGCGTGATAGGCGCCCACCGCCGCCTCGTCCAGGAAGGCGGCCAGCAGGAACCGGTCGGTCGAGGCCAGCACCACGGTGAGCGCCAGCGACGCCGCGATCGGGTAGCCGTACATCGCATAGCCGCGCACCCGCGCCCGCTCGAAGCCGCCGCCGCGCGCCTGCCTCAGCTCGCCGGGCAGCACGAACGGCAGGGCGGCCAGCGGGGCCAGCCCGATGCCCAGCAACGGCGCCGCGCCGCCCCATCCGGCGAGGGCGAAGCCGACGCCGATGGCGAGGCCGCCGATGGTCACGGCGATGTCCAGTCCCGCCGCCTTGCCCACCTCGCCGGCGGCGCGGTAGCGCTCCTGACCGAGCTTGACCAGGCTGCGCGCCGGCACCCCGGCCAGACCGGCGGCCAGCGCGATGCGGAACAGCGGATCACCGGGCCAGAGCCACATCGACAAGGCGGTGATCACCAGGAAGAGGGCGCTTAGCGCGAAGGCGGTCCGATAGAGTGAGGCGAAATGCCCCTGGGTCGCCGCGCCGGGCTCCTGCGCCGCCCAGAACCGCGCCATCGCCGCTTCCAGCCAGCTGAACACCGCCACATGGGCCAGCGTCATCACCGAGAAGGCGAGGGCGTAGCGGCCGAAATCCTCCGGACTCAGCAGGCGGGTGAACAGCACGATGGCCAGGAAGCCGACGACTCCCTGGACGATGTTGGCCGGCAGATAGCCCCAGACCCCCCGCCAGAACATTCAGGCGCTCCCGGTCATCGCACCGCCGCGCGGTCGCCCAGCAGCACCGGCACGGTGATGGCCATGATCCACAGATCCATCCACAGCGACTGGCGCTCGACGTAGTCGATGTCCAGCCGCACCCGACGGCGCACGTCCTGGGCCGTGTGCAGCGGCCCGCGCGAGCCATTGACGGCGGCCCAGCCGGTCATGCCCGGCTTGATGCGGTGGCGGTGGGCGTATTCGGCGACGAGCCGGGCGCTCTCGACGTGGCCGGTCTTCATGCCGATGGCGTGCGGTCGGGGGCCGACCAGCGACATCTCGCCGGTGATCACGTTGATCAGTTGCGGCAGTTCATCGAGGCTGGTCTTGCGGATGAACCGGCCGATCCGGGTGACCCGGTCGTCGTCATGCGTCACCTGCCGGCTGGCCGTGGCGTCGGCGGCCTCCTGCTTCATGGAGCGGAATTTCCACACCACGATCTCCTCGTGGTTGAAGCCATGGCGGCGCTGGCGGAAGAAGATCGGCCCGGGGCTGTCCATCCGGATCGCCAGCGCGATCAGGGCCATGACCGGGGCCAGCAACACCAGGGCGATGAGGCCGATCACCAGATCCTGCAGCCGCTTGTTGAAGGCGCGGCGGTCGCGGTCGACCGGACCCTGCACGTCCGCCAGCGGCGCCGCCGCCAGCCGGTCCAGAGCCGATCGCGTCTCGGCTTCGCCGGTCGGCTCGACCAGCAGGGTGACCTCGTTGGGCAGGGTTCGCAGCCGCGCATTGAGCTCGCGCACCCGCGCTTCGGCCTTCGGATCGATCGCCAGCACCACCCGGTCGACGTAGGGCGTCATCTTGTGGGTCAGCAGGTCGTCGGCGGTGCCCAGCACCGGCACGCCTTCCACCGCCTCGGGGGAACGCGCCAGCCGGTCGTCGAAAATGCCCAGCACATTGAGATCGCGCCGCTTCAGCGCCTCGCGGATCAGCGTTTCGGCCCGTCGCGTCGCTCCGACCAGGACGATATTCGGCGTAAGCGCGCCCGAAGCCCGCCAGCGTCCGACCATGTCGCTCCAGCCCATGTGCAGGGCGTAGAGACTGATCAGCACCAGTCCGCCCCACACCAGCCAGGCCGACCACTGCGCCGCAGCGCCCTGCAGCAGCCAGCCGGAGACCATAGCCGCGACAGCGCCCGCCGCGACAACGCCGGCCACAGAGGCGAGATGCAACGAGGCCTTCTGTCCCCGCGCGAACCGGTAGCGGCCCAGCGAGCGCATCAGCCCCAGAACCGTCAGGGCTCCGAGGCCGAAGGGAGCCAATTGCGCGACATCGGCGTGCAGCAGCGGTCCTGGAGTCGAGGCCCAGGCGCAAAGTAGCGTCACTGCCGTGACCGCCAGCACGTCGAAGGCCCGGAAATAATGCGCCGCCAATCGCGAGGCGTGCCGCTGCCGCGCGTTCAGCCAGACTTCCGGTCGGAAGGGGCCACGGCGAGCGGCGCCGTCGGTCCGGCCATCCTCGCGCCGGCCCAGGGAGGTCGAGGCGGCCAGCGCCTGTAGACCGGACACGTCCAGCCCGCCGGCTGGGGCCGGGTCGGCGTCGCACGAAAGGCGGCTCGCGGCTTCGGTCAATCTCGGCTCGCATCGACGGGGTTCCTCGTCACCTTGCACGCTCCCTCTCACTGCCACGTTAACGGTGGGTCGCTCTCCGATGCCTGCCAAGACCCGTTGCGCCCGCCCGCGCGCTCCGCTATCCACGCCGCCTGCCGGAGACGTGGCCGAGTGGCTGAAGGCAACGGTTTGCTAAATCGTCGTACCCTGTAAGGGGTACCGAGGGTTCGAATCCCTCCGTCTCCGCCATCCTTCTTCCCGCATGCCGCGCTTCGCAGGTCAGCCTGAGAAGCCTCGGCGAAGGAGGATCGCGGCCTTCATCGACCGATGTTCGAGAACCAGATCGGTCCTGAGGAATTCCACGCTGGGTAACCGTTCCGGCGCGCCCATGTCCCCGCCTTCCGCCCAGTCCCGACTCATCCAGGCCCTCCGTCGGGCGCAGTCACGCCTGCGCGGGGGTCATGTCGTCGCGATGTCGGCGGTCGCGGTCATCGCCTTCGGTCTGGTCGGTCTGCGGGCGGTCGATCTGCCGGGACCGCGTCCGCTCACCGACGACGGGAGGCTGCGCATCGAGGTGGTCCATCCAGTCGAGCCGGACATCATTCCCGGTTCACGGATGGAAGTGGGCGAACTGGTGAACGGATTTAAAGGCGTGCCGCCGCCGGAGCCGCCGTTGACCGACGTGCTGTGGACCTATGACGAGAGTTGGCTGCAGGACTTTCCGCCATTACCGCCGCCGCCGGGGCGCCGACGGACCGTTGCCGAGGTGGCCGTCGTCGATACCTCCCCGCCAGACCCGCCCCGGGCCCGCCGTGCCGAGGGCCGCTGGTTCGGTTTCGACACGCCACGCCGGGACTACAGGGCCGAACGGGTGGCGCGGCGCGCCCGGCTCGAGGCGATGGAACGCCGCGTCTGGCGGGAAGGAGAGGGCCGATGGCGCGATCGGAACAGCCGCGACCGTCATCTTGACCGGCGCCGCGACGAAGTGCGCTGGCCCGAGGTGGCCAAGCCGCGGGAGCAGCAGGAGCCTGACCCGCGAATGGAGCAGGAGCGCCGCCGGGCGGAGGACGTCGCCGACCGCGAGTCGTTCACGGGTCTCCAATGATTTTGTGACAGTCATCACCGTCCACGCAGAAGGGCGGGGTGATGACGGCATTTGGCGTTCGGTGGTGACGGCCACGTGCCGAAGCCGATCAATCCGGCCCGGCTGATGACGGCCCTGATGGCTGTGTTGGACGGCGGTGAGGCCTTCCCGGAGACGGCCGTCGCCCAGCCGGTCGCCGTCGCCGCCTGAACGCTATCGTCAACTTGACCTGGCGTGATCTTGGCACGCGCCCCCGCCCGGTCTAGGTCGGTGGCTCAACCTCGTCAGGAGACGCACCATGGCCGATCTGGCTCAAGTCACCGAACACATCCGCGGCGCCGTGGGCGACAACTCCGGTCTGGGCAAGACCGTGAAAATCGATCTCGGCGACACCGGCAAGATCTACATCGACGGCGCCTCGGTTCCGAACACGGTGACCAATGAGGACAAGCCGGCCGACGCCACCGTCTCGATCTCGTGGGACGATTTCATGGCCCTGTCAAACGGCCAACTCGACCCGATGATGGCCTTCATGCAGGGCAAGCTGAAGATCGCCGGCGACATGATGATCGCGCAGAAGCTGGCCCCCCTGCTGAAGCGCTGAGGCGCGGCGACGGACTGATTGTCTGCGGCGCGGCTCTGAATGGAGCCGCGCCGTTTTCGCATCGGAGCACGACATGGATTTCCGCCCCAGCGACCGCGCCCTGCACTGGCAGGACCGCCTGCGCCGCTTCATGGACGACAGGGTGTTGCCGCGCTCGGCCGAATACTGGGCCCAGGTCCGCGAGGATCCGACGCGCCAGCCTCCCGCCATGGAGTCGATGAAGGCCGAGGCCCGCGAGGCCGGCCTGTGGAATATGTTCCTGCCCGGCGAGCACGGCGCCGGCCTGACCAATCTCGAATACGCCCCGCTGGCCGAACTGATGGGACGCCACCTGTGGTCGGCCGAGGTCTTCAACTGCAACGCCCCCGACACCGGCAATATGGAAGTGCTCCATATGTACGGGAACGCCGAGCAGCAGGCGAAATGGCTCAGGCCCCTGATGGCCGGCGAAATCCGCTCGGCCTTCCTGATGACCGAGCCGGAGGTCGCCTCGTCCGACGCCACCAACATCCAGACCCGCATCGAGCGCGACGGCGACGACTACGTCATCAACGGCCGCAAATGGTGGTCGACCAACATGGGCCATCCGAACGTCGCCGTGACCATCGTCATGGGCAAGACGGATCCTGACGCCTCGGTCCACACCCAGCAGAGCCAGATCATCGTGCCCGTCGACACGCCGGGCTTCCGGATCGAGCGTATGCTCTCGGTGTTCGGCTATGACGAAAAGCCGATCGGCCACGCCGAGGTGGTCCTCGAGAACGTCCGGGTGCCGGTCGAGAACCTGATCGCCGGCGAAGGCCGGGGCTTCGAGATCGCCCAGGGCCGTCTCGGACCGGGCCGCATCCACCACTGCATGCGCGTCATCGGCATGGCCGAACGGGCGCTCGAGCTGATGACCCGGCGCCTGCTCAGCCGCACCGCTTTCCGGAAGCAACTCGCCGAGCATTCAGTCTGGGAGCAGCGCATCGGCGAAGCCCGCACCCAGATCGAGATGTGCCGGCTGCTGGTGCTCAAGGCCGCCTGGATGATGGATAACGGTGGCGCGAAGAACGCCAAATCCGAAATCGCCCAGATCAAGGTCGCCGCCCCGCGCATGGCGCTTCAGATCATTGACGACGCTATCCAGGCCCACGGCGGCGCCGGCGTCTCGGCCGACACCCCCTTGGCCGAGATGTACGCCATGGTCCGCACCCTGCGCATCGCCGACGGCCCCGACGAGGTCCACAATCGCACGATCGCGCGGCTCGAGTATGCGAAGCACGGCGGTCGGGGCGGCTAGAATTCGGTGACGTCTCTCGGGTGCACCCGCCGGTTCGGCGAGCCCTGAAAAGCCCAGCGCAGAAGCCGCGCCGTCGACAGCGCGCCGGTTCGCACCAGCGGCCGAGGGAGGCCAACGGCTGGAGCGTGCATCGCTCGCGCCCAGTCGGGCAACAGGTCCATCCCCGCCTGCATGATGACGCCGGCCGCCAGATCGACAGCCGGCATGCCGACCGTCTGGCGCATGACCATGGCCGCCACCTCATGCGTTCGCGCGTCGGCGCGTAGCGTGGGCCGGAACGACTGGATCAGGGCCTCGGCCTCGGCCCGGCTGCGGGGCAGGGGGTCGGCGTGCAGGGCCTCGCCGATCCGCGCCGTCTCGGCGAAATAGGCGTCCTGCTCCGACAGCGGCATCCGCGGCTCGGCGTAGCGGATCCAGGCGTCGAGGAAGCTGATCGTCTCGGTCACATGCACCCAGGCCAGAAGCTCCGGATCGCTGGCCCGGTACGGCGTTCCGTCGGGCAGGACGCCGCGCAGCTTGGCGTGAATCCGGTTGACCCGGTCGATCGCGGCCCGCCCCGCCCCGGCGTGGTCATAGGTCGTCACCGCAATGAATTTCGCCGTTCGTCGTAGCCGTCCGTGCATGTCGGCGCGGAAGTCGGAATGGTCCCACACCCCGGCCAGCACCGCCGGATGCAGCATCTGCAACAGCAGGCCCGAGACCCCGCCGATCATCATCGTCGTCACGTCGCCGTTAACCTTCCACGCCACCGAGTCCGGCGGGAACAGCGCATCCGCACGTCGCAGCACCGGCCGCTCGCCTTTCGACGCATCGTTGAAGACGTCGGTTATCTTTTGGCGGACGGCGCGTTTGGCGGGTTCAAGGATCATGGAGCCCTCTCCCCTTGCGGGAGAGGGAGACCGCGCACGGCGCAAAGCGTCGTTCTTGCGCGGTCGGGTGAGGGGTGGAACACCTGGGGCCGGCGCGACCCCTCATCCGTCAGCCCTTCGGGCTGCCACCTTCTCCCGCAAGGGGAGAAGGGACTCATCAGCGGTCCCGCCACGCCTTTAGCGCTACCATCGCCCGCATGCTCATCAGCCGCTTCTTCGCCCGGCCTCGCTCCTTGGGATGGATGCGCTTGCCCTCGGCGTCGACCTTCGGCGCCTCAAGCGGCGGCAGCAGGCCGTAGTTGATGTTCATAGGCTGGAATTTCGACCCTTCCAGATGCCCGCCGGTGATGTGTTCGACCAAGGCGCCCAGGGCCGTCTCCGGCGGCGGCGGGGCGAGGTCGCGGCCCAGCGCCTGCGCTGCGGCGAGGCGGCCGGTGAGCAGTCCCATGGCCGCGCTCTCTACATAGCCCTCGACGCCGGTGACCTGTCCCGCGAACCGCAGCCGCGGCATGGCCTTCAGGCGCAGCTGGCGGTCCAGCAGTTTCGGCGAGTTCAGGAAGGTGTTGCGGTGCAGCCCGCCC
>Ga0196965_1000901_pt1 | contig 13594 bp, 15 predicted proteins | sample S1_20metaG_FD_148668 | JGI IMG/M metagenome (GOLD analysis project Ga0196965, IMG submission 148668) | Soil microbial communities from Anza Borrego desert, Southern California, United States - S1_20 | ecosystem: Environmental > Terrestrial > Soil > Desert | place: USA: California | collected... | reverse complement strand
ACTGAACTGGGGGCCGTGCCCTGCTTCATGGGCGCCTACAACGTGGGCCACGAGTGGTTCATCACAGGCCCCGGAGGCCGCGACCCTCGTCCCGCGCGGCTGAGCTCGACCTCCGACGAGCCGACCGCCACCACGATCAACGCCGGCTACGCGCCCGAGGCCCGCACCATCACCGCCTTCGCCAAGGCGCGGGGGATCGGCGACTGCGGGACCGCCTCGACCTGGACCTGGACCGGCCGCGAGTTCACCCTCACCTCGGAACTCGAAATGCCGGAATGCTGGGGCGTGCCCGTGGACTATTGGCCGACGACATGGCGAACCCGCTGAACCCCGCCGACCCCGAGGTCCTCATCATTGGAGGCGGCCCCGCCGGCCTGACCGCCGCGACGTATCTCGCGCGGTTCCGAAGGCGGGTTCTGGTCGCGGACGGCGGCGCGCCGCGGGCCTGCTGGATTCCGGTCAGCCACAACCTGCCCGGCTTCCCGCGGGGCATCACGGGCGAGGCCATCCTGAGGCGGATGACCGAGCAGGCGCTGGAGTTCGACGCCGTCATCGAGCCTGGCCGGATCGAGACGCTCGAGCGGGACGGCGACGGCTTCCGGGCGCGTCTGAACGGGCGCGAGGTGCGAGCCCGGGCGGTGCTGCTTGCAACAGGGGTTGTCGACCATCACCCTGATCTTCCTGGCGTCGAGCGAGCCATCGAACGGTCGCTGGTCCGCATCTGTCCCATCTGCGACGGCTACGAGGCCATCGACAAGGCGGTCGCGATCATCGGCAAGGACGACAAGGGGGTGCGCGAGGCGGCCTTCCTGCGCACCTATTCGAACCGGGTGACGCTCATTCACGTCGGTCCGGCGGAAGCGCTGACAGAAGAGGACGAACTGCGCCGGATGGGCGCAGAGCTGATCCGCGCGCCGATCGACAACGTCAGGCTGGAGGGCGACCGGGTGACGGCGCTGAGCTGGGGCGGAACCTTCCGGGTCTTCGATCTGGTCTATTCGGCGCTGGGAACCTCGCCGAACGTCGAGCTGGCGCGGGCGCTGGGCGCGCGGGTGGGTGACGACGGCTGCCTGGTGGTCGACGCCCATCAAAGAACGAGCGTGCCGGGATTCTACGCCGCCGGAGACGTCGTGCGCGGCCTGAACCAGATCGCCGTGGCGGAGGCCGAGGCGGCGATCGCCGCGACGGACATCCACAACACGCTACGCGAAGCGGACGGCTGGACGATCGACTGACCGTCCGCCTCGCGGCGGATCACCGGCTGCGGGGCGCCACGATCCGCTGCGGCTTGCGGATGCGCGCGCGCGTGCGGCTATGCCGCCAATCGTTGAGTACATTGACCCAACCCCACGCAGCTTCCTTATGTATGCGGTGTGCCTCTTCCATTTTCGGTCTCCTGACGATCCTGCGGTGAGGGCAACGCCACAATGGGCTTGACAGCAGTCGCCCGCAAACCAGATTGGGAGGGCTCAGCATAAGGCTTGCTTATGGCCGATCCTCTCGCCGGAATTCCCCTCGCCTCGATCCGGGTGTTTGAGGCCGCGGCGCGCCTGAACAGTTTCACCCGCGCAGCGGAAGAGCTGGGCATGACCCAGGCGGCGGTGAGCTGGCAGATCAAGGCGCTGGAGGGGCGGCTGGGGCAGAGCCTGTTCCGGCGGCTGCCGCGCGAAGTCGTTCCGACCGAGCCGGGCGAGCGGCTGTCCCGCGCCGCCACCGAGGCGATGACCCTGCTGCGCCGCGCCCTGTCCGAGCTGACCGAGGCGGACCAGGCGATCCTGTCGATCACCACCCTGGCGACGCTGGCGACGCAGTGGCTGGCGCCGCGGCTGGGGGAGTTCCAGCTGGCGCATCCCGAACTGGCGGTGCGGCTCGATACGGCGGCGCATCTCGTCGACCTGTCGCGGGAGGGGTTCGACGTCGGCATCCGCTCGGGGACAGGCGACTGGCCGGGCGTGGAGAGCGTCGAGGTCATGCCCAGCGTGTTCACGCCGGTATGCAGCCCCCGCTTGCGGGACAGGCTGGGGCTGCGGACGGCCGAAGACCTGCTGAAGGCGCCGCGGATCGGCCTGGACAAGGAATGGGCGGTGTGGTTCGCCGCCGCCGGGGTGGCCGCCGACGGACAGGCCCCGTCCCGCCTGCGAGCTGACTATCAGGCGCTGGAGGTGGCCTCGGCGCTCGGCGACCAGGGCGTGGCGCTGGCCTCGCCGATCCTGTTCGCCCGCGAACTGGAGGCGGGCCTGCTGGTTCAGCCGGTCGCCCTGTCGGTCAAGCTGATCCCCGGCTACGCCTACTGGCTGGTCTGGCCGGAAGGCCGCCGGCGCTCGCCCAAGATCGCCCGCTTCCGGGACTGGATCCTAGCCGCCGCGGCGGCGGACCCAAGCGTGCGCGCGGCGCGGGACGCCGTCGAGGCAGGCTGACAGCCGTCAGATTTCGTCGGTTGCCGACGCGCCCCGCCCCCGGCACCTTCGGATCGGGAGGCTCGAAATGATGATTGTCGGGAAGAAGATCCGGCTCGCCCTGGCGGCGACGGCGGCGTTGGCGACCACCGCCTGCAGCAGCGATCCGGCCATGTGGGAGGCCATCGCCCTGGGGCTCGACCAGGCGGCGGCGGAGCTCGAGTACGAGAACGCCTACTGCTACTGGGCCCCGCCGCCCGGCCTGCCCTATGGGGCGAACCAGAGATACTGTCCCGGCGACTACGGCTACCGGGACATCTATATCCCGCCGGAGTCGCCCTACTGGCGCGACCGCTACCGGGACGACCGCCGGGACCGGAACCGGGAGCACCGCCGCGACCGGTAGACCTAGAGCGAAATCGGTTGAGTTGGACGCAGTCTAACCCGGCTCAGATTTCGCTCCGCAATGAAACTGGAGCATTTTTGGGATTCAGATCGATTCGACCTGAAGCAAAAATGGTCTAGGCGGCGCGCAGCTCCTGTTTGACGCGTTCGGCCAGCGTCTTGATGTCCAGCGGCTTGGGCAGGAAGGAGACGCCGACCTCGTCCTGGAGCAGGTCCGAGAAGTCGCTCTCGGCGTAGCCGGAGATGAACATCACCGGCGCGTCGCCCAGGAACGGCCGGGCCTTCTTCAACAGGGACGGGCCGTCGAGGCCGGGCATGATCACGTCGGAGATCATCATGTCGATGGTGCCGGCGTGCTCCTCGGCCAGCGCCAGGGCCTCCTCGCCGTCGGCCGCCTCGATGACGTCGTAGCCGCGCTGGCGCAGCAGGCGGGCGGCGATGCCGCGCACGGCGGCCTCGTCCTCGACGAACAGGATGCGGCCGGCCCCCGACAGGTCGCGGGGCGCCTTGGCCTTGACCTCGATCACCGGCGTCTCGGCCAGTTCGGCCTCGCCCGCCTCGGGCAGGAAGATGCGGAAGGCCGCGCCCTGGATCCCGCCGTCGGGGCCCTCGATATTGGAGACGTTGATGTGGCCGCCCGCCTGTTCGACGATGCCGTAGACGGTGGCCAGGCCCATGCCGGTGCCCTCGTTCACCGCCTTCGTGGTGAAGAAGGGTTCGAAGATCTTGTCCAGCAGTTCGGGCGGCACGCCGGGGCCGGTGTCGGTCACCTCGATCAGGGCGACGGCCGCGGTCGGGGGGGCGGCCCAGCCCATGGCGCGGGCCTCTTCGCGGGTCAGGCGCAGGGTGCGGATGGTGACCACGCCCGCGCCCGGCTCGACCACGCCGCGCATCGCGTCGCGGGCGTTGACGGCCAGGTTCATCACCGCGGTTTCGAGCTGGCTCTTGTCGGCCAGCACCACCGGCAGGTCGCGGCCGTAGTCGGTCTCCAGCCGCACGTCCTCGCGCAGCAGGCGGCGCAGCAGGACGGCGAACTCGCCGACCAGTTCGCCGAGGTCGAGCCGTTCGCGGCGGACGGTCGACTTGCGCGAGAAGGCCAGAAGCTTGCGCACCAGGTCGGCGGCGCGGATGGCGGTCTGGCGGATTTCGTTCAGGCCCTCGTAGGAGGGGTCGCCGACCGGGTGGCGTTCCAGCAGGCCGGACAGCTGCAGCTGGATGGCGGTCAGCAGGTTGTTGAAATCGTGGGCGACGCCGCCGGCGAGCTGGCCGACGGCCTGCATCTTCTGGGCCTGCGACAGCTGCAACTCCATCGACTTCTGGGCCGAGACGTCGAACAGCCAGACGCGGCGTTTGTCGCCTTCCGGCGCGACATAGAGGTGCAGCATCCGGTCAGGATGGGCGCGGGCGACCAGTTCGATCGGGCCCGAGGAGCCGGCGGCCAGACGGGTGCGGGCCTCGGCGACGCAGCCGGGCTCGAACAGATGACCAAAGGCGGCGTCGCGGGCGGCGGCCGGGCCGGTCAGCACCGACAGGGCGGCGTTGGCCTCCTCGACCTTGCCGCCGAACAGGTCCTCGGCGGCGATGACGGCCGAGCCGAACGGCGCGCCGGCGGCCATGGCCCGGCTCTCGGCGGCGTTGGAGCCCGGCGCGGGCGGCCCGCCGGTCACGACCGGGATGGCGGCGTCGGGCGCGGCGCGGACGAGGAAGCGGCCCTCACCGGCCTGGCCGATCAGCACCTCCTGCTCGCGGTCGCCGATGACCACAATGGCGCGGCCCTGCTCGCCCGCGCGGGCCTGGGCGAAGGCCATGTAGAGGGCGGCGGCCGAACGGCCCTTGGGCAGGGTGGTGACGCTGCCGTTGCTTTCGGCCCAGGCGGCGTTGAAGGCCAGCACCTGGCCCGAGGCCCAGACCAGGGCGGCGGGCTCGGCCATGGCGTCGAGCAGTTCGACGGTGACGTCGCCCAGCGGCTTGCGGCGCTCGCTGTGGGCGAAGGCGAACAGGCCGATCAGGGCCACGGCCCCGACGCTGAAGATCAGGATCAGGCCCGGGGCGCTCATCGGGTCGGCGCGGAAGGCCGGATAGGCCAGCGCCCCGACCGCCACGACAAAGCCCACCGCCATGAGGATGAGCAGCGGATCGAAGCCCTTGCGGTCGGTTGGATTCATGTCGCCTCGGCCCGAATCAAAGGGGCGTTTCCGGCGATGATGGGCCGGATGCCGCCCGGGGGCGAATCCGGCGGGCAAGGTAGACTCCCGACCCCGGAGTCTACCGTCTACCTCGTCTACCTCGTCTACCTGCCGTCCGATCACCGCGCCGCCGATGCCCCCTGCCCATGCGGGCATTCTACAGTGCCGATGCGTCAGAAGCGGACGTATGGAACGGCGGGCTCAGCCGAAGCCGCCTGCCCCGCTCCGGACGGATCAGGCCGCCTTGAGCCGCTCGGCCTTCTGGTCGCGCGCGGCGGTGATGCGGGCCTCGGCGATGGCGTCGGCGATCTCGTGGGTCGGGCGCTTCTCGGCGGCGGAGCGTTCGAGGATTTCCTCCAGCGTCTCCATCAGGCGGGACAGCTTGCCCTCGACCCAGGCCGGATCGTAGGCGCCGCCGGTCTGGCGGGCGTTCATTTCCGAGGCGACGTTGATGATGCCGCCGCCGTTGATGACGTAGTCAGGGGCGTAGAGCACGCCGCGATCGAACAGCATGCGGCCGATCTCGGGCGTGGCCAGCTGGTTGTTGGCGGCGCCGACCACGGCCTTGACCGTCAGGCGATCCAGCGTCTCGGGGTTCAGCGTCGCGCCGAGGGCGCAGGGGGCGTAGATGTCGGCCTTGACGTCATAGATGGCGTCGGGCGCGACGACCTCGGCCTTGGTGCGGGCGGCGACTTCCGACAGCAGGGCGGTGTTGACGTCGGTCATCACCAGTTTCGCGCCGGCGGCGTGCAGCTTGTCGGCCAGATAGCCGCCGACGTGGCCGATGCCCTGCAGGGCGACGGTCAGGCCGGTCAGGTCGTCCTGCTTCCACAGGCGGCGGGCGACGGTCAGGGTCGAGCGGAACACGCCCTCGGCGGTGACCGGCGACGGGTCGCCCGAGGCTTCCGGGCCGTCCGACAGGCCGAGCACATAGGGGGTGACCTTGCGGGCTTCGGCGATGTCGGCGACCGACACGCCGACGTCTTCCGCCGCGTAGTAGACGCCGCCCAGCTGGTCGACGCAGCGGCCGAAGGCGCGGAACAACTCGGGCGTCTTCTGGGTGCGGCTGTCGCCGATGATGACCGACTTGCCGCCCCCCATCTCGAGATCCGCAACGGCGTTCTTGTAGCTCATGCCCTTCGACAGACGCAGCACGTCCTCGAGCGCCTCGGCGCTGGAGGCGTAGTTCCACATGCGGGTGCCGCCGACGGCCGGGCCGCGCGCCGTTGAGTGAACAGCGATAATGCCGCGGAGGCCGGTCTTTTCGTCAAAGACGGCGTGGACGCCTTCGTGGTTCGCGAAGGACGGGGAATCGAACAGCGTCTTACCCATGACAGGCGTCTCCCGGGGTATTTTTTGTTGCGGGGGCTGATACGCCGGGAGGCGATGAACCGCAAGCATGGCGGTTAGAGGGCGGGATGCGGGAGGTCAGGGGGGCGTCTGCGTCGGACTCACTGGACCTCCGTGGCGGCTGTACCCGGCACCAGTCGAAGAACTGCCAACAAAAGCTTCCGAGCGCGAAACACGCGTTGGATCGTCGCCACTCGATAGCTATAGACCGTCAAGCGAGATGGTCCTGTTGCCGTGGCGGCGCGGAGCCGTCCATAGCTACGACGGCCAAGCTTTTTGACTTCCTGGGCCTACCGCGAAAATCGCCGAAATCCAGACCTTCGCTATAGCTGCGATCCGACGCATCAGCCCACAACTGCGCGACCAGGCGGTGTCTGATCTTACTTTCTCCACGTCCTCAATCTTGAGGATGCCAGCAGCCAAAAGTCATTCGAGTGTGCCTCCGAACCAACTGGGGGAACCGAAGTGAACAACCGGATCAAGAACATCGTGCTCGCCTTGTCGCTCGCGTCCGGCCTTGGGGCGTGCGCATCAGACTCAGACTTGGCCGCGATGATGGGCGCTGTTGGGGGCATGGCAGCCGTCGGGGCCTACGGCGGCGATGCCGACATGATGATGCAGGGTGCGGCGCTCGGAGCGAGCGTAACTGGGGGAGGGTCATCAGTCGCTCAGGGATTGGCGTCCTCCACAGGCGTTTACGACAATGTCGGTCTCACCGGATCAGTGGGCCAGACGGCAACAGGCGGCGCCGGCGTCACGGTGCGCCCGAACGCGCTTGGAAGCTCTCCCGCATGCTCGATGATGAACGAGTCCAATTATCGCCAGGTCGCGCTTTCCGGCGGCAACGACGTGCAGCTCAAGACGATGTGCGGACAGGCATTTGAATATTACACCATGTACAAGCGTGCGATTGCTCAAGGCTATTCCGAGGCAGACGCCAACCGCACCTATGATGCGCACCAGCAGGCCGCCCTAAACGCGATCAGCTTCTATAATAACAATCGGGCGAACTGACAGGCATACAATGGGCCTGATTCAGCTCGCCGTCGCGGCAATAGCCGGTTCGACCGCCCCCCCCGCCGCCGCACAAGCACCGCAGTTCTTCTATTGCTACGCGGTCGATGCGGGGGCGGGGGCCGTCTATCTGTCTGACACGCACCGGCTTGGGCCGGTGGCGGAGCGACGGACATATGGACAGAGCTTTTCTGATTATCTCGCCGCCAACGGCACGGTTCCGGCCGGAACCCCGGCTTTTTGCGTGATGCGCGCGAGGGCGGAGGATATCGAGCGTGCACAGCTTGACCTGGCCGTTCAGAGTTGTCCGGAATGCTCGAACGCGTCGAGATTCGAGCAGGTCGCCTGGCGGCGCGGGGGCGAAACGGGGACGATGTTGCCCGCTGGACTGCCGCAACGGCCATCCCACGCCCGAACAATCCCCGAGACCGCGCACGAGGCGGTCCCGGGCGCGGGATTGCACGTCATGGTGCGAGATGACGCTCCGGATATGCTTGTCAGCCTCAACGAGACCAACGGGCTGACGCTGATCCGCCGGCAGGCGGCTGAGCGCGGGGGCAAGTGGCACTTCCTGATCCAGGACGACCGTTGCGTCGGCTGGATGGCAGTGACTTTCGCCACCGATGGGGCCACGCCGCATTATTTCCTGGCCCGCGGCGCCGAGACGGCGGAGCAGGCGGACCTCGCAGCGCGGCGATTAGCGGATGAATGGAAGTCTCAGCAACAGGGTACCTGGATCACCGGCCGGCTTGACGCTTTCCGCAACGATTACCGGCATCCGCCGATCGAGAGCCGGTCCGAAAACCTTTCTGGGCAGGCAATCGATCACGCCAAGGAGATAGTGCGGCGGATGGTCGTGACGGGCTGCGCCAGGGGCGGCACCGACGGCTCGATTGGCGCGCGCGGATAGCGGCGAGCACGGGCTGCCCGCAAGCCGCCCCCACGCAGGGACCCTTTGGCGCCGAGGATTGCGGCTTCAATCGCGCGCCGAGTCCGCTATCGGTATCGACTGAGCAGGCTGAGCAGGCCGATCTGGCTCGATGCACCTACTTTTTCGTAGATGCTCCGGATTTGCGATCGAGTGGTGCTCAAGCTCGTCCGTCGCAATTGCGCGATGGTCTCAGGCGTTCGGCCGCTGATCAGCGCGTGGGCGACCTCAGCCTCTGCGGGAGTGAAGTCGAAAATCTGTGCCGCAGTGGTTGCGATGCGCTCTTGGCAGATCGCATCATCGCACCTGACTACGACCAAGATCCTGGCGCTGCCGAGCGGTTCGCTCGTCGGGTCCGATACCCTGAACAGGTCGCAAACAATCGCGGCAGCGGTGCGCGGGTCTTCAGCAACAAGCGTCGCGCTGGAGGCGAGTGGCGATGGGCCGGAAAGCCGCGCAATGGCACATGCCAGGTCGTCTGAGCCGCGTGAGCGCACCTGGAGGCGACGGCCCGAAATGCTCACCGGCCCCTGTTCCAACGCCAGCGCTTCGCCACTTCTTGTCAAGGCGAGAACTTGCCCTTGCGCGTCGCATAGGTAGGCCGTTACGCCGAGAGCTTGAATCGATGCCATCGTGGTCGCGGCAGACTTGCTCGCCCAAGCAGAGCGCAACCTTATCGCACTATGGACGTGAGGGATCAGCGCCTCGAACAACCGCCTCTGCTCCGATGATAGTCCGCCTTGCCGAGCGTTTCGGTTGACGCTCAGGCCAACCGTAGCGCTGCCGTCGCGGATCAGATTGGTGCAGGCGACGTAGGACGATTCCCACTTGAGTAGGTGATCACCATAGGCGGGGCACTTTCTGCTGTCGGCGTCAGTTTCGAAGTCTGCTTCGTCAACGACCTGCAGAAGCGGCGCACGCGTTCCGAGACGGATGCGCGAATTGACCTGCGGATCGTTGCCACCGACCGCTGCAAGCGCAACGAACATCTCAGGCGGCACCTCTGTTATCCAGTTGAACGCCACGTGGCCCGTCTGGCCGAAGCCGATCAACTGACCATACATAGAGCCCGTTAGATCAGCCATTTTCTTGAGAGCGCGCATCCAAAGTTCGTCATCAAGCGCAGCATCCTGGAACGCGAGAATTACCTCACGCAAAGCTTCTTCGGTGCGAGACATGGAAGACACGGCCGAAGATATCCATGACTCGTCAACCTCTACAATATTGAAAGATTGCGCTCCTCAGGCTTCCAAATGTCCGGCAACGGAAGACCTGACGAAAAAGCTGGCCTCGATGCAGCGTGCGGCGTCTCGCTGTGCCGGCCCGCTCCTCACAGCGACCGTGATGTCCGCTTTCCTCCTTCGGAGAGTTCGGTACCAGGACGGCTCCCATGGCTGACGCCGCGGCCGCATGGCATCCTCGCACCATGAGCAAAGCGAAGGTTAGCGGACTGAACCACCTGACGCTGGCGGTCACAGACCTGGGCCGCTCGATCGCCTTCTATCGCGATCTGCTGGGCTGTGAGCTGCGGGCGGTCTGGGAGGACGGGGCCTACCTGGAGGCGGGGTCGCTGTGGCTGTGTCTGTCGCTCGACGCGCGGGCCGGCGGGGTTCAGCGGCCCGACTACACGCATTACGCCTTCGAGGTTGAGGCCGATGGATTCGAGGCGCTGGCGGCGCGCATCAGGACCCACGCGCGGCTGTGGAAGGAGAATGCGAGCGAAGGCGCCTCGTTGTATTTTCTCGATCCCGACGACCACCGGCTGGAGCTGCACGTCGGGACGCTGGCGTCGAGGCTGGAGCACTACCGGTCGAGTCCGGACAGCCCGGTCAGGGTGTTCGGCCCCTGACGGTCAGGCGGGGTGGTCTGGCGGCAGGCCGTCGACGACCAGCCGGCCGCCGGTGTAGCGCACGTCGTCGGTGACCTCGCGGAAGGCGAATTCCGGCATCGGATAGCGTTCCATCGCCTCGGTGGATTCGAACTCGGCCTCGGCCATGACCAGACCCGTGAGCGGGCCCTCGAACACGTCCACGAAGACGTCGGCGCCGTCGATCCGGCCGAGCGCGTGGCGCGTCTTCTGCAGCATGCGCCCCGGCAGGGACGACAGGAGCCGGAACTCCCCGGGCGACAGGTAGATCGAGGTCAGCAGGCGGACGGAGGCGCTGACGTCCGCCTTGCGCCCCAGCCGCAGCATCGGCGCTCCGCCGCCGACCGGGATGGCTTCACGCAGGCGCAGCTGCGTTCCCTCGACATAGAGGTCGCGAAAGGTCTCGGCGCCGACGACCCGGTCGAACGGCACGCTCCGGCACAGCCAGCGCCGCTCGCGTTCCACCCAGGCGTATTTCGACTTGGGCCAGCCCAGGGCGGCGGCGGTCGCCTGATCGATCTCGGACACGGGGGGCCTCCGGGGGAACGGCCAAGTCTGGACGAGGAGAGGCCAGTTTTCCAGCGGGGGGAGGTCGTCGTTTGATCCATAGGCGAAGTTCGGCTCCTGACCCGTTGCACACGCTGGACACGGCCGCTGGTGTGTGAACAGTCGGCGAGATGCGTCACCAACTGAAGCGTCTCGAGGCTATCTCGGCTGTCGCATTTGCGATCATCTTCAGCATTGGCACCTGGGCGCAGTTTGCACTGCCCTATCCCCGGAGCGGGCCGTGGCCACGAGGGTGCTACTTTGGTGATGCACTGATCGTTTTCATCAACTGCGACAGCTCGGTTCCGGGATGGGTCGAGCCGATTTTGACGTGGACGTGGTATTTGACTTGGGGATGGTATTGGCCTGCGACCTTCCTGGTCCCCTTCGCACCGTTGCTCGGCATTCCATTGGCGATAATCTGGCTCGGGACCATCGTCCTGGCCAGCCGTTGGGTGCGGAGAACAATCATCGCGTGGCGGCATAGATTGAACGCGCGATCTGCAACTTCGTGATGGTCCCTTTCGCCATGGGTCGGGTGCACCGCCGGATCAGATAGTTGGCCGGTTGGATGTCAGCCCAACTCAACGTCCACCCCATCACCCACCACCGACGTTTCACACGTCCGTTCCGGGCGCCCGCCCGCCTAGTCTCCAGCCAACGCCGCCCTTACCTCCCCTGCCCCGGACGGCAGCGGCGCCGCCGGGTCGCGCAGCCAGGCCTCGACGTCGCGGTAGACGGTCTCGGCCTGCAGGTCGCGGTTCAGGATGTGCCAGCCGTCGGGGTAGAAGGCGGTGCGCAGGCCGGGGCGGGCGCCGGCGCGCTGCAGGGCCTGACGCATCGGCTCGGGGCGGATGACGTTGTCGTGGGCGCCGTAGAGCAGCAGGGTCGGGGCGCGGACGTCGCCGAGGCGGCGCGAGGCGCTCTCCATCAGGTCAACGAGGCCGTACAGGGCGTCGAAGCGGGTGGTGATCAGGCTGTTCGGGTCGCGGTAGTTGCGGATCAGCTCCAACCGGTTGTCGGAGGCTGGCCGGTCCCGCACGGCCCATTCCGGCGGCTCGACGGCGCGGTCGCCCATGGTGCCGGCGGCGAACCACAGGCCGGCGCTGTTGAGCGGCCCCTGTGCGGTCCAGCCCCACACCGCCGGCGCCAGCAGGATCAGGCGGTCGGCGTCGGGCGGGCGGTCCGAGGCGAAGGCGACGATGCCGACGGCGCCGCCCATGCTTTCGCCCGCGACCGCAATGATCGCGTTCGGGTGGCGGGCCCGGGCGAGGGCGACGGTGGTGCGCAGGTCCTCGGCCATGCGGGCCTCGCCGGCCCAGACGCCGCGGCCGGGGGCCTGGCCGAAGCCGCGCTGGTCTATGGCCCAGGTCTCGATGCCCTGCTCGGCCCACCACGGACCGGCGAGGCGGAAGGCGGCCCGGCTGTCGTTCATGCCGTGCAGGGCGACGATCACCGCCCACGGCTCGTCGTCGGGCGTCCAGCGCGCCAGCGGCAGGCGGGCGCCGTCGTCCATGACGACGTGGCGGGCTTCGAGGGCGGGGCCGGCGAAGCCCGGCGGCGGCGTCATCGGCGGCTGGATGGCGGGCGTGGCGCAGGCGGCGAGTGCAAGGACCAGGGACAGGACGGCCAAGGCGCGCACGATCATGCGGCCAGAATGCCCCGAACCCTCTGGCGAAGATACGGCAGCACCTCGTCCTCGAACCACGGGTTCCGCTTCAGCCAGGCGGTGTTGCGCCACGACGGGTGCGGCAGGGGCAGGATGGCGGGGGCGTAGTCGCGCCAGGCCCGGACGGTGTCGGTCATGTTCGGCCGGGCGCGGGCGCCGAGGGCCCAGACCTGGGCGTAGCCGCCGACCAGAAGAGTCAGCTCGACCTGCGGCAGTTCGGCCAGCAGCTGCGGCCGCCAGAGCTCGGCGCAGCGGCGCGGCGGCGGGTAGTCGCCGCCCTTCGGCGCCGTCCCGGGATAGCAGAAGGCCTGGGCGGCGACGCCGAGGCGGCGGTCGGCGTAGAAGGTCTCGTAGTCGACGCCCATCCAGTCGCGCAGGCGGTCGCCGGAGGGGTCGGTGAAGGGCCGGCCGCTTTCATGCACGCGGCGGCCGGGGGCCTGGCCGCAGATCAGCAGCCGGGTCTCGGGGAAGACGTAGACCACCGGGCGCGGCGTGTGCGGCAGCTGGCCGAGGCAGGCGCGGCAGGCGCGGATGTCGGCGAGGACCGTCTCCAGTCCGGTCGCGTCAGGCGAACTCGTCATCGCTTTCGGCGGCGGGGGGCAGCGCGGCGAGGGCCGCGGCGGTCTCGGCCTCGGTCGGCAGGCGCAGGCGGATGACGCCCTTGAAGGCGTTGGGATCGACCGGCTTGCCCTTCTTGGTGATGGTCAGCTTGCCCTGACGCATCAGTCCGAGGGCGCAGGAGCGGACCTTGGGCAGCATGCGCCGCCACTGTTCCGGCTGGAGTTCCTTGGCCACGTCGGCGGGCTCGATGCTCTTGCCGCCGACGCCCTTGGGGTCGGCCTTCGCCAGTTTTTCGAAGATGGCGGTTTCGATGGGGTCGCTCATCGCGCCTGTATGGTGCATTGCGGGAGCATAAAGAAGGCGCCTGGCTCAAGTAGCGCGCAGCGCGATAGCCAAAGAGGATTTTTCGATGGTCGCGAAGGTCACGGTGACGGAGGGCGAGTTCGCCGGCTGGCAGAAGTACGACCTGCACGGCACCTTCGATACGGTCGTGGGGCCGTTCTACTTCCGGCCCGACCCGGACGGACGGATGCGCTGCGCCTTTCGGGCCGAGCCCAAGCATATGAACGCCGGCGACCGGATGCACGGCGGCTGCCTGATGACCTTCGCCGACATCGCCATGTTCCAGACCGCCTATCAGGAGATGGAGGGCGCCTCGGGGGTGACGGTGTC
>Ga0196965_1000900_pt1 | contig 13613 bp, 15 predicted proteins | sample S1_20metaG_FD_148668 | JGI IMG/M metagenome (GOLD analysis project Ga0196965, IMG submission 148668) | Soil microbial communities from Anza Borrego desert, Southern California, United States - S1_20 | ecosystem: Environmental > Terrestrial > Soil > Desert | place: USA: California | collected... | reverse complement strand
GAACCGTCGACGCAACCTGGAAGCGGATCGGCTCACTGCTCGACGCCTTCCCGCCTGACGAATGCGCAAACTACCTGCGAAACGCAGGCTACGCTTCAATATGAATAGGATCGACTCTAGCGAAAATCCTCCCCATCGTCAGATGGGGAGGGGGACCATGTGCGGCATTGTGGAGGGGTGCTGCGCCGGACTCGGGAGGCTCCCAGCGGACCCTCTGCTCCCTGCGCCAATTACCCCTCCACCACACTTCGTGTGGTCCCTCTCCCCATCTCCGATGGGGAGGATGAAAAGGCCCCGGCGGGGGGATGAACCGCCGGGGCCGAGTCTCCCGAGGGGCGGGGGAGACTTAGAACTTGACGCCGACGCCGATCAGCGCCTGGTGCCGGGTCACGTCCGCCTCGTAGTTCGAGTAACGATACTCGGCCTTGGCATACATGCGCTTGCCGAAGTCGTGCTGGTAGCCGGCGCCGAGGCGGAAGCCGTCCAGGTTGCGGCCGTCGCGCGTCGTCACGCCCGCCGGGGTCGTGTACTCGAAGCGGAAGCGGGCATTGGTGTAACCGGCCAGGGCGTAGAGCGTGCCGCGGTCCGACACCTTGTAGCCGAGGCGGACGGCGGCGGCGAGGTCGCGGCCGGCGTCGAGGCAGGCTTGGTCGTTGGCGACGATGACGCTGCTCTCGCACTCTTCCATCGAGCTGAGGTCGGCGCTGAGGTCGAGGCCGAGCTCGACCTTCGGGGCGACCCGGACGTCGTAGCCGAGGCCGATGCCGTAGACGATGCCGCTGTCGCTGTCGTTGGTGTTGACGGCGTTGTCGTCGGCCCGGACATGGTCCCAGCCGCCGTGGATCTCGGCGCGGAAACCTTCGGCGGAAGCGGGCGCGGCGGCGGCGGCGATGGCGGCGACGGCGGCGAAAGCATACAGATAGGTCTTCATTTCATTCTACTCCCTGACCGCTCCGGCCGTTGCCGGGGCGGAAATTTGTCATTGCGTTGATTGGTTGTTTCAAACCGGCGGACCGGTTCAGGCGGTCGCCGTCAGTCCTCCGTTCGGGAGGCTGGCGGCGCAGCCGAGGAGGACGGCGCCAGGCAGAAGCAGCGATGGATCGCTACACGGTACAGATACACAACCCGTCTCCTGCCTGACCCAGCCTCCCCGGCTGGTGACCCCCTTTTGAAGCCGCGCTGTCACAGCAAAATGGCGCGCCAAGTTGAAATTGGTTTCAATTGTTTCAGTGAGGCGAAGGCTTTGAATCAAAAGGATCCCCGACGCGCTTACTCCCCTCCCTTTCAGGGAGGGGTAAGGGGTGGGTAGCGGCCGCGCGGGCTCGATGCCCGCGCTGCCGCTTCCTTCGCCGCAGGCTCGCCTCGGCTCGCGCCCACCCCCGGCCCCTCCCTTCCGGGGAGGGGAGAAGGCAAAAAAAGGCCCCGGCGGTTCGCACCGCCGGGGCCGAGTCTCCCTAGGGGTCAGGGGACCGGTCAGGCGAGCCGTCCGACCATCTGGATCGGCTGCGCCAGATTGAAGTAGTTGGGCGAGGTGGCCATCACCGCCTGGTGGATGTCCTCATATTGCTCGCGGGTGCCGTCGCCTTCGATATAGACGGTGTAGGTGATCCGGCGGTAGCCGACCGGCACCTTCTCATCGATGCCGAGAAAGCCGCGCAGGTCGAGCTCGCCTTCGGTTTCGATCCGGCAGGCGTCGAGGGTGATCCCGCGGATCGAGGCCTGAGCGACGTAGCCGACCATCATGCAGGCGTTGACCGCCGACATCAGCAGCTCCTGCGGATTGGGCGCGGCGTTGGTGCCCATGAGCTCGTGCGGCTCGTCGGCGACGATGGTGAAGCTGCGCGGCACGACCTCGCCGGCGAGGGTGTAGGAATCGACCGTCGATTCCGACTTGGTCTGGCCCTTCCATTCGGTTTTGACCCGGAAGGCGACCTGGCCGAGCCTCGGATCTGCGGTGACCGCCGCGACGGTCTCATCGAGGGCCGCCAGGTCGAGCCCGTTGACCGGCGGGCGCTTGGGGGTGGTGAGCATGAGGTTGAAACTCCTTGGGGTGATCAGGCGAATGCCGGAGCGACGGCAGCGATGCGGTCGCGCGCGGCGGGTGAAAGGCCGGCGAGGGTCGCCGTGAACTTCGGGTGGACCATGCCCGAGCCGAGATAGGTCCAGCGAAGGGCCTGATGCTGCTCGGCCTGCAGATGCTCGCGGCGCTGGGCGCCGAGCTTGCGGCCGGTCGCGGCTTCGAAGGCGTCGAGGTTGAGCGCGGTCTGAGCGGCCAAGCCGCCGTCGAGAAAGGCGCCGATCTCGAGATAGCCGTCGATCGCGGCCATGATTCCGGCCTCGTCGCGGCCTTCGGCGAGCGCCTCGACCATCAAGGTGTCGAGCTTGGCGTGCTGCGCCTCCTCCATCCAGTGATGCTTGAGGAGGCTCTTGAACAGCGGATCGATCTCCCGGTCGTCGCGGACCGAGTCGACATAATGGCTCTGCGTCATCCACTCGACCTGGAGGATGACGAGCGCGACCGACAAAGGATCGTGGCGAAGCACTTCGGCGGCGATCGCCTCGGCCGGGCCGATCGCCTCGCAGGGCGTTCCGAAGGCCTCGGTGAAGCGCTGGTGGAACAGCCGGAAGAGGTGGATGTGCTTGGCTTCCTCGCCGGCGAAATTGAGCAGGGCGCGGACCCGGTGGTCGTCGCCGTTCAGCTGCGGGCGGGCATGGTCGAGCACGAAGGGGAGGATGAACTCCTCCACCAAGCCGAAAATGGTCAGATATTCGTGGCCGCGAATCTGGTTGAGGACGCGCTTCTCGCCGTCGCTCAGGAAGGGGATCCGGTCGGTCCGGGCGAGGGCTTCCGGAAGGAAGCGGCGGCTGAAATCCAGCTCGGCGTCGGCGGGAAGGACGTCCTCGATCTGCCAGGCCGCTTTGGCCGAGCTTGCGAGGACGTCCCTGAAGTCGAAAGCATGATACATTTTGGGATCCCTCCCAGGTCGCGGTCGCTCAGGCGAGCGTCGAGACGTGGGCGGGCTGCTGCATCGCAAGGACGGTCACCGCGCCGCTCAGAACGGCGGAGCTCGATCCCAGCGCGGCCGCGGCGAGCAGCACGAGCTGCAGGCGGCTTTTCTTGGCGTTGATCGCGGTCATTTCTCTTCTCCATTTCGCCGGGCGCACATCGCTCCGGCCCGTCCTCTCTGCCTTGGCCGCTTGTCCGGCCGATGCCGCGCCGCTGGGAAAATTGTGTCAATTGTTACAGAAAAGGCGTTCCTGCGGGCGCCCGACGGCGCTATGAGCGTCCCGGGAAGATTTGGGGACGGGACGGGAAAGTGGAGCAGGGCGACATTGCCTGTGTGGTGGCGAGCGTCATCAGCTCCTCGCTGAACTGCCTGCTGCTGCTCGACGAGAGAGGCGCCATCCTCGAATATAACCGGGCCGCGGAAGAGGCCTATGGCTATTCGCGCTCGGACATGGTCGGCCGGCCGATCTGGAGCCTGATCGTCCCCAACCCCTCCCGCGAGGAGGATGAGGACGCGCTGAGGGAATATATCGCCCAGGGCGACGCGCCTCGCGGGCTGCGGGTGATCGTCGACGTGCGGATGAAGAGCGCCGAGATCGTCCCGCTCGAGATCAGCGTCACCTCTCTCGTCATCGGTGGCCTGCGCCGGTTCCTGCTGAGCCCGCGCGACCTCTCGGCGAAGCGCGCGAACGACGAGCTGGCCGAATCGAGCCGCCGCCTCGAGCTCGCCGTCGAGGGCGCCAAGCTGGGCACCTGGACCTTCGACATGGAAACCGGCCGCACCTGGTATTCCGACCGTTCGAAGGCGATGTACGGCCTCCCCGCGGACGCCGAGATGAGCACCGCGGTGATTCGCGCCGCCGTTCATCCCGACGACTGGCAGGAAGTGTCGGAGCCCTATCTGAACGGCTTCACCCAGGATCGGGTCGAGGTCGAATATCGCGTCGTCTGCCCCGACGGCTCGACCCGCTGGATCTATTCGCTGGGCGCGCTCAACCGCGATGCCACCGGAGTCGCCCGGAGCGTCAGCGGAATCCACCTCGACATCACCGACCGCAAGCGGGCCGAGGAGGAGCGCGACGAGGCACGGCGGACCCTCGATCTGGCGGTGGAGGGGGCCGGACTCGGCCTGTGGTCGGTCGACCCGGCCACCGGGGCTGTCTGGCATTCCGAGCGCTCGCGCCGTCTGTGGGGGATGGACCCCGACATGCCGATCGATGCCGCGACCCTGAAGGAATATATTCACCCCGACGACTGGGAGCTGGTCCGCGAGCCCTATCGCGAGGGCTTTCCGGAGGAGACGGTCTCCCTCGAGCACCGGGTGATCTGGCCGAGCGGAGAGATTCGCTGGCTCCATGCCCTCGGACAGGCGCAGCGTGATTCCTCCGGCGCGGTGACGATGGTGACCGGAATCCATCTCGACATCACCGACCGCAAGCGCAGCGAGCAGGAGCTCGCCGAGACCCGGCGGCAGTTCGAGCTGGCGGTCGAGGGCGCCAATCTGGGCCTGTGGACGGTGGATCCCAAGACCGGCGAGACCTGGTATTCCTCGCGGTCGCGCGAGCTTTACGGAGTCGACGGGGACATGCATCTCGACGGCACCAGCCTCAAGGCCTTCATCCATCCCGACGACTGGGACATGGTGGTCGAATCGGCGCGCAACGGCTTCCCCTCGGACACCGTCTCGCTCGAGCATCGGGTGATCTGGCCCAACGGCGACACGCGCTGGGTCCACTCGCTGGGAACCGTGGTCCGCGACTCGGACGGCGAGGCGATCCTGGTCACCGGCATCCACGTCGACATCACCGACCGCAAGCGCGCCGAGCAGGAGCTCGCCCGCTCTCGCGACGCTCTCCACCAGTCGGAGAAGCTGGCGGCCCTCGGCTCGCTGCTGGCCGGAGTGAGCCACGAGCTGAACAACCCGTTGGCGGCCATCGTCGGCCAGGCCGAGATGCTCCAGGAGGACAGCCAGGGCACCGAGTTCGAGGTCCGCGGCCGCAAGATCGCCGCGGCCGCCGAGCGTTGCGCCCGGATCGTCCAGACCTTCCTCGCCATGGCCCGGCAGAAGGACGCGCAGCGCAGCCTCGTCGACCTCAACGAAGTCGTCGCCACCGCCCTGGAGATCACCGAATACGGGCTTCGCACGGCCGGAGTCGGCGCCAGGGTGACCCTGGGGTCGAGGCTGCCCAAGGTGATCGGGGATCGGGACCAGCTTCATCAGGTCCTCGTCAACCTCATCGTCAACGCCCAGCAGGCGATGCAGGGCGGCGAGACCTACGACAAGACCCTGACCATCAGGACCTCGGTCAGCCACAGCGGCGAGGTCCTGCTCGACGTCAGCGACAGCGGGCCCGGCGTCCCCGAGAAGCTCAAGGGCCGGATCTTCGACCCCTTCTTCACCACCAAGCCGCAGGGCGTCGGCACCGGCGTCGGCCTGTCCTTCTCGCACGGCATCGTCGAGGCGCATGGCGGCACGATCACCCTCGAGCCGAGCCGCCGCGGCGCCCACTTCCGGATCGCCCTTCCGGCCGCCACCGAGACCGGCATGGTCGCGGTGCCGATCGCCGCCGAGATGGTGCCGGAGACGGTGGCCGGCGGCCGCGCCCTGGTCGTCGAGGACGAGACCGACGTCGCCGACACCTTGTGCGAGCTGCTCGAGCGGGAGGGCTACACGGTGACGGTCGCGGGCGACGGCGCCGCCGCCCTGATGGCGATCGACCGCGGCGAATATGACCTCATCCTGTCCGATCTCAGGATGCCCGGAGTCAGCGGCCCCGATCTCCACGCCCGGCTGACCGAGACCAAGCCGCATCTGATCGACCGAATGGGCTTCGTGACCGGCGACACATTGGGCTCAAGCATGGACGACTTCCTCCGCGCCTGCGGCCGGCCGGTGCTCGAGAAACCCTTCACCAAGGTCGGCGTGCGCTGCCTGATCGCCTCCATCCTCCAGCCGCGAGTAGATGCATGAACGATATCGCCGCCCATATCGTCGTCGTCGATGACGACGAGGACGTCCGCTCCACCGTCGCGGAATATCTGCGCCGCAACGGCCTTTCGGTCAGCGAGGCCGACGGCGGCGCCGCGCTTCGCGAGCTGATGGCGCAGCGGCCGATCGACCTCGCCCTTCTCGACATCAACATGCCGGGCGACGACGGGCTCACTTTGGCGCGTGAAATCCGCGCTTCGGGCGAAGCGGGCATCATCATGCTGACCGCCAAGAGCGACGACGTCGACCGCATCGTCGGACTCGAGATAGGCGCCGACGACTATATCACCAAGCCCTTCAACCCCCGCGAGCTCCTCGCCCGCGTCAAGGCGGTGCTGCGCCGCGCGAGCCGGGGCGGCGAGGCGCCGGCGACGATGGGGCGCGAGGTGCAGATGGGCAAATGCCGACTCAACCTCGACACCCGCAAGCTGTTCGAGGCGGACGGCACCGAGGTGCCGCTCACCTCGATGGAGTTCGACCTGCTCAAATGCTTCGCCGAGCATCCGCGCCGGGTGCTCAGCCGCGACCAGCTGCTCGACATGGCCCACAACAAGGAGATGGAGGCGTTCGACCGCTCGATCGACACCAGGATCACCCGAATCCGCCGCAAGATCGAGCGCGACCCGTCCAAGCCCGAATGCCTGAAGACGGTCCGCGCCGCGGGCTACGTCTTCAACCCCGATTGCGGCTGAGGTCGAGCGTCCGCCGGAGGGCGAGCAGAAGCGCGATCGTGCCGAGGCTCGCGAAACCGAAGATCAGGCCGAAAACCGCTCCCGCCAGAGACTGGCTCACCCACCCTGCCGAGACGCCGAAGAAGACGGCGCCGACGGCCGGGTGAAGCGCGAGCCGCACCTCGGTGAGCGCGATCAGGAACAGGCTGAGCAGTCCCGGCAAAGTAGCGATCAGAACCATCATCATTGCGATCGACAGATAGAGACTCGGTCCGCTCGCGCCGTCGCCGCTCAGCAGCCGCTGCAGGGCCGGAAGCCCCCATCCCGCCGTCCGGGCGACGAGCAGAGGCGAAAGCCATGACGCCGCGACGCTCCCCGCGACCGCGCCCGCATAAACCGACGCGGCCCAAGTGACATAGCCGGGCTGCCATTCGTAGGCCGGGCCGAGCGTGTGTGTTGGATCGGTCACCGTCCGAAGTTACCCGCCGCAGCAACCCTTGTCGCCCCCACCATGTTGAACTCGCTTCAGCATCCTGGAGACACTGGCATGGAGTGCGGCTTTCGCGGTCGCGCCGATGCTTCCGCCGCGAGTCCTCATCGGCCGCAGGCCAACCGATTTTCAACGCAACGACGCAACGACGCAACGAGTCCGTGCGGCTCCCGGCGGCGATGCGATTTTTGCATGCTCCCTCTGGTGCGTCATAGTGCAGCGGCATTGTTGTGCGGAGGACGAGCTTGTGAAAATCCCGCTGAAAGCCGGATGCATCGTCGCGTCGTCGCGTCGTCGCGTTGAAAACTGAAGGTCGCTGCGCCTGCGGCTCCGCGACGGGGACGGCCATGTCCGACCTTGAAGAATTGGCTGCAATGGCAATCGAGTGCGGGTTCGCGATCCATCTCGACCTTGGGCCGGGCTTGCTGGAATCATGTTACGAGGCGTTGCTCGCCGCAAGGTTGGCTAGCGCCGGTCTGGCCGTGGAGCGGCAGACGGCTGTCTTTGGCGGCGGCACCTTTCACGAGGGACTGAAGCGCGTGGTGAACAATCATGGAGTGGGCCGGTCGCCGCCACGGCCGGTGGAGCCGATCACGACATCGCAGAGCTAAATCTGTACCCACACCCCCGGCGTCAGCCGGCGCTCGCCCCAGCGCAGGCCCTCGCCGCCGCCATAATGGCCGTCGGCGAAGATCCGGGCCGCGACGAGGCTGCCATAGCCGCCGTCCTGGCGCGGGCAGACCCAGCTGCCGGCGCTTGCGTCCCAGATCTTGATCTCGTCCTCGCCGACGAGCAGCGCGGTCGCCTCGTGGTAGATGTGCTCGCCGTCGAGCCAGTGGCAGGAGACGGCTTCCCCGGACCATTTGCCGCGCCACTGCTCGGTCGCCTCCTCGCTGTAGCGCTGGACGAGCTGGGCCGGAAAGGCGGTGAGGCCCCGCGCGCGGAAAGCTTCCAGCGCCAATGCGGCATGGGCGCCGCAATCGATCGTCTTGCGCTTGACCACCTCGCACCAGTGCATCGGCCAGGGCGAGGGGCCCCATTTATATTTGTGCCGGAGCCAGCGCGGCCCGCTGGTCGGCTCCGCCCCGTTCAACTGGGCGAAGTCCATCGCCACCACCCACTGGCGCGCGATCTCGCAGCAGGCCTCGCCGTGATGGGCGAGGGCGCTGTACGGGAAATGCTGCCACCGATCGCTCGCGAGCGCCTCCGGCTCGCGCGCCTGGGGGCGGACGTCGATCCGTGCCTCAGCCTCGGCCAAATACATAGGACATGCTCCTGTCATAACCGCCGGCGTCGCAGAAGATGAGCATGTCGCCGGCCCGCGTGCCTTCCGGCAGCGCGACATTGGCGGCGACGATGTCATGCTCCATGCAGAGCCGGCCCATCAAATGGGTCTTGCCGCGCCCGAGCGGCTGGAGGGCGCCGGTCTCGCCGCACTGGCGAAGGATCCGGTGGGGCTGGAAGGCGTACATGGGCAGTTCGGCGATCGAGCCGTCGACCACCGCCTCGACATGATCCTCCTCATGCTCCTGGATCTCGAGGATCCGCATCGCGAGCGCCATCGACGGCTGCGCCATCGCCTTGCCGGGCTCGGAGACGATCTGGCGGGCTCCGGGAAGCATCGCCCGCACGGTCTCGACCGCGCGCGCGAACTTGCTCTCGTCGTCCGAATGCCAGTCGTCGGGGAACCAGCCGCCGCCCATGTCGAGAATCTCGATTCGGCGGCCGGTGAGGCTTTCGATCGATCGGCACCATTTCAGCATCGATTCGAACAGGTGCCACCATTGAGCGACGCCGATGTTCGAGCTGGCCATGTGGAAATGGATTCCAAAGGCGGTGTCTTGCGGCAGCCGCGCCGCCGCCTCGATCAGCCTGGCGAAGGTTTCCGGGCTGTCGAGCGGGATTCCGAAACGCGACGTGACGTTGGGGGTGCGGATCCGGATGCCGACATGCTTCGAGCTCATCTCGCCCGCCCTTATCGCGGCGACGCAGCGGTCCAGATCGGCGACGCTGTCGCAGAAGACGGCGTGCATCCTCTCCTTCGGCATCATCCCCTCCGGCCACCATTTGCCGGGGCCGTTGAGGATGACCTGATCGGCCCGGAAGCCGATCTCGATCGCCTTTTGCGCTTCCGCGAGACTGATGCATTCGGCGTAGAAGCCGTTCTCCAGCGCCAGCCGGATCAGCCTGTCGTCGGGATTGGTCTTGATCGAATATCCGCTCACCACCTGCACTTCGTTGGTGCTGAGCCGGTGGGCGCGGTCCGCGGCCCGCTTGAACAGGCTTTCCGCGGTCTTCTCGAAGAACAGGAATTGCGGCGTCTGCAGCCCATCCAGCTCCATCGCGTCGATGTCGCTGAGATAGATTTCTGGAACGTCCGGCTTGCCGTCCGCCTCGCCTTTGGCGCCGTCGGCGACCAGGCCGATCAACTCCGCGTCCTTCTTGTGCATCCGTTCGGCGAGCGATGTGAGGCCGGACGGATGCTTCATCGAGTGGCCGACCGCCCCGGCGAACGGCTCGGGCAAAGCCGGCAGCGGATAGTCGGCGCGCACCGGCACCTCGAGGACGATGCGGGTGAACTCGAGCGCCTCCGCCTCGGCGGGCCGCGCCCGGATTCCGGTGGCGCCCTGCACCAGCAGAGCGGGCAGATTGTGCCCGGCGATGGTGGCGCCGTGCACCCACGCCGGGAAGCGCGGGTTCATCTCGAGCAGCCAGCATTGGTCGGCGGCGTCCCGGACCATCTCCAGCTCGCCGCCGCCGGTCCAGTTCAGCTCCCTGACGATCCGGCGGAGCTCTTTCTCGAAGGCGGGGTCGACGGGGCCGACGTCGCCGGCCCAGGTCTTGCCCTCGGCGGTGACGTCGCGCTTGCGCATGGCGACGCAGCCGAGCAGCTCGCCCCGGTAGGCGGCGAGCATCACCGATTCCTCATAGCCGCTGACGTGGGCCTGAAGGAACAGCTTCTCGGTCGACCAGACCTTGGTGAGCGCGGCCCGGGCGGCGACGAAGCTGTCCCATCCCGGCACCCGCGCCGCGTCGTAATAAGGGCCCTTCAGCCAGATCCGCCAATTATGCTCCCGGCAGAAAGCGTGAAGCTCCCAGTCCGAAAGATCGCTCGACACGAAGGGCGGGATCTTGACCGGAAGCCCCCGATGGGCCTCCACCGCCGGCTTGGCGATCCGCTTGAGCGCCGCGGCCGAAGGGGCGAGCAGGTTGGGATGGCCGTCCGGGAAAATAGAGGCGAGCCACATCGCCTCGAGGTCGCTTCCGGAGATCCACAAGGCGCCGCCGTCGAGCAGCTCGCGCACCTTGCCGGCATAGAGATCGAGATCGAGCTCGTCCCAGGGTCGCTGGATCCACAGATCGTCCAAGTCCTTCCAATGAATTCCGGACACGCGGTTCGTGTATTCGACGCCAACGAGCTTTGCGTTCGGATAGCCCTGGCGCAAGGACCGGACAATGCCGACACCAGGCTGCGGATTGCCTCCGCAATAGAGGCCGCTAACATATACCTTCATTTTTTCTTCCAGGCAGCAACGACTTTCGCCAGAACGGCGGGTCAGGAGAATCGGAACTTGTTATGCTTTATGATTGTTCAGCCGAACGGCTGTGATTATTTAGCAGAACCAATACATTAACCAGGGTTAAGATGGGCGAATATTTTATAAAACAACAAAGCAATGGCGATGCGGTTCCGTCGCCGCCCCCGCGGGCGCTTTATCCCAGCTATGTCGACCTCGACGCCTTCATCGATGTGGAGCGCCTGAAATCGCTCGACCTCTACCTGCGCGACCGGCTCGAGCGGCGCATCGAGCGAGCCCGGGACCTGCAATTCTACACCGGCCCGTTCCTGCTCGACGGGCGCGCGCCGGACCGGCCGGGGCCGCGCATGGTCTATCTGGCCCACTCGTCCCGCGGCCACGGCCTCGAAGCCTATTACGACCTCGACGACACCGATCTGTGGCGTCCGAGCGAGGAGGCGGCGGAATTTTCCGAGCTGATGGACTTCCTCGCCACGCTGCCGTTCGCGGCGACCGGGCGGATGCTGATCATCTACGACGACAGCGGCCGCGAGGTCCCGGCCCACCGCGATCATGACAGCGCCGACCTGTGCCACGAATTCATCTGGCTCAGGACCAATTTCGACAAGCCCTTCTACATGCTGAACCCGCAATCGGGCGAGAAGCTCTACGTCGCCTCCCACTCGGCCTGGTTCGACACGGTCAACCAGTTCCACGGCGCCGACGCGACCGGGGGCCTGTCGTTCAGCATCCGGGTCGACGGCCGCTTCGACGAGGCTTTCCGCCGCCGCATCCCCTTCCCGGCCAGCGGCCGCGCGGCCGCGCCGGCGCTGTGGGCCGGGGCAGGCGCGCGCTGAGCCGAGTGCAACCAAAGTCCGGCGCGGTCGGTTCTCGCTTCTGACAGGTAGTGGCGGGCGGGTGCCGAAAAGGAACCCTTCAATGTTGCGTTATGTGATGGCAGCCCTTCTCGCCTCGGCGCCGCTCGGCGCGGCTTCCGCCCAGCAGGACAAGACCGACGGCTGGGCGCTCGCGGCCATGCCCAACGGCTGCATGCTGCAGGCCGTGTCGCCCAAGGGCACGATGCTTTCGATCTGGGCTTTCGCCGGCGAGGAGAAGCTGGGCTTCCTGCTTCAGAATCGCGGGTGGGAGGTGGAGGACGGCAAGAAGACTCCGCTCCAGGTCGAATTTTCGGGCGCTCGCGCCTGGCCTGTCGAGGCCACCGCCCGAGCCGAGATCGACGCCGACGGCCCCGGCCTGTTCTTCACCGTCGAGCCGGGCGGACGCGCCAACTTCCTCGCCGCCTTCACCAGCGCCGAGGGGATGAGCATCCGCCGCGACGGCGCCAGCGTCGAGACGGTGCCGCTCGCCGGCAGCCGGATCGCCATGGCCGGCCTCGCCAAATGCCTCGCCGAGCGCTGGAACGAAGCCGCGCCGGTCCAGGCCGAGGCGAAGGAAGCGGCCCCGGCCGAAGCGACGATCTGACGCCGCCGCCTTATTTGAAGTAGCTCGATCCCGGCCGCGCGGGCGGCGCCTGCTTCTCGGCCTTCGGCCGGGGCGGGGGCCGACGCTCGGCGCGCGCCGCCGCCTCGGCGCCGTGGGTGGCGAGCTTGAGATAGGCGCCGTGCGCCCGCCGCAGCCGCTGCCGCTCGGCCTCGCTCTTCGCCTCGCCGAGCTGGGTCAGCGCCTCCTCGGCTTTCGCCTGATATTCCTCGGCCGTGCTCATCTGAAAAATTTCCTTTTTGGCGGGGAGCCCGGCCGCTGCCGGGCACTTGGCGCGAGCCTGCGCGCTTTGCGGCTCCGGAGCAACCTGAATCAAGGCGGGGCGCAGGCCGCCAGCAGAGCGAGCCGGGCGTCGATCGCGTTCACCCGTGCGATCATCGCCGGCACGTCGGGCTGCGGCGGCGCCGGCTTTTTCTTCCGGCTCCCCTTCGCCGCCGCTCTCGCGCCGGCGCCGAGCAGGGCGCCGATGCCGAACGGCAGAAGCACCGTCGCCGCCGTCCCGGCCACGCCCGCCGCCACCTCGCCGCCGCTCACCTTGCGCTTGCTGCGCGACTTGCCGAGCGCGATGTCGCCGATCGCGCCGCTGATCTGCGCCCGCTCCGCCCGCAGCGCCGCCTGCTCGGCGGCAGCCGCGGCGCAGGGCTCGGTGGCGGTTTCCGCCGCCACCGCGCCGGGGGCGGCCAGAGTCGCCGGCGCGGCCGCCGCCGCGGGCGGGGTGCAAAGCAGCGCGAGCGCCGGCCACCCGCGCAGCCGGCCTCGCCGCCGGCCGGTCAAGCGCAGCCCTCGACATATTGGATGCTCGGCCCGCCGGCATGGATCGCCTGCACCGCGCCCCTGCCGCCGATCTCGTAGCGAATCCCCCGGGCGCTCGCCGCCGCGTATTCGTCGCCGCGGGGTGCGTCCTTCGTCCAGAAGGTGAGATATTCGGCCGGAGCCTCCTCATATTTGTGCGGTCCGGCCTCGAGGGCGCCGCCATAGGCGGCGCGGACGGCCGCGGCGGCGGCGCCGACACTCAGCCCGCGGTCGGTCGCGACCCTGGCGCCCTCGATCAGCGAGATGCTGGTCAGCCGACCCTCCTCGATCATCACCAGCATTCCCGCCGGCGCGCGGAGCGGACGGAACATGTCGCAGCTCTCCGGATCCGGCCCGCCCACCGCTTCGGGATCGCTGTCCTCGCCGAGCGCCCTTACCACCTCGGCCCTGCTCATCCCGATCCTCAGCGGCCCGAACCCCTCCGCCGTCAGCACCGCCCGCGCGGGGGCCTCCGGGGCGGCAACGGGCGCGGCCGCCGAGGCGCTGCCGGCCGCAGCCGCCTCATTGTCCGGTCCGCTTGTTCCGCCCTCGCCGCACCCGCCCAGAAGCAGCGCCGCCGCCAATGCAGGCATCTTCACCCGGACCGCCCTCCCGTTCGCGCAACCCCGCGCCTACCATGCCGCCG
>Ga0196965_1000899_pt1 | contig 13635 bp, 12 predicted proteins | sample S1_20metaG_FD_148668 | JGI IMG/M metagenome (GOLD analysis project Ga0196965, IMG submission 148668) | Soil microbial communities from Anza Borrego desert, Southern California, United States - S1_20 | ecosystem: Environmental > Terrestrial > Soil > Desert | place: USA: California | collected... | reverse complement strand
GAAAACGTCCTCGCCGCCTATCGAAAGGGGACGCTGGTGAGCTTCGCGTTGCTGGATGGGGCTGCCGTGCTCGGCCTCGTGGTGGCCCTGCTCTCCGGGAACCGGTTCTACGGCACCGTGCTCTGTGCCGCCGCCCTCCTGGGCATGCTCACCCGCTGGCCTCGTGCCAGCGAGGTCGACCGCCTGCTGCGCGGGCGGACCTCGCTGTAAGCAGCCTCAGGCCTGGCTCTCGGCGGTGCGGGAGGAGGCGAGGGCTCCCTGGAGCCCGGCGGGTGGAGGGACCACCAGCGTCCCGGGCCGGCCTGTGCTCTCCCGGTAGGCCGCCGCGACCCGCTCGCCCACCTCACGGCCGGTGCCGCTCCGGGCGACGATCACCACCGAGCCGCCGAAGCCGCCGCCGGTGATGCGGGCGCCGAAGACCTCGGGCTCCGCCTGGGCGATCTCGACCAGCCGGTCGACCTCGGGGGTGGAGACCTCGTAATCGTCGCGCAGCGACGCGTGGGAGGCGTTGAGGAGCTGGCCGAGGCGCGGCAGGTTCCTCTCCCGCATGGCCGCGACGGCGGTGCGGACGCGGCCGTTCTCGGTGATCACATGGCGGGCGCGCCGGTCTAGGGGCTCGGGGAGCGCCGGCAGGCGCCAGAGATCCTGGACCTCGAGCTGGCGGAGCAGCTCCACGCCGAGGATCTCGGCGGCCCGCTCGCACTCCTGGCGCCGGATCCGGTACTCGCCCGCGGCGTGGCTGTGAGAGATCCCGGAATTGATGACCACCAGCTCCGCGCCGGCCGGCATGAGCACGCGCTCGTAGCGGAGGCTGCGGGTGTCGAGGAAGAGCGCCTCGCCCTCGCCGGCCAGGCTCGACGCCATCTGGTCCATGACCCCCACCGGCGCGCCGACGAAGTCGTTCTCCGCTTTCTGGCCCAGGAGGGCGATCTGGATGTCGTCGAGGTCCAGGGCGAAGGCCCGCCGGAGCGCCCTCAGAAGGGCGACCTCGATGGCCGCGCTGGAGGAGAGGCCGCTCCCCAGTGGCACGTCCGACTCGATGCGCAGGTCGAACCCCGGAAAGCCGTGCCCCCCTTGCCGCAGCACCCAGGTGATCCCCTGGATGTAGTCGATCCACCCCCTCTGCTTGGTCTCTTCGCCGAGGACGTACTCGCACAGGGGGTACTTGCGCACATTGGCGCTCCAGGCGCGGACCCGGGCGTCGTCCCGCACGGCCAGCTCCATCCTGGTGTGCTGGGGGATGGCGATGGGCAGCACGAAGCCGCCGTTGTAGTCGGTATGCTCGCCGATCAGATTGACCCGCCCTGGCGCGTCGGACCGGACCTCGGCGGGACGGCCGAACAGCTCCTCGAATCGGGGGTTAGACTGCTCAGTCACGGAATACCTCCATCCCGGGCCTTACTCCTCGATGAACGGCGGCGCTTCCGGGCCGTGCCGCGTGCCGGCCCCGGTATCGCTCACCGACGCCGGCCGCTGGCGGTCCGCGTTCTCCCCCCGGGTCGCCGCGGCCATCTCTTCGAGCGGGAACTTCGGGGTACGGTCGGCGTAGAGGAGGCCGTTGGCCTCCTGATAGGTGTCGGCGAACTGGGTGTAGCAGAAGCCCGCGAACAGGTTGAGCGAGTTGACGGTATCGAGCAGATCGCGGTAACGCGCGGCCAGATCCTGGCCGCTTTCGGCCCTGGAGTATCCCCAGGTCGTCTCCGTATTGGGGGACGCGGCGATGCCGCCGAACTCGGTGAGGATCACTGGATGGTCCCGATGCCCGTGCTCCTCCAGCACGAGGAGCCGGCCGCCGGGCCGCTCGCGCTTGAGCAACTGTGGCAGGAGGTCCTCGGCGTGGTAGCGCTTGGAGACGCGCTCGGGGTCGTGGTCGTAGTCGTGGATGCCGATGATGTCCGTGGCGATGCTCTCCCAGCCGTCGTTGCCGATCACCGGCCGCGACGAGTCCAGGGTCTTGGTCAGGTGGTAGAGCGAGCGGACCCAGTTGCGCTCCGGCTGGCTGTCGGGAAGGTTCGGCACCCCCCAGGACTCGTTGAACGGCACCCAGGCGATGACCGACGGATGGCTGTAGTCGCGGCGGACGGCCTCCATCCACTCGCGAGTCAGGCGGTGCACCGAGCGCTTGGTGAAGCGGTAGGCGCTGGGCATCTCCTCCCAGACCAGCAATCCGAGGCGGTCGGCCCAGTAGAGGTAACGCGGGTCCTCGATCTTCTGGTGCTTGCGGACGCCGTTGAAGCCCATGGCCCTGGCCAGCTCGACATCGCGCCGGAGGGCGTCGTCGTCGGGGGCGGTGAGGCCGCTCTCCGGCCAGTAACCCTGGTCGAGCACCATCCGCAGGTAGTAGGGACGGCCGTTGAGGACGATGCGGTCCCCCTGGATCGCCACCGAGCGCAAGGCAGTGTAGCCCCGCGCCTCGTCCAGCAACTCGCCCCGGTCGCCCCAGAGCTGGAGCTGGACGTCGATCAACGTCGGCGTCGCCGGGCTCCACAACAGCTCGTTGCGGAAGTCGTCGATGCCCGGGTCGGACAGGGCGATGCGCCGGTGGACCTCGCCCGCCACCACCGTATAGGTGTCGTCCGCCAGGAGCTGGCCGCGGGCGAAGAGCTTGACTCCGAGACGCAGGCGGTCGCGCGGCTCGCCGGCCACCCAGGCCTCGAAGCTCAGCTCCCAGCGGTCCAGGCTGGGGGTCCAGCGGAGGCTCTCGATCCAGGTGGAGGAGACCTTCTCCATCCAGACGGTCTGCCAGATGCCGGTCGTCCTGGGATACCAGATGGAGTGCGGCTCGAGCTGCCAGTCCTGCTTGCCGCGCGGCTTCGCCAGGTCGGCGGGGTCGTCATCGACCCGTACCACGATGGTCTGCTCGCCCGCGGGGTCCAGAAGATCGGTGATGTCCGCCGAGAACGGCGTATAGCCCCCCTCGTGGCAGGCGGCCAGCGAGCCGTTCACCCACACGGTGGCCAGCCAGTCCACCGCGCCGAAGTGGAGGAGCAGCCGGTCTCCCCGGCGGAGCTTCGGCGCCGTGAACGTGCGCCGGTACCAGCACCGCCGGTAGAAGCCGGTGTCGCCGATGCCGCTCAGCGGCGTCTCGGGGGAGAAGGGGACTTCGATCTTGGTGTTCCACTTCACCTCGCGCGCCACCCGCCAGCGGGCAGCCGGGTCGAGCGCGAAGTCCCAGGGGCCGTCGAGGGAGATCCAGGAGTCCCGTTCGAGTTGGGGTCTGGGATAACCGTGGCGAGGACGTTGGGGACCCGCGGGGGTCCTGGACCGGGTCGTGGACGTGGTCTTGGAGCTCGGCATGTCAACCGGCGCTCGTTGCAATCGCCAAGCCAGAAGGGTCAAAACTATAATGGCTGATCGTCGCCATCATCTGGAGGGAATCGTCATCCCCGGCCCCGCAGACCGCCGCCCCGAAGCCGTCCAGCTCGAGCTCTTCACCCATCGCTTCGCCGCCATCGCCCGTCAGATGGGGGAGCGGCTGCGGCGCACCGCGGTGTCCACCAACGTCAAGGAACGGCTCGATTTCTCCTGCGCGCTGCTGGACGCGGCCGGTGAGCTGGTGGTCAACGCCCCCCACATCCCGGTGCATCTGGGGGCCCTGGGGCTCTGCGTACGGCGCCTGCGCGAGACCCTCCCTATGGAGCCAGGGGACGTGGTGGTCACGAATCATCCGGCTTTCGGCGGCTCCCACCTGCCCGACGTGACGGTGGTCACCCCGGTCTTCGCGGACGAGGGGGACCTCCTGGGGTACGTGGCCAGCCGTGCCCACCACGCGGAGATCGGCGGCATCCGGCCGGGCTCGATGCCGCCCGGAGCGCGCCGGCTGGTGGAGGAGGGGGTGGTGATCCCGCCGGCGTATCTGGCCCGGGGCGGCACGCCGCGCTGGGAGGCGCTCCGCCGGCTGCTCCTGGAGGCGCCGTTCCCCTCCCGGGCGGTGGAGGAGAACCTGGCCGACCTGCGGGCCGCGGCGGCGGCCAACCACGGCGGCGCCGAGGCGCTGGCGGCGCTGGCGCGGGAGCACGGCCGCGAGGCCGTCGCCCACTACATGGAGGCGCTGAAGGCGCGGGCCGAGCAGCGGCTGCGGGAGGCGCTGGCGCGGCTCCCCGCCGGGCGCTACGAGGCCGCCGAGCGGCTGGACGACGGCTCGCCCCTGGCGGTGCGGATCGACATCTCTCCCAACTTGTCGACATCCGCGGCGGCGGCCCGCATCGACTTCACCGGCTCGGCCGGCGTCCACGCCGGCAACCTGAACGCTCCGCCGGCGGTGCTGCGAAGCGCGGTCATCTACGTGCTCCGGCTGCTCATCGCCGAGCCCCTGCCGTTGAACGAGGGGCTGCTCCGGGCGGTGGAGATCCACGTCCCCGAGGGGATGCTGAACCCGCCCTTTCCGGATGACCCCGCCGAGGCGCCCGCGGTGGTCGGAGGCAATGTCGAGACCAGCCAGCGGCTGGTGGACACTCTCCTCAAGGCTCTGCGTCTCGCCGCCTGCAGCCAGGGGACGATGAACAACTTGCTCTTCGGCAACGAGCGCTTCGGCTTCTACGAGACGGTCTGCGGCGGGGCCGGAGGCGGACCCGGGTTCGGCGGCGCGAGCGCCGTGCACACCCACATGACGAATACGCGGATCACCGATCCCGAGGTTCTGGAGCACCGCTATCCGGTGCGCCTGGAGCGCTTCGCCATCCGCCGCGGCTCGGGAGGCGAGGGGCGCTTCAGGGGCGGCGAGGGCGCCATCCGCGAGCTGATCTTCCTGGAGCCTATGTCCCTCTCGCTCCTCACCCAGCACCGGGTGGAGGCGCCCTATGGCCTCGCAGGAGGGGGCCCGGGCCTCCCCGGCCGGCAGCGTCTGGTGCGCGCTACGGGGGAGGTCGTCGACCTGGCGCCCGTCGATGGCTGCGAAGTCGGCCCCGGCGACCGGCTCATTCTGGAGACCCCGGGCGGGGGAGGTTGGGGTACGGCGGATTGACCCCGCTCCGGCCCCGCTGCCGCATCACCTCGTAGGCCGCCAGCGCGACGGAGGTGGAGAGGTTGAGGGAGCGGATGCCGCGATCGAGCATGGGGATGGCGAGGAGGCGGTCCCGGTAAGAGTCGCGGATCTCCCGCGGCAACCCCACGCTCTCCCTCCCGAAGACCAGGACCACCCGCTCGGGGTAGGAGACCTCCCAGAAGCTCCGCGTCCCCTCGGCACTGAAGAAGAAGGGCTCTCCGAGATCCGGCAGCCGCGTCTCGAAGTCGGGCCAGGAGGGCCAGATCCGCGGCTCCACCCGCGGCCAATAGTCCAGGCCGGCGCGGCGGACCTCCCGCTCATCCAGCGAGAAGCCGAGTGGCTCCACCAGGTGGAGCCGGGCGCCGGCCGCGAGGCAGGTGCGGCCGGCGTTGCCGGTGTTCCAGTGGATCTCCGGCTCCACCAGCACCACGTGCAGATCGGAAGGGCGGTCGGGCATGCCGGGCCGCAGCATACCCGACAGCCGGCGCTCTACTGGAGCGACACGCCGATTTCACCGACGCCGCAGTCCACCCGCACGTCGGCCGAGCCGGTGCCCTTGTTCCACTTGAGCTCCTTGCCGACCATACCGGAGCCCTGAATCCGCTTCTCCGAGGTCCGCAGGGTGGCGTCGCCCACGCCGGAATCGAGATTGACCGAGCGCACCGCCGACTCGGGCATGGTCACCGAGACCTCACCCACACCCACGTCGGCGTTGACGTCCTGCTCGATGCCGGAGATCCGCAGCTCGCCGACGCCCAGATCGGTCTGGAGAGCCAGGTCGCGCGGCATGGTCACCCTGACGTTGGCCTGGAGCCCCTGGCCGTTGCCCTTGGGCCAGTTGTCGAGCTCCACCTGCAGGCGGTCCCCCTTCTTGCCCCCCTGCAGGCGGACCGCCTTGGCCAACTCGGCGCAGCGGCTCCGGTCCGAGTCGCACTCGAGCTCCACCTCGACCGTGACCTGGCTCGCTCCCCCTCCCTGGACGACCACCTCGCCCACCGGGACGTCGAGATAGAGGCTCTTCACATCCCCGGCGGCGTAGCGCTCGTTTAGGGTCCGGATCGTCTCGTCGGCACTCAGCGGCAGCGTGCTCACCAGCACGGCGGCCGCGATCAGGATCGGCTTCTTCATGATTTTTTCTCCTCCCATCAGTGGGCCACCTCTCGGGCCTGACCCCACTACGCAGGAGAGCCGCCGCGGGTTCCAAACTTTCTTGCGTCCCGCGCGAGAGGCGGCCGTGCACCACCCTGTTAGGAGGTAGCTCGATGAGTAGACAATCCGGGGGACTCGGTCCCCTCGCCCGGCTCCTGCGCCCGTTCCTGGGAGGAAAGGGAGGCAACCCCTGGCCTCCGTTCTGGGTGCTCCGCCAGGAGGTGCCACTGGCAGGGGCCGAGCAGGAGCTGGAAGCGGCGACGGCCGAGATCATGGGAGAGGTCCAGCGCCGCAAGCCGGCCAGCGGCACGTTTCACGTCACCACCCTGCGGCTCGACGGGGGAGACCACCTCTTCCTCATGCCGTTGCGCGGCCCCGCCGGGCTCGCGGACCTCATGTCGGAGTGGAACCGCCTGGCAATGGAGGTGGGCGCCAGCCGCTGGGGCGAGATGGCGGCCCGGGGCAACCGGGCGATGGAGACCTTCAGCCTCCGTGTCTTCATGGAGCCTCCGGGTCTGGGCTGGCGGCCCGAGGGGGCTCCGGGTCTGGGGGACCGTTCCGGCGCCTTCCTCTTCGACTTCTTCCACCTGCGGCCGGTGGCGGAGCAGCAGTTCGGGCCGGTGGTGCGGGAGCTGGCCACCGTCTGCCGCGACCGCGTGCCGGGAGGCTTCACCGTCCTCCTCTGCACCGCCGGGGCCGAGCTGCCGCTCGTCGTCCTGGTCTGGACGGCTCCCGACGCCGCCGAGCTGCAACGGCGGGAGGAGGCCCTCGCCGCCGCCGGAGGCGCGGCGATCCTGGAACGTCTGGAAGGGCTGGCGCGGCGCCGGGAGAGGAGGCGGGGAGAGCTCCGGCCCCAGCTCTCGCACCTCCCCTGAGGCCAGAGCGGCGGCGTGGCGGCGCGGCACCGATCTTGCCTCTCGAACCGGCGAGGAGCCGTGCCGTGCCGCCGACCCCGTCCACCTTCCAGGAAGCGCCCCCGTCCTCCCGGCCGATCCGGGACCTGGGGCTCACCATCGCCGGGACCTCTCTGGAGCCGGTGATCGCCGAGCTCGAAGCCGAGCTCGAGCAGGCCGGCATCCGCCGGGTGCGTCCCCGCTTCTACCTCTCGACCGAGTGGGGGGTCCCCTTCGGCACGGTGGCCATCGCCATCCCCTTCTACCTGGCGCGGCCGGACCTGACCGCCCTGCACGCCGAGCGCACCAGCCACGTCGAGGGGATGGGGCGGGCCGACCTCCTGCGCTACCTCCGGCACGAGATGGGGCACGTGGTCAACTACGCCTATCTCCTCTATGAGGACGAGGACTGGGTGCGGCACTTCGGCTCCATGACCCAGCCCTACCTCGAGGAGTACCGGCCCGAGCCGTTCAGCCGCCGCTTCGTCCGCCACCTGCCCGGCTGGTACGCCCAGAAGCACCCGGACGAGGACTGGGCCGAGACCTTCGCCGTCTGGATGACCCCCGGCTGCCGGTGGGAGGAGCAGTACGCCACCTGGACCAAGGCGCTGGAGAAGCTCCGGTACTGCGACCGGGTGATGGCCGGCCTGCGGGACCGCGATCCCCTGGTCACCGCCGACGAGCTGGACGAAGACGTGGGGGAGATCTCTTATACCCTGGAGGACTACTACAAGTACATGGACGCCGCCGACCCCGAGCTCCCGCCGGGCCTGGACGGGGCCCTGACCACCATCTTCGAGGATCTGGGGCGGCCCGAGGACCTGACCACCGACGCGCCGCGCCTCTCGGCGGCGGAGCTGATCCGGCGCCTCACCCGCCTCCTCCCGGCCGACGTCTTCCGCTGGACCGGCCACTTCCCGGAGCGCACCCGCCTCCTTCTCTCCCATCTGGCCGAGCGCGCCGACGACCTCCGCCAGGTCTACCCGGCGGACCGCGAGCAGGAGGCCGTCGTCGCCCTCACCACACTGGTCACCGCGCTGGCGATGAGCCACGTGCACCGCGGCTCGTACATGCCGTAGGCCGCGCCGTCTTCCAGCCGCACCAGGCCCACAGGAGGAGCAGCACGTAAGTGCTCCACGGCTGCCCCTCGTCCCCGTAGCCGAGATAGCGCAGGGGGTTCTCGATGAAGAACAGGGCCGCGAGCGCCAGCGCCGGGGCCAGCCGCTCCCGGGGAGGCACGCCGGGCTCCGTGAACAGCAGAATCACCGGCAGGAAGGCGAGCAGCGCGTCGTAGTACATGAAATGGTAGCAGAGCAGCCAACCGCCGAGCAGCAGGAAGGCGGCCGGCGGCCCGGCCACGGCGCGCATCCGGCCGCGATGGCGCAGCGCCACCGCGACGGTGACGGCGAGCACCCCCAGCCAGAGCGCCAGCGCGGCCATGTCCGCCGCCGGGTCGCCCCGCCGGTGCATCGGCACGGTGAAGTCCAGGAGGAAGCGCCGGGGGATGCCCGCGAGGTCGCGGCTGAGCTCGATCCAGCGCCGGTCCAGGCCGTACCGCGCCGCCGCCTGCCGGCCGATCGCCAGCCAGTCGAGCCACGAGTGGACCCCCACGAAGGGCAGGGTGAGGGCGATCTGCGCCGCGCCGACGGCCCCCATGGCGACCGCGGCGCGCCAGCGCCGGGCGAGCGGCAACACCAGGAAGAAGGACGCGGCCCAGACCGGCTTGTAGGCCAGCAGGCCCCAAAGCGCGCCGCCTCCGGTGTCGCGGCTACGTGCCATGAGAACCCACCCCCAGACCAGGACCGCCAGCGACAGGACGCTGTTCTGGCCCAGAGCGACGTTCCCCTGGAAGCCGGGAAAGAGCGCGATCAGCAGGACCGCCACCGGCAGCCAGATCCGTCCTGAGGAGAGGACAGTGACCCCCAGGGCGGTCAGCACCAGGAGGAGCAGGTCCGCGATCTGGTGGACGCGGTAGGCGGTCTGTGGCGGCAGGAGGGAGAGCGGGGCCGTCACGAAGGCGTTGATCGGCGGATAGAGCGGCCCGGTAATGGCGCGTCCATCCCGGGTGCCCCCGGGCATGAACCAGGACAGGAGCTTGGCGGCGTCCTCCTTCCCGTAGCTCGCCTCTAGCACCTCCCGTAACGCCTCGCGCTCATAGAGCTCGGAGCCCCGGCCCTCCACCAGCATCCTCCCCATGGTCCACGAGCCGCCGAAATCGATCGTGGCGTGGCCGCGGTTGCCGTCGGCCCGCTCCTGCCGGTCGAAGTGGTGCCAGGCCATGGAGGCGATGCGCCCGGCGGCCAGCGCGGCCGCCAGCCAGGCCAGCGCCAGGAGCACCCTCCGAGCTCGGAGCTTCACGGGGGAAGACTAATCGGCGTAGCGCTCCAGCGCCAGATCCACGATGCGCTGGACGAGGTCGGGGAACTCGATGCCCGCGGCCTTGGCGGCGGTGGCGAACTCGCTGCCCTCCTCCAGGTAGCAGTTGGCGTTGACCTCGATGACGTAGATGTCGCCCGTCTCGGTCAGCCGGAGGTCGACCCGCCCGTAGTCGCGGGCCCGCAGGGAGCGGTAGGCGTCGACGGCGACCTTCTGCAGGCGGGCCCGCAGCTCGTCCGGGATCTCGGCGAGGACCGACTGCGTCCCCTTGTACTCGGCGCTCTTCGGCGACCACTTGGCCTTGGAGCCCAGGATGTGCGGCATCCCCTCGGGCATGCCGGAGAAGTCCATCTCGATCGGCGGCAGGGCCAGGGGCTCCCGGTTGCCCAGCACGCCGACGTAGAACTCCCGGCCCTCGATGTACTCCTCGACCAGGGCGCTGTCCCCCACCTTCTCATGGATGGCCACCACCCGCTTCATCAGGGCGATGGCGTCGCGCACCAGGGAGTCGCCGTCGATGCCGATGGAGGCGTCGGCGCGCAGCGGCTTGACGAAGAGCGGCATGCGGAGCTGGCCGGCGGTCTCGAGGTCCGCGTCCTTGCCGAAGACGGCGAAGTGGGGATAGGAGATGCCCTCGAAGGCGAAGACCTTCTTGGCGAGCCCCTTGTCCTGGCGCAGGAACAGCTCGCCGGGGCCGCTGCCGGTGTAGCGCAGCCGTAACAGCTCGAGGACGCCCGCCACGGCCACGTCGGCGTTCAAGTTGTCGCCGAAGCTCTCCAGGAGGTTGAACACCAGCTCGGGCCGCCGCCGGTTGAGCCCCTGCACCATCTTCGGCAGGTCGTCGTGCACGCCGAGGATGGACACCTTGTGCCCCTTCTTCTTGAGCGCCGAGGCGACCTGCCCCACCACCACGTCATACGAGCGGGGATCCGCGCTTTCGAGCCCCGTCAGGATCGTTATATTCATGCCGCGCCGAGACATGCAAGGCCCGGGCCGCCCGGCATTCCTCTTGCAGTACCCCCTTTCGACCGCGCCGGGAGGCCCCATTCGGGGAGCCGGCCTAACGAGAAAACGAGGAGGCAGCCATGGTCGAATACCTTCGCAGCAGAGCATCGATCGCGGCGCTCGTGGCCTGCTCTCTCCTGATGGTGAGCTGCTCCAGCAATCCGGCGACTGGCAAGCGCCAGCTCGCGTTCATCAGCGAAGAGCAAGAGGTCGCGATGGGCCGCGAGGCGGACCAGCAGGTGGTCCAATCCCTCGGCCTCTACCAGGACGAGGAGGTCCAGGCCTACGTCAACCGCCTGGGCCAGCAGCTCGCCCGCGAGTCCGAGCGCCCCAACCTGCCGTGGACCTTCCGGGTGGTGGACGATCCGGTGGTGAACGCGTTCGCGTTCCCCGGCGGCTTCATCTACGTGACCCGCGGCCTGATGACTCATCTCTCCAACGAGGCTGAGCTGGTCTCGGTGCTGGGGCACGAGATCGGCCACGTGACCGGCCGCCACAGCGTCGAGCAGATGAGCAAGCAGCAGCTCGCGCAGATCGGCTTCATCGCCGGCATGCTCATCAAGCCCGAGCTGGCGCAGTACGGCGACCTGGCGCAGACCGGCCTCGGCCTCATGTTCCTGAAGTACGGCCGCGACGACGAGCGCGAGGCGGACGACCTCGGCCTGCGCTACATGGTGCGGGAGAACTACGACCCGCGCGAGATGCCGCAGGTGTTCGACGTGCTGCGGCGCGTCAGCGAGCAGCAGGGCGGCGGCCGCGTGCCGGGCTGGATGTCGACCCACCCGACGCCGGAGAACCGGATCGAGCGGATCGAGTCGCAGCTCGCCAGCCTGGGCAGCGACTCCTCCAACCGCATCGTCAACCGCGAGCGCTATCTCAAGACCATCGACGACCTGCCGTTCGGCCAGAACCCGCGCGAGGGCTACTTCCGGGGCAACCAGTTCGTCCATCCGGAGCTCGCGTTCAGCATCACCTTCCCGCAGGGCTGGCAGATGAGCAACGAGAAGCAGGCGGTGGGCGCCATCAGCCCGCGCCAGGACGCCATCGTGGTCCTGAGCCTCGCCCAGGGCAGCTCGCCCCAGGAGGCGGCGCAGCAGTTCTTCTCGCAGCAGGGGGTCCAGCAGGGGCAGGCGCTGCGCGCCAACCTCGGGGGCCTGCCGGCGGTGGCCAACGAGTTCGCGGCGAACACCCAGCAGGGGACCCTGGTCGGCCTGGCCGCCTTCGTGGAGGACCGGGACCGGGTCTACCGCATCCTCGGCTACGCCCCGCAGAACAGCTGGCGTGGCAACGAGTCGGCCATCTCCAACGCGCTGGCCAGCTTCGAAAGAGTGACGGACCGCCGTCTCCTCAACGTCACGCCGAAGCGGCTGGACGTGGTGACGGTGCCCTCGGCCATGAGCCTGGAGGAGTTCAACCGGCGCTATCCGTCGACGGTGGACATCCAGACTCTGGCCATCATCAACCAGGCGAACGCCGATACCCGGTTCCCCGCGGGAACCGAGGTCAAGAGAGTGGTGGGCGGCGAGGTCCCCTCGTAGCTCACCATTCACCTCCACGGGAAAGGGTGAGGGGCCCGGAGCTCCTCACCCTCTTTTTCTTCAGGCCCCCCGCCTTCTGTCGATTTCCGGCTCCCCCGAACGACTACCTGGTGAATGACCAGAGCCGTTCAACCATCCGATGGAGGAGCCGATGAAGTACCTGCTGCTGGCCTACCATGACGAGACAAAGTGGGACGCGCTGTCCGATGACGAAAAGGACGCCATCGGGAGCCAGTGCCTGCCCTACGACGAGGAGCTCCGGCAGGGCGGTCACGTGATCGCCATGGGAAGCCTCGAGCACACGCGGATGAGCACCGTGATGCGGACCCGGAGCGGCCGGCTGCTCACCACCGACGGGCCCTTCATCGAGACCAAGGAGCAGCTCGGCGGCTTCCTCATCATCGAGGCGCGGGACCTGAACGAGGCCCTCCAGGTGGCCGCGAACCATCCGGCGGCGCGGATGAACGAGCGCCTGGGCTGGTGCGTCGAGGTGCGGCCGTTCGAGTTCTTCGAGCAGCCCTAGCCTCTGGTAAAGTGCCCCGCCAGCGAGGAGACAGTCATGTGCAGGAACATCAAGACCCTGTTCAACTTCGACCCCCCGGCGACCGACGAGGAGGTCCGGGCGGCGTCGCTCCAGTTCGTCCGCAAGATCTGCGGCTTCACGAGCCCGTCGAAGGCGAACGAAGCCGCGTTCGACCTCGCCGTCGAGCAGGTCGCCGAGTCCGCCCGGGCCCTGCTCGCCTCCCTGGTGACCAGCGCGCCCCCGCACGACCGCGAGATCGAGGCGGCGAAGGCGCGCGCCAGGTCGCTGCAGAGGTTCGGCGGCGCCGCGGGAGCCGGCGGATCCTGACTCCGGCCCTCACCACCCTCCAGCTCAACCGCGCCCTGCTTGCGCGGCAGATGCTGCTCGCCCGCGAGGACGCGACCCCACTCCTCGCCGTCGAGCGGCTCGCCGGCCTGCAGGCGCAGATGGCCCGGCCGCCCTTCGTGGGCCTGTGGACGCGCCTCGCCGGCTTCCGCCGGGACGGCCTCCTCGCCCCGCTCCACCGGCGCGAGATCGTCCGCGTCACGGCGATGCGCGCCACGCTCCACCTCCTGACCGCCGCCGACTACGTGGCCCTGCGGGGCGCCTTCCAGCCGGTGCTCGCCAAAGCCATGCAGTCGATCCTGCGCGCCCGGTCGGCGGAGGTCGACCTCGCCCGGATCGAGGCCGAGGCGCGCTCCTTCTTCGGCGAGGGGGCGGCGACCTTCGACGCCTTCCGCACCCATCTCAAGGCGAAGTACCCGGAGGGGGACGAGCGCGCCATGGCGTACGCGATCCGCACGCACCTGCCGCTCGTCCAGGTGCCGGGTGAGCAGGCCTGGGGCTTCCCCCCGGCTCCCGAGTTCGCGCTCGCCGAGCCCTGGCTGAAGGAGCTGAAGGAGCTGAAGAAGCAGGGGAAGAAGATCCCGATGGAGCCCGGGCCGCCGCACGAGCTGGTCCGCCGCTACCTCGCGGCATTCGGGCCCGCGACCCCCGGTGACGCGCAGACCTGGTCCGGCCTGAGCGGCCTGCGCGAGGTCTTCGAGTCCCTCCGTCCCGAGCTCGTCACCTTCCGCGACGCCCGGAAGCGCGAGCTGTTCGATCTCCCCGCGGCGCCGCGCCCCGAGGAGGACGTGCCGGCCCCGGTCCGCTTCCTGCCGGAGTTCG
>Ga0196965_1000898_pt1 | contig 13641 bp, 7 predicted proteins | sample S1_20metaG_FD_148668 | JGI IMG/M metagenome (GOLD analysis project Ga0196965, IMG submission 148668) | Soil microbial communities from Anza Borrego desert, Southern California, United States - S1_20 | ecosystem: Environmental > Terrestrial > Soil > Desert | place: USA: California | collected... | reverse complement strand
AGAAAGCAAAGCCCGTTTCCCTTTCCCGGAAGCTACTAGTTTGGTGCCCTCATCATTGTCTCCCTCTCCCCTCAATACAATTCCACTCGCCTTGATATGGATAGTTCCCGGGATATTATAAGTGCCTTTTTTTAATAGAATTGCTCCTCTGAAACCATTTTCATCCGGTTTTCTGGCCGACAATTCATCTATGGCCTGTTGAATTACAGCCTCGCTACTGCCAGTATTTGCAGGGCTTATTGTCATTTGTACAGGGACTTCAGGTATTTCCTCATCTCCCTGGTGATAACCTACCCTGCTGAAATCCGGGATTATATTGCCCTGTTGATCAGGATTATAAGTGATGGACCCATCGCTATTAATGTTGACATATTTCGACTCCCAAAAGGCTTTTTCGGGTAACTGAAATGCCATTATCAGCAAGACCAAGCCACTTACAATAAAAATGTTCCTTAATTTATTTATATCCATATTTATCAGGTTTAATGTCTTTTATCTTTACTTTATAGGTTTCAACACTATTGTTTTCAATTTAAAGAGCTCTTTTCCTTGTTGCAGTGGATGTATGGCTATTGTATAGTTCCCTGGTTTGGAAACAGCTATTATGGCTACGGGATGTTTTATGAACATCAGCGGGTGATGCTTGTCATACGCTGATGTTCTGAGGGTTCTGAATAAATATTCTTCCTCATTTATTTTAATGCTCCCTTCCTGTTTTGCGCTTTCAGCAGGGCAAGCATATTCTAAAATGACTTTGTAATCGCCCGGCGCGGTAATACGCATTTTAAAAGTGGCAACATCTTCCGGGTTTTTCATTGCAGTTATACATGTGGCATGCTTCCAGTCGCCAAAGTAATGGCTATAAGTAATGCTTTCTACTTGAGCGCTACCAGAGGTTTTTGCGTGAATTGCATCCAGGTTGTTTATCTCATATTGTGGTGAAACTGTAAGTGGAAGATTGTCATTATAACCCTGAGCTTGTCCCTCGTATTCTATTACAAATACTGTGTTTGGATTACTATCTTTTGAAGGTGGAATATGAATGAAGATATCATCACCTTCCTTATTCCAAGTTACTTTGCGTTTATCTTCAAGTGCATAAACATTGCTTACCTTATTCGTAAAGCCGGGAACCAGCAATTTTTCATTTTCAGGCTTGTTTAACACATGCAGGAATAATTTGCCTGGTTTCGATGTCGTTACTCCCCAGGGTTGTGCAGGGATAAAGCCATAGGTAGTGCTGTAAATACTTTCTCCATTTTTCTGCAGCCACTCTCCGGTTTCTCTTAAATATTTTGCCGAATAAGGCGGTATACTACCATTACCATCCGGTCCGATATTCAGCATCAGGTTTCCACCTTTAGAGGCCACATTAGCGAGTAGCCGGATAATTTCTGCAGAGGATTTAAAGTTCATATCGTGTTTAATATAACCCCAGGAATCATTATGGGTATAAATGGATTCCCAGGCACCTTGAATTGGTGCCGGTGGGACTTCGGAATCCCCAAAATCACGATAGTCGCCTAATCCCTGACCGACCAGACTGCTGAACAGACTGTTGGGTTGTAATACCCTAAGTTCATCTATAAATTGCTTTGTTTGTGCTTTGGTCATTCCGCCCGGGGTGTCAAACCAAACAATTCCTAGTGGCCCGTAATTAGTCATTAATTCCTTTAATTGGGGAATAGCCTTTTCCCTGTAATACTTTTGGTAATCCTTTTTAGATTCCTCAAAATCCCAGGTATTTTTACCACCGTTTGGCTCGTGCCAGTCCTGAAATTGAGAATAGTAAAAACCGAAATGTATACCTTGCTTACGTGTCGCTTCAGCAAGTGCTTTCAATGGATCTTTTTTATAAGGAGACGCGTCTATAATATCAAAATCGCTTACCTTGGAGTCATACATGGCAAAACCTTCATGGTGCTTGGCGGTGATGACCATGTAGCGGATGCCTGCATCCTTTGCCAATGCCGCCCATTCCTCTGCATTAAAGTTTACAGGATTAAAATCCTTCGCTACCTTGGCATATTCGTCTGCCGGTATTTTGGCCTGATTCATGATCCACTCTCCACTGCCATAATATCTTTTTCCTTTCCATTCTCCGGCAAGCTTTGAGTACAATCCCCAGTGGATAAACATACCGAATTTAGCCTCTTTGAACCACTGGATATTGGGATGTTCCTTCGCCGAAGCCGTCTTGTCCCACATTTCATCCATACTGGTTTGTGCAAGGCACAGATGGATGGATAAAAAGGCTGAAATAAATAATAGGATGCTTTTATTCTTATTCTGAATTACCATAAGGGTCTTTTTATAGACAGTAGTTCATTCGGAATTAAGGGTATAGAGCCTCTATCCGAACTACATTAATGCAAGCTAATTTATATTATTACTTAAAGGCTATGTGTTATTAGCAGAGTATTAAGGCTTTTTAACAATTAAGATTAGAACGAGATATTAAAATGGTTATAAGGTCACTCTTATTTGGCCAATGTTTTGGCGAGCCTTAGTTCCAGTTGTGCTTCAAATAAAGATTGTGGTTTGACCCGTGTACCCCTTAGCTGATCAATGCCTTCGTTTTCAAAAGTGATTTTCACATTGGGTTGGAATCCTACAAAAATTGGGTCAGCAATTGTATAATTCTTTCTTTTATCAACAGACCAAAAGTTATAGTGGAAGTCTCTGTCGGAACGGTAAGCAAAATTCCATAATACCAGGTATTTTCCGTGATGAGGTAACCCGGGAAGAGGTCCGCCAAGGTTATAAAATACGCCGCCAACAATATCATCAAATAAGGAAGCATAAGGCTGGCCGGAATGACTGTCTATAATCTGATCTGTACCCATAGTACATTGCGTTACTACAGTTCCCGAAGCGCTATAACCGGTGCCCGGGCCATGATGATGGGCTCCGTTAAAATCACAATTCTTAATTAAAACACCATATCCTGAACGGGCGTGAACAGAAGTATGGCCCTTTTTTCCTTTGATACTGACGTTTAAAACACTAACCTGGTAGCCAGCACGGATATTGATTACTTCGTTCCAGTCTCTGAATTCACAATTTCTGATCCAACTGTTTTTTACATTTTCCATTCCGATAGCCACCCAGCCACCATCATGAATGCTATTCTTGTGATGATGGAATTCTTCAGGATAATTTTTCCAGTTGCTGGTAAATAAAATATCCTCAATTCCACATTCCTCTATGCTGTTGTATGTGTTCAGTTCGAAAGGATAGCCGTCAATCATTTTAATATTGAGGTGAATTGGATTTTTGAATTTCACCCTATTACCTTCTATGCTTTCAATGGTGTGGATTTCTCTGATTTGCATTCCACCTTTGGGGCCAAACAGTCGGGTCCATTTGTCGCTTAATTCAAGTGGGGAGAAATAATCCCGGGTATAGGCTTCACTTTTGTGAGTGAGTACAACATCCTGCCCTTTTTTTAATTTAGAAGCATCGGCTACCTCGATCCAAAAGCTCTCTCGTGGGGTATCTTTAATAACCTCCGTTAACTTTTCAGATTCATTTTCTTCCGGTTCAAACCGAAACTGACGACTACCGATACGCATGCTGTCCATATGGATTTCCGTTCCTCCGACGCCACTGCCACTCCCTTTCAGGACAATATTACTTTTTGAAATACGAATGAATTTTTTACGGTCTTGGTTTGGGCCGATAAGGTATTTTCCAGGAGGAAAGTAAACAACTCCACCTTTTTTATTTTTTTCTGCGGCATTTATAGCGGCTTGAATTGCCTCATCATCATATTGAGCGTCATCAGGCAATGCGCCAAAATCAGTTACATCGAACTTTTTTCCATTAGCATCAGGGATAGCTTTCTCAGAGAAATGATAACCTGCATAGGAAAAATCCGGTAGGAGAGGAGTTTTGCCTTCTGCTTTTGCTTTTTTATATTCAGTCCATAAAGGTGCTACTTCTTGTGCTATAGCTGAAAATCCACCTACAACGAGCGAGATGCTTAATAAGAATTTTTTCATAAATAAGATTTTTTAAATAAAGTTGGAAGCGGGAAGTGGGAAGTTGAAAGTTCTTCCCACTTCCGACTTCCCACTTAGATCATTCCTCAATCAATTCAAATACATTACTGGTGATAGGCCTTACTCTCCCGGGAGTGAGGTCCATGCCTACTGTCATCAAATAATCGCCGCTATATACTTTATTATGTGCAGGGCTTTTAGATTCTGTTCCCGGGAACAAATTTATTTCCTTCACCCTGTATTTTTTCTCAGGATCGAGGCCTTGCAAAAGGACCTGATCGAAAAATTCTTTCCTTCTTGGATGAAGTATATAATTGAATAATATGGCTTTATTTTTATCTTGATCCACATACATTAAGACAGCCCGATCTTCTTTATAGGGAGATGCCAATTTGTACAGGTCACCAAACCAAATTACATCACTGATCCTATTATAAGTTTCTACTGCTTTACGGCTAAACTCAAGTTCTTTTTCATTCATTTCGTCCACCCGGATGTCATAGCCCATTTTTCCCATCATGGCTACATCTGTGCGAAATTTAAGAGGCTGATCACCCATAGAAGTAACATGTGCAGAAACTGTAAGGGCCGGGAAGAAATTTAAATAATCCCATTGAATAAATATCCTGTCCCGTCCGTCCGTATTGTCGCTTGGCCAAAACTCCGTAAAATACTGAAGGGCCCCATAATCTGTCCGTCCACCGCCACCAGCGCATAACATAATAGGAAGATGAGGATATTTATTTCTTATACGTTCCATTACATCATATAAGCTTCTGGTATATTCAATGTAAAGGTGAGATTGTTTGTCTTTAAGGTATGGTGAATAGGCATTTGTCATCATTCGGTTGGCATCCCATTTGATGAAAGCAATTCCTGGATTTTTTGTAAGCAGGTCATCCACAACATTGTAAACAAAGTCCTGCACTTTCGGATTGGTCAAATCCAATACGAGTTGATGGCGGAAATAGTGTTCCTCCCGGTTAGGAAGTTTCAGAATCCATTCAGGATGTTTTTCATACTGCTCACTTTGCGGATTAACCATTTCCGGCTCCAGCCATATTCCGAATTTAATATCTTTCTTTTCTGCTTCTTTAACCAAATAACCTATGCCGCTGGGAAGTTTGCTTTTATTTTCCTCCCAGTCTCCCAACCCGGCCCTGTCATTGTTCCTGGGATATTTATTTCCAAACCATCCATCATCCAACAGGAAGAGGTCCACGCCCAGTTTAGCAGCTCCATCAAAAAGCGCTACCAGTTCTTTCTCATCGAAATCCGTGTAGGTAGCTTCCCAATTATTTAATAAAATTAGGCGCGGTTTATCACCATCGAGTACACCGTAATTTCTGGCCCAATCATGTAAATTTCGACTTGCTTGTCCTTTTCCTTGTTTGGTATAAGTGAAGATAAAAGCAGGTGTTACAAACTGCTTACCCGGCTGTAGTTTATATTCAGAGGCATATGGGTTCATGCCGGAAATTACCCGTAGGGAATTGGCCTGGTCTACTTCAAATGCAAACTCAAAATTGCCTGTCCATGCAAGTGTTCCCGCAATAAGTTCTCCGTAGGTTTCCTCAGCAGGTTCATTCATGGACAGGAAAAATACAGGTGTCCGGTACATATGTGCCCGGGTACCTAATTTGCTGTCCAGTACTTTGATGCCTGAAGTAAGCTGAGTTTCTTTCATCCTCATTTCAGCAGCATAATCGCCGTCAAATTGTGTAAGCCAATACTTATTTGCATCAAAATGAAGCATGGAAGAAGCAAAATTTGTTAAAGTGACTGGCTTCTTTTCATTGTGTTTAATTTCAGTCCAGGCTTTAATAATGTCTTCATTGAAATGGGAAGTGAAGTGAAGGATAACTTCTACAGGGTATTTTGGATCCTTTAAGAGGATGGAAATATTGGTTACATTATTATCCTGTTTATCTACTTTGTGATTCAGGTATTCCAGAACCAGAGAAGGATTACCATCGGCGTGAACTATCCTGATGGCTGGCTCAAACAGGTCCGCCATTCCCGCAGTAATATAGGCTTCATGGCGGGTAGATTGGAGTTGGTTGTATTCAGAAGTATCGAGCAATTTTTGTCCAAAATAACTTTGATACACCCGCTGATTCTCTCCGATGGTATAAATTAAGACGGTATTTTCAGTTTCTATTATTACCTGCTTTCTGGCTTGGGCGATCGAATAATGATGGTAAAAAGCAAATAGGAAAATATAAACTAAGGTTATAAGATATTTCTTCATAAGCAGTATTAAAAATTGTTTTAAAAGTTTGACTTTTAATAGAATAGGATAATTGTTGTAATCCTGTATGGATTATTTATTGGACTAGCATTTACTGCTCACATATATTCAACCACTTTCGTGGTTGGGTAAACGGAATATTATATTCACCCCTATTTTACAAGCTATTCATATTTAATCCCTTCAGGGTTACTTATAATTTTATCTCCACTGACTGCCCTTCCTTTAAGAGTTTATTGAAGACTTTTTTCTTTCTTTCCAGCACAGTTAATCGAATTTTACCCTTTTCCCTTTTTACCTCTACATCAAAGTCGCTTTCAAAAGCATGAATTTTCCGAAGCGCCATTTTGTCCCATTCATCTGGTAAATGAGGAGTTATTTGGAAAGACCTTAACCCTGTAGGACGAATACCAAATAAACCCTCCGTATAGATTCGGCAGTAAAGCCCGCTTTCTGCCGAAAGATGCCGCTGATTCCCTTCAGGATAGGCTTCTACCGCATAAGGAACATGATCTCCCAGTAAACGGCGATTGGAATAATATTTTAAGAATTGAAGCGCTTTTTCTTTTTCGCCTGCTGCAAATACTCCCCTTAGTGCATAGAGCGTGGCCCTGTCCCAGAAAGTTTCCTTGCCTGCTTCAGTAGCAAGCCCGTCTTCTGTCCACAAGCGAGGGGAGAAAAGTGCAGCTATAGTACCTTTTTTTCTTTCGAAAATATCCATTGTTAACGGAATGGCGATCCAGGCACGTAATACATTGTTGCCTTCATAATAACGATAGGTTTCGTAACCTTCTACTTGATGACCGAAATGTTTTTCAATGGCTGTTTTCAATGCTTTTGCCTGATCTTTATAAGTAGCAAGCTGAGCGGCAGGTTTTCCTAATTCCTTTCCGAGAAGGTTGGCAGAGATCAAAGCATCATAATATAGGGATGAAGTGCAGAGGTTGGCATCGCCCGATGGAAACCTGTTTTCCAACTCATCCGAATCGGACTCTACCACGCCATCTTCATTGACTTTTCTACGACAAAATTCCAGGCACCACTCAATTAATGGCCATAATTGGCTTGCCACTTTTTTATCTCCCCTGGCCAAAGCAAAACGGGCAGCGCCATAAGCAATCATTGCCCCGTCTCCACGATCCTTTGCGCCATGCCAAGTCCCTTCTCCTTCTGCAATGATAGAACTTGGTATAGGCTTATATTCGGGATTCATAAAGCGGGCAAAATGCATATAAGCATTGAGAGAAGCTTCATTGCCTGTATCATAACCTAAAAAAGGGAAGAAAGGACCGATATATTCTGCCTGGTCGTTTGCCCAGATAGCGGCATAATAAGCGCCTCCGCCAGGTCCATGCATTAGTCCGCCTTTTGTTCGATAGATGCTTTCTGCACCTCTGATTTTTGCAAAGTCAAAAGTTGTGTTCAATACTTCATCAGGTGTTTCCAGTACCAGATTGCTCCACCATTGCTTAACAAGTGTTTTTCGTTGATTCTCTTCTTCATCCAAATTAATATCGGCAATATTTTCGCTTTCTTTTGTTGCTTTGAATACCGCTCCGAATGAAACCGATTCTCCCGGCTCCAGCTTAAAGCTTCCACTGCCCAGTGATTGCGCTACTATGGTATACTTTCCATAAACACCAATGGAAGGATCGGTATAAGAAGTGTTCTTATAGTAAGGAATTTCAATAAAAGCAGCTTTATCACTATTGTTTTGTAGCTGATACCTCTCCAGGTACAGTGGTAATTTTGTTGAAGGAAATAAAGTACGGGTAAATTCAAGGTTTCCTTTAAGCGTACTTTTTATTGTCATCAGCCCGTTTAAAGTCATTTTTGTTACTTTTTCACCGGAGAGCGAAGATCCATTTGCATATATTGTATTTAAGATATTCCAGTCGGAGGACCTTTTTAAATGGTTTCTTGTTTTATGAGGCATATGTCTTAACATTGGCCACACAAAAGTCCTGTCAATGGTAAAGGCGCCCTCTGCATTTACTCCGTAACTTATAATAGCTGAAATTTTTTCCCCACTCATTTCAATATGATCAGCATGGGGAATCTTATCGCCGATCACCCAGGAAATAGAACCATCAGAACTAATATTCCATCGGTTGGAAGTGGTATCCGACTGTCCCCTTAGATTAAAATTAACAGAGGTAATAAATAATATTAAAGCAATTATTGCATTAGGCAACATCCTTGAGTTGCCTTTAAACAGAAAAGTGTCTTTTTTTCTTTTAATCAGATTTGCCAAGGGATAATAATTTAAAGTTCATTGGGAAATGCAAAGTAAAAATATTTGGCAGGGGACAGTTAAACCCATTTAGCCATTCGATAAGTTATTTTAACATTTTGACAGGGTGCTTATACTTTAAGGTTTTCATAGAATTAAATTAATCATAGCTAAATCCTTCTTCGGTGTTAGTGCAAAAAAGGGCTCTAAAAGGGCGCTTTTGTCCAAGCTACAGTAAGATTTGAACGATAGGTATACCATTTTCGGACAATTGGAACTTCAAAAGAACCTAACTTGAAAATAAAAGGAAAAGGTAAAATACAATGTGTTGAAGAATTATAAGTAAAAAGAGATTGCAACTACTCAGGTCTTTTACCACCCCGCCGTACCGGCACCCCTCCTTGAAAAGGAGGGGAAGGGATACTTGGAATAGGTTTAAGAAAGTAAAAAAAAGGAGAAAAACACCCATTACAATGACATTGTAGATTGCGAAGTCTCCCTCCTTCCTTCAAGGAGACAAGCCCAAACAGTAGTTGGGAGCTTGCGAACACAGTTCTTTTAGCGGGTGGTAAGTGTGGTAAGTAGTAAAAAGAGATTTAGAATTATTCTGTACAACTAAAATAATTACCCTTATGAAATCGCAACTATTAAAAATCCCAACAGGTCCGGAATGTTCATTTAGTATTCGACAAGACAAGGTTCCCTATATAAATAATAGATTGCATTACCACCCTGAAGTTGAGTTGATCCATTTTAAAAGTGGGGAAGGCACACAATTCGTGGGAGACAGCATTACCCGGTTTAGTGCCGGTGATATTGTACTTGTTGGTCCGAATCTTTCTCATTACTGGCAATTTGATGACATATATTTTGAAGATGATGCCAAAATAGAGGCAGATGTTAGGGTGGCTCATTTCTGTGAAAATTTCTGGGGCGACCATTTTTTGAATCTTCCTGAGAATAAATTAATAAAAACAACGCTCGAAAAAGCAAAGAGGGGTATTCAAATTACGGGGAGAGCAAAACAAGAAGTCGGTAGATTACTTGAGGAGGCACTTTATTCCGAAGGGTCTAGGAGAATTGTTCTATTAATGGAGATTTTGACTATTATTTCTGAATCTGAACAAAAGATACTTTCTTCAGTCGGATTTAATCCAAATTGTGACGACATCGAGGATGACCGCATCAGTAGAATTTATGAATATTCTTTAGCCAATTTCAAGAATAAAATCAGTTTAAAGGAGATTGCAACGATTGCTCATATGAGTGAAAATTCTTTTTGCAGGTACTTTAAGGCAAGAACAAGGAAGACTTATATGCAGTTTTTAATTGAAATTAAAGTCGGACATGCCTGCAAATTGCTCATTGAAAACAAAATGAGTATTAAACAAATTTATTACGATAGCGGTTTTAATAATGTCACTAGCTTCCATAAATATTTTAAATGTATTACCGGGAAAAGTCCGTTGATGTACCAGCGGCAATTTTTACATAAAGCAAATGCTATTTAACGCTCTTAAGCCACCCCTAAATACCCTCCTTGAAAAGGAGGGGACTTGGCAATCTATTATTTTTTTAGAACTAATTTCTTTTTGGATATCTAATATTCTTAAAACTACAAATTCTTTCCAACTGTCCTTCCCCTCCTTTTTTCAAGGAGGGGTGCCGGCACTGCGGGGTGGTAAAAATGTCCTGAGTAATTTCTATAACGGTCAAATCTCTAACAAACTCCTAAAGATTTACTCCTTGTTGCCATGGAATAAAATCATCTTGTCCTAACAATTGAGATTTGGTTTGATGATCTCCGTTGGCTAATCCAATGCAATATTCCAAAAGCTCTTCGGCTGTTTCTTCAATCGACTTCTCACCCCGTATTATCCCTCCACAATCAAAATCTATAATATCAGGCATTTTTTTGGCTAGCTCTGTATTGGTTGCAACTTTTACTACAGGACAGATTGGATTACCAGTTGGGGTACCCAAACCGGTAGTAAATAATATTATAGTCGCTCCACTTGCTGCCTTTCCCGTCGTTGCCAATACGTCATTTCCGGGTGTACAAACCAAATGTAAACCCGGATTATGAGGGAGTTCAGTATAATTAAGTGTTCCTGCAATTGGAGCCGTACCTCCCTTCTTAGCAGCGCCTGCAGATTTAATAGCATCTGTAATCAGCCCGTCTTTAATATTGCCCGCAGAGGGATTCATGTCAAAGCCTGATCCTGCCGCTTCTGCTTTAGCTGAGTAGGAACGCATTAAAGTTTCAAACTTTTCAGCTATTTCAACAGTTTCCGACCGGTTGATTAATTCCTGTTCCACACCACACAATTCCGGAAATTCTGCCAGAAGCGTGGTGCCGTTTAAGGCTACAATAATATCTGATAAATGTCCTAGAACAGGATTTGCTGAGATGCCGGAAAAACCATCGCTTCCGCCGCATTTCAAGCCTATGGTTAAAGCCGATAGTGGCGCAGGCTTCCTTTCAAGTTTGTCAATTGCTGCTAATCCTAGGAAGGTTTGCTTTATAGCTTCTGAAAGCATTGCCGGTTCTGTTCCATATTGTTGTTGTTCAAAAAATAAAACCGGCTTACTGAATTTAGGATTTCTTAACTCAATTTCTTTTATCAGGTCTTTATATTGGGTTTTCTGACAACCCAAACTCAAAACGGTTACCCCGGCAACATTAGGATTATTGGCATAAGAGGCAAATAAAGCCGCTAAGCTTTGTGCATCCTGATTGGTTCCGCCACATCCCATTTCATGAGTCAGGAATTTAATTCCATCTACATTTTTAAAAAGCTGATTTTCCTTTTTCCTTGTGTAATCAACTGTTGCATCGGGCCGATAGGCAGCTATCCCTTCCCGGTTGCCTTGTTTGTATAGCTCTACCAGATCCAAAACCTGATGCTGATAAGTTTCAGGAAGCGCAAAGCCCAATCCTTTTTCAAATGCATCTTTTAGTTTAAGAATATTTCTGTTCTCGCAAAATACCAGAGGAACTACCAACCAATAATTTGCCGTTCCTACCTTACCATCGCTCCTGTGGTAGCCATTAAAAGTTCTGTGTTTCCATTTGGAGACATCCGGTGGCTGCCAGTTATAGGACTTTTTACGGGCTGTTGAATATTCTTCCGCATCATGTTTAAGATTGAATACCGTAATCTGCTCCCCTTTTTCAATAGGCTGTGTTGCCTTACCCACCAGCACGCCATACATTGTTACATGATCCCCGATTGACAAGTTTTCCGTTACAAACTTATGTTTTGCAGGAATAGCCCTGGAAATAAAGTATTCTTCATCTTGAAATTTCACAGTTTCACCTGCTTGTAAATCCCTTAAGGCTACAATTACATTATCTGCCGGATGAACTTTTAAAACTTTTGACTGCATTTGCTTAATTTGTCTATAAAAACTTTTCGATCACTTATGTTTTTTGCCGTGTTGAGGGCGGTGGTAATCAATTTTTTTCTCATACTTTCATTAAACCTAAAAGCAGGCTGATAAATACTAAAAGCGGCTACCACTTTTTCTTTTTGATATACGGGCGTTGCTATTCCTATAATTTGGACACTATCCTCTATCAAAGCATAACCGTTTTCCCTGATAATGGTTAGTTGTTTTGTCAGTTGGTCAAGGTTATTAACACCGGGCCAGATGCCAGGAGAGGGTAAGCCATTTTTTTTAATATAATCTTTAAGCTCATTCTCGGGGAGCATAGCTATCATTAGTCGTCCCGTTGAAGAATCGTAAGCTTTTTTCTGGTCCGGAGTATTGGCTTCAATAAGTTGTTTATATATTTTTTGATGAATTATAGCTCTTTGATCATCTTTTAATATGGCTAACAGACTATTCTCTTTCAATAATTCCGTTGCTCTTTCCATTTCTACATTGGCAGCCTCTATTATACTTGCATATTGCGTTCGGTTGTTTGCTATATCTTCTATCCGCGAACCTAATAAATACCCTTTTCCTTCTTCAGATTTTTTTAAGTAACCTCTATTAACCAGTGTTTTTACAATATTGGCGCAGGTAGCGCTATTCAAGTTCAAGTCATTGGCAATATGGCTTAGTTGTTTGGACTTTTTAGGATAATCAGCGACGTATTCCAAAATGTCTAAAGCCCTGTTTATTACCTGTATCATATTAATTATTATAGGAGATGAAAAGTTCAGATGTACCTCAAACTAGCTCAAATATAAATAAGTAAAGGCTTGCTTGAGGTTAACGTAAAGCAAATATTTATAATTTTATTCAATAATGCGAAATATTTGTTTTATTAGAAAGAATTATTTTATTTGCAATATCAAATGAACCACGGAGAGAACTGAGTTTTTCAAGGGAGGAAGGAGAATTTGCAATATTGTGTTCTTCGCGCAATCTCCGTTTCCTCCGTGGTTAAAAAAGCTGATAACTAACTACTGATAGCCAAAAGCTAAATTACATTAACCCTTAAATATGACCATTTCCACCACTTCGGTAAGATTTGCCTTTATCATGATCACCTCCTTGTTTTTCATGTGGGGCTTTGTTCACAATCTTGATCCGATATTAATTCCTCATCTGAAAAAATCCTTTAGTTTATCTACCCTTCAGGCATCTCTGGTAGACTCTGCCGTATTTATAGCTTATTTTATAATGGCTTTACCGGCTGGGGCAATTATGAAAAAATATGGCTATAGAGCAGGCATTATTTTCGGGTTGCTGCTTTTTGCGGCCGGTTCTTTTCTGTTTATCCCAGCTGCGAATACTCAGTCCTATGGCTTCTTTTTAATCGCTTTGTTTGTAATTGCATGCGGGCTTACTATTTTAGAAACTGCTGCAAATCCTTATGCTTCTTTACTGGGGCCTCCGGAAAAAGCTACCCAAAGATTAAATTTTGCTCAGTCTTTTAATGGACTGGCTGCTACAGTAGCGCCTATAATTGGCGCCAAAATTATTCTGACAAAAGGTTATTCCGATGTTGAATTAGATGCCATGACCGAATCTGCCCGGCAAATTGCTTTGGCTACAGAAGCGTCTTCCGTAAAACTTCCTTACTTTATCTTAGGCGCTGTGATACTCCTCATCGCGATCATTTTTGCTTTCATGAAGTTGCCTGAAATACAAGAGCCAGATAAAGAGGAAAATCCTGGCAAAGGCGTTTTTCATGCATT
>Ga0196965_1000897_pt1 | contig 13667 bp, 11 predicted proteins | sample S1_20metaG_FD_148668 | JGI IMG/M metagenome (GOLD analysis project Ga0196965, IMG submission 148668) | Soil microbial communities from Anza Borrego desert, Southern California, United States - S1_20 | ecosystem: Environmental > Terrestrial > Soil > Desert | place: USA: California | collected... | reverse complement strand
ATGCGCCTCCTTCACACCCAGGATTTCTTGGTTCTGGACACATAGCCCGCCCAGTCATTCAAGTGGACTATAAGGATAGTGATCCTTTCATTACGTTAATGGACGATATGCTGAACCCTCCGGTGGGCCTCATCCACATGGTGGATTTGAAACCGTTAGCCTCCTTCTGGAAGGAGAAATGGGTGAGGAAGAGCATGGACTGAAAACTGGAGAATTGGAAATAATGACTGCAGGAAGTGGTATCGTCCATACAGAAACTATCGACAGACCAACAAAACTAAGATTACTTCAATTATGGCTAAATCTGCCGAAGGAAAATAGAAAAGCGTCACCAAGAGTTCAGAAATTAACGCGTGAAAATGTCCCAGTTTCGAATGAGAATGGTGTCACCACCAGAGTATATAGTGGAAGCTTTCGTGGTCTAACATCACCAGTGAAGAATTACACGCCTGTAATTGTTGCCGAACTTATTATGCAAGCAAATGCTTCATTAGAGGCCGAACTTCCTTATGACTATACCACATTCATTTATGCGATCGAAGGAGATTCGCTGGTAGGCCAAGAGGAAAAACGATTGAATGAAAATGAAGTTGGATGGCTTAACCGTTCTGAAATTTCCGGCAATAGTTCAGTAAAAATAACTGCAGGCACCACAGGAGCGCGTGTAGTGTTATACGCGGCTCAACCTCAACGTCATGAAATTGTTTCCCACGGGCCATTTATTGCAGACAGCATGGATGAGATCAGGCAGTTGTATTCGGAATATCGTTCAGGAAAGTTGAAGCATATTACGGAAGTATCACAAGATAAGCAGATTGTATATTAGGTGTTTTACTGTAAAGATGATAATGATAGCTCTACATTGATTAATATGTTAAGCCTGGAGCAAATAAAGGTAAATCTGTCCAAAAGGTCTTACCAAATTTATTGGGTGCCATGGATGTTGAAATAAATTCAGCAAGATGGCGAAAATAGCCTTTTGGACAGCTCCTCAAAATAGATTTTTTTAATTAATCTTTATTTTCCCATAAGCCAAAGGCATTGTTTTCGGAATCCAATCCATAGCCAATAAATCCTATGCCCGGCAATTCAGTTCTCTCCATAGTGACTTGTCCTCCATTTAACTTTGTTTTTTGGAGAGTTTCGTCAATAGAATCTACATAGATTGCACACACATATCCTGAGATACCGTTGTCTTTCCTCAGCGGCTGCTGACGCTGCATCATACCGCCGTTAATACTACCTTCACCCTTATGACCGGTATTGATCATATAGTATTCGAACGGGATATCTATTTTTGAAAATTTCCATCCAAATACTTCTTCATAAAAGTTTTGTGCTCTTTTGAAATCATCAACCTGGATTTCAAAATAACCAACTTTTGCCGTGGTTTTTACTTTTGTTTCCATTGTTATATTTTTTGTTAAAAATGTTTTCAATGGCAAATAAAAATGCTTTCTAATAAAGTGTATTGTAAAAATCGGAAGTGTTAGTTCTTATAAAATATTTTTCCAAATTCATTTTCTGATTTGGCAAATTTTAGAGGGGAAAGGCCCGTGAATCTGTTGAATTCTTTTATAAAGTGGGCCTGATCATAAAAAAAATTATATAAATTATCCTTAAGTAAATTATAATCAGGATTCTTTGCCCATTGTTCGTAGAACTGCATAAATCTAATAACTGACGAGAAGCTTTTAGGGCTTATTCCAACTTTCTCTATGAATTTTTCATAAATCCAGCGATTACTATAGCCGGTTTTATGAGCCAAATGATCAATTGCTATTAGACCTTTTGAGGCGTTGATCTCATTAATACAGTAATCCAAAATGGCGTCATTTTGGGATCTCTTTAAAAGTTTGATGAGGTAACTCTCTATAATCTGGATTTTACCCTCAACAGATTCAGTATTGGCAATAATTTCCCGTAACTCCTTTGCAGGTTTCCCAAATACATCTTCTAAGAGGAAAACTTTGTTCCTGAGTTCGGATTGCTTTACCTGAAAAATTCTGTAAGCCCCTAATGGAGAAAATTCAATTCCTATATTCCCAGAAGGCGCATCATACTCCAGTTCTATTTTGGTTGGAATATCTCCTATCCCAATTAAAATAATGGAGGATTCTTTAGACAATTGAAAGAACTCTTTGTTTTGAGCAGATACTCCGTTTTTAAACGGAATTGTAAGTTTAACCATTCCATTGGGGACGATAAGTTTCATGTCCTCAACGGGAACTCTTCCATTGCTCTCAAAAACCCACATTTTACTAACGTACCCTTTAAGTAAGGGATGAGGCCGAAGATGCTGAAGTTTCATTTGTCCGGAACTTACTTTTTACTGCTCTAAATTTATCATTTAATTGAAAATGTAAATTTTATTATTCAATAATTTTTCTACAATTAAGTAATTAATAATTTGAAAAGGATGGTGATTAAAAGCTTCTGTGTAAAGAGATTTTCTCTCCCCCTACCCTTCTTCCTGTGGCTACTTATTCTAGTTTAAGAAAATACGTCTAAATTATCACTCTATTTCCTTGTTATAAATTTGGCCGTCAGCCATTTTCTTACCGGTTCATCATATAATTTTAAGCAGGCCCAGGCAAGGAGAATGGCTGAAAAGAATACCAACAAAGCCCCGGGAAATGCTTCCTGCAGGGTGAGTTTATTATTTTTTACCCAGGCAGTATATGTATATATCAATGGATAGTGTGTAATATAGATTGGATAAGAAATGTGACCAAGGAAGTTACATAACTTTGAGGAAAATTTGCCTTTGACATCACCCGATGCTCCCATATACACAATTGCAGGAAAGAGGAAGATAATAATGAGTGATTCGTAAATCCCATTCATCCACAGATTGTCCTGGCCTCCGATGCGTGGTATGGAAAGTGCGGTGATGATAAGCAAACTGCACCATAAGAACGCATTTTTGATATAAATGAGTTTGGCCATTCGGGAGAGTAAGAGTCCTGCAAGGAATGGATAAAGCAGTCGCGCAAATCCGATGTGTATGTTGACCATATCAATCGCCCAGCCACCAATTACATCTCCTTTTCCAGTCACTGCCATGTGGGTAAGAAAGCATGCAGCGAGAAAGACCAGTATAGCCAGTATTGTATTGGAGATTCTTCTTAAGATGGTTGCATAGAGGATATTACCAATGTACTCAAAAAAAAGTGTCCAGCCAGGGCCATTCAGCGGATACATTTCTGCCCATCCTCTTATGTCCATGGATGGCGGCACAGGGATCATGAAGAAACCCAGCAACATGATAAGTAACATACTCCATACAGGCACTTCACTTATCTTCGGCCAAAAGCTTCCGTCCTGAGTATAGAAGAAAATGGCGCCAATGACCATGCCCATGATCACCATCGGTTGAAGCCTGGCAAGACGACGGATGAAGAATTCTTTGGTAGTGAGTTTGTTCCAGCGATCATCATACGCATAGCCAATGACAAATCCTGACAGCACGAAGAAAAAGTCCACAGCCAGGTATCCATGATTAATGATCATTTCGTGATACGTTGACGCGTGCGTTTCAAAAATATGCATGGCAACGACCATAAGGGCTGCTACTCCCCTTAGTCCGTCCAGAATCCGATAGTGAGGTTTTGAGACAATTGTGTCGGCACTCATTGATTGTTGTAAGATTATATGAGGTCTCAATGTAAACTATTACCTCGAGAAATAAAATTTGAATTTTTATTAATGCCTGTAATGCGATTTCGCTTTTTAAGGACAATTTGGACTTTCAGGAAAATCAGTCTGCTTACTTGCACTTAAAAGAAAGGTAGTGGCAAATTTTAAGCAATTATTAAAAAGAAATTATTTTTTTATTATCAGTTAGGGGATATTATTAAAACAATATTAAATATTCATTTCCCGTCGTCATTTATGATATCAAACTGTTTACTTTACCCCGCAAAAATTCATTAAAAAGCGCCTTATTTACTTTTGATCTAAAAAATATCTTGTTAAAAATTTCATTTTATGCTTGTCAAAGTAAAAAGTATCAGGACTAAACTTCAGTTAACCTTTCTTATTTTCTTATTCTTATCTATCCTAATCACCGCATTTTCTTTTTATTTTATCAGGAAGATCACCACCTACCAGGAAACACAAAGGAAACTTGATCAATTGACGATTCTTGTTCTCGAAGCAAAAAAACATCAGAAAGACTTTTTGCTTATGGAGGTGTTTAATGCTGATTTTATGGTAACAGGGAAAAGCAAAGTCGTAATGAAACACGACAGCATCCTCAATGAAATCGAAATTTTGTTGCATGAAATCAAATTTAACCCTGTGATAGGAGATTTAAAATTCCAAAATGACCTATTGATAATAGAAACTGCCAAAAATCAATACAGAACTTCTTTTGACTCCTTAACAAGAAAAATCAGGGAAAGAGGATTTAAAGATTGGGGACTGGAAGGAAAAATGAGAGTAGTAGTTCACAAATTAGAGAACGAATACTCCTCAATTATCCCCAAAGCAGATATTTTGATGTTAAGAAGACACGAGAAGGACTTTTTTTTAAGGAAAGACGAAAAGTATATCGAAAAACTTCACTTTACGGTAGATAAGATTCTAAAGAATACAAACAACCAAAAGGAGACTAAATCTATCCTTGAATCTTATGCAAATCATTTTGACAGGATAGTAAATGTGGAAAAACAGATTGGCCTGGATAATTCGATGGGACTGAAAGCGTCCATCAAAAAAAGTTTTGACATTATCGAGCCGAAAACGGAATTGATTCACACTTCAGTTTCAGCATATGCTGAGAAAATGATCAAAGATTCAGAAATAATCATCAGTTCTCTTGTTCTTATTGTGTTGCTTTTGACCGCTGTCCTGGGAATATATTTCTCCTATGCTATTTCCAAACCAATCATCTTGCTGGACAGAATAAGCAGATCGATCACCAAAAGGCTTAAGAACCAGGAAAAGTTTCTCAGTTCCATTCAGTCGAGAGATGAGTTGGGAAACTTTTCAAAAAATTTCCAACTGATGCTCATTAAGTTAAAAAATAATCTCAAAGCCGTAGAAGAACAAAATAAGAAACTTTTGGCTTCTGCCGAAGAAGAAAAAATAAGGAGCTGGAACAATGAAGGCAATACAATGATGGCAGATGTTTTAAGAAATTATAGTTTGAATACCGAGGAATTGTACAACCGGATTATAGCGGGCATTGTAAAGTATCTTCGGGTAAATCAGGGTGCATTATTTATTCTGGAAGGAGAAAGGGAAAATAAATATTTAGAGTTAAAAGCCACCTATGCTTATGACAAAAGAAAATTTTCAAAGAAAATAATTGCTCCGGGTGAAGGACTACTGGGACAGGCGTTTATGGAAAAAAAATATACTTACCTCACCGATGTACCTCAATTCTACACGACGATTACCTCGGGTCTTGGAGAAGCAACTGCCGGCCATGTTCTTATAATGCCATTAAAAGTAAATGAAAAGGTTTTAGGCTTGATCGAGTTGGCTTCTTTTTCTCAAATTGAACAGTATAAAATCAATTTCCTTGAAAAACTTGGGGAGAATATAGCCACATCATTGTATAACATTGAAGCACAATTTCAAACAGAATTTTTACTTGCCGAATCACAAAGGATGACCAATGAGTTGCAAGTAAGAGAAGAAGAAATGAAACAAAATCTTGAAGAATTGTTGGCTTCTCAGGAAAAAAGTCAGCATTTTCAAAACATACTAAAACAGAAAGAATCCCAGCTTCTGGAGGAAATGGCAAACTTAAACAAAGAAAATTCCCTTTTGGAGGAAACAATTGAGGAACTCAAATTAAAATTGAGAAAAATGGAGGACACACTGGGAAAATATGCAAAAGTTGAAGAAAATTTTTAAGAAAATAGTAGCTTTTCTCTGGAGATCCTAATACCTCATCCAGCGTCTCGCTTTCCTCAAATAAATGTTTGGAAATCTGCAAGATTGAGCTACAAAGTTTTAAGAAATAATGGAGCCACCATTTCGAAAGAATTCATTTTAGCATGTATGTCGTAAATATGAGAAGCCATCATGATCTCATCTACCCCAGTAAGTTCTATAAACTCTTGAAGGGACTTTTTAATGTGGTCAATATTTCCAATAAAGGAATACTCCATCATTTGCTGAACCGCTGCTTGTTCATATTCTGTCCAAATATTTTCCATTGACGACAATGGAGGTTGTAATGGTCTCCTGTTGTTTCTGAAAAGTCCTAAGGCAAGTTGGTAAAATGAAGTGGCTAAATATTCTGCTTCCTCATTGGTCTTAGCTGCAATAATATTTACACAAGCCATGGCATAAGGTGCCTGGAGGAATTTTGAAGGCTTAAAATTTGACCGGTAAAGCTTTAGGGCCTCCTTTAAATGCCTTGGTGCAAAATGAGCCGCAAAAGCAAAGGGCAACCCAAGTGCCGCGGCAAGTTGAGCGCTATATACGCTGGAACCGAGCAGCCACACAGGAACTTCAGTTCCCTGGCCGGGGATGGCTCTTACTTCGGCTGATGGATTCCGTGGGCCCAGGTAGTTGATAAGTTCCACTACATCATTTGGAAATTCATTAATATCTCCTTTTAAGCTTCTTCGCAATGCATGTGACGTTACCGAATCAGTGCCGGGAGCACGGCCGAGCCCCAAATCAATACGACCAGGATATAATGTTTCCAGTGTTCCAAATTGCTCTGCTATCACCAATGGCGCATGATTGGGCAACATTATTCCTCCCGATCCTACTCTTATTCTTGAAGTTGCGCCTGCAACAAAGCCGATTAAAACAGAGGTAGCAGCAGAAGCAACACTTTCCATATTATGATGCTCGGCAAACCAATAACGCTTATAACCCAATATCTCGGCAAGCAGCGCCAATACTTTGCTTCTTTGGAAAGCATCTCTTGCTGAAGCATCTCCTTCTATAATGTTTGCAAGATCCAATACCGATACAGCTATCTCTTCTAACTTTGACTTCATTCCTTAGAGCTAATATAATTTTCCGCTAAACTTAATCAATTTTTAAAGTTAAGAAGTTTAAGGTTGTTCAGATTCCTTTAATGCCAACAACATTTGATGGGAAAATCATTTCCTGAAATTGAAAAAATAAGGGAAAGTGCTCAATATTGCCCGACCTGTTCGGATTACATTACTAGAATAAAGCCTGATGTTTCAAATAAAACTAAACCCACTGGTATAAGTTGGATCTATAGCAGTAAACTTTTCTGACTTAATATGAAATATTTTCACCTCACATTTAAAAAAATTATATGTTAGCGCTTCACCGGATACTTTTTAGAAATGATCAGGTAAAGTATCAGCAGCACCAGAGCTTCTACCACGTGAATGATATTGATTACCTCGATGCTAAAATAATCCGTCATTAAGCCGGCAAATCCGGGCAATAAAGCTCCTCCCAGCATTGCTGCCGATATTTGATATCCGACCACATTTGCTGCATGATTTTGTCCTACACGCTCAGGCGTCATGGCGATTAGACTTGGAAAAATGGGAGCAACAGAAATTCCTATAATCACAATTCCGGCCAGCGTGCTGAGTTCAAAAATATTGATTGCGATCAGAGTAGCTCCTAAAACAATTCCTCCAAGGCATGCTGTTAATACCTTATGCACTGAAAACTTTACCATTATAAATCCAAATACTATCCTCCCTGCTGTCAAACTTCCCCAGTAAGCGCTTGTCCAGATTCCTGCGGTTGCTTCCGGTAGCATTCGGGATTTGGTAAGTATTGTAAAGAGCCATTGTCCCACACTTATTTCTGTGCCGGTATAAATAAAGAAAATAAAAATGCTTAACCAGGCGCTCCGCAATGAAAGTGTTTTTTTTCCCCGCGTCATAGGTTTTGCTTCTTCTTCTTTTCTTTGGTTTTTCCACCATTTAAGCGTGAGGAGAAAAAGTATCGAAAGGAAAATTTGAATAAAAGCTACGGTAATGTATCCGGAGGCCCATGAAAAATCATTGATCAAATAAAAAGTAGTGATCAAAGGTCCAAGGGTAGCACCAACACCGTAAAAGGCATGAAGCCAGTTGACTACACTGGTGCTGAAATTAGAGGCGGCAAAAGTATTGATACTTGCATCGATTGCCCCTCCCCCTAATCCTAAAAAGTAAGCCATCACCAGTAGGATAATCCAATCTCCGCTAAAAGCATATCCTAATAAACTTATTCCTGTGATCGCGCAACTTAAAGAAAGAAGTGTGCCCAGCTTCATTTTTGACATTACATAACCGCTGTTAATACTTGCGGTAAGATAACCGGCAGTAAAAAACATCAGCAGTAGTCCGAGAGAATCGAGAGAGACACCGTAATGCTTATATATATAGGGCCAGGATATTCCCAATAATCCATCAGGTAAACCCAGGCTGATAAAGGCGATAAAGCATATTAGAATAAGAAGGAGCTGATGTTTTGACATAATTCATTAAACAGTAAGGAGCTATTTTGATTTCCTGGTTGCATGGAAATAGAACACTCCTCATGAATATTTTTTTTGGTTTATTTCTAATTCACGCATCGAAACTAGAATATTTATGGATTTGTCACATTGCTTAATGGACTGCAATATTCAATTTAATCGCACAGTTTTTCCTGTTTTGGCAGATTCCTTTGCGGCTTCCAGAATCTTCACCACCATTAAGTTGTTTTCCAGGGAATAAACTCCATTTTCAGGAATTTTTATTTTTCCTCTTATGGCATCCGAAAAATAAGAAAAAGGATCTTCATAGACGCCTGTCTCATCAGCGGTAGCTTGTATTTCCATTTCCTCTCCTGATTTTAAATTCCTGAGACGCATATCCTTATTGTTTTCAGCGATTATATATCCGGTTTCGCCATATACTTCCATGTCTTTTCGGTTAAATGGCCAGTTCCATGAGGCCTGTATAATGCATTGAGCAGTTGGGTATGTGACGATAATGGTTGCTTCATCCTCTACTTTCGGATAAGTTTCGGGTTTAAACTGCCTTGTTACTGCCGTAACAGATATTGGCTGTTGTCCTTTCATCAAATAGGTCATAAGATTAGCTCCATAACATCCAAAATCCACTAGAGCCCCACCTCCATTTTGCACAGGATCTGTCAGCCAGTCAAGAAACTCTTTTCCAACGCCGATTTCCTTAGGTCCCTGGTGTCCGTCATGGATCACAACCTTTCGTATTTTTCCAACATAATTACTGTCATTTACAAGGTGAAAGGTTTTCATTGTGCTAGGATACCAGGAAGTTTCGTAGTTGGTAAGCAAGAGTATATTGTTTTTTTGAGCCAACTGTTCCATTTCTTTTGCATGAGCCATATTTACAGCCAGCGGTTTCTCCACCATTACATGAATACCCCTTGGCGCACAAGCTTCTACTGCCTTCATATGTTCATATATAGACCCAAAGGCTACTGCTGCCTCAGGTTTTACATTATTCAGCATCTGATTTAGATCAGTATAAAATAGATTTTTATTCAGATTGTACCTTTTTGCATATTGATTTACCAGCTCAATATTAGGCTCATAAACTCCGGAAATTACAACATCCTCCTTGTCTTTTCTCTCAAAAATCCAGGGAGCATGCCCATGGGAAATACCAATTACCACAACCCTCAAAGGACTATCAGTTTTTGATTGAGCATTTATTTTAAACATGACAATGAGGAATAAAAAGGAAATTAAGCTGCCAATGATCTTATGTCGCATGTGTTTTTGTACGTTTGTTCGGTTTGCAAGTGATGTTTTCCTGAATATAATTGAAGACACGATAGCCGTCAACTTATTCATTTTTTTAGGAATTAAAGAGCAGTGGAGATTGTGAAGGCTCAGTGAAAAGATAATACTTAAGAAAGGTTTTCCAATTGACGGAATACGGAAACAAGAGACTTCCCCCTTTCAGTTAAATTGTACTCGATATGTAAAGGTTTTTGTTTTACAACCACTTTTTCTAAAATCCCTTGCTCTTCCAACTCTTTCAGCGCTGTTGCAATGGATTGTTTATTTGAACCCTCAATCTGTCGTAAAAGCGAATTAAACCGGATAGGACCTTCTACAGCCAGACGAAATATTTGGGGTTTCCATTTGCCTGAGAGTAGCTTCAACAATCCTTCTGCAGGACACGCATCCATGTTTTCTATTTCTTTTTTAGTAGTCATGTTTTTTTGACTTATTGACTGCTGTAAAACGATTGGCGAACTTTGTAACAAGTTAGTCATTTAAACACTGGTAAGAAAAAAACAAGGTCAAACAACAATTTTCTAAATAGTTAACCTGTAAATCTTTTTTCTAAAATAGGCAACTACTCAGGTATTTTACCACCCCGCCGTACCGCCACCCCTCCTTGAAAAAGGAGGGAAAGGGATACTTTAAGAAAATAATAAAAAGGAGAAAAATAGCCATTATAATGACGTTGCAGATCGCAAAGTCTCCTCCTTCTTTCAAGGGGAAAGGTTTAGAGGGTGAGTAGTTACTAAAAAAGAATCTTTAAAAATTTTATAAAAGAATAATTATTTGCACCGGCAGGTGCTTGACATGTAAAAAACTCAAAATAACTATGAAAAATAAAAGCAGTAATCCACTTTTGTGCGATGTTGAGACGGGAGTTTGCGAACTGCCTCCAAGTGCAACAAGTATCGATATCAGTTCAATAATTGCAGATAAGAAGCCCATTAGAATTATTTACTATACTGACCCCATTTGTTCTACTTGTTGGGGAATCGAGCCGCAATTACGTAAGCTAAAATTAGAATATGGTGATATTCTGGAAATTGATTACCGAATGGGCGGTCTTTTGCCTGATTGGAGTTACAATAGCGGTGGTATCAGTAAGCCTGCGGATGTGGCCTCTCATTGGGACGAAGTGAGTGAACATTATGATATGCCTATAGATGGTGATGTATGGTTAGAAGATCCACTACACTCATCTTATCCTCCTTCTATTGCATTTAAAGCTGCTCAGATTCAAGATGAAGAAATAGCGGTAAGCTTCTTAAGAAGATTACGTGAAATGTTATTTCTTGAGAAAAAGAATATTACAAAATGGGAGCATATTAGTAATGCAGCAGTTGAAGTCGGTCTTGACCCAACGAGGCTAAAAGGGGACTGTGAAGGCAAAGCCAAAGAGCACTTTAAAGAAGACCTCGAATTGGCAAGAAAACTTGGTGTAAGAGGCTTTCCAACTTTGTTTTTTTTAGATAATTTCAACAATAAAGAAATGGTTTATGGTTTCAAACCCTATCAAAAATTTGAAGAAGTGGTTTTGAAATTATTTCCAGGTGCAGTGAAAGCAAAATATGATACCTCTTGGGTAGCTTTATTCAATAAATATCCGACCCTAACTACAAAAGAATTCGTGGAATTAAGCGGCAGCTCAAAACAGGACAGCAAAGTTCTGTTGCATCAACTTGTGGATCAAAGTAAACTAAAGAAACTCGTTACAAAAAACGGTGTTCTGTGGGCATGTAAGGTTATCCTGTCCGAAGAAGGTAAACCAATAATATAAGCATTTTAAATATAAGAGAAGGACAAGGGGAGAACCATCATCTTTCCCCTACCCTTTCTTTAAAATAAATCAAGTAAGTAGCCTGACAACGCGCCGCCTAAAACAATCCAGGTCATATTTAGCTTTTTATATCCAAATACGAGGAGAAGACTCAATCCGAATATTAAAAGTGCTTTCCAATCTGTTAAAACTGCACTGCCAAGTTCAAAGGTAACTGTGATCATAATGGCAATCGCTCCGATATTTACACCATCCAGAAAACTCGCCATAATTTTTGAATTTCGCAGTTTGGGTATAATAGGATTAATCAAAAGGACAAATAGAAATGAAGGTAAAAATATTCCTGCTGTTGCGACCAATGCTCCCCAAAATCCTGCAATCTGATAACCAATAAATGTAGCAGTGGTAAACAACGGTCCCGGGGTAAATTGACCTATGGCCACCGCATCTAACAATTGTTGTTGAGTAATCCATTGGGTTTTATCTATTAATTCTGCTTGTAAATAGGCAACGAGTACATATCCGCTTCCATATAAAGTTGCTCCTATTTTAAAGAAAATTAAAAAAAGGCCACCCAATGAGGTTCCTGTGAAGAATAAGGTAGAAGAAAAAATGAACAGAGGGCTGAATGCAGATGCTTTATCGGAACTGAGAATGTCTTTTCCCGAAAACCACATAATGGCGATAACTCCCGCACCCAGTAAAGCATAAATCTCATTAACTCCTACAAAAGACAATAGGATAACAACTGCGCCAATTACGCCTAATGCCCGGTTTTTTAAAGATTTTTTTCCAAGGTTGTAGATGGCGCTTATGATAATAGCAATTATGGCTGGTTTAATTCCATAGAAAAACGGCTCGACCAAAGGGAGTTTTCCATATTCCACATAAAACCATGCAAAAATCGAGGTGATAAATGCAGCAGGAAGAATAAAGCAAATTCCGGCAACGAATAATCCCGGAATTCCTGCCCTTTCATGCCCACAATGCATTGTCATTTCTGTAGAATTGGGCCCGGGTATGAGATTAGTTGCTCCAATCAAGTCAAGAAAATATTCTCGGGTAATCCATTTCCTTTTGTTTACCACCTCTTCCTCCATCATGGCAATATGAGCCGCGGGTCCGCCAAAAGCTATAACACCTAGTTTTAAAAATACGGCAGCAACTTCTTTTAATCTCCCTGAGTTCATTTTGTAATAGAAAAAGTAATAATCCTTTTTACAAGGATAGGAGTGTCCGATGGTTCTTCCAATGTCTATAGGTAATATTAAACTCTATTTAGAGAAGTTTGCATGTTAGAAAATTTAATAAAAAATTCAACCAGATTATCGGGTATAGACTGCTGTCCGTTGCGATGTGTTTCTACATTTTTTTCATTGAGAAATAATACGGGGAGGGTACCCGGCATCTACAGTGGAGGGTTCCCTTCCGACGCCTTTCGGGGTGCCCTCCCAAACTAAATTATAAAGCCCAATTATTATAAACCGTCGGCCCTCAAACTAATTTATCTGATCCTTCTTACTATTCTTTAAAATTCGGATAACCACTAATTTGTGATTACCTCGGAAATAAGAAGAGAGAGGTCCAGGATGTCTTCTCTGTTTGACTTTGCCAAATGCTGAGGTGGAATTTAAATTTCCCTTTACTTTGTATAACCTATAGGCATAAAAAACAGTAAATATCCTCCAATACAATATACTTATGGCTAACAAAACAGATCTGGATTTCACCTATACTACTCTGGATAAAATATTTCGTTCAAGCATAGGTGAGACAGGGGATTTTAGTGCTGCCCGATACAACGGAAATTTTTCACTTTCACTTGAAGAGGCGCAAAGAGCCAAACATAATTACATCGCCGATCAACTTGGTATAAAAAAGGGATCGAAGGTTTTGGATCTGGGCTGTGGATGGGGACCTTTTATCAATTATGCTACAAAAGTAAGGGAAGCAAATTGTATTGGTATTACCTTGTCAGATGGTCAGGCAAATGCTTGTAAAAGCAAGGGTTTAGAGGTGTATATAAAAGATTGCAGAAGCATTAAACCGGAAGACTTCGGCACCTTTGACGCAGTAGTTTCATTAGGGGCCTTTGAACACTTTTGTTCCGTAGAGGAGTACAAGGCCGGAAAACAAGAAGAAGTTTACAGAAACTTTTTTAAATCAGTCAATGACTTG
>Ga0196965_1000896_pt1 | contig 13680 bp, 11 predicted proteins | sample S1_20metaG_FD_148668 | JGI IMG/M metagenome (GOLD analysis project Ga0196965, IMG submission 148668) | Soil microbial communities from Anza Borrego desert, Southern California, United States - S1_20 | ecosystem: Environmental > Terrestrial > Soil > Desert | place: USA: California | collected... | reverse complement strand
GGCGCCCGGCGCCCAGGTCACCATCGCCGGTCCGGGCGGCGAACCGGTCAGGACCTACGCCGCTGACGCCCATGGACGGGTCGTCATCCTCGATCTGCCGCCTGGCGACTACACGCTGACCGCCCGGCACAGCGCCGTGGTCGCCCCGCAGGACCCGGCCCGCCTGCCGCGCGACTACACCAGGATGCTGATCGCTGGCCGCGGCTCCTCCCCGCTGGCGAGCCTGGCGTTTACCATGCCCGACGCGCCCCACGCCCTGCCCGCCATCAAGCTGGTCATCGACAACGTCGCCAACGCCCAATGCCCCTAAACGAAACGGCGCCCCGGGATCAACCGATCCCGGGGCGCTTTTTAGGTCCTTCAGGCGGCCTCGGCCGCCGCGGGGTGCCGGCGCAGGTCGGCAGCCGACTGGAACATCTTGACCACGTCCTCCCACTTGGGGTAGCGGTAGATCGGATTGGCGACATAATGCAGCAGCACATTGCCGTCGATATCCAGTGCCACCAGCCCGCCCAGCCGGCGGATCGAGCCGTGGCCCAGGTCCGAGGGGACGCCGTTGAAGTAGGCATGGAACTGGCGGGCGATGATGTGCGGCCCGGCCACCTGCCACAGCGCGCCTTCGCCAAACTCAAAGAAGTCGTACACGGCCAGCCGCGGGTCGCCGTACACGCCGAAGGGCAGGTTGTACAGATCGCGCAGGCTTTTTGCGATCGGGCCGTCGCCCATGGCCAGCACGGCGATGTCCACGCCGGCGGCCTCGAACAACGGGGCGCAATCGCGCAGATAAAGCAGCTGCTGGCGGCACAGTCCGCAGCCGAGATGGCGCATCAGGAACAACAGCACCGGCCGCTTCGCCCACAGGGTTGGGAAGTGGACCAGCCGGTTGTTGATGTCAGCCAGCCAGATGTCGTTAATCGTGGTGGTCATCGCTGTCCTGTCGCCGGCTAGGCGCTGCATTCGGCGGCCCTGGCACTCGCCGCCGCCGCCAGAACCTCGTCCCAGGGCGGATAGCGGTAGATCGGGCTGGCCACATGGCGGTAGATCTCGCTGCCATCCGTATTCACCAGCACCAGGCCGCCCAGCTGCTTGAGCGAGCCGGCGCCCCAGCCCGGCTTCATCCCGTCGAGCATCGTGCCGATCTGGCGGGCGACGATGTGCGGGCCGATCACATTCCAATACGAGGTTTCGCCGATGTCGAAGGCCTGGTAAGCGGCCATCCGCGGGTCGGCGTACACCGGGAAGGGCAGGTTGTAGAGATCCTGCAACCCCTGGGCCATCTTGCCGTCGCCCATGACGATCACGGCGATCGCGCAGTTGGCGGCCTTGAAGCGATCGACCTGGTCGCGCAGCCGCAGGAGCTGCTGGCGGCACAGCCCGCAGCCGAGCTGGCGCATAAAGAACAGCAACACCGGCGTGTCCCGCCACAGGTCGGGCAGCGGGATCTCGGCGTTCTCGGCAGTGACAATCTGGACGTCGTTTTTCTCGGTCATGCGCGGCTCCTTTGAAGCTTTCTGATCATACGTCAGATCGCGTCGTCAGGATGTCTTTGGCCCGCTCGGCCGCCAGGGCGCGCAGCCGGGCCGCCGCCCGCCAGATCACCGTGACCAACACCGCGCCGATGATCGCCCACAGTCCCCAGATGATCCAGCGCAGGCCGCTGCCGCCGGCGACGAAGGCCAGCAGCGGCAGCACGCACATCGTCGGGCTAAACAGCAGCGCCAGGGCGATCATCCGGCGCAGCGAGCGCTCTTCGGGCGAAAGCGGCTCGGCCGGCGTGGGTTGCTGGCTCATTCGGCCTCCTTGGCGGCCTGCTCGGCCGGGCATGTCGTTGGCGCGCTCACGGGCGGCGGGGCGGCGGGGTCGCGCTCAAGGATGAGCGTGAGCGTGTCGCCGTAGCGTTCGCGCCACACGCCGCTGGCCTGGAGCGCCGCGATCAGGTCCTTTTGATAGGCGCGGTCGGCCAGCACGGTGGTGTGGCCGTACTTGGCCAGCAGCGCTTCCCAGTCGCGGCCGGCGGTGATGCATTTGTAGTCATACCACATCTCGATCGGGTACAGCTCGACCCGCGTATCGACAAAGGTGGGCAGCCGCTCGCCGGCGCGCCAGATCTGGTAGCTGCTGTAGCGCATCTCGTGGAAGATCGGCCCGGGCGGCGGGTTGGCGAGCAAGAAGTCGATCGCGCGCACCGGCGTGGCGGCCACGGCCAGGTCGGCGTGGGGCAGCGGCCCCTCGGCGCCGCGCAGGGCCGCCGGGTAGGGCAGGAACGATCGGAAGGGCGGCTGCGCGATCACGGCCAGCGCGGCGATGGCGATGGTCGCCCAGGCCAGCCAGGGCCGGCGCAGCGGCGCGTCCTTGATAAACTTAAGCCGGCCGCGCCGCACCAGCGCTTCGGCCACGATCGGCCCGGCGATCATGCCGAACCAGAGCTGGTAGCGGATGCCGCTCAGAGCCAGCCCGGTGAAGGCGACGAAATTAAGCAGGTCGCCGGTGCGCAGCTTCTGCCAGACCGCGATGATCATAATCACCGCGATCAGCAGCACCAGGAAAAACAGCTGGGTGACCGGGTCCTCCAGGGTGTTGAACGGCGAGGCCCACTCGGTGATCAGGCGTTGGCTGGAGGGGTCGGTCAGCAGCGTCCAGACATAACCGATCACGCCGGGGCCGCGCGGGTTGGCCAGGGTGGCCAGGGCCATGCCGGCGAAGCCCAGCCACAGGGCGCGGGCGGTCGGGTAGGTCGGGGCCTCCAGCAGGTCGCGGCGGCGGTCCAGCGTGCCGCCCAGGGCCGCGCAGCCGGCGATGACCGGCCCGAGCGTGAAGGCGCCGTGCAGGTTGACCCAGGCCATCTCGATCAGCGGCAGCGCCCACAGCGCCCGCCGCGGCCAGCGCTCGACCGAAACCTCGCTGACGATCACGAAGGTCAGCGCGAACAGCAGCCAGGAGAAGGTCTGCGGCCGCATGGTCCAGTTATCGAAGGCCACCACGGTCGCGAACACCAGGCTGAGCAGGGTGGCCCGTCCGTTGCCGCCGGTGCGGCGCAGCGTGTGCCAGGCCAGCAGGCCGTAGGTGGCGATCAGCAGGGCGTTGCGGGTCAGCGCGATCAGCGGCAGCCCGCCCAGGTCGTAGATCACGGCGAACAGCCACTCGCTGCCCCAGCTCTGGTAGAACATCGGGGCGTCGGCGCGGGTGGCCGAATACAGGCCGGTCGTCGGGATCGCGCCGTTGGCCCGGATCCACTCGCCGATCTTCATGTGCCACCAGAAATCTTCCTGGGCCAGCAGCAGCAGCGCGCTGCCGGCGGCGACGATGGCGAGCAGCAGCAGGGGCCACCACAGCGTTGATTTAGGATTAAAACGACTCATTGCCAACCCTTGCACTAGATCTAAGGAGCCGCGCCGATTGTACCATAGCGGGCGGCCCGAGCGCCCGGCCGGTTCTTCTGCTACCATGGCGGCGCTGCCCGAAGGAGTGACATGACGCGACCAAAACGAATTCTGATCTGCACGGCCCAGGTGCCGTTCGCCCGCGGCGGGGCCGAGTTGCTGGCCTCCGGCCTGCGCGCCGCGCTGGAGGCGGCCGGCCACGAGGCCGACATCGTGGCCCTGCCTTACAGCCACACCCCGCACCGCGAGCTGCTGCCCAGCGCGCTGGCCTGGCGCATGCTCGACCTGACCAGCGTCGACGGCCGCCCGGTCGACCAGATCATCTGCACCAAGTTCCCCTCCTACGCCGCCGCCCACCCGCGCAAGGTGGTCTGGCTGGTCCACCAGCACCGCCAGCTCTACGACTGGCGCGGCACCCGCTGGAGCGACTGGGGCGGCGAGCCGGGCGACGCCGGGCTGGCCGACGCGCTGGCGCGCCTGGACCGGCGCAGCCTGGGCGAGGCCGCCCGCCGCTTCACCATCTCGCGGGTGGTCAGCGAGCGGCTGGCCCGCTTCAACCAGCTCGGCAGCACGCCGCTGTATCCGCCCAGCGTCTACAGCGGGCGCTTGCGCGCCGGCCGCTACGACCCCTATATCCTCAGCGTGACCAGGCTCGACCGGGCCAAGCGCCTCGATCTGCTGCTCCGCGCCCTGGCCCACACTGCGGCGCCGGTGCGGGCCATCATCGGCGGCTCCGGCGCCGCCCGCCCCGAGCTGGAGGATCTGGCGCGCAGCCTGAACCTGGGCGAGCGGGTGCAGTTCCGCGGCTGGCTCGCCGACGAGGCCCTGATCGACCTGTACGCCAACGCCCGCGCGGTCTTCTACGCCCCGGTCGACGAGGATTTCGGCCTGGCCACGATCGAGGCCCTGGAGGCCGCCCGCCCGGTAGTCACCGCCAGCGACTCCGGCTGCGTCCTTGAGTTCGTCCGCGACGGCGAAACCGGCCTGGTGGCGCCGCCCGAGGCGCGGGCGCTGGCGGCGCGGCTGGACGCCCTGTGGGAGTCGGCCGAGCTGGCGGCGCGGCTGGGAGCGGCCGGCCCGCGCGCCGTCGCCGGCATCCGCTGGTCCAACGTGGTTGAGCAATTGGTGCTGTGATCACGCTTGGATACAGCCTTGCCGGCGGTAATATCGGCTATAATGCTGGTGCATACGGCTGGCACTTAACGAGTTCCTCACTGGCCTGGTTTGCGAGGAGGCTGTGTTGGTACAACCCGATTCTTCGTCCCTGGATCCGTTTCTACTGCCCCATCTCCGCACCCTGGTGGCGCGCCACAGCGTCACCGGCGACGATGCGGCCCTGGACGCCACCGCGAGTGTCATCGCCTCACTGATGCGGGAGTGCGGTTTGCAGGTCAGCATCCACCCGACCGAAGGGGCGCCGATTATCATTGGCCAGCGCGCCGGCGCCAGCAAGCGCCATATCCTGTTCTACGATCACTACGATGTGCCCCCGCCCGGCCCCTGGCGCGACTGGCATCACGAGCCGTTTACCGTGGCCGAGCGCGACGGGCGCTTGTTCGGCCGCGGGGTCGCCGCCGACAAGGGCAACCTGGTCGCCCGCCTGGGCGCCGTGGCCAGCCTGATCGCCGAACATGGCGAGCTGCCCTGCCACGTCACCTTCCTGGTCGAGGGCGACGCCCTGGTCGGCAGCCCCTACCTGCCCAACCTGGTCGCCGATCAGGCCCACCTGCTCCAGACCGATCTGGTCTTTAGCTTCGGCGGCATCCTCGATGGCAAGGGCGTGCCGTTTGTGTACGCCGGCGTGCGCGGCCGCCTGCTGGCCATGCTGCGGGTGATCGGCTCGGCGGTCACGCTGCCGGCCGATCTGGCCACCAGCGTGGTGAACCCGGCCTGGCGCCTGCTCTGGGCGCTCAACCGGGTCAAAAGCGACGGCGAGGAGGTGCTGATCGACGGCTTCTACGATGGCGTGGCCGCGCCCAGCCGCGAGGCCAACAAGCTGACCCGCGCCCTCGACCTCGATGAGGCCGCCCGGCTGGAGGCCTGGGGCCTTGAGCAGTTCTTGTTTGGCATGAGCGGCGCGACCCTGGCCAGGGCCGAGACGTTCACTCCGACCTGCAATGTCAGCGGCCTGACCACCCACACCGGCATCGGGCCAAACCCGACCATCCCGACCCTGGCCGAGGCCCTGCTGGACTTTAGCCTGGTGCCCGAGCAGCGCCCCAATGAGATCGCGCGCCTGCTCCGCGAGCACCTGCTCCAGTACGACCTGCACGACGTCCAGGTGGAAACGCTCAAGGGGGCCTATCCGCCGGCGACCAATCCGCTCAGTTCGTTCGCCCTGAACCTGCTGGCCACCCAGGTCGAGGCCACCTTCGGCATGCCGCCGCAGGTCGCCCCGCTGGCTCCGTTCTCCCTGCCCCTGCACCTGTTTACCGCCGGGATGAACGTCCCCGCGCTGCCGCTCGGCCTCCAGCAGCCCGCCAGCGCCGTGCGCGGCCCCAACGAGTCGATCAGCCTCGATCAGCTGCGGGCCATGACTCAGCTGGTGCGCAATCTGATCAGCGCCTTCGCCAAATTTGACAACATCCCCTAAAGCTGGTACTATACACCTCGTTGACGCGGGGTGGAGCAGTGGTAGCTCGTCGGGCTCATAACCCGAAGGTCGGAGGTTCGAATCCTCTCCCCGCTACCAAACCAAAGCGGCTTGCGCGTGCAAGCCGCTTCCTATTCGCCGGTGTAGCTCAGTGGTTAGAGCGAGCGACTCATAATCGCTAGGTCACTGGTTCAAATCCAGTCATCGGCACCAGATCCCAAAAGCTGGTGAAAAGTAAAATTAGTTGATAATCGAAATTAATTAGTTGATAATCAAAAATAAACAGTTGATTATTGCTAAGGAAATGCTTGATTATCACGGTTTTACTTTTCACCACTTTTGCATTTTAGCCTATCTCAACCATATAATCCAGTGATATGCTCCGAACCACATCCATCGTGATGGTTCGGAGCTTTGTTGTTTCTGGCCCCAACACGTGATCAATCTTCGCCTGTAGTTCCTTGATGACATGCCAATTGCCCAGGATTTTCGGCCACCATGCCGCTGCAATGCTTTTGTGTTTTAGCAGCACGGTCGTATCGGGCATGGCTTGCAATTGCGCACAAAGCTGGAGAAGAACGTTTGGGAACTGCTCTGCGGTGAGTGTTGGCATTGTATACAGGGATGTTTGCTGGTCGCCGCGATGGAGTTTTTCCGCAAATGGTTTCCAGTGCTCTTCCGCTGTCTCATCGCTCCTCAGAGTAAAGCATGGGATGAGGGCAAGTTTTCCATCTAAATCAGCCCGGAGTTCCAGCAGTTCTTCCCAGGTGTCTTTGCTGAGCGTGTGTGCCTGGTCAATGATAATTGCCCGAATATGATGCTTGCTCAGTTGACCGAGCAGACGATGATAGGCCCGATAATATTGATCCTTGGTCCAGAACTTCTTTGGCTCGGTCTCATCGGGAGACTCGACATACTGGGTGAGATCACATTGTTCATTCAGCTGGTGGGCTATTCGGCTGAAACACAACAGGAGATCCGTATTTGCGGATCGCGACTCCCCGCGTAGACGTGAACGCCGCAATGGGATATAGAGCACATGCCCAGCTTGATCATAGCCGTGCAACCATCGTTTGAGTAACCATGTCTTGCCGGTGCTCTCCAAACCCAGGAGTGGAAGCACAGTTCGTCGTGTAATAGACCATTCTATCTTTTCTGATGTTTTCGAATAGGCGTCTTCATCATACTCAATGAACGAGCTGGCTTGGAATGGCATAGTGTTGGCTCCTCAGACTTCCTTAAGTTGGCCTGTACTTCTGAAGTAATTGCTCGTACATGTCTGTTAAGGCTTGAAGATCTTCTTCTTCCTCCTCAGCTAAGGGTGTCGTCATTGGGTCTGTATTAGCCGTGCTGCCAACTTCTGCTTTCCCGGATCCTTCCAGAACTGTTTGCTCTGCATTCGGCAGTGTTTCTTGTTCAACGGTTGAGGATACATATTCAGCGTCTTCGATGTCCTTCTGTAAAAGATCGTCGATCGGTTCATTCTCCTGGTTTTTTCCCTTGTGAACACCTGAAGATCGGCGAACTGGTCTCGTATAAACGGCTGCCTCATGAAGGGGATCGTACTGCGGGAGCAGGCCGTGGAGGTCAGGTTGGGATTGAGTTATCTCAGTCCGGATACCTTTGACCCTCTGCCGTAATTCAGTAAGAACGGCTTGTCGATTTTTCATCCGCTTGGACAACGACCGACCGTGGTTTTTGTCCAAAATAACTTCCTCCCAGGATTTCTGATCAAGGGAGGCATAATAAAACGTGCCGAATTCTTGCATATGATGAACCTGGAACCCAACTTTCTCACCTCGACCCACTGCTTCCAGCCACCGCTGATCAGCTTCGACACTGGTATCTTTGGGCACAAAGTAGCGTGGTTTTGTGCTGCGGGTGCCGACATTGTACTGAATACCGTCATCAGAGATCGACTGTTTTTCCTGATCAACGTTTGCTAACAGATGCGCCAAACGATTGAGTGGTGGAGCGCTCAGCCATGCACCAGGACTCGTACGCCACTTTTCAAAGGGAGTGAGGGTTTCACCTTCTCGGATTCTGGTGTTGAGCTTGTTTAAGGCTGCGTCAATGTGCTTGCGGAGATCCTCTAAATTCAAGAGATCCGGGTGGTTGCGAGCATCGTTCCAGCATTTGAGATCACGCTCATTCTTGACAAACCCACCTAGCTGGCAGAGTTCGGCATCGAGCAACTTCAAAAATGCCTCAACCTTTCCACGTCCCTGAGGTTTCCCTGGCTCACTGAGGATGAGCTCAATCGGTTTGTCTGCATCAGTCATTAACAGCGCAAGAACTTTGCGGAGGGCAACGAATTGAGATCCATTATCGGTGTAAATAAGCCGTGGCCGTCGTCGTGTGCGCCGCAGCAGTTCGGCTAGCAAGAGGTTTACATCACTGGCAGTGAAATCGATAGTATGTGGTTTGGCCGTGCCATCAAGTTCTTTGCGGGGTCGGATAATCAATGCCGGAACATAGTTTGAAAAATCATCTAAGAAAATCACAATGACAACCGTACAAACAACCCCGTTATGCCGGACATAAAAGGGAAGATAACGACCATCGCTCTGGATTCGCTCAAATGGGTAATCGACATCATTGGGAAGCTTGGGCAAGAGCAAGTTATGAAGCTCAGATTCTCCCCTCCGGGCAAGCACGAATGGACCTGGATTCTCGCCTTCTTTCTGCTTGAGATACCGCAGAACGTATTCCGGGGTAAACCAGGAAGCCTGCGTCAACTCAGGGAAGGTTGCATACATCGCACTCACGACGAACGCGATCGTTACGGTGGAATGCGATGTATGGGGCTTCTGGCTTGTCCCGTCTACCAGGTAGCGAAAATAATCCTTGATCAAGTAGAGGCCAATGAGTTCCTTTTGCTGCTTAATCGTCAGCCGCTGCTCCTGAGGGCGACCACGACGGTCGCGCACAGATCCTCCGGCATGCTGAAATTGCTTGTACATCGCCCATGCACCCTGAGCCGTCAATCCATACTTATTTGCGAAATCAGGCATGGTGCCATTGGGAAGTTTCTTTTTGCCAATGGCGCGTCGGGCCTCACCAATGCGTTGAATCTCACGCAGATCATTCTCGATCTCTAGGATGCGCTTTTGCTTATCGAGATCGAGAGTCTCAATGGTTTGCTGAGACCGTGTCTGGGGATCAATCCGCCCGTGAATCAACCGAAACCCATACCACTGCTCTTCTTGATATCCGGGTTGTTGGTTTTCCATAACGGCCTCCTCCTTTTATAAATTTGGCATAGATTCAAGAGTTAAGGCCAGATAGGTAAGGTTCACACCCGCATCAGTCTCATATTCAGCAAATAGACCATGCTCACATCGTGTTGAAGGCCATGGATGTTTGCGCAAGGAATACGTTTTTCCTGGTGAAAGCTTAACAAGTGGATGGCGATAAATCCCAACACCATCTGCGACACCATCACGGATACTTGTTACAAACTCAGCTTTTGGCAGGAGCCACCCGGCAGCTGGTGTGTCATGCCCTGGTAGTGCGACACCGTAATTAGCAATTGAGGGCGGGACCTTGACCGCACGGTGAAACTGCAAGAACGCCGTCCGCATCCAGCGGGTGAGCCATCCATGCAATTCCCAGGATTGCCATTGACAGTGATCCGTATGGTCCGCAATCCAGGCTGGAAATTCAGTGCTGATGCGCTGAATTGTCGGATGGCGTTTGCGCTTCTCTGCTTTGGTGAAGAATATTGTGGTGAGAACGTAGGATGCCGCCCGATTAAGTGCAGTGAAATCAAGGTGCTGGAATGTATCTGGCAGATAATGTATCTGGCAGATAGAGATTCTGCGGAATACCCCGCAACGGCCACTGGACATTCCATGGGTGCCAGATGGCATCATAGAGCGCCAATCCCACATCGTCGGCCGTCGGATGTTCCTTGGATACCCAGATACCCATGGGCAATCCTGAGGAAAGATCGATGACGACTAAAAGATAATAGGTTGCGGTCATATTCCGTGTGCCTGAGCGTAACACAAGGGTCAGCGGTTGGACGGTCCACCGCTCATGGAGCAGGGGGAGCGCAATATTTAGTGACGCCCGCTGGCGCACTCGCATCACTACAGCGCCAACGCCGCCATGCCACCGGCGCCGTTTCATCTGGCAGGTATAGATTGTACGCACAATGTGTGATGATGATTGAGGCAGACCAAGGCGCCTTGCATATGTATGTACCGCATCCTGAATACTGTCCCAATCATATGCTCGCTCGACATGCCCTAATCGCAAGAGGCGAATGTAGGAGATGATCCGTGCGTCACATGCTGTGTGTCGCGCACTCAGGGTGAGTATGCCAACGGCACCATAGAGGACGAGGCCCAGCACGCAATAGCGAACACTTTTGGCTGGAAGTTTGGTTCTGCGTGACAGGACCTTGACGAGCTTATCAATGTTCTCCGTTTCGGGATGTGGAGTACGGGTAGTTCCATCGTTTTTCGCTTTTCGAACACGATTGCGCGGACTCCACGAAAGCCGGGCGCTGAAGCGATAGCGTTTCGCTGAGAGTGGCGCCGCGTCGAGCAGCATTTCCAGGGGAAATGGTATCCCCGTTTCCTTGATTACTGCCTGAAGGTCGCTAATAAATGAGCGGATGGTCTGTTGGTGAGGCGGGGGCAGCGATTGGAGATGGTGGTTCAACAGATGATCAATGCGGTGTTGATGGATGTGTCTGCGCGTTGTGCCAAGCGGTTGATTGCTATGGCAATCAATGATTCCATAGATGCCATCGGTGAGGAATGCGTCTATGATCGTTGTGCTATCAGGAGGTTTTTCCGCTTTATAGCCTATGAGCGATGGAAATAATTGCTGTCGAAGGGCGTGTCGGTCGGTATGACTGCTTGGCGCATAACAGGCCAGCAACCATTGGTGATGGGCTGACTTTGAAGACTTTGATGGAGATGGCAACGAGTAGAAGACGTGATGAAGCACCGCAATGCTCTGTCGGCATTCGCCTATCGCAACGTCATCGTGGGAGAGGTTAAGAGTCTGGCGCAAGCGTTCCAACGCGCGGAGTTCGCCATACCACGGGCAAACGGAGCGGTACAGCATGCCAACAAGGCCGTATCTGGCGTAGGCAAGTAACCAGGCACGCGCCAACCCACAGGCGCGCGTCTCAATCTTTTTGAATTCCCCAACAACTTTTTTCACCATACCATCCGTTGAGCAGATCTGCTGCTCTTTGAGCCAGCGTTCGCGATCGCTGGCGAATGGCATGGTTTGTATGAGCGGGAGAAGTTTTTCTTCAAGCAGTGCCTGCGGTGGCCGTGACCAGTGGAGCGCAGCCGGCTCAAAGACATCGAACAATCCTTGTTTCCAGCACAGAAACAATGTTGATCTTGATGGTGCTTCCATCAGTTTGCTGACCACCTGCCGTGCTATGTCTCGACTACGGCAGAACCCAGTATCGACTAAAGCCTGAAGGCCAAGTGCTGGGTCGTTGGTGTATTTAAAAAGTTCTTGGACACTTCAATAGATATCCTCGAAGGGTGGAGGCTCTAGTGGCTGATCGGCTGATACGGTTTCTTGATCGAAAAGGCCTTGCTCCCAGCAGCGCCGGACATGTGGTTTTGCTGGCCTGGCCAGGATATATCGAACCAGTTGCTGGGCAGTGCGTTTGTCCCGGCATAGACCGTTGGCCACAAGATCATGGATACCTTGTTCGGGATCGCTGACTGTTTTGAATAGCGCTTGAATGTTGGGCAGAAGGATGTCGAATGCAATGCGCACCGGGCGTCGTTGTCCTGGTGTAGGATAATCGAACCAGCCATAGTTTCGGCAGGTATGAATGATAGTTCTCGCCGCGACATCCACGAACGAGAGGGCTTGGGCAAGTGGGTGGAGCAACGAGAAATCAACGTGTGCCCGAGAGTACCGTGACTCTAGGATACATAAGAGGGTGGTGATAGTGCTATGGTGGTGAGGATTAAGGAGTTTTGGGGTGAAAAGCTCTTCTGGGATGGTTGTCCTTAGCCAGGATTGCAATACCGCATACCGATGAGTAATAAGGTTTTGGTCATCATCTGTGAGTCCGTATGGGAACTTCCATTCGGGTTGGAAGACTGCCACCGTTTGATCAATCATATCCATAAATAGCTGATCCTCACGGGCTACGCGTGGAGATAGCCACGCTATTCGTCTCGCAAGTTGCAGGTGGATAGATCGTTATCAGGAGTGATTCCGGTATGATTTCTGGTGTTCTAGCAATGTCTCGGCCTGTTGGTGGACGTTTATTTGAAGTAGTTACCAGGGCTTTGCTACTACAAAGTATAGGGGGTTGGGCATCACTCTGTCAAAGAGATGCAAAACAGCGCGCAGACCTGCCCTAATGGGGAGCATAAAAGGAAGCTTATGGCTATATGACGTGCTTGATCGCTGCATCTACCTGGAACCTGCATTGTGCTGCCCTAGGTGCAGACGGTTCGGAGCAGCTGCACGTACTCGTAGGCATGGTCACGACAACAATATCCCAGCTACCTCAACGGCCGCCTGGCTGATCGGCAGAACGCACCATGAAGTAAGGATCCTGATGGGCGTCGCGCGCTGCGATACTGTCTGCGGCAGGGCCTATCATAAGACTTGCCAGACAGCCAGCAGGCTGATCCAGCGGCGGGGATTAATCACGGTCATGGGCCAGTCCTCTCGGTTTTGCACACGGTTCGCGCGTCCACAGCGCGCCAGGGGCCTATGGAGCAAGGACTATAGCGCTACAAGCGTCGCTCGTTCGGCGCTGTGTCTCAGACCGCATCTTCCGACCTCCTAAATCCGACTTGGAATCTCAAGCCCGGCCGGAACAGGTGCGACGCATCCTACGACCGGCGCCAGTATCCTTTCCTCCGCGTCAGCGGTATACACTCTATCCATCCTGGATGGGTTTCCCCGAGGTGTAGCTGAGTAGAAAGGAACCTCTCATGACGATGGTGTTAATCCTCGATAGTGATGCCCGCGTGCGTGCCTCCCTGACGTCCGCCCTGGAGCACAGCGGCTATCAGGTTTTGCGCGATGTCCGTGGAGCAGCCGGGCTGACCCTGGCGCTGATCCACACCCCGCAGGTGGTCCTAGTGGGCCGCGATCTCGTCGATATGACGGGCCTGACCTTTGCCCAGCGCCTGCGGGCGTTGCCGGCCATTCCCCAACCCGTCCTGTTTTTTATGGACGCGGCGTCACCCCACATGATCGATGTGGGGCAGGAGGGCGTGTTTGCGAAGCCGCTTGATCTCGCGGCGGTGGTGGCCTACCTGGCGCAGATTGTCCCTCCCGATGCTTCCCTTCCCCTGCGTGAACGCATGGCTGGCGCCTAACACCCTGCTCCACCGGTACCGCTGCCGCTCGTGACCCATGCGTCGCGTGCCGCGAGCGGCCACAACCATGGCATAGGTGCTGGAGAGATGGGGATTCGCGCGCAGTGACGCGGTCGGGTGACACACCCTGCCGACTCGTGCAGGCGGATTCTGTTGAGCGCCGCGCTGCCGCGGCTCTGGATGAACTCAGGGAACCATTGGGGACGGGTGGGGATAGCGGGGTTGCGCAACGAGGGCCTGGACCTGGGCGATGAGGGTGTTCAGATCAAACGGTTTCGGCAGGCAGATGACGCTGCCGCCGGGAGTCGGAAGCCGATCCGTATCGGCCGTCATAAAGACGATGGGGGGTTGCGGCAGGTCGGCCCGCCCGCGTAAC
>Ga0196965_1000895_pt1 | contig 13698 bp, 12 predicted proteins | sample S1_20metaG_FD_148668 | JGI IMG/M metagenome (GOLD analysis project Ga0196965, IMG submission 148668) | Soil microbial communities from Anza Borrego desert, Southern California, United States - S1_20 | ecosystem: Environmental > Terrestrial > Soil > Desert | place: USA: California | collected... | reverse complement strand
CCTGGAGGAAGGCGAGATCAATAAGGTTCCAAATATTTTCTCACCGGTTACGCCTTCCGTAAGTTTTTCAAATGGTTTGTTGAGCTGGGAAAAGGTCAATGGTGCCAGGGAATATAAAGTGCTTAGAAACGGCAAGGAAATTTCAACAGTAAAAGAAAATCAGTTACAAATAGACGAAGAAGAGTATTCCGAACTTCAGGTAATTGTTGTTGATTCTCTGGGAAATGAATCTTTCGCCAGTGAACCAATTTCCCTTGTGAAAACTCAAAAAATAGTTGAAATAGAAAACAGTAACCAGAAAGCGCCCTTTCCATACAAAGACTTCTCGGGAAAAGGTTTTGTAGAAATCAGTAAAACTAACAATACAAATCTCTCTATTCCTGTAACTATTGAGGAGGATGGAATCTATGCGTTGGATTTCAGGTACTCAAATGGCAATGGTCCCATAAATACAGAAAATAAATGTGCAATCCGAAGTATTAAAATGGAAGACAAACAGTTGGGAACGGTTGTCTTTCCTCAGAGAGGAGTAGAGGAATGGTCGGATTGGGGATTCTCCAATGCTGTTCAGGTTCAATTCCAAAAAGGATCTTATTCGATATCCATTGCACTCGATCCTGCAAATGAAAATATGAACGTAGAAATAAATCAAGCCATGCTCGATTATTTGAGGGTTATTAAAATAAAGTAGTATAGACGGAAATGGGTTGTAAAGTATTGGTAATCAGTACTACGGGTAATCACGAACCGACCTTTTGCAACGACATCACCTCTTTAAAAAGGAGAAATGAAGAGTTCGTGTTGAAACTTACAAGCTCTTTCCAAGTGTCATCTCCCCTCCATTTTTAAAGGAGGGGTGTCCACAGGACGGGGTGGTAAAAAGAGGGCTGAGTTATTATAAAATTTACAAGTTTTAAAAAGTCGAAACATTAAATTTTAAAAGGATAAACGGTCGGTTTTTCAAAATCTGACTAGTGATATCCTATTAACTAAAAAGTATGAAATAGCCACGATTGGAAATCGCCCAAATGAAAATAAATATCTAATGGCGTATTCCATGTGGCCACTAAAAAACAAATTATTACACATGAAAAAATACAGTCTGGTAATTATTGTCTATTGTCTCATCATTTTGAATGCTTTCTCTCAAACGGAAAATTCGAAAGCGATGGTTCCGGGAAAATGCTCCTCCTATCAAGTGGATGGCAGCAAAGTGATTTTTAACTGTGAAAACAATTCCAAAGTGTTGCTGCAACTCTGTAGTAAACAGATTGTAAAAGTATGGTATGAACCTACAGGAAATTTCCATAGAAATAATGAGTCTTTTGCGGTTGTTAACGAAGCTTTGGAGGATGTGGGAACAATAAGGGTAGAAGAACAAACACAGACTTATGAAATATTTACTGATTTCCTAAGGATCCGTATCAACAAGGAACCTTTTCAGCTACAGATTTTTGACAAGTATCAAAAGATGCTGTTAAGTGATTTTAAGGATCAGGGATTGATAAAAGAAGGAGAGCGGTTAGTTTCTTATAAAAGCTTGCGGTCAGATGAACAGTTTTTTGGGTTAGGGGAAAAGGCTGGTCCTCTAAACAGAAGAGGGCATTCTTATAAAATGTGGAACAGCGATAAACCGTGCTATGGCGTAAATGAAGATCCTCTTTACAAAAGCATTCCTTTTTTCCTCAGCAGCTATCAATATGGGATTTTCTTTGACAATACCTATAAGTCGGAATTTAAGTTCGGAACAGAATCCAATGATTTTTATTCCTTTGAAGCGCCGGGTGGAGAAATGCTTTATTATTTCATTTATGGAACTGATTACAAACAGATCATCGAAGGTTATACAAAACTTACTGGTAATCCTATCATGCCTCCAAAATGGGCTTTTGGGTTTTCTCAATCCAGGGGGCTTTTTACCCGCGAAGATCTTGCCAGGGAAGTTGCCAATGAATTCAGAAAGAGACAAATTCCTTGTGATATTATTTACCAGGACATTGGCTGGGTAAAAGGACTTCAGGATTTTGATTGGGGAAAAGGATATAAAAATCCGAAACAAATGGTGAGCGATTTGAATGAACAGGGGTTCAAAATGATTTTATCACAAGATCCTGTAATCTCTCAAGCCAATAAGAGACAATGGCAGGAGGCCGATTCATTAAATTATTTTACCACCGATAGTAGGACAGGTAAATCATATGATATGCCCTGGCCTTGGGGAGGCAATTGTGGTGTTGTGGATTTTACTAAACCGGAAGTGGCAGATTGGTGGGGAAGTTATCAGCAAAAACCGCTGAATGATGGTGTACGTGGCTTTTGGACAGATATGGGCGAACCTGCCTGGAGTAATGAAGATGCTACAGACCGGCTTTTTATGAAGCATCATTTGGGGATGCATGACGAAATTCACAATGTGTATGGGCTTACATGGGATAAAGTAGTTACGGAACAGTTCGAAAAACATAATCCCAACCAAAGGGTTTTTCAGATGACACGTGCAGCTTATGCAGGTTTGCAGCGCTACACCTTCGGCTGGTCAGGCGATGCCGGCAATGGCAATAATGTCCTGGATGGCTGGAAGCAGTTGGCAAATCAGATACCGTTGAGTTTATCGGCGGGAATGGGTGTAATTCCTTTCTGGGCTTGTGATATCTCTGGATACTGTGGTGATATTAAAGACTACAATGCTATGGCAGAATTGTACGTCAGGTGGCTGCAGTTTGGCGTGTTTAATCCCTTGAGCCGGGCGCATCATGAAGGTAATAATGCGGTAGAGCCGTGGTTATTTGGAGAGGAAGCAGAGAAAATCAGTAGAGAAGCCATTGAACTTAAATACAAATTATTCCCCTATATCTATAAATATGCCCGGGACGCACATGATAAGGGACTTCCGTTAATGAGGGCTCTTTTACTGGAATTTCCTTCAGATGAGGAAACCTATAAGGCCGAAAGCCAATTCATGTTTGGGAGGGAATTATTGGTTGCGCCGGTAGTTGTAAAGGGCGCAGAATCTAAAAGGGTATATTTTCCAGAAGGTGAATGGATAGATTTTAATGATAAGAAAACTGTTTACAAAGGAGGGCAATGGATAGATTATAATGCTCCGCTGAATGTGATACCGGTTTTTGCCAGAAAGGGCTCAATCATTCCAATGATGCCTGTGATGCAATACATACATGAGGTACTGGTCTATCCTGTAACCCTTGAAATATTTCCGGGAAGTACCAATCAGGAGGTCTCCTTTGAGCTTTATGAAGACGATGGGGAAAGCAACGATTACAAAAAAGACATATTCAGCAAAACCATGTTTACTTGTACAACCCAGAAAGAGGGTTATGAGGTAAAGATCAATGAGCGGGAAGAACAGGGGTATAAGATACCAGGTGAAAGGAATTTCGTCATAAAAATGCACATAAATGAAAAGCCAGAATCAATTCTTGTGAACTCTAAAAAAGTCAAACTGACAAGTCTGGCTACGCTTGAAAAAACCATCAATACGGATTTTGAAAAAATATCAGGAACCTGGAATAAAGATACAGGGGAATGTATAATAAAAATCCCTGATAATGGGAAGGCAAGCATTATACAAATAAATAAGTAGAGGGGATAATACAGTAGAATTTGCTTAAAGGAAAAAACCCTGGTTATTTTTGATCAGGGTTTTTTGTAAGTCTTATTTTAATCATCTTCCAAAATCTCCTTCACCCTTCCAACTTCACCGGTTTCCAGCCTTACTTTTATTCCGCGATGATGGGTGGGTGAGCTGGTAAGGATATCTTTTACATATCCTTCCGTTAAGTCTCCTGAGCGTTGGTCCTGTTTTAAAACTATCAAAACCCTTAAACCTGGCTTTATATTAGATCGAGTTGTTCCATTCATTTTTAAAGCTACATTTTATTGTTTGAAAATAGCACAAAGTCAAAAGAAGTTTCAGGCAAAGACGGCGAAAGGTTTTACGCAAAGCTCCCAAAGAGTTCATGTCATTATAAGGGCTAACGATAGATAACATTTTGCCTCAACTTAAGCACAACAAGGAGTAAATATTCTTTGTGCCCTTTGCGAAAAAATCTTGGCGGTCTTTGCGTGAACTTTCCCAATCATTTCTCATAACAAAAAGTAATCACCAATAAAAATTGCTCATTGGCTATTCGAATTAATCCTTATCACTTTTACGTTATCAGTGAGAAAAATTAATAGGAAAAACTTAAAATGATCACAACAGATATATGCATTATTGGAGCAGGACCGGTTGGTTTATTTGCTGTATTCGAAGCAGGACTACTTAAAATGCGATGCCATTTAATTGACTACCTTCCACAAGTTGGTGGACAATTATCCGAGATCTATCCTCAAAAACCGATTTATGATATTCCCGGTTATCCAACGGTAAAAGCGCAAGAGCTGGTGGATAATTTAATGGATCAAATTGCACCTTTTCACCCTACTTTTTCTTTGGGAGAAAGAGTGGAAAGCCTTGATCGCCAGGAGGACGGTTCCTTTATTGTAAAGACCAATGAGGATACTTCAGTTGCTTGTAAAGTAGTGGTAATTGCCGGCGGATTAGGCTGCTTTGAACCTCGTAAACCGGAGATCGAAGGCCTAGAAAAATACGAAGGAAAAGGAGTGGCTTATATGGTGAAGAATCCGGAGCTTTTCAGAGACAGAAAAGTTGTACTTGCAGGTGGTGGAGATTCAGCATTAGATTGGACGATCTTTTTAGCGAATCTGGCCAAAGAAGTTACCCTTGTTCACCGAGGGGAAACTTTCAGAGGCGCACCCGATTCCGCTGAAAAAGTTTTTGATCTGGCAAAAGCAGGGAAAATTAATCTTATCCTTAAATCCAATATTACCAGCATAAGCGGAAACGGACATTTGAAAGAAGTTTCTATATTAGGAAAAGATAAAAATACCTTTAATCTGGAGGCAGATCATTTGATTCCTTTATTTGGACTGACACCAAAATTAGGACCTATTGCAGAGTGGGGGTTGAATATTGATAAAGCGGCCATTAGTGTAAATACGGAAGATTATTCTACCAATGTAGAAGGGATCTATGCCATAGGTGACATCAATACTTATCCGGGTAAATTAAAGTTGATTCTATGTGGTTTTCATGAAGCAGCACTAATGGCCCAAAGTGCCTTCAGGTATGTATATCCCGACCAAAAATTAAGTTTCAAGTATACCACGGTTAATGGAGTCAATGCTTTTTAATAATGATCAACATTACAATTGAAGATAGAAATGGGGAGAGGAATACTATAGAAATCCCGACAGACATGAACCTAAGTCTGATGGAAATTCTTAAAGCTTCCAATTACAATATTCTTGCTACCTGTGGAGGAATGGCGCTGTGTGCCACATGTCATGTGCAGGTTCTGGAAGGTGAGGATAATCTTCCATCCCCAAATGATGCAGAGTTGGATATGCTTGATACATTACCCAATGCAACTTTTGAAAGTCGTCTGGCCTGCCAAATAAGAATAAGTGATGAAATGGAAGGAGCAGCTTTTAAGATTTTAGGTGAAGAGCAATAAAGTCTGAATCTGAATTAATGGAATGGGTTGAATTTTGGAATTAGACCTGCTAATTCCAGTATTTTTAACCTCCCTCACCAATCCCCGTTTATTTTAAAGTTTAATTAAAAATGAATGCACCATCAGGGAAAATATACAATCCTAGTACATTGGCTTGCCAGGTATGGAGCTTTTTCTATTGGGATGGTCTACGTTCTGGTAGGCGTTGTAGCATTGTTGTCTCTGATGCAAGTTGTAGATGGTGGTGCGGATGAAGACAGTATTATAGAATCATTCAAAAATATTCCCTTAGGGGAAATTTTTATTTGGCTAATAATCGGAGGCATGTTTGGTTACATTTCCTGGAGAATATTTGAAGCCCTTACAGATCCTTATAGGTACGGGAAAAGTTTTAGAGGAATTGTCAAAAGAACAGGAATAGTATTAAGTGCCCTTGCTTATTTGGTAATAGCTTTTTCAGGCATTCAAGTATTGCTTGGACTTGGAAGTGAAGACAGCGGACAAAAAGAACAACAGTTGATCATTGCAAAAGTATTTGAATGGAACGGCGGGGAATTTCTTGTAGGCGGCGTGATTATAGGTTTTACCGGCCTTATGGAGTTTAAATATGTAATAACCGGCGCCTATGATCCAAGGATGGCTACAGAAAATCTTTCAATTCTTAAACAAAGGGTTATTAATTTTCTGGCTTGGATTGGTCATTTTTCCAGAGGAATTTTATTGCTGATTATCTCTTATACATTTATACTGGCGGCAATACAATCAGACCCTAAAGAAGCAGTCAATACGGATAAGGCTTTTAATTTTATTGGGGAAGGAATCTTCGGACACCCTTTATTTGTAATAATAGCCATAGGTACAATTTGTTATGGACTATTTATGTTCACCCTAGGATTTTTTTATCAGTTTAAAAGAGAAATATAAAAGTTCTCTTTGACCTTGTTAAGACAGATTACTAACGGCTAATAGCTCAAAATCTATTCCCTTTCCTTTTTGTTCATCCTTATCATTTCTCCAAAGCCAAAGTTCATTGCTAACGCATTTACTGCCTGGGCAATCCTTTTAATCTTCGTGTGATCTGTCTTGGCGGTTTCGATCCAGTTTGAAAAATACCTCTGGTGGCCTTTAGGTAAACTGTTAAAAAAGTCCAAAGCTATAGGTTCATCGTTCAGGCATTCTATAAAATCTGATGATAATGGCTTTTCTTGAGTATCCACCTCCATTTCTACCTGCACTTCATCATCTTTTTCCTTTCTTATTGCTTTTCTGATGGTTCCGTTGAGCGCCATTATGAAATTTCCTTCACCCATGGGAAGAAGGCCCACACCCTCAAAAGCATACTTATCTAATTTCCCTTTTACCCTGAATGATTTTTTATTTCCCGGTAATAATTGTTCCGCAATATCCAATGGCACTAAGATATAACTCCATCCGGTCTTTTCGCCTTTTTGAGCAAATCTGTCTATTATAGCTGTAAATCGAACCATTCTTTAAAATGTATATAAGCAAAAGTAGAAATATAAGAATAAACCGCGGTTATCTTTCCCCAAGTTCTGTTAAGGATATTCAAACCCATTTAGCCATGTTACGTCTCTGAAACGGACAATATTTAAGAAATTGAAGCAAAAAACTTTTATCTTAGGGCTTAAAAAATCTCCCTTCTATCGGATAAAAGTTTATAAGTTCGAAGAATGGAAGGTTAGCTCAAAAAATTGTAATTCTAGCATATGGGCCATTTGCCAAAACTAATTGAAGATTTAGCGCTGATACTGATTGCCGGAGCAATCATTACATTACTTTTTAGAAGAATTAAACAACCCCTGGTATTGGGTTATATTATCGCAGGTTTATTGGTTGGCCCTCACATATCTATTGTTCCTACTGTAGTAGATAATGCAAATATTAAGACCCTTGCAGAAATTGGAGTGATCTTCCTGTTGTTCAGTCTTGGCTTGGAATTTAGTTTTAAAAAATTGGTCCGTGTTGGGGGATCGGCATCCATAACGGCTTTTGTTGAAATTATTTTTATAACAGTCGTGGGTTATTTCGTTGGAAAATGGATGGGCTGGTCTACAATGGACAGTTTGTTTTTAGGAGGAATGCTGGCAAGTTCGTCCACTACCATTATTATTCGTGCATTTGATGAGCTGGGAATGAAAACAAAGCAATATACCCGGATTGTATTCGGTGTATTGGTAGTAGAGGATATTGTGGTTATCCTGCTTATGGTGTTATTATCCACTGTGGCTGTTACCAAGCAATTTCAGGGGATGGAGATGGTATATACTGTTTTTAAGTTGTTGTTTTTCCTTGCGTTATGGTTTATTGCTGGTATTTTTTTATTACCCACTTTTTTGAAAAAGGCAAAAAAACTACTTGATGAGGAGACTTTGCTAATACTTTCTATTGGTCTTTGCCTCGGGATGGTGGTGGTAGCGACTCAGGTTGGTTTTTCTGCTGAGTTGGGTGCATTCATTATGGGCTCCATCCTGGCTGAAACCACTTCAGCTGAAAAAGTTGAACACGTACTGAAGCCAGTAAAAGACCTTTTCGCCGCGGTGTTTTTTGTATCTGTTGGAATGTTGATTGATCCGCAGACAATCTTAGAATATAAATGGCCTGTTCTGTGGGTAACATTATTGGCTTTATTTGGAAAACTGTTCAGCACCACAATAGGCGCGCTTCTGTCAGGGCAACCATTAAAGCAATCGGTGCAGGTGGGAATGAGTATGGCACAGATAGGGGAGTTTGCTTTCATTATTGCTACATTGGGACTTACCTTAGGCGTCACCAGCGACTTTTTATTCCCGGTAGCTGTTGGGGCGTCTGCGATTACCACTTTTACCACGCCCTACATGATCAAATTTTCAGAACCCTTTTATAATTTAATTGTAAGAATACTTCCAGAAAGGTGGGTGAAGGTATTAAATAATTATTCTTCCAGCACGCAAAATATACAAGCCGAAAGCGATTGGAAACTGCTATTGAAGTTTTATGCGAATGTTGCCCTCACTAACGGTATTGTAATTTTAGCGATCATGCTGGTTTCGATAGAATTCCTGATGCCTTTCTTAGTTGGAAAAATGGAGAATAGGATCACCAGTGGTATTATAGTACTTGTTATTACACTTGGAGCAATGACTCCGTTTCTGTGGGCGCTTATGGCAAAAAGACCAGGCATTCTTACTTATAGAGAATTGTGGTTGGATAAAAAGTACAACAATGGACCTTTATTAATGTTGGAAGGTTTCAGGAGTTTGCTTGGTATCCTGCTTATTGGTTTTTTGGTAGATAGATTGTTCTCAGCCAAAATTGCAATATTGGTTGCCGTTCCAATTATAGTTGTAGTGTTGGTGGTTTTTTCTAAAAGAATTCAAACCCTTTATCAACGTATTGAAGGTAGATTTCTAAGTAATCTTAATGCCAGGGAAAATGCTTCCAATATAGAGGAAGCCCTGCGAAGAAAGTTTGATCCTCAATCGGATTTATCTCCGTGGGATGCACATATGGTAGATTTGGAGGTAAATCAACAGGCGGAATATATAGGTAAAACACTTGTTGAATTAGGCTGGCGTGAGAAGTACGGGGTTAATATTGCCTACATCAAGCGTGGAGATAAATTGATTTATGCTCCTAAAAGGCATAATAAACTGTTGCCATTTGATCGGGTAGGTGTTATTGCCACTGATTTACAAATGCAGCAATTTAAACCCATATTCGACGCTACCGAACACGTTGATGCAGAGGAAAATGATATTGATGATATTGCTTTACAAAAAATTGTGGTAGATGAACATACCAAATTAAAAGGCAAGACCATTCGCAGTTCGGGAATCCGCGAACGTACAAATGGGCTTGTAGTTGGAATAGAAAGAAATAAAAAAAGAATATTAAATCCGGATTCTACTACTGTATTTGAATGGGATGATATTGTATGGATAGTTGGGGAAAGGAAAAAAATACAAAAATTAATTGTGGAATAAGTCCGAACCTGGTCCGAACCAGAATTAGTGGAATGGATGAAATTTGGAATTGAATTAACCTAAAATTCCACTTTTTCCAACAATTCTAAAATTCAGGTTCAGACTAAAAATTCTGGTTCGGACGTCTTAGGAAGTAAACTTGACCAAGGTTACAAAATCGTTGCCTCCATCGTCACCTGCGCTTTCCACTTCTTTAAATTTTCTGAGCGTAGTTCGAACGGTGTTTTTTAAAATGCCATTGCCCCTCCCGTGAACTATTTTGGCTTCCTTTATTCCTAGCAATATGGCTTCATCTACCCAGACAGGAAGCTCGATCATCACTTCTTCTTTCATTTTTCCCCTGACGTCCAGTTCAAATTTGAAATGCATCAGTTTTTCTTTGGTGTCAATTCCTGAAGATTCTACCATGTTGCCTTTAATCCCTCGTTTGTCTTCTGCAATAACTGGTGGGTTGGCCCGGGAAACTTTATTCCTTTTTACAGAAACTTTCATAATACCCAGCGCTACCTGTAAATCGTTCCCTTTTACTGAAATTACTTCGCCCACGGAGTCTTGTCCATTAATTTTTACAAAATCGCCTACTTTAATTGTGTCCATAATATTTTAAGTCGGTTTTCAAGCAGCATTAAAATCAGATGTTTTTTCTGCTTTTGGGTAAAAAATATATTTCAGTTGTTTTTTATTAATATCCATACAATACATTTTTTAAAATCGCAGATCTTAATAATTGATTGAAATATACTTCGAAAAAATGCGAATTGTCAACAGAAAATGGTTGAATTTTTTAATATTTTAAAAGCACGACATCCTTGCTTCTTTATTTATATCCTTACAATTTGTCCTTTATTTAATACACCTCTCATATCCTATTAAAGTTTACAAGATTTCATTTGTCAAATATTTCTAAAATAGCACCCTGATATTTTTGATAGGAAAACTATGAAAGGAAATCATTTTCAATTAACAAACAAAAAGGAAGTTACTCGTAAAATTCAGGCTGTGGAATCTACTTTGGATCAATTAAAGCAAGAGTTAAGGACAGAACTTGAAAGAACCAATGAGGTTTTTGAAGACTATTACGTTTTAAGAAAAGGAAATGGTAAAATATCTCTTCATGTATCTAAGCTTGGAAAGTCCGATATTATAAAGCAAAAAATACAGGAAGTTGCCCAGAGTATAAAAGATTAGAGCCTAGGAGAACGATAGTCAGGTGCTTTCCTCTTACCTCAAACCTCGACCTTCAAAAGCTACTCTGTGCAGGGAATGCTTATATAGAAAGCACTCCCTTTATTTTCTTCACTATCAAACCAGATTTTTCCGCCATGTAATTCTACGATGGTCTTTGTGATGGACATTCCTAATCCTACTGTTTTTTCACCTTTTAATCCAACCCTGGCTGCTCTGGTAAATTTGTCGAAAAGGAAGGGATGCAAGTGAACAGGTATCCCTACACCATCATCCTTTACAATAATTAATAATGTTGAATCTGTATTATTAATAGTAATAGAAATATGCCCGTTTTCCCTCGTGAATTTAATGGAATTGGCAATTAGGTTATTCACAGCCTGGAGAAGTTTCACTTCATCTGCAACGATAAAAATTTTATTTTCGGAAGAAATGACGCTAAATGTTTTACCAATCTCTGCATGTGACCATTTATAAACCTCCACCAGGTTATTGATTTTTTCTACAATATCTATTCTGTCTTTTACAAGGTCGACCTTTGTAGAAAGCAACAATTCATTGTTGACCAACCGCGTAATCAGATCAATGGAACTGTTACAGGTGTCATCTATTATTCTAAAATATCTTTTTATTTCGTCGAATTTCTCTCCATTCAGCTCTTTTTTCAAAATAGAGGATAGCAATTGAATGGTATTTATCGGCCTTGTTAAGTCATGGGCCAAAATTTCTAAAATTGAATTCTTCTTTGAATTGATATTGTAAAGCAGCTCTTCAAACTTCTTCAGGGGGTTATCTCATCTATAGAACCTGCAAGCCAGTTAATTTCTTCATTTACATTTTTTACAGTGTAAACTTTGGCCATAAGCCACTTGGTGCGTTTAATAAATGTAATTCTAAACTGGAAGCTTTTTGGGGTGCCATCTTTTAAAATTTCACTTAACGAGTGGATTACATGATTTTTATCTTCTGCGTGGATGGTTTCAAGTAATGAACGATGGTCTGATAATTCATAACGGCTTTTTCCCCAGATTTTTTCGACGGCAGGATTGACATAAACCAAAGATTCAAAATGAAAATCAAAAATGAAATAACCTACCTCGCTCTGATCCCTGATATTACTAAAGATTTGGTGCTCTAGTTCAGGCCTTAACTTCTTTATTCCTTGTTTTTTCATTGAATGTATATTCAACTTTATTTTATTCACGATTATCCAACAGCCAAGTTGCGGTTGTTTGTGGTTGTAAGAGTCAGGGATAGGATTTGTTTTGGAACAAATCTTATTTTTGATGTATGTACAAAAGAGAAGAAGCCGCTCAGCTACGACAAGCCTTCTGGACTACGTTCGGTCAATACATTGCCCCACATCCTTCGTCGGAGGGTTTAAGGGTAAATTGGCTGAATTATAATACGCGTCTTAAGCACGTTTATTTCCGAATGCATGCAGACCAGAAAACGGCTTCGATCAGAATTGAAATAACACATCCTGATCTGGAAGTCCAGGAGTTGTTTTTTGAACAATTTGTGACACTTAAAAGCTTTTTACATAGCTGCCTGGAAGAGGATTGGGAGTGGCTTTTACATATCCCTGAGGAAAATGGTAAAATTATCAGCAGAATTTGCAAAACCCAGTCCCCGGTAAACATATTTAATCGGGAGGATTGGCCGGAATTAATTTCTTTTTTGAAGCCCAGAATCGTTGCCTTAGACGCATTCTGGACAGACGCGAGGTATAGTTTCGACTGGTTGAAAAATGGGTGATCATCAAAAATCATACACACGCTATATTTTGAATTTTTGAAAAAAAATAAATTCAAGCGAGAACATATCTTGGCGCTAAAATATCCTTGTTAAAATTTACTAATGAAACTGTCTGAAGTTATTAAAAAAAATGCCATTGTGTTTTCTGCGGCATTACTGTCGCTTGTTATTATTACTAATGTCGTGCTGATAATTTATAATAATAAAATCATTGAAAAAGCTTATCAAATTCAGCTGGAGAATGAAAAGATAAAGACACATTTTACTTTATTGTGGAATGATGGGGTCCGTAACCTTGACCTTGCAATCAGAGGATATGTAATTACCAAGCAAGATAAAATGCTTTTCCCTTATGAAAATGCCTTGAAGTTTTATAAAGAGCATATGACTGCATTAAAAGAGGCAATTAAAGGTCATGGCGAAGAAAATAAAAATGCACTTGCAGAGATTGAAGAAAAGTATAACGATCACTTAAAGTATACAAATTACCTTTTAGATTTAGTAAAGAAGGACAGTATTGAGACTTTTAAAGCGGAACTCGAAAAAGATAAGGGATATGATTTGTGGATTGTTTATGAAAAGAACTCCAACAAGATCATGAAGAGTTTTAATGACCTTAACCTTACTGCAAAAGCAGATTATGAAAAAGCAAATAAAAGGATCATTATCCTTCAGGTAATCCTTGCCTTATTAGGTTTGCCGACTATTTTCTTCATGGTATACAAAATCCGTAAGGATAAAGAAAACCGACAAAAGTTGTTCATCGAACTGGAGAAAAATAACAGGACTTACTTATTCGACCCAGGAACGCCTCTGGTAGCAACAGATGAAAAAGTGTTGATCAATGATTCGATTGTAAACCTTAAAAATGCTGCCGATTTTATAAGTCAGATCAGTAAAGGGAATTTTGAAGTAGATTGGCAAAAGTTAAATAAGGAAAACAGGGAACTGAACCAAAAAAACCTGATTGGCGAACTCATTCAAATGAGAGAAAAGATGAAGGGTTTGAAAAGTGAGGACCAAAAGAGAATCTGGACCGCTGACGGACTTGCTTCTTTATCTGAAATTATCCGTAACCACCAGCACGATTTAAAGGACCTGTGTTATCAGGTGCTTGTTTTTGCAGTAAAATATATGAATGCCCAGCAAGGAGGACTGTTCCTTGTTCAGGAAGATGAAGAAGGAACCACTTTTCTTGAATTAGGGGCCTGTTATGCCTTTGACAGGAAAAAATA
>Ga0196965_1000894_pt1 | contig 13703 bp, 7 predicted proteins | sample S1_20metaG_FD_148668 | JGI IMG/M metagenome (GOLD analysis project Ga0196965, IMG submission 148668) | Soil microbial communities from Anza Borrego desert, Southern California, United States - S1_20 | ecosystem: Environmental > Terrestrial > Soil > Desert | place: USA: California | collected... | reverse complement strand
AACGCCTCCTGCAAGATATCCTCTGCTTCAGCGGTGGTGCGGGAATAGCGAAGACATACAACCAGCATTTTTTGGCAATAGCGTTCATACAAAGCTTTTTGGAAGCTTCGGTTGCCTTTCTTGCATCCATTTAAGAGCTCTTCTTCGCTGAGCATTAAAACTTTTTCAGGACTTCAAACCGTTAGACCCGTGATCGGGTTGAAAGGTTGGAATAACTTTATACTTTTATCGATCTATGAGAATGCTGCTTTTTTACTCCGTGACAGCCATTTTTATCGCTGGCTGCACTCCCATCGCGCAAAATTCGGTCAATTCAGGCGGTAATCCTAAGATATTGAGGCTTCGTGATCTTGCTTACGAACCGCAGATTAAAACCGTTACACTTCATCCCGCCACAACCGATCCGCAGGCCACGCTTGAGCCTGCCGTCATGCACATCACCGATGGTTCTTTGGTTCTGGCATTCGATGATCTGACTACCGCACGCGACACTTACTATGCACGCATTATCCACTGCAATGCCGATTGGTCAAAATCGACGTTGATGGATCTGGATTTCATGTACGACTTCAATGAATTCCCGGTCAATAATTTTGAGTTTTCCGTTGACTCGCATGTTCCGTACGTTCATTACTGGCTGCAAGTCCCGCGTGTAAAGGTACCCGGCAATTACGTCATGGCAGTTTACCGTGGTACGGATAAAAATGACATCATACTAACGAAAAGATTTATGGTGATCGATCCGCGTGTAACTTTTCAAGGCGAAGGAAATCTTATCGGCGCAGGAGCACTCGCTTCGATGAATCAGCAGTTAAACTTTACCGTGAATTACAAAAACATTGAGATCATCAACCCCCTCGAAAACGTCAAAGTTGTTATCCGCCAAAATCAAAGATGGGATAACATCGTGATGGATGTTAAACCAAGCTTTGTCAGAGAGATAGAACACGAATTAGAATACCGTTTTTTCGATGATTCAAAGATGTTCAAAGGAGGAAATGAATTCCGCTTCTTTGATTTAAGATCATTGAATAATCCGGGAAGGAATGTTGCAAACGTTAACCGAACAGTAAAGCCTTTCGAAGTTTTCATTGAGCGCGATAAGTCGCGGCAACACGATGCTTACTCACAATACCTTGATATGAATGGCGGCTTTGTTCTCGACAACCTCGACTTCCGCAGTGCGAATTTTGCCAATTATGCATACGTGAATTTTGCATTGGCATCGCGGCCGATCAGCGGAGATGTCTATGTGACGGGTGCGTTCCATCAATGGAATCTCAATAATGAGAACCGGATGCTCTATGATTCTGCCAAACAGGAATATTATGCTAGTTTTTTATTGAAGCAGGGATGGTATGACTATCAGTATCTGGTAAAATCAAAAGAACTGCCGCCTTACGTGTTGGAAGGTTCTCATTTTGAAACCGAAAACATGTACGAGATTTTTGTCTACTATCAGCCTTTTCAACCACGTGCCGATCTTCTGATAGGATACCTGCGTCTGCAAAAGAATCCTAGATAACGCCCGCGCTATGCGTATGACATTTCTTCCTGCGTAGCGTGATGAACTGAATCATTATTCGCTACGTCAAGCATACCAAAACCTTTGAAGGTGAAATGACCGAGGCCGTTTTCGTAAATGAACTGCTGAACTTCTTTGGCAGCGTATAAGGTAAATGGAAAAGTATAACCACGAACTTCAAACCGAACATCATTGTCATACAGCGGGTATATGCGTGCAAACTTTTTATGCGACAACTGTATGCGCTGAATATAGTGCCTATCGGGAACGATCTGGAATTTGTAAAAGGAGGTCAGTTGTTCAGGGGTATATTTCCCTGTTGCTTCCATCCTGCTGATTGTAGAGTCGTAGAGAAGATCCGAAAACTCATCGTTCTCCGGAGAAATAAACTTTTTACTGCGCTCGTCATTAAACGCTGCCGGTATCAGCACAACCGGAGAGATACAGAGAAATCGCGCTTCATCGGTAATTACAACCGCCTCTTCTGACTCTACACTTTCAGGAACAAGATGGAGATTACCAACAATCAGTTCTTTTTGTTCAAAGACCCGCGCAATAAAGTAGTCGAGAAAGGGTTTGTCAGAACATGCAAAGACGAGCGTAATCCTGGACGAAAAATAATGGAGACCTTTTCGGCTCACTTTCGTCTGGCCTTTCAGACCAGAAAAATTAAAATTGTGGAAATCGAGAAAAGACTTATCCGGACCAAAAACCAGCAATCCTTTTATTACCTGCGCGAGCAAATATTGGTGGTGGAAAGGCACATAAGCACCCCGGTTCTTAAGCGAAAAAATAATCCTGGTTCTCAAACCTAAAAAATTTACACAAAGGTCAAAAAATCGTAACCACACTGAACCACTTTCACCTGACGGTGAGCGGATTATAAAGCTAAAAAAAAATCTGAAAGGTTTGAATTCCGGGCGAGGAATCTTTACACATTAAAACGGAAATGCATGATGTCGCCATCTGCCACCACGTACTCCTTTCCTTCAATGGCAAGTTTACCCACCTCGCGGCAAGCCGCCTCTGACTTATACTTCTGAAAATCAGCAAGTTTAATGACCTCCGCCTTAATAAAACCGCGCTCAAAATCAGTGTGAATAACACCGGCAGCCTGAGGTGCTTTCCACCCCTTATTGATGGTCCACGCGCGGACTTCTTTTTCGCCCGCGGTAAAATATGTTATCAGATCCAGGAGGCTGTATCCGGCACGGATCATCTGATCAAGACCAGAAGAATCGAGCTTGTATTCCTCCAAAAACATCTTTTTTTCCTCCCTGTCTGTTATTTCGGCAATCTGCGCCTCAAGCGCAGCACATATCTTAACGATGCCTGCATTTTCCTTTGCAACAGCTTCGCGTAAGGCCTTAACATGATGATTGTCTTCGTGGATGTATTTCTCGTCAACGTTGGCGACGTACATGGCAGGCTTCATTGTAAGCAAAAACAAATCAGCAACTGCTTTCTTGTCTTCCTCTGAAATTTCAAGGGAACGTGCATTCTTTCCTTGTTCAAGGACTGATTTGTATTGACGAAGCACTTCAAGTTCAGCTTTTGCTTTCGTGTCGCCAGATTTTGCCTGGCGCTCGATCTTGGAGATCTTCTTCTCAACCGATTCGAGATCTTTGAGCTGGAGCTCGATTTCTATGATCTCCTTATCGGAAACCGGGTTCACCGGCCCGATTGAACGAACAATATTCACATCGTCGAAACATCTGATTACGTGTACAATTGCGTCAACTTCACGGATGTTGGTCAGGAATCCGTTACCCTTGCCTTCATTTTTACTTGCGCCTTTTACGAGGCCGGCGATATCAACAAATTCAATTGTCGCAGGAACCACGCGCTGAGGGTTTACAATTCCCGAAAGAATATCGAGGCGTGGATCGGGAACATCGATGATTCCGATATTTGGGTCAATTGTAGCAAATTCATAGTTGGCAGCCACATTTTGAATATTCGTTAAAGCTGAAAACAAAGTTGATTTTCCAACATTCGGCAAACCAACAATACCACATCTGAGTCCCATAAATTCGATTTAGGGCGCAAATATATAAGTACTATTTGAAAATTCGTCTAAAAACGAAAGGTGCAAAAAGCGAAAAGCCCTTGATTACTCAAGGGCTCCTCCAGTATAGGTTTGATTTAGGTATTAGTCCCATTTAAGATCACTGTCAGCCTGACGTTCCGCAGAAGCCTCAGCAGCTGCTTCTTCGCGTTCCGGCGCATGATCAAATTGTGTGAAGTCAACCTCTGGCATTAACTCAGTCTTAACATGGTTAACAGTGTTTGTAAGCGCTTCGAGAAACTTATTGAAGTCTTCTTTGTATAGGAAGATCTTATGTTTTTCGTATGTAAAGCCATCTTCTTTAAAACGCTTCTTGCTCTCGGTGATCGTCAGGTAATAATCATTTGAGCGAGTTGATTTGACGTCAAAAAAATACGTTCTCTTACCAGCTTTTACTTTCGTCGAGAAAATCTCATCCCTGCTGTTTGCTTTGTTGTCTTCCACAATCCTTCAATTTTAAAGTTAGGTTTACAAAATTGGTTCTATCGAAGATAGTACTTTGCCATTTGATTGCAAACTAACTGGGAAATAATTTAGTTTGATACCAAGGTGCTACGATCCCGAACGCGCCAAAATAAGCACCATTAAACACATTTTGCAATATTGTGAGTATTAAACTTAGCGAAATCGCGCAGAACGCCAGTCTTGAATTACTCGCCCGTCAACTCGTTGAGGGGTTCATTACGGGATTACACAAGTCTCCTTATCATGGCTTCTCTGTGGAGTTCGCGGAGCACCGTTTGTACAATGAAGGTGAAAGTACAAAGCATATCGACTGGAAAGTATATGCCAGAACCGACCGGCTCTTTACGAAACGGTATGAAGAGGAAACCAACTTACGCTGCCTGATCGCGGTTGACACGTCAAAGTCGATGTACTATCCTGGGGGAAAGGAGAAGATCCGATTTTCTGTTTATGCCGCTTCCGCGCTCGCATATCTGCTACAAAAGCAACGCGATGCTGTGGGTCTGTGTCTATTCTCCGATCAGATTGAATTAATGACTCCGGTGAAGTCATCACCAACTCACCTTCAGAAAGTATTTTCAATTCTGGAGACTGTTAAAGACCGGGAAGCAGTCGCGAAGAACACGCACGTGACAACTGTGCTGCACGAGATTGCTGAGAAGATCCATAAGCGCTCGCTTGTTATGATCTTCAGCGACATGTTCGAAGGCGAAGAAACTGACGACTTGTTCAAAGCACTTCAGCATCTGAAACACAATAAGCACGAAGTGATAGTATTCCATGTGATGGATAATAGAACCGAACTCGAATTTGAGTTCGAAGACCGGCCAATGGAATTTATCGATCTCGAGAGCGGACAAAAAATCAAACTAAATCCCGGCGATGTAAAAAAACATTACCGTGCGTCCGCTGAACGATTTCACAGTGCTTTGAAGATGAAGTGTAATCAGTTCAAAATTGATTTCATTGAGGCGGATGTAAAGAGCGACTTCAATCATATCCTTCAATCTTATCTGATAAAGCGCGCGCGGATGAGATAAAAAAAAGGAGCTATTCGCTCCTCCTTACTAGTTATTTTGCTCGACTTCCTGGTGAAGCCATGCCTTTTTGGCAAGAAGTTCTTCTTTCGTTTCTACGTAATCAGGATCGGGAACGCAGCAATCAACGGGACAAACAGCGGCGCACTGCGGTTCTTCGTGAAAGCCGGTGCATTCAGTACACTTTCCGGAAACGATATAATAAAATTCATTGGATACCGGCGCCTGTAACGCTTTTCCGTCAACAGACGATCCGTCTTCCAAATCAACCTTTTCGAGCTTGGTTCCGCCCGACCAGTTCCATTCACGGCCCCCTTCGTATATCGCGGTATTCGGGCATTCCGGTTCACACGCACCGCAGTTGATACACTCGTCCGTAATAATAATTGCCATGGTTTTTTCTACTTTTGAATCCCGGTGACAAAAATACTTGGTAATCACCTCTCATCAAAACGGCAAACATGGCTGAAAAGTTTATGACAGTGCAGGAGCGGATTGCGGCGTTCGAAAAACTTGGAAATTATATAGGCGCAATCGATGCAATAACTTTTAAAGAATTATCATTAACAGCGCGAAATGAAAATTCATGGTTCACGGAAGACAGTGTCAGACAGGCCTTTAGCGGAATTGTAAAGTATTTGAATGGCTCCGCGCTTGCGCAGTGGACAGCAGGATATTCGTTTGAAAATAAGTCGCCAAAACGTGTAGCGGTAATCACCGCAGGCAACATTCCGCTGGTTGGCTTTCACGATTTGCTGGCTGTTCTGGTTAGTGGCAACAAGCTAATCATCCGGCCGAGTTCAAAAGACACGGCCCTGATGAAGTATGTCATCTCGAAGCTCGTTGAAATTGAGCCACGGTTCGAATCCTTTATCGAATTCACTGAACAACAGCTTCGCGATTTTGATGCGGTTATTGCGACAGGTAGCGACAATTCTTCGCGATATTTCGATTATTACTTTAAAAAATATCCTCATATCATCCGCAAAAACAGAAGCTCCTGTGCCATCTTATCGGGCTTTGAATCGGAGGAAGAACTCACGACGCTTGCCGCAGATGTTTTCACCTATTTTGGACTTGGATGCAGAAATGTGTCGAAACTTTTCGTCCCGGTCGAGTACGATTTCGCGAAGCTATTTGAAAGCTGGCAATCATACGAAAAGGTGTTGCTTCACCATAAATATCACAACAATTACGATTACCAGAAGTCGATTCTATTGATCAACCGTGATGAGTTTCTTGATAACGGATTTATCCTTTTACAGGAAAACAAAAAGCTGGTTTCACCGATTTCGGTATTGTACTACGAGTCTTACAATGATTGGAACGATCTGATCCAAAAACTCAATAGCCAGCAGGATAAAATTCAATGCGTGGTTGGGAATGTATCTCAAGCCTCGGTAAGAATTGGAGAAGCGCAATCACCAGGTCTTGATGATTACGCCGACCAAATCAATACATTAAAATTTCTTTCGTCATTAGGTTAAGGTTTCGGGCCACGAAGTATTTCAATCCATCCTGAAATTGGTTCACTGCCACTAACCTGTACACGATAGAAGTAAATTCCATCAGCTGCGCCCTCTCCTTTCCAGGTATTCTGATAATTATTGCTTGAGAATACTTCCTTGCCCCAGCGATTAGTAATAACTACTTTGTTGTCACCAGATTCTGAAAGGTTTCTCACAAAAAATACATCATTCACACCATCGCCGTTCGGCGTGAATACGTTTGGAATGAACACGCTCTCGTCCAACGGAACCAATGCCTCAAGTCTTGCCGTACAACCGATCGAATCACTTACTTCGATAATGTAGCGTCCGGCAGCCAATACATTCTGGTAGATTTTCTCCCATTGCTGGTTCGAGTTCCTTTCGACGGGTTCATCAAACGTCTCAAACGGTGGCAACGACGTTGATGCTGAATCAACAAAAATACTGATGGTATAATCCGGTATTCCGCCCGAGATATTCTCCACCTGTACCGAGCCAGATGCGATATCAGGATACGAAGCAGATATCTGTCCTACCGACGCTGATACAGGGTATTGAATTGTCACGCGCTCCTTTTCAGACTCCACCATGGTACAATTGCCCTGGAATTGCTTCATCAGCACAAGGTAGTCAGCGCGTTCATCAAGGAACGGACGATCATTGAGGATGTATGTTCCAATTGGCGGATACGCAATTCTCAATGAATCTTCGCGTTCACCAGTCTCTTCGTTATATACGATGATATCGAACGGTCTGTCTGCATCACCGGTAATGTCGGTAAATGAAATCTGCTGAGCGTCTACATCGCAAATATTCTCGACGTTAAAAGTAATTGCAACTGGTGCGTTTGCTGTAACAACTTCAGGGTTCGATTGCACTTCGGTGCAATTCGTCTGACTTTGTTTCAGAATAATGGTAAAGTCGTCGAATGAGTCAAGGAATGGCCTTCCTGAAATTGAGTAAGTTCCTATTGAGGGATATGGGATGCGAATAGAATCAACACGCTCGCCGCTGCTTTGATCAAAGACCAGCACATCAAATGACTTATCGCTTTCTCCTGTGATTTGCGTTATCGCAATTTCCTGATGTGATTCGCCGCATACACGCTGCGCATCAAACGAGATGGCGACCGCTCCGCCTGAGATTGTGAAGTCCTGGCGTGTCGGACAACCTGCGTCCGAGCTAGACAGAACGTAGTATGATCCACTCGACAGTGTATCGATTTGTACGCGGTTTCCTGAACCAGGAAACTCAACCAACTCGATTGTATTTTCATCAACCCCTGTTCGTGCAATACCAAATTTATACGGGCCAGGTGTAAGCGTTTGATCCATATCAACCTCAATGACCACTATACCGTCCGTTCCACCACTTTCGCAAGAAGGTGAGATCACCTGGATCGGCGTTTCAAGGATTACCTGGTTTGGCGAAGGTACCATCACTGTGTTGGTAATTGAGCAACCTATTGCATCGCGAATGGTGTAATTTTTACTTCCACGCTGCAGATCAGTATAGATGATGTTGTCGACAATTTCTTCATATGCGCCCCCCTGGAAAGAGATCTCATAGGGAGCTACTCCACCAATGACATTCTTCACTTCCACCTGACCATCGTTGTTGTTACACGTTGCTTCGGTGGCAACATGTTCAGCCGATATCTGCGTCAACGGATTATTGATCGTTACCTCCACAGCATCAGGGCACGCGTCACTTGCATCATCCCGAACGAGGATCGAATAAGTGCCATTAGGTGGCAAGTTCGTGAGTGTACCTGGCGCAGTAAACGCTGCCCACGTTGTTCCATTGTTCACTGAATACTCGTACGGCGCGCTGCCACCTGTTACGGTTATCGTTGCCTGGCCAGTAGGCGTATTGTAACATAACGCATCACGGAAGGAAGCTGGATCTGCGGACGCGTCCACTGTCGTTAACCGTGGCAAACTGTATGGTAGAACGCACGTTGTTGAACCGTCGAATATTTCAATGAAGTAGTTTTCCGATGCAGATAAGCCATTGAATGACTTCGGAACATCTTCCTCGAATTGTTGCGACTGTGTGAAATACGTAGTTCTGACAGCATTTAATGTGCTATCGTACAGGGTCACAACATAGAACGGAGCAGGGGAACCACCTTTGATCGAAACTGTGATCTGGCCATTATCCTGATCACTGCATGTTGGTCGAATTGATGAAATATCGGCCATGAAGACATTACAATTGATACCCCCTGGAGAATCACAGTCGGATGGTTTTGACAGCGAGATATTGACCGCTCCTGAAACACAACCTGATGCATCCTTAACAACGACGTTGTAAACGCCCATTGGCAAATTGGCGATCGTGCTTGTTGTAACAAAGTCTACACCGTTGTTCACCGAATATTCATACGGTGCTGTTCCTCCCACAATGTTGGAAATTGAAATTTCACCGTCTCCTCCGTCACAGGTTTCATCAATCTTATTTACGTCCATTGTAATGACAAACCCATTATTCACAACAATTGTCTGAACGGAAGAAACACAAAGCGATGCATCACGAACAAGCACGGTGTAATCGCCTGCAGGCAGGGAAGCAAACGAATTTCCGGTTTGGTAGGTCACGCCATTATCTATTGAATACTCATACGGAGCAGATCCACCTGATACGGATGCTATCGTAATAGATCCATCATTCATACCACCGCAGGTAGCATTTATCTTACTGATGACAGGGGAGATATTTCCGAAAAGATCGATCGACACATCCTTCGTTTCCGAGATACAACCTGTTGCATCGCGAACGACCACTTCATACGAACCTTGGTTCAATCCCGTAAAGATATTCGCGGTACTGAATGTCGTCGCACCGTTAATCGAATATTCATACGGTGCGGTTCCATTTGAAGCTGTGATGGTTATTTCACCATTATTTCCGGCACAGGCCGAGGCGTTAACTTTCGTTACGGTTGAAGAAATTTCACTTGTGGCATTAATAAATACTGAAGCCACGGAAGAAATGCAGCTATTTGCATCCCTTACGATCACCGAGTAGCTCACGCCAGAGGCAAGTGTTGTAAAGTTAGCTGGCGACTGATATGTCACGCCGTTGTCAATTGAATATTCATATGGCGCAACACCGCCGGTAACACTTGTGATTGAAATCGTGCCGTCAGTGGCACCAAAACAGCTCGCATCGGTCTTCGTTATTACAGGAACGATATTACCGATCAGATTTATAGTCACCGCCTCTGACGCAGACGTGCAACCTGACGCATCGCGTACCACCAACGGGTATGTGCCCTGGTTAAGACCACTAAATGAATTGCCAGCCTGATAAGTAGTTCCACCGTCAATGGAATATTCATATGGCGCTAGCCCGCCAGTCGTACTTACAGTTAAAGATCCATCGTTGCCTGCGCATGAAGATGCATCGGTCTTTGAGACCGTGTTTGTGATCACTGTCGCACCGTTGATCATGATCGAGGACACAGCTGAGATACACATGCTTGCATCTCTGACAACCACGTCATAACTCCGACCAGCTTCAAGACCTGTGAACGTATTTGATGGCTGATAAGTGGCGCCATTATCATTTGAATATTCATACGGCGCTGTACCTCCGGTGATATTTGATTGAATAGTTATTGATCCATCGTTCGCACCTGCACAAGAAGCATCTGTTTTTGTAATCACAGGAACAATATTACTAATGACACCAATCGTCGTCATAACATCTGCAGAAACACATCCATTTCCATCCTGTGCTATGAATGTATACGAGCCCGGCGACAGACTACCAAAGACATTCGAGACCTGGAATGTATTACCATTGTCAATTGAGTATTGATACGTGCCTGTGCCACCCGTGGCATTTACCTGCACCTGTCCATCGTTACCTACGCATGAGGAAACATCAGTGACCTGGAGACTTGCATCAATCGCGACAGCGTTGTTAATGATAATCGAGAACGCCGATGAGAGACATCCATTTGCGTCGCGGACAACGATTGAATGGTTGCTATTTCCTGCAAGTGATGAAAATACATTGGAGGTCTGGTAAGTTATTCCATTGTCGCGCGAATACTCATAAGGAGAAGTGCCTCCGGTTACTGCGGCAACTGTTACAGTGCCGTCCGACACAGCATTACACGAAGCATCATCTTTGCTGATTGTTGGAATGATGACAGCCGTCGCGTTAATCGTTACGCTCTGCGCAACCGAACGACAGTCATTGGCATCTTCTACAATAACAAGGTAAGTGCCCGGCGCGAGACCAGTATAAGTATCGGATGGATCAAACGTAACACCATTGTCAATTGAATATGTGAAAGGTGCCGTACCCCCGGCCACAGAAGTAATTTCTATTGAACCGGAATTAACACCGTTACAAGCTGCGTTTTGTGCAGTGATAGAAGGAATCGGTTCAGCTGTAACCGTTACGGTTACCACACTGAACGCATCGGTACATCCGTCTTGCAATACACGATACTCAAAATCATAGGATCCAGCGGCAGCGTTTGTGAAGTCCGCTACGTTGCCCGTGAGTGTTGCATTACTACCATCCAGATCTGTCCATGTTCCACCAACGTCGGCTGCACCCAACAGTGCGAACAGATCAAGTGAGGTTTCATCGAAGCAAACCGTAACGCTATTCGACGTACCAGCATTCGGCGCGGTATTTACTGTCAACTCAAGGATTGCGTCATCGGTGCCACATCCGGCAACATTTACAGTGTATTGGAATTGGTGGACGCCTGAAAGAGCAGTGAGGTCTGCTAACCCGCCCGGTACAACCGAATTATCGCCAAGGTAAATCCATTGCCCGCCTGGATCTGGCGTACCAGCAAGGCCAGCGAAAAGATCATAGGCTGATTCCGAATTACACGCGTCTAATTGTGTATCAGTCCCAGCGTTTGGTGCTGAATTAATCACGTTAAGACTAACACTTGCAGTTGCATCCACGCAAGGTGCAGTACCAGTCACCGTGTATGTATAATTGTGTATACCCAAAGATAACGCTGTCAAATCGATGACGCTTGATCCGAGGACAACACTATTATCCACATCCATCCATGTACCGCCCGCGTCGGCTGTTCCAATAAGCGTAGCGAGATCAAAGGCATTATCGGTGTTACATACCGTTTCGTTAGCATCTGATCCGGCGTTCGGAGCCTCAGTAACGGTGACAGTAAGTACTGAAGTTGCATCCGCGCAGGGACTAGCTGAGACAAGATATTCGAATGTATAAGCTCCAGCTACTGCACCGGTGAAGTCGGCATCATTGCCAGTAATGGCAATGGAAGGTCCGGTTAACTGCGTCCATGTTCCTGTAGCATCTGGCGTGCCTCCAAGCGCTGTCAGAAGATTAAATGCTGATTCCGTGTTACAGATATCCGCTGTGTTATCAGCTCCCGCGTCAGGTAAAGCGATCACGTCGATAGTAGCAATTGCTGTGGCATCGGCACATGGCGTGTTGGTCACTCTGTATTCAAATGTGTACAGGCCTGGAACCGCAGTTGAAAAATCAACCAGATTTGCGGCAATCGGTAGACCTGGAGTTGCTCCTGACATTTGCGTCCAGCTTCCGCCATTGTCAGGCGAAGATGTCAGTACTGCAAAGAGATCAAATGATGCATCTGAGTTACATGCGTCTGCTGAGCCATCCGCTCCCGCGTTGGGCGCTTCAAATATCGTTACTGAAACCGTTGATGAAGCATCAGCACATCCGGCCGATCCAGGAACGGTATAGATAAAGTCATAGGTTCCGGCGGTCAATGAAGTTAAATCGGCTTCATTTCCTGTAACAACTGCAGTCGTCGTATGGGACCATGTTCCAGCATTATCAGGTGTACCACCCAATTCTGCGAAAAGATCGAAATCAGTTTCGCTGTTGCATGCATCAGCGCTGCCATCGATACCAGCATTTGGTGCGTTGAATATTGTAATTTCAACAGTCGAATTATCCGAACCACATCCTGGCACTGTAACTGTGTATTCGAAAGTAAGAACTGATCCACCGGTTACGCCCGATAGGTCGACATTATCTCCCGTAATCAGTACGCCCGATGTGCTCACCTCTGTCCACACTCCGCCTCCATTTGGCGCACCACCGAGGGCTGCAAAAAGATCAAACGAAGAGTCGTTGTTACATGCATCCGTCTGGCTGTCTGTTCCTGCATCTGGCGTGCCATCGATCACGGTCACAGTGACTGTAGCGGTTGCATCAGGACAAGGATTGGTTCCGGAAACTGTATAGGTAAAGTGGTAATCCCCATTAGCAAAACCGGTGAGATCTACCTCGTCACCATTGAACGTCACGCCCGTTAAGTCATCATCGGACCAAGTTCCACCAACATTCGGTGAACCGCCGAGTGCATTAAAAAGATTAACCACGCCGGATGTATTGCAAACTGTAGTTCCGGCAGATGATCCTGCATTTGCTTCCGCTACTACGTTGACAGAAACTACGCCTCCAAATGCGTTGCCGGCACAACCATTGGCATCTGCCAAGGCAGTGACTTCATAGTCTCCAATCGCCGCGTTTGTAATTGTATAAGTCGTTGTTGCGTGACCAGGAACAACTACCGGTGTTGAGCCATCTGTATAGGTAAAGTCGAAAGGCGCTGTACCTGTGAACGTAAACGTAACATTCGGTAATGGATCGCCGGCGCATACTATGCCACCACCACCGCTGGACGCAGTTGGAAGTGGATTCACCGTTACTGTAATACTTTCTGTATCCGTACAGCCATTCACGTCAGTAACGGTAAGCGTATATAAACCTCCATCGGGTGCAGTAACATCAGCAATCTCTAATGGATTTGCGGTCGAGGTGCCACCACCCGGTAATGCCCAGCTATAACTTGTTCCACCTGAACCTGTCAGCTCAAGATCTTCATTAACACATAATATATTATCACCGACAATCCCGGCTGTTGGAAGAGCGTTAATAGTCACAGTAATGCTTTCTGAATCAGTACACCCATTGCCATCTGTAACGGTAAGGGTATACAATCCTCCATCGGGCGCGGTAACATCAGCAATCTCTAATGGATTTGCTGTCGAGGTGCCTCCCCCAGGTAATGCCCAGCTATAACTTGTTCCACCTGAACCTGTCAGCTCAAGATCTTCATTAACACA
>Ga0196965_1000893_pt1 | contig 13709 bp, 11 predicted proteins | sample S1_20metaG_FD_148668 | JGI IMG/M metagenome (GOLD analysis project Ga0196965, IMG submission 148668) | Soil microbial communities from Anza Borrego desert, Southern California, United States - S1_20 | ecosystem: Environmental > Terrestrial > Soil > Desert | place: USA: California | collected... | reverse complement strand
CCGAGCGGCGCAAGCTGTTCCCTACCGATCAATCGGCCATGAAAGTGGTGTACTTGGCTATGGAACAAGCTGCCAAGAAATGGTCAATGCCAATCCGTGACTGGAAGCCCGCTCTGAATCAGTTTATGATTCTCTATGAGGATCGGTTTCCGGAGATTTTTTAACGGCGGTTTACACGGAAATTTTTACACCCTCATCGGTTTTTATCGAGCAATTTACCCTGACAAGCACTTTATTTCTCTATGCCAGCCTGTTAGTAAGGCTGTTGCGCTTGATATCTGGGATAAATATGGTGAAGTTGGCTCTAATAAAAACTATTCAACTATTCCCTACATATATCCAATTCCACCATCAAAGAATGGTCCTATGAGCATGCAATTACCCAGCGAATTAAACATAATTAAGCCAGCTCAACAAGGTGTTTTATTTAAGGAAATAAAGTAGTGAAAAAGATAATCCCACTCATTTTTACAATTATCATTTTGGTGTTAATTGTAGTTTATGGTGCGCTGGTTTCTTTTTCAGAGAGCCGTGAATATGGCAGAGTTAGTTTAGATTACTACCTATTAACCCCTAATGAACTATCTCAACTATCCAGGCACTGTGAAAATGATCCTCGGTTTATTTATAGTTCAGCAGATGGACCAAAGCCCGCAATCATACAGTTGCATTGTTTATTTGAGCGAAATGTAATGGACGAATACTTGATTAAAAATAAATTTGATCAGGCATCCCGGAACCTCTTTAAAAGAGGAGATATAGAAATTGAGTTTGAAGAAAATGATAGTAATAAGGTAACTGTAACCACGGTATATGAGTATCTATAGCTTAACAAGGCATTTCAGCGAACAGACCACTAAATGCGGCGTTAGGCAGTGAAGCGCACGAGGGCGATAAAGCTACTGCGTCGCTCAATGCTGACATTAGAATAAAACGGAAGTGATAAAAATGAGCGATTGGGATTTTCTGTATGAGATGAAAGATCGGGGGTACAGCGAAGCTGATATACGGGATGCTATGGCCTCTGGTGCTGCGCCATGGGAGTGGGCATGGATTGAAAAACAAGAAAGGAAAGCCGAATGGGAAAAATTGAAATCTCTGCGGGACACAGGAACAATTTCACGCGAAGAGTTCAAAAAGCGGAAGGCAAAAATGTTCAGATAATATGCTGTTTAGGTCAGCAAGATAACCCGTAAGGCGGATTCGCTTCAGCAATCCACCATCATCGGTTCGGCAATGGCAGTTTGCTAGCGCGAAACTACCCTATTCCCTCGGCGATTTTTCAAGCCGCACGGACTTCTGAATTTTAAGTCCGCGCGGCCTTTATCCTATGGCAGAGATGCCTTAGCCTACCCAAGCCCTGGCATTTCTGAACATGCGCATCCATGCACCGTACTCCTGCCAGTCATCCGGATGCCATGAGTTTTGCAGCGTCCTGAAACAACGCTCCGGATGCGGCATCATGATGGTAAACCGGCCGTCGGTCGTGGTCAGGCCGGTGATGCCGAACGGCGAACCGTTGGGGTTGGCCGGGAACCGGGTCGTCACTTCGCCATAGTTATCGACATAGCACAAGGCCACCGCTCCGGCATCCAGGGCCACGGCAGGGTCCATGGCGAATTCGGCGCGGCCTTCACCATGCGCAATCGCCACGGGCATTCTGGAGCCTTCCATGCCGGCGAACAGGATGGACGGCGATTTTTTCACTTCGACCATGGCCACGCGCGCCTCGAATTGCTCGGAGGTATTGCGCATGAAGCGCGGCCAGTGGTCGGCGCCGGGGATAATGTCTTTCAGCCCCGACATCATCTGACAGCCGTTGCAGACGCCCAGGCCGAACGTGTCCTGACGCTGGAAGAACGCCGCGAATTCATCGCGCGCGCGCGGATTGAACAGGATCGACTTGGCCCAGCCGCCGCCCGCGCCGAGCACGTCGCCGTAGGAAAAGCCGCCGCAGGCCACCAGCCCTCTGAATTCAGCCAGACTAACGCGACCCTCGATGATGTCGCTCATGTGCACGTCGATGCTGGTGAAGCCGGCGCGGTCGAACGCCGCCGCCATTTCGACATGGCCGTTGACGCCCTGCTCGCGCAAAATCGCGACCTTGGGCCGTGCAGCGGCGACAAAAGGCGCGCTGACATCGTCGTTGACATCGAAGGTCAACCGGGCATTCAGGCCCGGATCGTTATCGTCGGCGATGCGCTCGAACTGCTGCCTCGCGCAGTCCGGATTGTCGCGCAGGGCCTGCATGCGATAGCTCAGCTCAGACCAGACAGCCTGCATTTCGGCGCGGCCGGCCGAATAAACCAGCTTGCCGGCATGGCTGATCGACAGTTGCGGCTCTTCAATGACATTACCGATAACGTAAGTGCAATCTATCAAGCCCGCATCGCGCAGCAGGTCGATGACTTCCTCGCAATCATTCTGGCGCACCTGTATGACGGCACCGAGTTCCTCGTTGAACAGGGCCGCCAGCGCATCATCGCCCAGGCTGTCCAGCGTCATCGAGACGCCCAGCCGTCCGGCGAACATCATCTCGGCAACCGTAGCCAGCAGGCCGCCGTCGGAGCGGTCATGATACGCCAGCAGCTTGTCCTGGCTGTTCAGATCCTGGATCGCATCGAAGAAAGCCTTGAATAAAGCCGGGTCGTCGAGATCGGGGCACTCGTCACCCAACTGTTTGTAAACCTGCGCCAGCACCGAACCGCCCAGACGGTTTCTGCCGGCCCCCAGATCAATCAGGATCAGCATGCTGTGCTCGCCCGGCGTGGCTCTTAACTGCGGCGTCAGGGTTTTGCCGATATCGGATACCGGCGCGAACGCGGTGATGATCAACGACAGCGGCGAGGTCATGGTTTTCTCGCCGGCCTGATCTTTCCAGACCGTCTTCATGGACAGCGAATCCTTGCCTACCGGGATGGCGATGCCCAGTTGCGGGCACAGGTCCATGCCGACCGCCTTGACGGTATCGAACAAGGCCGCGTCCTCGCCCGGAAAACCGGCCGCCGCCATCCAGTTCGCGGACAGCTTGATTTTCTGCAGCGAATCAATATTGGCCGCCGCCAGATTGGTCAAAGCCTCGCCTATCGCCATGCGGCCCGATGCCGGCGCGTCAATCACGGCAATCGGCGTACGCTCGCCCATGGCCATGGCTTCGCCGGTCAGGGCATGAAAACCCGAGGCGGTCACGGCCACATCGGCGACCGGCACCTGCCAGGGGCCGACCATCTGATCGCGCGCCACCAGGCCGGTCACGGAACGGTCGCCTATATGAATCAGAAAGCTTTTGTCGGCAACGGCCGGAAACGAAAGCACGCGTCTGACAGCTTCGTTCAGTTCGATGCCGCTCGTATCCAGCGCGCTCAATTGCGGCTGCACACGTTCCGCCTGACGGTGCATTTTCGGCGGCTTGCCGAACAGCACTGACATGGGCAGATCGACCGGTTTGTCGCCGAACCAAGCATCGTTCAGCACTAAATGCTCCTCGTCCGTCGCTTCGCCTATAACGGCATACAAACAATGCTCGCGCTCGCAAAAGGACTTGAACAGTTCCAGAGATTCCGGCTTGATGGCGACGACATAGCGCTCCTGCGCCTCGTTGCACCAGATCTGCATCGGCGACATGCCTTTGTCGGCATTCTGTACGTTGCGCAATTCGAAGCGGCCGCCGCGCTCGCAGTCGTGAATGATTTCCGGCACGGCATTGGACAGGCCGCCCGCGCCGATGTCGTGGATCGAGATAATCGGCGTCTCGTCGCCGAGGGAATTGCAATGGTTGATGACCTCCTGGCAGCGGCGTTCCATTTCCGGATTCTCGCGCTGCACAGAAGCGAAATCGAGTGTCTCGGAGCTTTCGCCGGAGGCCTGCGACGAAGCCGCGCCGCCCCCTAAGCCGATCAGCATGGCCGGGCCGCCCAGAATGATAATCAGTGAACCGGCCGGAATCGGCTGTTTCTTGATCAGCATCGGGCGGATGTTGCCCACGCCGCCGGCGATCATGATCGGCTTGTGATAGCCCCTGAATTCGTTGCCGTCGCTGCCCGGCGCGGGCTGCTCGAAGCTGCGGAAATAGCCGGCCAGATTGGGCCGGCCGAATTCGTTGTTGAAGGCCGCGCCGCCGATCGGGCCTTCCAACATGATATCCAACGCCGAAGCGATCCGATCGGGCTTGCCATTATCGTCTTCCCAGGGCTGGATATAGCCGGGCACTTTCAGGTGCGATACGGAAAATCCGGTCAGGCCGGCTTTCGGCGTGGAACCCCGTCCGGTCGCGCCCTCGTCCCGGATTTCGCCGCCGGAACCGGTCGCCGCGCCCGGATGCGGCGAAATGGCCGTCGGGTGGTTATGCGTTTCCACCTTCATCAGCACATGCGCCTCTTCTTCGACATAGGCATATTCATGCGTTTTGGCATCGCGGATGAAAACCTGCGCAGCCGGGCCTTCGATCACCGAGGCGTTATCGCTGTAGGCCGACAGGATGCCTGCCGGGCTTTTTTCGGCCGTATTGCGTATCATGCGGAACAGCGACTGGGCCTGCGCCACGCCGTCTATGGTCCAGTCGGCATTGAAAATCTTGTGGCGGCAGTGTTCCGAGTTGGCCTGTGCGAACATCATCAGCTCGACGTCGGACGGGTTTCTGCCGAGCGCCTTGAAGCTGTCGGTCAGGTAGTCGATTTCATCGTCCGACAAAGCCAGGCCCAGTTCCACATTGGCCTTGACCAGCGCCTCGCGGCCCTGCTCAATGATCGCCACGCTCAGCAACGGCTGAGGCTCGTGCTGGGCGAACAGATCCGGCTCGGCTTCCCCGTATACCACGTCCTGCGTCATGCGGTCATGCAGCAGGGTTGCCAAGCGCCCTTTGACGGTGGGAGATAACGGCGCCTGGGCAGCAAGCCTATACTCAATGCCCCGCTCAATGCGCTTGACGGCCGACAGGCCGCAGCGCTGCGCAATCTCGGTCGCTTTGCTGGACCATGGCGAGATGGTGCCTGACCGGGGTATGACCAGCAATCGCTCGGTTCCGCTGAGTTCGGCCGGTAGAGAAGAGCCATAGGACAGCAGGCGGTCCAATACCGCTGCCTGACTGTCATCAAGATCGTTTTCCAGGTCGACGAAGTGCACAAACCTTGCCGAGACGTTATGGATCGTTGAATCTATAGCCTGCAGATCAGCCAGCAGTTTTTGAACGCGAAAGTCAGAAAGGGCAGAGGTTCCGGGGATTTTTAACATAGAAGATTACGGTGAAGAATTAAAAAAATGATTTTTGAGGCGACTTCGGCCGCACGGCTTTGCAAGTGCGCTGTGGCGCTTTGTTGCATGGACAAACTTTTCTGCGCGGATGCACTCGGCACGATGCTAAACGGGGCTTATTCAGACTGATCAGCGGTCAGCGTTTCCTGTAACAGGTTCAGCAATTTTAAACCTGGACCTTCGCTTATCGGCTGCCGCTCCTCATCCAGCACAGCCACTTCCGACTGCTGGCCATTGGCTACCAGTTTGAGAATATATTCCTTCTCGTTCCCTTGAACCCCGCTGAACATAAAAACGACTTCATCCCATAGCGATCCGTCTTCTACGGGCTGTTCATCCGGATCATACTGGACATGAAACAGTGCGTCTTCCTGATTGCGTTCGGTGACTTCCAGCGATTTCCGGCTTAGCGCCTTGCCGACCATGCGCCAGGCTCTCGATACCGGCGCGCCGATGCGCAAACGGGTCTCACCGTTCTCGAATTCAACCAGTTCAACCGGAATGACGCGCGGCGTTTCGACCTCTTCTTCGGCTGAAGGCTCAACAGGCACCGGGGCCGCCTGCGCCTGCCCAGGCGTGGACGCGGGCTCAGCCAAGTCAGGAGTTGGCGCGCTCAACGCCGCATTCTTATCCAGATCGGGCGGCAGTTTCAGCGGCGGAATTTCAGTGGTGAACTGGTAATCTTTTTCCTTGTCCGGAAAATAACCTTGAATGTAAGTGCAGGCCGTTACATTGCCCAGCACAGCGGCAACAGCCATGAGCGAGCCTAATCTGGATTTCATCATGGAGTTATATGACTTCAGCCTGGCGCATCGCTTCGCGCACGGCGCCAAAACAGTCTTCTGTCAACCAGGTCAACGGCAGGCGTATGCCTTTGCCCATCAGGCCCATTTCGGCAACGGCCCATTTGACCGGAATCGGATTGGACTGAATAAACAGGCTTTTATGCAATCCGGCTAGTTTGCTGTCAATGGCTGAAGCCGTCTCACGATCGCCCTTGATCGCCGCCATAATCATTTCATGGACCAATTTGGGCGCCACGTTGCCGGTGACGGTGACCGTGCCGTTGCCGCCCAGCAGGCAGAATTCGCGGCTGGTCGCATCATCGCCGGTATAGATGGCGAAATCGTCTCCGGTCAAGTCGCGGATTTTTTTGACGCGGGACAGATCGCCGGTCGCTTCCTTAACGCCGACGATGTTTTTGATATGGGACAGACGGCCTACGGTTTCCGGCAGCATGTCGCAGGCTGTGCGGCCCGGCACGTTGTATAAAATCTGCGGAATATCGACGGCTTCGGCAATGGCTTTATGATGCAGGTACAAGCCTTCCTGGGTCGGTTTATTGTAATAAGGCGTCACGATCAGGCAGGCATCGGCGCCGATTTCCTTGGCCCGACGTGTCAGGTTGATAGCTTCAGTGGTTGAGTTCGCGCCGGTTCCGGCAATGACGGGAATCCGGCCGCCGACATAATCCACGACCAGCCTGATGACTTCACAATGCTCATCTTCGTCCAGCGTCGCCGACTCGCCCGTCGTACCTACCGCAACGATCGCATCCGTCTTTTGCTCAATATGATATTCCACCAGTTTTTTCAGACTCTCCCTGTCCACCGCACCGCTTTCATCCATCGGCGTTACTAAAGCTACGATACTACCTTGAATCATGAAATCTCTCGATCAGAATTAATACTGTTATAAAACAGCCGCCATTATACCAAGCAAATAAGCAAAACTCAGCCCGTAAGCACAAATTACATTATAACTTCAATATTTAGCCCGAAATTCGCAAGGCCATCGCGCTATGTCTTTTTTTCCGAAGATCAGCGCGGCGCGATTACGGTCCAAGCGCCGGACGGGATATCCGTCCGTAACGTTCGGGCATGTTTCAAAAGGCAGGCTTGCCAGTTTGTCCTGGACATTTCAAACCGGCTTCATGGCTTCGGTAAAACGTTCGGACAGGTTTGAAAAACCCGTCCGGCGGAAGTTTCAACATGGCCCGATGCCTGCGCGGGGCCGCGATAGTGGCAGCCAGAAAGTGATTAGCAACGAGAATAAGCGCCAATTGCTTGCATTCGGCTGCGCGGAATAGACTGTCCTTGATCGCATTAAGACACGCGTCCGCATCTATCCGGATGCTCATGCCTGCTGCCAAGTTCCGATCAATTTATGCAAATGCCAGCATGATGCGGTATAATGCTCAGTTAAACAAACATTCCTCTGCGCATACGCGCCTTCCATGCTTCCTACAGGTAAATCCATGTCCAACGATGTTTCAACATTACCCTCTTTCCGTGATTTAGCGCTGAGCGAACCGGTGCTACGCGCATTGGATGATGTCGGTTATGAAACACCTTCGCCGATTCAGGCACAAACCATCCCGCATTTGCTGGCAGGCAAGGACGTTTTAGGCCAGGCCCAAACAGGCACAGGCAAAACGGCGGCCTTTGCGTTGCCCATCCTGTCGCGCCTGGATCTCAAACAGAAAGACCCGCAGGTCCTGGTGCTGGCGCCAACGCGCGAACTGGCCATTCAGGTGGCGGAAGCATTTCAGCGTTATGCCGCGCATTTAAAGGGCTTCCATGTGCTGCCCATTTACGGCGGACAGGATTACAGTTCCCAGTTGCGCCAACTCAAGCGCGGCGCCCATGTCGTGGTCGGCACGCCGGGCCGGGTCATGGACCATATGCGCAAAGGTACATTGAGGCTGGACGGCCTGAGCTATCTGGTGCTTGACGAGGCCGATGAAATGCTGCGCATGGGCTTTATCGATGACGTCGAATGGATACTTGAGCAGGTCCCCGAGGAGCGGCAGATCGCCTTGTTTTCAGCGACCATGCCGACGGCCATCCGTAAAATCGCACAGGAATATCTGGTTGATCCGGTCCAGGTCACGATCAAGGTCACGACCACCTCGGCCGAAAACATTCGGCAACGGTACTGGATGGTCAGCGGCGTGCACAAGCTGGACGCGTTGACGCGCATCTTGGAAGTCGAGACTTTCGACGGCATGATCATCTTCGTCAGAACCAAAACGGCAACCGTTGAACTGGCCGAGAAACTGGAAGCGCGCGGCTTTTCCGCCGCCGCCATCAACGGCGACATGTCGCAGGCTCTGCGCGAACGCACGATCGCCAATCTGAAAAACGGCAAGCTGGACATTTTAATTGCCACCGACGTGGCCGCGCGCGGACTGGACGTGGACCGCATCACGCATGTCGTCAACTATGACATCCCTTACGACACCGAATCCTATGTTCACCGCATCGGCAGAACCGGCCGCGCGGGACGCACCGGCGACGCCATTCTGTTTATTGCACCGCGGGAAAAAAAGCTGCTTGGCAATATAGAAAAAGCGACCAAGCAAAAAGTTGAAGAAATGGGCCTGCCTTCGACCGAAATCATCAACAATAAGCGCATCGCCCGTTTCAAACAGAATATTACCGATACATTGGCAGCAGAAGAACTGAGTTTTTTCAGCCAACTACTGGAGCAATACCAGCAGGAACATAACGTCTCGGCACTCGAAATAGCCGCCGCCCTGGCCAAAATGGTTCAAGGCGATACGCCGCTGTTAATGCAGCCGCCTAAAAAAATCAAAGAGAGCCGGGAAGAAAAGTCGTCCAAACCGGAGCGGTCCCGCAAGGAAGACCGGACAGTGAAAGACCGCAAGCCCAGACGCGGCAGCGCGGACATCGAAATGGAATTATTCCGCATCGAAGTCGGCCACATGCATGGCGTAAAACCCGGCAATATCGTCGGCGCCATAGCCAACGAGACCGGCCTTGACGGCGAACATATCGCGAGAATTAAAATCGAAGACGACTACAGCACCGTAGAACTGCCTGCCGGCATGCCCAAGGCATTGTTCCAGGAGCTGAAAAAAGTCCGCGTGGCAGGCCAGCCCCTTAATATATCGAGAATTGAGCCGGGAGCTGGAAAAATGGACGATGGCACTGCTAAAAAAGCGGCAAAAAGCAAAAAAAGGATGAGCTCCACCTCCAAGCGCGCCAAATCAAAAGCCGCTGGTTGATAAAAAGCGCCAAGGATAAGGCAAGAAATAACTTCCCTGAATTTTCAGGTGTGGGGGCGACTTTACTTGTGCCCTTTGGATATTTATGCCCTTTGGGGTAGTCGCCCCTATATAAGCGCAAACCGGAAAGTTATTTTTAACCGAATCCTGAGGGCGGCCCCGACCGGCCGCCCTGCAATTGGCACAATCTTACCGATTCCAGATACAGGCGCCGCCACTGGCTTTATCAACAGCCTCAAGGCGCTGCTGATGCGCCTGCAGTTCTTCTTCATTACAGCGGATGACTTTCAGCCTGGGGCGATCAGTCGACAAGACGCTGTACGCCTTGCTTATGCCAATTTCTTCCTGTTCTGCCAGATCTTCGTCCAGCAAGGAGAACTGGCCGCCGGTCATGACCAGGAATACATCGGCCAGAATCTCGGCATCTAACAGCGCGCCATGCAAATCACGGTGGCTGTTATCGATGCCATAACGTTTACAGAGCGCGTCCAGGCTGTTCCTTTGCCCCGGATGCTTCTTGCGGGCATAGGTCAACGTATCGAATACGTCGCTGTAATCGGCGACATTGCCGGTCCCGTTATTGAGCAGCGAGAACTCATGATTGATGAATCCGACATCGAACGGCGCATTATGAATGATCAGCTCGGCGCCGCGGATAAACGCGATAAAGTCCTCGGCAATATCTTCAAAACGCGGCTTATCCTCCAAAAACTCGTTGGTAATGCCATGCACCTCGATGGCGCCCTGATCAATGATGCGGTCAGGGTTGATATAGACATGAAACCGGTTCTGCGTTAAACGGCGATTGACCAGTTCCACGCAACCGATCTCGATGATCCTGTGCCCTTCCTGAGGATTGAGGCCTGTGGTTTCGGTATCGAGCACCACCTGCCTGACTTTCGGTCTTGTCATCTATCTACTCTTGAAGTTTAAGTAAAACCTTTAGGCGCATCATCCTGCAATCGGACCGCCATGACATCGCATTTGGCATTATGCAGGACACTGTTCGCCGTTGAACCCAGCAATAGCGCCAAACCGTGCCGGCCATGCGAGCCCAGCACGATAAGATCGGCGCTTTCTCGCTCGGCGGCCGCTACGATCTCCTGATGAGGCACACCCCAGATCAGCCAGCGATTGGCGTTCTCAACACCTACCTCATCCGCTATTTGCTTCAGATAGGATTTCTCCGTTTCCAGCAAACCATAGCCCGAATCCTGATCCAGCGGGATCACTGTGCCATAAGCCATATCCGGCATGGGAATATTATCCAGCACATGAATAATGCTCAATCTGGCCTGATATTTTCTTGCCAGCGCCCTGGCTTTTCGGGCTACCGTGTCGTCATGTTCGGAATAGTCCACAGCGAGTAAAACATGCTGATAATCACTCATGGCTGTCACCTGATTTAGTGGCCTTGAATCAAACCCATAAAACTCAACATGGAGAGATTCCGCCGTTCAGTTTATCTAACAAGGAAATCGCGCATCATGCCCATGTCCTCATGTTCAAGATTATGGCAATGATACATGAATACGCCTTTATAGTCGTTGAACGGCTTCAGGACCGTGACTTTCTCTCCTGGCATGACCAGCACGGTATCTTTCCAGCCACTGTCAACAAAACCCGCTTTTACCGACTCATACGCTGACCTGAAGCTTGGATCAATTTCACGCTTCAGCACCTGGAATTGCTCGCCATGCATATGCATGGGATGCGGCATTGCCATCATCATGCCGCCCATGCCACCCATGCCGCCGCCACTGAAACCATTGTCGAATGCGATGACTTGCAGGGTATTAACCGGAATAATCTCATCGGCCCGAACATCGTCCATTTCATAAGAGCGTCCGTTCAACAGGGCGGACATATGGCGCATGGACAAGAGAATATTCCTGGGGCTGTCGGCATTGGCCGCATCCTGGAGGCGCAGTGGTTTTATGGTAGTCAATTGTTCGGGTAGCTTATCCCGCACCTGCGATTGCCTGGAAACTTTGACCTTCAACACGGCATAATCACTGCCTAAAGGTAGGTCGCCGCCGCCTATCATCCTTCCATGCATTCGTCCCATCATGCCGCCGCGCATGCCCCCCATCATGCGCCCATGCATCCCTCCCATCATGCCGCCGAACATGGAACCATCAAACGAAAGGCTGCGCAAAGTCAGCTCGGCCCCTACCGCTTTGCCGCCAAAGTCTACCCAGATCTCGCGCCGCTCTCCCGGCGCCAGCATGATATAGGCATGCTGTTCTGGGCGTTCCAGCAAGCCGCCGTCGACGCCAATAACGGTCATAGGCGTACCGTCATCCCAGGCCAACTTGTAAATACGCGAATTGGAGCCGTTCAATAATCTCAGCCGATAGGCTCGGCTGGCAACCGGCAAGACATAATCGGGCTGGCCATTGACCACAATCTGATTCCCCAGAAAGCCCTGCATGCGCTGCATCATGTGATTGTTGTAGTACAGCTGGTTTTGGTCATCGAAAGTGCGGTCCTGGATGGCCAGGGCCACATCATATTCGCCCTTGGGCAAATTCAAAGCCTGTTCTTCCTCATCGCTGACGATAAAGAGCCCCGCCAGACCCGAGTATACCTGCTTGGCGGTAACACTATGCGTATGTGCATGATACCAATAGAATCCGGCGCGATTCAGAATCTTGAACTCATAAACGAATGTCTGTCCTTGATTAATGGCATACATGGGGTTGCCATCCATTTTGGAAGGGACATGCAGCCCATGCCAGTGCAAAATGGACTGTGCGGGCAGATTATTCTTCAGAATAATTCTGACTTTCTGCCCTTTTTGCAACTGTATGGTGGGTGCGATATAGCTATCGGTATGGTTTACGATGGCGGTTTCAGGACCTTTCAGCACTTTGCCGAAAACCTTCCAGACCCGAGTTTCGGGCCCTCTAAAAATGGGAATATCGACGACTTCCTGCGTTAATTCAATCTCCACATCCGGATCAAAATCACTTGATGCCTGATTGCCCACCCCTATCATGCCTTCCGCATACGATAAAAATGGATAAACGGCAGCCATTGCGGCTGTCAATCCAGCAAATTTCAACAATCTGCGGCGTTGAATATTGATCGTGCCAGACATTTGCGTACTCCAAATATTGAGAAAATAAGTTTATGGTAATCTTTTAATACACAAACTCTTGCATGTAAAGCGGATTATTAATACCTGCTCTTCCCGCAGTTACCCTAACGGGTAGCAAAGCCTGAACGAATCGGGGGAAGGTGACTGTTTTTGATGGAATCAAAATCTATCCGTTAAATACCATGTAATTATTATTTGACAATAATAGCACTATCTAACTTACAAGCTGTTGATTATTAAAAAAATCATTTCTTCTAAAGAAACAAATCATCTAGTTTTTCGAGCATTGTTAATGCCAGAAATATATGTATAGTTTCAATTGTAGTCCTTAGCAACAAATCGAAAACTTGGAGGATATTGATATGAATAATTTTCAAAAAGATATTCTGACCAGCCTGATCTTCATCTCGGGTGTTTTAGGTTTTATTTCAGGCGAGTTTATCATTTCGACTGTACTGTTCGCATCCGCGGCTGTTGCAAGCAATATCATGCATTATGAACAATAACTTGCAGGTTATACACTCAGTGAAATGTCATTTCGGTTTGCAACAGCAGAAAAATGACCTCTTGTCATTCAGTTTGAAACAAGCTCCCGGCACATGCCGGGAGTTCTTTATCACGATCGCATCAAATTAATGCCGATTGCCAATGTAAGAGCCTGCCGCCGCGCCAAGGCCAGCTGCAACCGGATCCCCCCGGCCGATTTCATAACCCAGAGCGCTGCCTAAGACACCGCCAACAAGCCCCGCTCCCGTGCGTTGGTCATAATAACCTCTGTCAGGATAGGGCGCAGGATAATAGTTGACCTGCGGCTGAGGGTAGTAATGGTGGACTTCTGGCTGCGCGTAGTGATGATGGACAATTTCGCGTTGCGGATAGTAATGGTAAACCTCTGTATGCGGATGATGATCCCAACCGTGATGGTGGTGATGCCCATGATGATGGTGATGATGGTGGTGTCTATCGGCAGATGCAAAAGAAGAATACCCAGCTATTGCCAAAGCCAATTGCGTCAAGATGAATAATTTTTTCATTATATCCCTCTCCAGTGTGATTCGGTAAAGCCTAATTGGGAGATTCGTTAAGCTTCCGGTTTTATTTATTTTGGCGTAAGTCTATGACTTATTTCTTAACACTAGCTGAACATGATTTTCATCATGAAAAATATATTGAGGCCAATGGCTTTATCGAGAATTTTTCTCTGTACACGACAAAAAAGCTAACTGATTGATTTACAAGGCGGGCAAATAAAGGACTTGAAAGTCCATCGCTAATCGATTTCACTCTCTTGCGACCAAATAGGAGGTGAAATGAAATTAAGCGATG